>Ga0049114_1000248_pt1 | contig 10653 bp, 7 predicted proteins | sample WorMettanBELIZE2_FD_55211 | JGI IMG/M metagenome (GOLD analysis project Ga0049114, IMG submission 55211) | Marine gutless worms symbiont microbial communities from Max Planck institute for Marine Microbiology, Germany - Olavius tantulus BELIZE.2 | ecosystem: Host-associated > Annelida > Digestive... | reverse complement strand
GACGCCAACTTCGGAAAACTGCAAACAATGGCTTTAGGGTCCTACATACTCAGACCATTGCGTGAGAATACCCTTAAAATGGTGCATAATCCCGTAAATTATTTACTTGATCTCAAAAATGGATTAATATAGAGAAAACTTATCGGTCGGTTAAAAAGCACCGTACGGATACCGACCGGGGTTATCATACAACAAGGATCATGGCGGAACTGGAACATATCGAGGACCCGGTGATGCGACTGAAAACATTCGTTGAGGTCAGTACCGCCCTGGTCGACCCGATCGATCCGCTGACGGCCTGTTTTTCTATTGAAATCCTCCAGCACAAGCTGCTCGAAGATGGGGCGCTTTACGAGCGCCGCTATGTAATGGAGGAAGTCCACAGAGGAATGAGAAAAATTCTGGAAGGCATTTTACTCGACGGTATCTCCAAAGGTGTTTTCCGGCCGGAGTGGGCCCGGGACGCGGAGAAATTCGCCATCAATCTGTTGGGATATATCGACGGCATCAGTCTCCACTACCTCATGTCTCGAAACTACTTTAAAATTCGAGAGCAAGTGGAATTCACATTACAGAACGTCATTGGCATGCTGCGCAGCAAACCTGAAGCAGCCTGGGGATCAGAGAACCCGGATGACAACCGCCGGACGGTTGAATTGAAAAATTAAAGCTTTGGATTCTGGATCATTAAAAATCGAGATGATCACAAAAAGACGCTTGAAGCCAAGGCGCCCATTTCTTTGAGGGCCCGCAGATTAATCCCGGCCGTAATTATTATCTGCCTGCTGGGAACCGTTGCACTCCTGTTCTTCAAAATCCAATCAACGGCCGAAATCATTAAGGAAGCAAATGAGGCGAACATAAAAAAGGAACAGCTGCCGTTGAATGTGGTGATCCTGAAATTAACGCCCGGCATGATACGCGATCAGATCGATCTCCCCGGTGTCACGGAACCCTGGGTGGAACTGACCCTATCGGCCGAGGTCGCCGGGAAAGTAATTGAAAAGGTCGTTACGGAGGGGGCGGCCGTCAACAAGGGGGATGTCCTGGTCCGTATCGATTCCAGAGACTATGAAAATGCCTACACCTCGGCCAAAGCATCCCATAAGCTGGCAAACTCCGAACTGAGACGGCTCAAAAAGCTGCACAACCGCCAGGCGGTATCCCAGTCCCAGCTGGACAATGCCGTTACGGAGCTGGCAAGAACCCGTGCTGTCATGGACAATGCCCGGATCGCCTTGGAGCGGAGCAGCATCCGAGCACCCTTTTCAGGTGTGGTGAATGCCATGCACATCGACGAGGGACAGTACCTGGCCGTAGGGGGCCCGGTGGCGCAGATGCTGGAAATCGATCGACTCAAAGTCCGGGTAGGCATCCCGGAATCGGACGTTGCCGCAGTGCAGCGGATCGACCAATTCAATGTCCGCATCGATGCCCTGGGAGGAAAAACCTTTGTGGCGAAAAAACATTTTCTGTCGAAGACCGCGGATCCCATGGCGCGACTGTACAATCTGGACCTTGAATTGGAGAACTCCGGTGGGAAGATCTTGCCGGACATGTTCACCCGGGTGGAAATCATCAAAAAAGAACTTCCGGACGGTCTTTCCATCCCCTTGTATTCTGTGATCAGCCGCAATGACGATCAAATCGTCTACGTTGTCGAGGACAATCGGGCCAAAGCCCGGTCTGTAAAGCTGGGGCTTCTGGATGGATGGCGCGTGGAAGTCCAGGAGGGCCTGGAGCCGGGCGAGGACGTGGTGGTGGTCGGCCACCGCAGCCTCAACGATGGAGAAGCCGTCAAGGTGGTGAAACGTGTCACGGCGGTGGAGGATATTCTTAAATGATCATCTCGGATACCGCCATCCGCAACCGCATCAGCGTTTTCGTGCTGGCCATCATTATCATTGTGGTGGGCATTTACTGCTACATGTCCCTGCCCAGGGAAAACGAACCGGATATCACCATTCCCAATGTTTTTGTCTCGACCAATTACAAGGGGGTGTCCTCTGCGGATATGGAAACCTCCATTACCATCGAGATCGAAAACAAACTCAAAGGGCTGGACCGGGTCAAGGAAATCCACTCGATCAGTTCCGAAGGCCTCTCTCAGATCAATATCGAATTTCTTCCGGGAACCGATATCGACGATGTCCTGCAAAAAGTCAAAGACAAGGTCGATGAGGCGAAAAAAGAGTTGCCCGGAGACCTGGAAGACGATCCGGCCGTGTTTGAAGTTAATTTCTCCGAGATGCCGATTGTTGTATTCTCTTTATCCGGAACCTGCGGCATTACCTGCCTTAAAGAGATTGCCGACGATCTGGAAGAGGACTTCGAGGCCATCCCCGGTGTGCTCGAAGCGGTCGTCACCGGAGGGCTCGAGCGGGAGATCAAAATAGAAGTGGATCCGGACAAGCTGGCCTATTACCGGCTCCCGATCACGGCCCTGCAGCGCGCTGTAGACAGCGAGAATCAGAACACCTCCGGGGGCTCCATCACCCTTGGCGACGGCCGCTACCAACTGCGGGTCCCGGGAGAATTCAAGCGACCCGACGAACTGTTTAATCTGGTGGTCGGCACCTTTGACGGACTGCCGGTCTATTTAAAAGACCTGGCGCGGGTTGTGGATGGTTTCAAGGACGAGACCAGCCGATCCCGCCTTAACGGCGATGAAGCCGTCAATATCGCAGTAAAGAAGCGGGCGGGTGAAAACATTATCGCCATCACCGATCAAGTCGATGACGTAATTGCACGCCATCAACCCACATGGCCGGCCGGAACCCAGATTACAAAGCTAATGGACCGCGCCAAGGATGTCCGCATGATGGTGGCCGATCTGGAAAACAACATCATCTCGGGACTGATCCTCGTGGTGGTGGTCCTGTTTTTTGCTTTGGGGATTCGCAACGCGGTACTGGTCAGCCTGGCCATTCCCTTTTCCATGCTTCTGTCTTTCATCGTTCTGTACGCCCTGGATATCACCCTCAATATGGTGGTTCTCTTTTCTCTGACCCTGGCCCTCGGCATGCTGGTAGACAACGCCATCGTTATCATCGAAAACATTTACCGGTATATGGAACAGGGGGTCCCTCGGATCCAGGCCGCCATGAAGGCGACATCCGAAGTGGCCTATCCGGTAATCGGATCCACCATGACCACGCTGGCGGCATTTTTTCCAATGATATTCTGGCCCGGCCTCATGGGCGAATTCATGAAATACCTTCCGATCACCCTGGTGGTGACCCTGTCTTCCAGCCTCTTTGTGGCCCTGGTGATTAACCCGGCAATGGCGGCCATATTTGTCCGGACCAAAAAGGAAGGGCCGTCGGCATCGGAGACCGTCGACGCCGATTCCGTGGCGTCAGCCGGAGAGCGCCCGGTAGAAATCAAGGGCATGTTGCTGACAACCTATGTCCGCATCCTTTCGACCGCTCTGCGGCATCGGATGGCGGTACTCATCGGCTCCTTCGCGGTATTGATCCTCTTTTTCCAGATCTGGCTCCTTGCCGTAGGCCTTGAAAAACCTGTCGAGTTCTTCCCGGACCTTGATCCCAAAAGCATGTATGTCAACATCGACCCCCCGGAAGGAGCGGACCTGGATTACATCGACCGGATAGCCAAAAAGGTGGAAATGGCGGTCACCGGTGTCATCCATGAGGATCCGGTCCTGCCCCTGTCCCGGTATGAATCCGCCTATCGACTCCAAGCGCACACCAAGGCCACCGGCGAGACGTTTTCAGGCCCCAGCGATTTGGGCAATGTGGAATACATCTACTCGAAGACCGTTGAAACAGCCGGACCCGGATCCGCATTCGAGGCCAATTTACCGAATCACATCGGGGTCCAGTTTGTGGATATGGAAGAACGGCACCATCCGTCCGCCGAGGATCTGGAAGAAATCCGCCAGCGGGTCCGGGACATCCCGGGTGCTCAGATTACCGTGGCCGAAATGCAGGAAGGGCCGCCGACCGGTGCACCAATCAATATCGAAATATCCGGTGATGATTTCCGTGTGTTGGGTCGGCTGGCCAAGGAAGTGGGTGACATCATCTCCCAGATTCCATTTGTGGAAGATGTCCAGGATGACTACGTAGAGGGGATTCCTTCCGTGCGGATTCGCGTGGATCGCCAGAAAGCGGCCATTTTCGGCCTGTCCACCGATGTCATCGGGTTCGCCCTGAAAACCGGTTATAATGGGTTGGAAGTGTCCACCTATCGTGAAGGCGACAAAGACTACGATATCACGGTCACCCTGGGCGAAACCAACCGCCGGGTGACCGATGTGTTGCGCAAGCTCATGATACCCACACCATCGGGCCAGCTCGTACCGCTGACCACCATTGCCCATATCGATTATACCGGGACGATTGGAGATATTGTCCGAATCAACCACAACCGCGTGGTGACCGTCAAAGCAAGCGTAGACGAAACCAAGATCCCGGGACCGGTGGCCCGGAAACAGGCCGAGCAGCTCTTAGAAAAATTTCCCCTCCAGGCCGGATACCGGATTACCTTTACCGGTGAGTTCGAATTCCAAAAGGAGGCGGAAGATTTCCTGACCAAAGCATTCATGGTTGCGGTTTTTTTAATTTTCCTTATTCTAGTGACGCTGTTCAATTCCGTCATCCAACCGTTGATCATTCTCACGGCCATCACCCTGTCTCTGGGTGGTGCTTTTTTCGGATTGACTGTGATGCGCTCCCCCTTCGGGATCATCATGTCCGGGGTTGGCGTCATCTCCCTTGCCGGGGTCGTGGTGAACAATGCCATTGTCTTGATCGATTACATCAACAAGCTGCGCGAACGCGGCCGGGAACTGAACGATGCGTTGATTGCAGCCGGGGCCACCCGATTGCGTCCGGTACTGCTGACGGCGATTACCACCGTTCTGGGACTGCTTCCCATGGTGACGGGCATATCGTTCGATTTCCACAAGATGGCCATGTCCTATGTGAGCGAATCTACCCAATGGTGGCAGAATATGGCCATTGTGGTCATTTTCGGGTTGATCATCGCCACGTTTCTCACTCTGGTCGTCGTCCCGACCCTCTATTCCCTCCTGGAATCCCTGAAGGCATTCCCCGCGCGGCTGCAGGCACGATTTTCCGGTGCCCCGGTGCAGCCCGCCGAGGAATCCATGTAACCGGGCCTTTCACCGTTCACGGGTTTTAAAAACAAGGCGATTATCCAGAAAAAGACCCATCTCCGTCCTCCTCTCCGAAGGTCCCGGTAATTCTGTTGAGTTCGGTTCAAAAGATTGCTAACAACACGCTAACATTTTGGCATCCCGTGTGAATCCTGTGATCCGAAAGTGATCCGCATGCCATGGTGATCGGAAACACCATCTTCGTCGAAACCATCGGATAATTGGCCATGAGACCGAAAAAGCGCCTTTTCTGGCACCTCTATCCAAGCTTCCTGGCCATCATTATTATTACCCTTGTGATTTCCTCCATCTATTCCTCCAGGTCCATGGAGGACTTTTTCCTCAACCAGACCGCCGAAGATCTTAAAGTGAGGGCCCTTCTGCTACAGCGCCAGGCCACGGTTCGTCTTCTGATAAACGATGAGGCGGCGGTCAATGAGCTCTGCAAGGTGGCAGGCCGGGAAGCCTCTACGCGGATAACGGTCACGCTGCCGGACGGGCGGGTCATCGGGGATTCTTTCAGCGCCCCGGAAAAAATGGAAAATCATGCGGACCGGCCGGAGATTCGGGAAGCGGTCGAAGGCAGAATCGGCACCTCCATCCGGTATAGTACCACCATGAAAAACCGGATGATGTATGTGGCCACACCCCTCATCCATGACGGACAACTGCTGGCCACCCTGCGAACCGCCATCACGGTATCTCGGATCGATGAGCAATTAAACAGAATCCGGATGCGCTTTATATTCGGCGGGATCGTGATTGCCCTCATCGTCGCCGGCATCAGCCTGCTGGCCTCCCGTCGGATCAGCCGGCCTGTTGAGGAAATGAAGATTGGGGCCGATCGATTTTCCAGGGGAGACTTCGACCACAAACTTCCGACTCCCGACACGGTCGAAATGGCGGCCCTGGCGGATTCCTTGAACCAAATGGCCGCCCGGCTGGATGATCGGATTAAAACCATCGTCCGGCACCGAAATGAGCTGGAAGCCGTGCTGTCCAGCATGGTGGAAGGGGTTTTGGCCGTGGACCGCTCCGAGCGGGTACTTTTCAACAATCAGGCCGTGATACGCCTGTTCGACCTCAAGGTGCGAAATTTGGCCGGAAAAACCATCCAGGAAGTGGCTCGGAGTCCGCAGTTTCACCGATTTGTCCAGCAGGCCCTCACCCATAGAGAAACCGCAGAGGGGACGTTTACCCTGTACACGCCGGAAGAACGGATTCTCCATTTTCAGAACACCCCGCTCGGGGGCGGCAGCGGTGAACATATCGGCACCCTGTTCGTCCTGAACGATGTGACCGAAATTAAACGCCTGGAAAATATGCGCCGGGATTTTGCCGCCAATGTCTCCCATGAAATCAAGACCCCCTTGACCGCAATTAAGGGATTTGTGGAAACATTGATTGACGTCGGCACCGAAGATCCATCAGAAACCCAGAAATTTTTATCCATCGTCCAGAAGCATGTCGACCGCCTCGCGGCGATCGTCGAAGATCTCAAGCGGCTGTCCCAAATCGAACGGGCGGATGAAGCTGACGGGATATCTTTAGCGCGGGGCTCCATTGCTGAGGTGATACAGGCGGCGGTGGAAAACTGCCGAAACAGCGCACAAGAAAAACGTATCCAGATTTTCCAGGCATGTGATGAAAATCTGGAGGCCCCGATCAACGCCCAGCTTCTGGAGCATGCACTGTCCAACCTCATCGACAATGCCATTGCGTTCAGCCCGCCAGAGGGCCGCGTCGATGTGACCGGCGCGACCGACGGCTCGGAGGTGATCCTACGGGTCCAGGATGAGGGTATCGGCATCGCACGTCGTCATCAAGAGCGCGTGTTTGAGCGCTTCTACCGGGTAGATGAGGGGCGAAGCCGGGATAAAGGGGGGACGGGACTGGGACTGGCCATCGTCAAGCATGTGGTCCTGGCCCATAACGGCCGGATCATGCTGGACAGCGCACCGGGTAAAGGAAGCCGATTCGAAATCCGTCTGCCGGTGCCTTGAGGCACTATGTTAACGTTCATATCGACAACACCATGATGATCCTATGGGGCAAGAATACATTATCCTGATTGTCGGGTACGTGTTCGGGTTTTACATGGCCTGGAACATCGGTGCCAATGACGTGGCCAACTCCATGGCCTCGGCGGTCGGCGCCAAAGCCATTACCATTCGCCAGGCCATTTTCATTGCCGGCATTTTGAACATCGTTGGGGCTGTTTTTATCGGTTCCCATGTCACCAACACCATCCGCAAAGGGATCGTGTCCACAGAAATCCTTTCCGATCCCCACACCGCCTTGATCGGTGCTCTGGCGGCACTGCTGGCCGCGGCGCTCTGGGTCTCCTTTGCCACCTGGCGTTCCCTGCCGGTCTCTACGACCCACTCCATTGTGGGTGCCATGATCGGTTTTGGCATCGTGGCCGGCGGCTTTTCAGTGATCAACTGGGTTAAGCTTGGCGGTGTCGTGGCCAGTTGGATCATTTCACCGGTGTTCAGTCTGGCCATCGGGTATGTCATGTTTAAGAGCATCGTAAAACTGATACTGTCGCGGCAGGATACCTTTCAGCGGGCTTTAAATCTCTCGCCCGTTTTCATCGGTCTCGCCGTTTTTATCGTCGTGCTTTCCTTTTTGTTTAAAACACCCCTTGGAAAAGGGCTCGCCATTGGCATGCCCCTGGCGGTCCTGGCCGGCCTGGTGCTCGCCTTGGTCGTCGGATGGCTGGGGAAGAAACTGCTCCAGCGTTTCGTAAAACGCGATGACAACAATGGGGCCGAATCCGTTTTTCGTCGGATCCAGATCGGAACCTCCTGTTATGTGGCACTGGCCCAGGGCGCCAATGATGTGGCCAACGCCATCGGTCCCCTGGCGGTCATCTATTTTCTGGTAAAAACCGGGAGCGTAGGCGCCAAGGTGCCGGTACCGGTATTTCTACTCTTTTTCGGCGGTCTCGGTATCGCCTGTGGCATCGGCATGGCCGGTCACCGGGTCATGGACACCATCGGCCGAAAGATTACGACCCTGACCAATACCCGGGGGTTTTCTGTGGATTTCGCCGCTGCCACCACTGTTCTGGTGGCGTCCAAGTTGGGTTTGCCGGTATCGACCACCCACGCTGCCGTCGGTGGCGTCATGGGGGTCGGACTGGCCCGGGGCCTCGAGGCGGTGAACTTTCGAATCATATTTCAGATCATGCTGTACTGGGTGCTGACCGTTCCTGCCGCCGCCTTTACGAGCATGATCTTGTATAAAGTTTTAAAATTATTTATATAGGTTATCTAGGAATACGTTCTGGAAGGAGATCATCATGCGAACACCGTTTATATCCATGTTTGTCACGTCACCTTTCGACTGCATCGAGGAGCACGCCGAAAAGGTCAAGGAGTGCGCGTGGACCTTCCAGCAGGCCGTCGAATGCCATGTATCCAAAGAGTGCAAACGATTCGAGGAATTGCGCCAGGAAATCATCAACCTGGAAAGTGAAGCAGATGCCGTCAAGCGACGCATCCGGGGCCATTTACCCAAGGGGACGCTTTTGCCCGTGGACAAGTTCCAGATATTCCGTTACCTCCGGGAGCAGGACTGCGTTCTGGATAAGGTGGAAGACGCCCTGGACTGGATATCTTACCGAAGCGAACCGGGGATTCCCGAAAGTCTGAAGAAGGATTTTCTACTTTTTATCGATGGTGTCATCGATCCCATCGACGAGTTGAGCCATATGGTGAAGGAAGCCCGGAAATACTTCAAGAATTACGCAGAAGACCAACGGGTGAAGGTCAAAGACATTATTCACAGGCTCCGTGAACTGGAACATGAGGCCGATAAGCGGGAGGATGCCATTAAACGGAAGGTATTCGAAACAGAAACCGACCCCGTCACCGTATTTCACATGGTGCGTCTGGCCGAAACCATCGGCTCCATTGCGGATCATGCCGAAAACGCTGGAGACATGATGCGGGCCATGGTGGCCAAGTAATTGATGGGGACCGCATGTTGAGGCGGAAACGCCCTGCTCTTATTGCATGAGGGCCATTACGAAACACTCAGCAAAGGCTTTCCGGGCGGTGTCAGTCCCCGTTCACTTCGTTCGAACCGTATTCTTCATAAACGCCGATGAGCAGATCGGCATTCGGAAACCGATCCTTCGATACCGTCCATCGCATTCCAACGCGTCCGCCCAGCAAAATCGTAGTGAAAACAAGAATCTCCATGATCTGTGTATGCCCTGTTCCGATCCACACCGATGAACCCTTTCTATGGAAGGATCAGGTTAGCAGATCATAAAAATTCTGTTAGAAGCGCGTAAGATTTCGAAAAAAATGGGGGACGTTGTTTACAAAGTGTACTAACTCCCTCGCCGCAGAATTTGGGAAATTGCTGAAGAGGAGACACCCAATAGCCGGGCGGTGTCGGCAAGGGACATCCCTAAATCGGTAACTAAATGAAAAGCCAATACTTTTCTGGCCGATGCGACGGCATGCACCCGGCTACCGGACTGAAGCGCCGAAATCTGGATGTCCTTCTTGGTGCAGGTTTCCCGAATCAATCGTTCTGCTTTTTTTTGTAGATCCTCCGGCGGCAATTGGTATTTCATGTGCGCATCCGCTTGATCCATTATTTTTTCGACAAAATCTCCACTACCTAAAATGCGTTGGTCGCTTTTCTCCATATGCTGACTTCGGCGCATTGATTTTACTGCCGACCACCCGCCCAGGCTGCGTATCAACCCGCCGCCGACCAGTTCGGGACGCCGCCCCTGCCCAATACCCTGCTTAACAAAAGACCGATAGGATCTTCTGGCCAGAATCGCGCTGTGAGAAAACCAATTGAGGACATATTCGGTATCCTGCCAGTCGTTTTTCCGCTGCCCAAGGATGAAACTATTCCCGCACCATTTATAGCGATCCAATTTGGACAAAGATTCCACCAAGCCGGCCCGCAGAGGATTCAAATGAATATAGCGAACCAGTTCTTTGAAATAGACATCCTCTTCACACACGATGGATTTATATCGGTTTTCGAACAGGTGACCATGACGACGGTGCCGCTTGTTATAGCTCACGGCATACCCGGTCAAGAGTCGTCTCATCAACTTCGGAAGCCCATTGGGCCCGCTTTTCAATAGGATGTGGACATGGTTGGGCATCAATGCCCAGGCATAGACGGGCGATTCAGTCGCCTTTACCAAGGATGCCAGTCTGGACACAAAATTGTTACGGTCCCGATCGTCGATGAAAATGGCCTGCTTATCAATTCCTCGAACCATCACATGATGCAGTGTTCCAGGGGCATCCAGTCTGGGGCCGCGCGGCATAAATACCCACCTTTCAGCATAAAAATGAAAGCCACAATTACCATGGGTGAGTTTGTATACTTTGTCAACAACGTCCCCCAAATTGGCTCATTTAATAACGGGATTATGCACCATTTTAAGGGTATTCTCACGCAATGGTCTGAGTATGTAGGACCCTAAAGCCATTGTTTGCAGTTTTCCGAACTTGGCGTCCTGC
>Ga0049114_1000245_pt1 | contig 10726 bp, 7 predicted proteins | sample WorMettanBELIZE2_FD_55211 | JGI IMG/M metagenome (GOLD analysis project Ga0049114, IMG submission 55211) | Marine gutless worms symbiont microbial communities from Max Planck institute for Marine Microbiology, Germany - Olavius tantulus BELIZE.2 | ecosystem: Host-associated > Annelida > Digestive... | reverse complement strand
AACTGATCGCGCCGATTGCCATGGAAGAAGGGCTTCGCTTTGCGGTGCGCGAGGGTGGACGCACGGTCGGAGCTGGGGTGGTCGCCAAGATCATCGAGTAAGCACCTCCAGGCCTTGCGGTGGAGACGACCAGCTGGAAGTGTCGGTCGTTGCCTTGGGCGAGTTCGAGATCCCGATTTCCAGGCCAGTAGCTCAATTGGCAGAGCAGCGGTCTCCAAAACCGCAGGTTGGGGGTTCAAGTCCCTCCTGGCCTGCCATTTTTTATCGCGCGAGCAACACGAGCTAGATGAATGCAAAGGTAGAGGCCAGCGCCACCGGTTTGGATACGGCCAAACTGGCGGCGGCGGCTGTTTTATTGGTGGCGGGGATCTATGGTTTCTACCATTTCGCCGCCTACTCGACTTTGCTGCGGGTCGGGGGATTGCTGGCAATCAGCGCCGTTGCGGTAGCCGTGGCCTTGCAAACGGAGCAGGGGCGGCGGTTATGGCAATTTACGGGTAATGCGCGCACGGAGGTGCGTAAGGTCGTCTGGCCGACCCGCCAGGAAACGTTGCAGACCACTTTGGTAGTGATCGTGATGGTGCTCATTCTGGGCATCGTCCTGTGGCTCTTCGACACGATTCTCATGGCGATATTGCGGTTCCTGACCGGGCAGGGGGGCTGAGGATGGCCCAGCGTTGGTACGTGATCCACGCCTACTCGGGCTTCGAGGGGCAGGTGAAGCACTCCCTTGAGGAGCGTATAAAACGGGCCGGTATGGAGGAACTGTTCGGTCCCGTTCTGGTACCCACCGAGGAGGTCGTGGAGATGCGGGGGGGCCAGCAGCGCAAGAGTGAGCGCAAGTTCTTCCCCGGCTATGTGTTGGTGAAGATGGATCTGACGGACGATACCTGGTATTTGGTCAAGAGTGTCCCGAAGGTTCTTGGCTTCATCGGCGGGACCGGCGACCGACCGGCTCCGATCCCGGACCGAGAAGCCGATGCGATCCTCCAGCGGGTGCAGGAGGGAGTGGAGAAGCCCCGACCCAAGGTGCTCTACGAGCCGGGAGAGGTGGTGCGGGTCGTCGATGGTCCCTTCACCGATTTCAGCGGTGTGGTCGAAGAAGTGGATTACGAGAAGAACCGCCTCAAGGTTTCGGTGCTCATCTTTGGGCGTTCCACGCCGGTGGACCTGGAGTTCGACCAGATCGAAAAGGGCTGAGTTTCGCGTGCATTTGCGGCAAAAAATAATTTCCGGTCTTGGCTCAGACATCGAACTCTTCGAGCGTCTAGCCACAATCGGAGCGGGGAGCCGAGCCTAGCGCCCGGCGTTTGCACCCACGGGAGATTTTTATGGCAAAGAAGATATCGGCTTATGTCAAGCTGCAGGTCAAGGCTGGTGAAGCTAATCCGAGCCCGCCAGTCGGTCCGGCACTCGGCCAGCACGGCGTCAACATCATGGAGTTCTGCAAGGCATTCAACGCCAAGACGCAAAACCTCGAGAAGGGACTGCCGATCCCTGTCGTCATTACCGTTTATGTGGACCGCAGCTTCACGTTCATCACCAAGACGCCTCCTGCCTCCGTGTTGCTCAGAAAGGCCGCCGGGGTCCTCAAAGGCAGCGGTACTCCGAATATGGCTAAGGTGGGAACCGTTACCCGCGCTCAGCTCGAAGAGATCGCCACTACCAAGATGCCCGATTTGACGGCCGCGGATATGGACGCGGCCGTGCGGACCATTGCCGGCAGCGCGCGCGCTATGGGCCTGAATGTGGAGGGCATGGAGTAAGATGGCTAAACCGACAAAAAGGATGCGGGTGATCCGCGAGCGGATCGAATCGGGCAAGCTATACGGTGCCGAAGAGGCATTTGGATTGCTGAAGGACCTTTCCAAGGTCAAATTTACCGAAAATATCGAGGTAGCCGTCAACTTAGGCGTCGATCCGCGCAAGTCCGATCAGGTCGTGCGTGGCTCCACGGTGCTGCCCCATGGTATCGGAAAGCAAGTACGGGTCGCGGTCTTTACCCAGGGCGCGAATACGGAGGCGGCAATCGCCGCCGGAGCCGACCGGGTCGGTATGGAAGACCTTGCCGATGAAATCAAGGGCGGGAATCTGGATTTCGATGTAGTGATCGCCTCGCCGGACGCCATGCGGGTCGTCGGCCAACTCGGCAAGATTCTGGGGCCCCGTGGCCTGATGCCGAACCCAAAGGTAGGGACCGTTACCCCAAGCGTAGCGGACGCGGTGACAAACGCCAAGGCGGGTCAGGTCCGCTACCGGACCGATAAGGCCGGGATCATCCATTGTCCCTTGGGCAAGATGGATTTCGAACCGCAAGCCCTGCGCGAGAACCTGGAGACCCTGCTGGCCAATCTGATGAAGGCCAAGCCGAGCATCGCCAAGGGGGTGTACATGCGGCGGGTCACCGTCTCCTCCACCATGGGACCGGGGCTTCAGATCGATCATTCCGCGCTTTCGTTCTAGTTCTGCTTTGTCGCTTCACTAACTCTTTTATTTTGATTGATTTCTTTAATTTCGCCGATTTCCTATAAATTTAGTTGGTTACTCTGCGGTGTCACAGAGTAGAATTAAGTCATCTTGAAAAATCCAAGATGTCCGGATAAAGCATGAGTATCTCGCTGATTTTAATCTGGTAACCGATTGAAATATAAATGAATATAGGCATTTTCTCCCCACGGGGATGTCGCGGATTTTTCGGGATTGTGAAAGGAGTTGAGTAATGTGAGTAAGAAAGATTTTGAAGCGTTACTTGAGAAACACGAGAGTAAATTAGAAGAAAATGAGATCGATTGGGAAGAGGATTAAAGATGGTTAAATTTTATTTCTCAATTTTATTCGTCCGTTGAGTCACGGCTGGACCCTTATAAAAAAGAAAGCTCTCGTATAAATATGAGTAAACTCAGATAACCGAGGATTATATTCGGTACCTACGATGTCAATGTAATGATCGTAGATTTTTCGGGTCAAAATTTAGACGTTGGAGCCAGTAGGAACCTGCTGATCGGAACTAAAGGTCGCATCGATATGAAAAGAGCCAGGGAGGGAGCTCAATTCATACTGGCGGATAAAAACAGCAAAGGAATGAAAATGAATGTGTCTGTCCAAATTGATGGAGAATAGTCAAAGAAGAAGGATGTATACGAGAAACCGGATTGGACATGGAAAATTGTTTTGAGGGAACCTCGGAAGATTTTGTATGAAAAGTTCAACGAAGAAAATTTCTTTGATGCATTGATGGAAGTTGCCAATGGCTAGGAGGAGGAAAAATTACGAATCACACGAATCCTCGCGAATTAATTCGCGCAAATTCGCGTGATTCGTAATTTTTCCTTCCACATCCCGGCAGGCCGAAGCGTTCAGAATTTCGGTGGGATTGCCGGAATTAAGCGTCGTTCGGGATGGTCGGCTTACGGATGTGTTCGTGTGATTTCAGTAAGATTTCGATCGGGTTGCCCACAACGGCACGCGGTCGATCTGTGAGGATCTTTGGAGCATCCTGTCTGCGAGAACCGAAATTCATCTCGCTATTCGGCAAGATGAATGTTGGTTCGAGTAGCGGGGTGGCCGTCAAAGACCGCAGGTGCCTTCTCGTCGGGCAGGGAACTTGTCCGGCGTCGGCTTAATCGTATAAGCCTGCGTAGACGGTGCTCCTGAATCGGAATGGCCACAGTGGCGTGCAAGCGCGGGCCGCCTCCTGATGAGGGTGCATGGGTGGACTTCCCGCATATGGCCGGGGAACAGGCCGGGTGTCGGGTCGGCCGCTAAGATGGCCTGGGGTCTGAACCCTGGGCAAGTCAAATTGGGAGGTGACGACTGTGGCACTGAGTTTTGCCCAAAAAGAAGCAATCATCGCCGAGGTCGCGGAAGTTGCAAGGAATGCCTATTCGGCTATCGGGGCAGAGTACCGGGGCTTGACGGTAGAACAGATGACCGCTTTGCGGATCGAGGCCCGCAAGGCCGGGGTCTATGTGCGCGTCGTCAAGAACTCGTTAGCCAAACGTGCGTTCGCCGACACGGATTTTGCCTGTATGGAAGCAGGTCTCGCAGGTCCGTTGCTCCTTGCTTTTTCGCAGGAGGACCCGGGGTCTGCGGCACGTGTAGCCGAAGCATTCGCCAAGGAGCACGAGCAGTTCAAAGTCAAGCTGGTCGCCATAGGGGGCAAGCTGCTGGATCCGTCCGAGCTGGGCACCTTGGCGAAGATGCCGACCTACGACGAGGCGGTCAGTCAGCTGATGGCTGTAATGAAAGCCCCGGTACAGAAGCTCGCGGCGACCATCAACGAGGTTCTGGGCAAGCTGGTCCGCACCCTCGCCGCGGTCCGCGACAGTAAGTCGAAAGCCTAGTATAACAGCGCCGAAGTATCGATAACATCGGATTGATTTTTCCTTGGGAATTATTTTTGCCGAAAATGAATGCGAATTAACGCAAATTGGTCGCAATCGGCTCCCCATCATCAATGGTTCTTGATCAATTTGCGTTTATGTGCGGCTGAATTTTCCGTAAAAATCCTGCCGGTTCAATGTTATCGGTAGTGGTACTGCCACTCAGTTGGTTTGGGCAACCTATCAAACAAAGAAGATTCCGATTCAGGAGACATCAAATGGCCGTTTCAAAAGAAGAAATACTGGACGCCGTCGCCAACATGACCGTGATGGAGGTGGTGGAGCTGATTGGCGCGATGGAGGAGAAGTTCGGCGTAACCGCTGCCACCGCCGTAGCAGCTGCTCCCGCCAGTGGTGGTGGCGAGGCCGCTCCGGTAGAGGAGCAGACCGAGTTTGATGTAGTGCTGGCGTCCTTCGGCTCCAACAAGGTATCCGTGATCAAGGCCGTCCGTGCCCTCACCGGCTTGGGGTTGAAGGAAGCGAAGGAGGCGGTGGAAGGTGCCCCGAACACGATCAAGGAAGGGGTGTCCAAAGACGAGGCCGAAGAGGCGAAGAAGATCCTGGAAGAGGCTGGCGCAACAGTCGAAGTAAAGTGAGGCGGCAGAGGTGTCGGGTTATGTCACATCCCTGGCGGGCTATGCCCGATGGACGGCTCACTTTTCCAGCTACCAGTCGCCAGCTTCCAGTTATAGGTAGATTGGGCAAAGGCGCGCCAAGGACGGTGCGTCGTGCCCAACGCAATGTGGATATTGGGCATGCCCACCATCTCTGGCGGATTTTCCCCAACCTACCCGACTGATTGCATGGCAGTGTCTTAGGCTCGATCAAGATGCAGCAAATGATTTCCGAAAATTCTTTGCTGATGAGCGCGATGTTTTTATTGACAAATCGATACGAGATGACGTAGGGGAGATGGAAAAGGATGCAATCAAGCGAAAGTTGAGAACACTGATCAAAGATAGCTCCGTAACCGTCATTCTCATCGGATCCCAAACGGGCGGGCTGTGGTGGGTTGATTGGGAGATATATAATAGTCTCAGGAAGAGTGAAGGCAATGAAAGAAACGGCTTATTTGGCATCCACATAAAATATAAAGAGCATTGGGTACCAGATCGTCTTACTACCGAACATTGGCGAATCAGATTGAAGCTGCCTATGTCAAGCGTTGGAACACACCGAATTTATCTCGTCCACTTCGCCAGAAAAGTTCTTCACGGCGATAAGCGTAACTCGGAAGACCGTGTTAGCACTAAGGTCGTGCTAACCGGATGATGTCGAAGCGACATCATGTGGTTTGAGCTTCGCAACCGCAGCACAAGGCAGGCCAGTGAAATGTCAAATCGCTGACTGATTGCCGTTTCCGATCTGATCATCTGATCGTTTGACCGTCGCGACGTCTGGATCGCAGGGAGAGGTTCCGGAAGGGACATCCTGCGCATAATCCAAGTGGACTCTCACAATACCTCTGAGGAAAGGCAGTATGGCCTATTCGTTCACCGAGAAAAAGCGCATTCGCAAAGATTTCGGCAAGCGTTCCGGTATCTTGGACGTGCCCTTTCTGCTAGCGACCCAGCTCGATTCTTATCGGGCCTTCTTGCAGGAGGCTATCCCGGCGACCGAACGTGAGGACACTGGCCTGCACGCTGCTTTCAAGGCGGTCTTTCCCATTGAGAGCTACTCCGGGAATGCGGTGTTGGAGTATGTGCGCTACCGCCTCGGTGAGCCGCCCTTCGACGTGCGCGAGTGCCATCTTCGCGGTGCCACCTTTGCTGCCCCGTTGCGAGTGTTGTTGCGCTTGGTGATCTACGACAAGGATGCCCCCGCCGGTACCAAGGCGGTCAAAGACATCAGGGAGCAAGAGGTCTACATGGGTGAGCTACCGCTCATGACGGAGACCGGTACCTTCGTCCTCAATGGGACCGAGCGAGTCATCGTCTCCCAGCTCCACCGTTCTCCGGGTGTGTTCTTCGATCACGACAAGGGCAAGACCCACTCCTCGGGTAAGCTCTTGTTCTCCGCCCGGGTGATTCCCTATCGTGGCTCCTGGCTCGATTTCGAGTTCGACCCCAAGGACAATGTCTTCGTTCGTATCGATCGCCGTCGCAAGCTGCCGGCGACTATTCTACTGCGCGCCTTGGGCTATTCAACGGAACAGATCCTGGAGCGCTTTTTCGATACCGATAGCTTCTATCTGAGCGCGGACGGCATCGAGCTCGAGGTAGTGCCCGGGCGTCTTCGTGGTGAGACCCTGGGCTTCGATATCGCCATCGGTGACCAGGTCTTGGTGGAGACCGGACGCCGGGTAACCGCGCGCCATATCCGGGAGCTGCAGAAAGCGGGGGTGAAGCGCCTTTCGGTGCCCCTCGAATTTTTGCTGGAGCGCACGCTCGCGCGCACGGTAGTCGATGCAGAGACCGGAGAGGTGCTGGCGGAGGCCAACACGGAGCTGACTGAAGCCATGCTCGAAAGCTTACAGGAAAAGCAGGTCGAGCGTGTCGAGACCCTGTTCGTGAACGATCTCGACCATGGGCCCTACATCTCCGAGACCCTGCGCATCGATCCGACGACCAACGAGTTAGAGGCCCAAGTCGAGATTTATCGCATGATGCGTCCGGGTGAGCCGCCCACCAAAGATACGGCCCAAAACCTGTTTCACAATCTGTTTTGCGCCGCGGATCGCTACGACCTCTCCGCGGTGGGGCGGATGAAGTTCAATCGACGCCTGCAGCGGGATTCCGAGGAAGGGCCCGGTATTCTCTACGATGGCTGCTACTTCGCCCAGCGTGGGGACGAACCGTCCCAGCAGCTCTATGAGAAGTTCGGTGACCTTTCCGATATCATCGACACCTTGAAGGTGCTGGTCGGGCTCCGGAACGGCGATGGTAGTGTGGACGACATCGACCATCTGGGTAATCGCCGGATCCGTTGCGTAGGCGAGATGGCGGAGAACCAATTCCGCATCGGCTTAGTGCGGGTGGAACGGGCCGTGAAGGAACGCCTATCCTTGGCAGAGTCCGAGGGGCTCATGCCGCAGGAGCTGATCAACGCCAAGCCGATTTCGGCAGCAATCAAGGAATTCTTCGGCTCCAGCCAGCTCTCTCAGTTTATGGATCAGAACAACCCTCTCTCCGAGATTACCCACAAGCGCCGTGTCTCAGCCTTGGGCCCCGGCGGTCTGGCCCGGGAACGGGCCGGTTTCGAGGTCCGCGACGTGCATCCGACGCACTATGGTCGGGTGTGTCCTATCGAGACCCCGGAAGGACCCAACATCGGTCTTATCAATTCCCTGGCGGTGTATGCGCGAACCAACAAGTACGGCTTCTTGGAGACGCCTTATCGCCGGGTAAACGGCGGCAGGATCACCGATGAAATCGATTATCTATCCGCCATCGAGGAAGGTAACTATGTCATCGCGCAGGCCAATGCGTCCCTCGACGATACTGGAATGCTCACGGATGCACTGGTTTCCTGCCGGTATCTGAACGAATTTACCCTCAAGGCCCCGGAAGAGGTCCAGTATATGGACGTCTCTCCGCGCCAGATCGTATCGGTGGCTGCCTCGCTGATCCCTTTTTTGGAGCACGACGATGCCAACCGCGCCTTGATGGGTTCCAATATGCAGCGCCAGGCAGTGCCCACGCTGCGCGCCGAGAAGCCCCTGGTGGGTACGGGTATAGAGCGGGTCGTGGCCAAGGACTCGGGGGTCACCGTGGTGGCCCGTCGCGGCGGCGTGGTGGAGTCCGTGGACGCGGCGCGTATCGTGGTGCGGGTCCATGACACAGAGGCGAATAAGACCCCGCACGAGCCGGGTGTGGATATCTACAATCTCACCAAGTACATGCGCTCCAACCAGAATACCTGCATCAATCAACGTCCCTTGGTATCTCCCGGCGATGCGATCGATCGTGGTGATGTACTGGCCGATGGGCCTTCCACCGACCTGGGTGAGCTGGCCTTGGGCCAGAACCTGCGGGTCGCCTTCATGCCGTGGAACGGTTACAACTTCGAAGATTCTATCCTTATCTCCGAGCGTGTGGTCCAGGAGGACAGGTTCACCAGCATCCACATTGAGGAATTCACCTGTCTCGCTCGGGATACCAAGCTGGGACCGGAGGAGATTTCCAGCGACATTCCCAATGTGGGCGAGTCGGCGCTTTCCAAGCTCGACGAGTCCGGTATCGTTTACGTCGGCGCGGAGGTGCGGGACGGCGATATTTTGGTCGGCAAGGTCACGCCCAAAGGGGAGACCCAGCTCACACCGGAAGAGAAGCTGTTGCGGGCTATCTTCGGTGAGAAGGCCTCGGATGTGAAGGATACCTCCTTGCGTTTGCCCTCGGGTATGTCCGGCACGGCGGTGGACGTCCAGGTTTTTACTCGCGATGGAGTGGAAAAGGATGAGCGTGCGCGTCAAATCGAGGAACAGGAGCTCGAAGGCGTGCGAAAGGATCTGGACGATCAGCAGCGCATCATGGAGAACGATACTTTCCAACGGGTGGAGAAGATGCTGCTCGGCAAGGTGGCGGACGGTGGACCCGGTAACCTCAAGGCTGGCAGCAAGATTACCATGACTTATCTCAACGGCCTAGCGGAGCAGGACTCCAAGGAAAAGTGGCTGGAGATTCGGTTGCGCGCCGAGGGGGCGGCTAGCCAGCTCGAGGCAGTGGCGAAGCAGATCGGTCAGCAGCGCGAGGACTTCCGCGAACGCTTTGAAGCAAAAAGGCGCAAGATCACTCAGGGTGACGATTTGGCTCCCGGGGTGCTCAAGATGATCAAGGTCTATGTGGCGGTGAAGCGTCACATCCAACCCGGCGATAAAATGGCTGGTCGCCATGGAAACAAGGGTGTCATTTCTATGATCGTGCCGGTGGAAGACATGCCCTTTTCGGCCGACGGTGAGCCAGTGGACATCATCCTGAATCCCCTTGGCGTGCCCTCACGCATGAATCTGGGCCAAATATTGGAGACGCATCTGGGTTGGGCCGCGCACGGTATCGGCATCCAAATCGGCGAGCTGCTGCGTACAAAGGCCCAGGTCACCGAGCTCAGGGCCTTTCTCGACCAGATCTACAACAGTACCGGTAGACCTGAGGAGCTAGTGGACTTAAGTGACGAGGACATCCTTGTCCTGGCCCGGAATCTGACCAAGGGGGTGCCCATGGCCACGCCGGTATTCGACGGGGCCTCGGAAGAGGAGATCCTCGCCATGCTGCGCCTGGCAGGCCGGGATAACAGGGATGAGGGGCTTCCCATGGGCCAAACCCTGCTGTATGACGGGCGCACGGGTGATGCCTTCGAGCGGCCCGTTACGGTCGGACATATGTACATGCTCAAGCTCAACCACCTGGTGGATGACAAGATGCATGCCCGCTCCACCGGGCCTTACAGCCTGGTCACCCAGCAACCCCTGGGTGGCAAGGCCCAATTCGGCGGCCAACGCTTCGGCGAGATGGAGGTGTGGGCACTGGAGGCCTACGGCTCCTCCTACACCCTCCAGGAGATGCTCACCGTCAAGTCGGACGACGTGAATGGGCGTACCCGCATGTATAAGCATATCGTCGACGGCGATCATCGAATGGAGGCGGAAATGCCGGAGTCGTTCAACGTGTTGGTGAAAGAGATCCGTTCGTTGGGGATCAATGTGGAGCTCGAGCAGGATTGAGGCTCGGTCATGTTTTAAATCCACGGATTACGCAAATCTGTGAAAATCTGCGTAATCTGCGGATAACACAAAGTGGTCCATAGGCTGGATTAAATGTGCATTGCGATATCGGTGTGTTCTGGCCAGGTCGAATGCGTCGTAACCCAGCTATGTTGAATCATAAAAGCGCAAAGGACGATTGAACCGCAGAAACGTGGAGAATGCAGAGGGCAGGACTACGGCTCATGCGAATCGGGGACCACGAATCAACACGAATAAGGCTTCGTGTTTGTTCGTGTCTGCCCTTCGTGGTTTTATCTGCCGGCTCCTACGCTTCGGAGATTGCGAAAGAATTCACCTTATCAACCTGTTAAATGGGTTTCACAGTTGTTCATCGAAGATTTTGTTGAGGTTTTGTGGGCTAAATATTCCTGGATCATTTCGTTGGTTACATGCCCTGAACTAAATGCCGCATAAACGGACAGCTTGGGAGGGTAACTTATATAGAGGTCATGATCTTTGCTGACACGCCCCTTGATAATTTGAATTCCATTTTGGTCGCATGCTTGCCTTATGATTTCGCGAGTACGGACACTGATCCCCTTTGTCAGCACCTTATATCGATATTTCGTAATCCAAATAAGGTGAACTCTTAAATCATGCACCGTATGCGATGAGCTTCTGTAAGACCTCATAAATGAGAGTA
>Ga0049114_1000244_pt1 | contig 10749 bp, 13 predicted proteins | sample WorMettanBELIZE2_FD_55211 | JGI IMG/M metagenome (GOLD analysis project Ga0049114, IMG submission 55211) | Marine gutless worms symbiont microbial communities from Max Planck institute for Marine Microbiology, Germany - Olavius tantulus BELIZE.2 | ecosystem: Host-associated > Annelida >... | reverse complement strand
CGCCAACTTCGGAAAACTGCAAACAATGGCTTTAGGGTCCTACATACTCAGACCATTGCGTGAGAATACCCTTAAAATGGTGCATAATCCCGTATTTTTTTAATTCGGATGTCAGATCCGATGCGATGGCCCCGAGTGTCTGAATTCCTTTTTCGATGTTTCGGGTAAATGGAATTCCGCAGCTCAGCATGATGTAATTCTTGAAATGCCCTGTATTCGAACAGACTGTGCCGGGAATCACCGAGATATTTTTTTCCAAGGCGCGCAAATACAGTTCCTGGCTGTCCGTACCCCTGGGCAACTGCACCCATAACAGGGTCCCGCCTCCCGGAAGAGCAAGTCTAGTACCTTCCGGAAAATACCGTTGCACCGCCAGTGCCGTTCGCATCGCCTGTTTCTTCAAGGTCGCCCGCAGTGTTCGCAGATGCCGGTCATAGCCGCCTCCGGCCAGAAATCGGGCCATCAGGTATTGGTCCAGGGCGGATGTGGACACATTGGTTCCTGCTTTTAGATTTTGAACCCGTTCCCGGAAACGGGATCCCGCCAGCAGCCATCCGATCCGAAGGCCCGGCGCCAGGCTCTTGGAAAAGGATGAGCAGCTCAACACCAGCCCTGGCGGTCGAATGCCTTGAGGGGTTTCGGCCGATGATCCCCAAAATAGAGCTCGGAGCTGATGTCATCTTCGATCACCGGCATGTCGTAAGTTTCGGCCAGTCTGACCAACGCCCGTTTGTTCTCCTCGGGCATGACAGCACCCAGCGGATTGTGAAAATTGGGCATCACCAGACATGCGGCGATTCGGGTTGTCCGAACGGCTTTTTCCAGTGCCTCCACATCGATTCCGGTTTTCGGGTCTATCGGCACTTCGGCGACCATGACATTGAGCTCCTTCAGGAGCTGAAGAAAACTGTAATTGGTCGGTGATTCGATGGCAACGGTTTCGCCCGGTCGGGTGGTGGCCAGCAGTGCCAGAGCCACGGCTTCCATGCAACCATTGGTGACCAGGATATCTTCCGGCGTGACATGTGGGATGATGCCCAGGGTTTGTCTTGCCAGTTGTCTTCGGAGTTCCGGATGCCCTTCGGAAAGCGCGTAGGAGAGCATCGACTTGAACTCCTTCCGGGAGATGCTGGAGAGTATCCGCCCCAAGGATTTATAGGGCACCAGTTCCGGATCAATGACGGTCATGCCGAGGGGCATCAGACGCGGGTCATTGATGGCCGATACGATGGAATTGATCATCGATGACAGACGTACCTGTCGGGGGGAGGCGTCTGTTTTGGGAAAACGTGGCGCTTTGAGACGGCCCAAAGATACCGGGGTCACATAATACCCGGACTTTGGCCGGGCTTCCACCAAACCCATGTGCTCAAGTTCCACATACGCCTTGTATACCGTAGAGATACTCAGGTCGGCCGAATGATGCAGGGTGCGGATAGACGGCAGACGATCTCCCGGTTGGTAGATCCCGGTGAGTATCTTTTGTTCCATGTCCGCCGCGAGTTGCCGGTAGCGAAATTCTTTTTTCATCCCGCCTTCACCAATACTTGATATGTCATGACGGATCCTTCTCCAAACGTTGGTTCCAAGCAATGTGGCTCTAAACTGTTATGCTTATTTTTTTTAAAATCTGTATCTGTTTTTTAATCATGCCCGGAGTATGGTTACAACATACAAATGCTAAAAGTGCGGCTGATGTGCAAAGACAACCTGGCGGCAAGGAGGATGTAACATGACGCAACAACAAAACGACCTTTCACGGGATACAGCCACGTTTACGGTTAAGAGCGGAATGGCCCAAATGCTCAAAGGCGGCGTCATCATGGATGTGGTATCACCCGAGCACGCGGTCATCGCGGAATCTGCCGGAGCTGTGGCCGTCATGGCTCTGGAACGGGTACCCGCGGATATCCGCGTCCAGGGGGGCGTCGCACGGATGTCCGATCCCGGATTGATCAAGGAAATCATGGCTTCTGTGAGCATCCCGGTCATGGCCAAGTGCCGGATCGGGCATTTTGTCGAGGCCCAGATCCTGGAGAGCATCGGTGTCGATTACATCGACGAGAGCGAGGTGCTGACTCCCGCCGACGAGCGATTTCATATCGACAAATCCCCGTTTCGGGTACCTTTTGTCTGCGGATGCCGCAACCTGGGTGAAGCCCTGCGCCGCATTGCCGAAGGTGCTGCTATGATTCGGACAAAGGGTGAGGCCGGAACAGGGGATGTGGTGGAGGCGGTGCGACATGCGCGGAACGTTCTGGGAGACATCCGCGCGCTTCAGGCCAAACCGGAAGAGGAACTGGTGGGGTATGCCAGAGACATCGGGGCACCGGCGGACCTGGTTCGGGAAACGCGGAGTCTGGGACGCCTGCCCGTGGTGAATTTCGCAGCCGGGGGGATCGCGACTCCGGCGGACGCGGCCATGATGATGCAGCTTGGCGTGGATGGGGTATTTGTCGGTTCAGGTATTTTCAAAAGCGGAGACCCGGCTTCCCGAGCCAAGGCCATTGTTGAAGCCACCACCCATTATGATGATCCTGAAATTCTGGCCCGGGTCAGCGAGCATCTCGGCGAACCGATGGTCGGGATCACCGTCGACAGCCTCGACGAAACGGAGCGTCTCGCGGGCCGGGGATGGTGATGGACGGGTAGGCGTGACGGAGATCCATGATGAACATTGGAATTCTGGCGTTGCAAGGGGCCTTCCGGGAACATCGGAACATGCTGGACCGTCTGGGTGTTTCCAGTTTTGACGTGCGCCTGCCCGAGCACCTGACCGGGATCGACGGACTGATTATCCCGGGGGGTGAAAGCACCACCATTGGGAAGCTGGCCGATGCATATGACCTGTTGGAGCCGCTTCGCCGTTTCGCGGCGGAAAAACCGGTGTGGGGCGTGTGCGCCGGGATGATCCTGCTGGCACGGGACGTGGGCATGGATCAGCCCCTTATCGGCACCATGGATGTCCGGGTGGAACGGAATGCGTTTGGCCGCCAGGTGGATAGTTTTGAGACCGATCTGTGGGTGGAGGATCTGCCGGACGGTGAAGACCACCCGTTCCACGGTGTGTTCATCCGGGCTCCCCGATTAACCGCCTCTGAAGACGGTGTTCGTATTTTGGCCTCGCTGCCCGGGGTCGGAGCCGTGGCCGCCCGCCAGGGGCATTGCCTTGTCACGGCCTTTCATCCGGAATTGACACAGGACACCCGCTTTCATCGCTATTTTCTCGTGATGGTTCGGGATACCCAGGAGGCGGTGGTTTGATGCGAATAATGATGGCTCTTCTCCTAATTCCCTGAATAAAGGGTTCAAGGATTCAAGGGGTTGGGGCTTCGCCTCAAGGCTTCGACCCCACAAGCAAGGGTTCAAGTGTCGGTTTTGAAGGGCCTACAGGCGTTGCCATGAATAGGACCCATAGAAAAAGAGTCCTGGCTCCGGGCCTCGTCATACTCGGTATCGGGATCGCTATCGGAATCGGAATCGAAATAGAGCGGTCATCTTCGCGGTCGATACCGAACCCGATTCCGAGCTTCAGCGGGATGTGGGCATGTAATACACCAGATTATTCCGGACGAGATACGAGTGGAATTCCAGGCGTGAATGGATTGCTCCGGTGGGAAGGGCCAGTCCGGATACCGCGGTTGGCAATCTGGATCTGAGGGGAGTTGCTATCAGACGATCCTTGGAGCGGAGGTGGCCGCATCGGGTGCATGCGCATTGCCGGGATCGCAGCACCAGCAGCAGCCAAACCGGCAGCCATATTCCCTGGGTGATCACGGTAAGCGCCAGATGGAGCAAATGGTGCGGCCGCCTGCATTGAAACAGGATGTGGTCATTGCAATCCGGGCAATGTCCAATGGCGGCAAAACCCCCCATGGCCGGCTCCTTTATCCGATTGAAGGCTAGTGACCGGGCATCGCTCTCAGGGCTTTCGGGATATCCCGACGGGATGAAATCAAGGTTCACCCGTTGCGCTAGGTCACGTGTTCTCAGGATTCACTGCAGAATAATGGGTTTTCCATGAACGGGTCAACCGTTAAACTCAAACGCCCATGAAAAAAGGCGGACCGATTGGCCGCCCTGAGAGGGATATCATAAATTTTGCTGGATTTGTGAGGGCTATCCGATATGTTTGATGATTGAATCGGTCAGCGAGTCGTCGTCTTCCTTGAAGATCGGGATGAGTTGTTCGGCCACGTCCCTGATAGACTTGGCATTGAGCTCGCGCATTGTACCCTGGATTCTTCCGACGCCTTCTTCAATCAGGCGAAGTCCTTCAGCAATTTCGAGAACATGTTTTTTGTCCAGTTTTTCCATTGGCATTCCCCTATGTGCCCAAAGCTTTTTTACGGATTTTTAAACTTACGCATTCCAAGGGTCGAAGGCAAGAAAAATTAACACCGTCGGTCGAGCCCATGAGGGGCTGCCCGGATGATAAGGATTTGCTTTTCCAGTTCGCTTCAGGTATGACAACTGACACGCGTTTTATATCTATCCGTTCCACGAAAATTGTTCGGTTCAATAGTGTTCATACGCCGCCGAATCGGCGGATTCATTGCTCCAACGCTATTCCAGCTAAAAACCCAAACATTGAAAAAGGAGGGCGTACGGATGAAGGTATTCAAGCTATGTGTGATAGCGGTAGCCGTGGTTGTATTTGCTTCGGCCGGACTGTCCATGGCCGGTATCCTTGATGAGGTGAAGGCCAGGGGATATCTCATTGCCGGCGTCAATGGCGGCGTTTTTGGTTTCAGCATGCCGAATGAAAAGGGCACATGGCAGGGCCTTGATGTGGATACGGCCAGGGCGATCGCAGCAGCGATATTCGGCGATGCCGACAAAGTAAAATACCAAGCTCTGACAGCGGTTCAACGTTTGCCGGCACTGCAGTCCAAGGAGATCGACGTCCTCTGCCGGAACACGACCCAGACATTGACCCGGGAGACGATCAATGGCCTGAATTTTGTCCAGGTCAATTATTACGACGGCCAGGGTTTCCTGGTTCCCAAAAACCTCGGTGTGAAAAGCGCAAAAGAACTGGGTGGCGCCACGGTATGCGTCCTTCCGGGGACCACTACTGAATTGAATGCGGCCGACTTTTTCCGGTCCAATGGTATGGAGTGGAAACCGGTGGTCATCGAGAACACGGCCGAGCTGAACAAGGCATTCTTTGCCGGCCGGTGTGACTGCCTGACATCGGATGTGTCCCAGCTGGCCGCCCAGCGCTCGGTCGCGCCGAACCCGAAGAATTTCATGATTCTGCCCGAGGTCATTTCCAAGGAACCCCTTGCACCTGTGGTGCGTCATGGCGACGACCAGTGGTATGACATCGTCAACTGGACCGTTATGGCTCTGATTCAGGCAGAGGAGTTCGGGATTACGTCCAAGAATGTCAAACGCATGATGAAGTCCAAAAATCCGGGGATTCAGCGATTCCTCGGGGTGACCCCAGGCATGGGCAAGGCGCTGGGGCTCAGCGACAAGTGGGTGTTCAACATTATTTCCCAGGTCGGCAACTACGGCGAGATTTTCGAGCGGAACGTCGGGCCGAATACGCCCCTCGGGCTGGAGCGGGGTTTGAACGCCCTCTGGACAGAGGGCGGTTTGATGTTTGCGGCACCGTTCAGGTAGTCGGCCGGAGGTGGATGCCTTGCGATAGGCAGGGATCCGGATACATTGTCCAAGCGACGGCCTGCTTCCGCGCCAACGGAAGCAGGCTGTTCCATTTTCCCCCAAACCGTCATTGAACCCTCGATACAACACGATGACCATCGCTGCAGCCGAGAAAGTACCCTTTTATCTCAACCCCAAAGTGCGGGCCGTCTTTTTCCAGATCGGCGTCCTCTGCCTGGTGGGGTTGCTTGCCTGGTACCTCGTATCCAACACCCTGACCAATCTGGAGCGGCAAAAGATCGCGTCCGGGTTCGGGTTTCTTCAGAAAGAAGCCGCTTTCGAAATCGGTGAATCCCTGATCTCCTACAGCTCCGCCAACACCTATGGACGGGCGCTGTTCGTCGGCGTGCTCAATACGCTAAAGGTGTCTCTGATCGGGATCATCGTGACGGTGATTCTCGGAACGATTGTGGGGGTGGCCAGGCTGTCCAGCAACTGGCTTGTATCCAGGTTCGCGGCCATTTACATTGAGGTCATGCAGGACATCCCCGTCCTGCTGCAGCTGTTTTTCTGGTACGCGATATTCTATGAGACATTGCCGTCCCCCCGCCAGGCCCTCAACCCGATTGCCGGAGTTTATCTATGCAACCGGGGGGTGGCTTTTGCCGTGCCTGAAGCGCATCCGGCCCATGCCTATATCCTGTCAACCCTGGTGATCGCGATCGTAGCTGTCTATTTTCTCCGGCGATGGGCAAAAACGCGGCAGGAGCAGACCGGAAAATACTTCCCGGTCTTTCGGGTCGGTCTCGCTATGATTCTCGGGTTGCCCACTCTGGCCTGGTTCTTTTTCGGTGCACCGACGGCAATGGATGTACCGGTACTAAAGGGATTTAACTTCAAAGGGGGCATGACCTTGAGCCCGGAATTTATTGCTCTGCTTCTGGGTCTGGTGCTCTATACGGCGGCCTTTGTAGCGGAAGTTGTGCGTGCCGGTATCCAGTCGGTGAGCAAGGGGCAGCAGGAAGCCGCCATGGCCATCGGCCTGAGGCCGAACCTTGTTCTGAACCTGGTCATCCTGCCCCAGGCGCTGCGGGTGATTATCCCGCCGCTGACCAGCCAGATGCTCAACCTGACCAAAAACAGCTCTCTGGCGGTAGCCATTGGTTACCCGGACTTTGTATCCGTGGCTAACACGACCATGAACCAGACAGGCCAGTCGATTGAGGGGGTCGCTCTGATCATGTTGGTCTATCTGATGTTCAGCTTGTCTACTTCGGCATTTATGAACTGGTACAATAAAAGGGCGAGGTTGATCGAACGATAAAATCCCGTTGGGATTTTATCAAGCGCCGCTCCGCGGCGGAAATATTTTTAGTTGAGTGCAGCCGAGTTCCAGCAAAACGCAGAGCTGGAAGAAGTAAAGTTGAGTACGTGACCAATGCATCAAGAGCTAATCTCGAAGATGGCACAAATTGATGCGGCGACAACACGACGACCCCGTTTCAGAATAATTTCAAACGTAAAGAAATTGAGCGGCGAAGCCGCGTTTCATAAAATCACGACGTGATTTTATTATGGCTGAACAAACGACACATACCGAAACCGCGGAAGACGTCATTCGACCGCCAAAGGCCAGCATCGGCGTGATTGGATGGCTCCGGGCAAATCTGTTTGATGGGTGGTTCAACTCCGTGTTAACCCTGGTCACCCTGCTTGTGCTCTGGAAAACCATCCCGCCGTTTTTGAGATGGGCCTTTGTCGATAGCTTCTGGTTCAGCGATGGTGCCGCCTGTCGGGAAGCTCCGGGCGCTTGCTGGTCGGTGGTGACCACCAATCTCCGGTTTATCATTTTCGGCTTTTTCCCCTATGACCAGCAGTGGCGGCCTCTTCTGGCCATGCTCATCCTGTTTTTCCTGCTCTTTTACAGCCGGGATCGCAATCACTGGAATAAATATCTGGCCTATGGCTGGGCCATCGGCCTGTTCCTGATGGGTCTTCTCATGAAAGGGGGGCTGTTTGGGCTGACACCGGTGGATAGTACGCAATGGGGAGGGTTGCCGTTGACCCTGCTCCTGTCGGTGTTCGGGCTGACGGCGGCGTATCCGTTGGGGGTTATCCTGGCTCTTGGGCGCCAATCCTCCATGCCGGGAATTAAGATTCTGTGTGTCGTTTATATCGAAATGATCCGGGGCGTTCCCCTCATCAGTCTCCTGTTTATGGGATCGATCATTTTCCCCTTGTTTCTGCCGGAGGGGATTACCATCAACTCCATCCTCCGGGCCCAGGTGGCGATCATCCTGTTTACCGCCGCGTACATTGCGGAAGTAGTGCGGGGCGGGCTTCAGGGAGTGAGCACAGGCCAGTACGAGGCGGCCGATTCGCTAGGATTGAATTACGTGCTGACCATGCGTCTCGTGATCCTGCCCCAGGCATTGAAAATCGTTATTCCGCCCGCGGTGAGCATCCTCATCTCGGCGTTTAAAGACACCTCCCTCGTTGTCATTATCGCGCTGTTCGATCTGCTGAAAACATCCCAGACCGTGCTGTCCAACCCGGAGTGGATGGGTTTCAGCCGGGAGATGTATTTGTTTGTAGCGATCCTTTATTTTCTGGGCTGTTTTTCCATGTCCAACTACAGCCGTCGACTGGAGCGCGAGCTGGATAGGGGATACTAGAATGGATGCTGGATGCTGGATACTGGATACTGGATGCTGGGATGATATCAGGGCATTGGAGTATCGGAGTAATGGAAGTTCGGATTTTAGATTTTGGATTGCGGATTTTGGATTCCTAAGAAGATCCAAGATCACAGATGTTCTGGTAAAAATTGATAATCAGACCACGAAGCTCACGAAGAATCTGATCAATAAAGCAAAAACTTCGTGCCCTTCGTGCCCTCTGTGGTGGATATAAATCATAACTGGAAAACCGGCTAACGGGCGCACGGGCCAACGGGCAAACCGGCTACCCCTGCCTAGAGAGAATCCTCTGGGAAGCGCCAAACCGCCATAACATGATTTAGCCCATCAACCATTTAGCCAGGCTGTAGGACCATGACTGAAGACACCGAAAAAAACATCACCCCGGCCCTGGAAGATGAAGCGATCATCGATATCACCGACATGCACAAATGGTTTGGTGAGTTTCACGTTCTCAAGGACATCAATCTTACCGTGCGAAAAAAGGAGCGGATTGTCATCTGCGGGCCGTCGGGTTCTGGAAAATCCACGCTGATCCGCTGCATTAACCGTCTCGAGGAGCACCAGCGGGGCCAGATTGTGGTCGACGGCATTGAACTGACGAACAACATCAAGAATATCGAACGGATTCGTGCCGAGGTGGGCATGGTGTTTCAGCACTTCAACCTCTTCCCACACCTTTCCATCGTGGAGAATCTCACCCTCGGGCCCATTTGGGTGCGGAAGGTGCCCAAAAAAGAGGCCGAGGAAACGGCCATGTACTATCTTGAAAAGGTCCATATCGCGGAGCAGGCAAAGAAATATCCCGGGCAGCTCTCCGGAGGACAGCAGCAGCGCGTGGCCATTGCGCGCAGTCTGTGTATGGCGCCCAAGGTGATGCTCTTTGATGAGCCGACTTCGGCCCTTGATCCGGAGATGATCAAGGAGGTGCTTGACGTTATGATTGAGCTGGCCCGGGAGGGAATGACCATGCTGGTGGTGACTCACGAAATGGGCTTTGCGAAAATGGTTGCCCACCGGGTGTTGTTTATGGATGAGGGGCAGATTGTCGAACAGAATACGCCGGAAGAATTCTTTAACAATCCCCAGAACGAACGGACAAAACTGTTTCTAAGCCAGATTCTGTTCTAATAAAATCGCTGCCGCGATTTTATTAATCCACACCGAGTTCTTTTTTCAGCCAGGCCTTTACATCCGGTTCCAGTGCGTAAACGCCTTTCAGTTCGCAGACGTCTTTTTCGAATTCCTCGGGAAGTTCAATTTTTGCCAATTCCAGGGCCTCTTCTGAATTACGGCGGATCAGATAAATATAGTAGGGCTTTTCCCAGCAGTTCACGACGAAGTACGTGGAGTAATCGTCTTTACCTCGGATAATATGCTTCCCGCTTCCCCAGTCGGTGTTCCCCCATTCCAGATACAATTTTACGGCCTCTTCCGGGCCCAGATCCCAGCTCACTTCGTTGATCAAATCGATGTCGTTTTTCAAATCTTCCAAAGACAGCATGGTATGGTCCTCCTTTACTCCGATGCCCGTTTGGCATTAGGCGCGGTTATACGTATGTCCCGTTAGAGGGAAAATTCTGGTCCCGAAACGGCTGTATGGGTTCCCTAAAGACTCCTGAATAAGACAACAACCGATGTGCCGGTGCGCTAAACATGGTCAACCGGTGAGGGGATGTCAACCTTTGGTCGTGGATTCTTATCTCCCGGAGAACAGATAGGCTCGGGAATACGGGTCACTGATCCTTCGGCTCGTGATCTCGGACGCATGCACACCTGAACGCTATTTAAAGCGGGTATCGGACCGGGTGTGGCGGAGGGATTTTCCGGCCTCGCCGATCCAGCCGGTGCGGGCATCTCCAGGCGCGTCGAACTCGGGGACATACGGTTTGATGTCGAGCAGGGGGGTGCCGTCCACAATGTCCACATCACGGATATGCAGGGTGGCGTTTTCGATTTTTTCCAGCCGAACGGTCGAGATGCCGATGGGATTGGGCCGTTTCGGCGCGCGTGTCGCAAATAATCCACGCATCGTGTCGTCCAGAAACGGAGTCACCTCCATGGCATAGCCCGAGGCCAGATGAAAATGATAGATCAGAATGATATGGGAAAACCCTTCCAGATCTTTCAAACCGGCGACGTACTCTTTTGTGATTTCTACTTTGCCCTGGATGTCCCGGGCGCCGCCCGGCTGAATCGGCATGCCCTTGATGGATTCAAACGGTGACCGGATCCAACCAATCGGTTTGTATATGATCTCGATATCGTTTGTCATGGAACTACCTCGAATGGTTTCAGTAATTTCATCGCTTACCTGCTCACCCAAATTCGAAATACGAAGCACGAAATCCGAAACCTGCATTCAATGTTTAAGTGCAACACTCGGCCTTAAAGACTTCCGCCGGTGTTTTGAATTTCAAGCATTTTCTTGGCCGGT
>Ga0049114_1000243_pt1 | contig 10774 bp, 14 predicted proteins | sample WorMettanBELIZE2_FD_55211 | JGI IMG/M metagenome (GOLD analysis project Ga0049114, IMG submission 55211) | Marine gutless worms symbiont microbial communities from Max Planck institute for Marine Microbiology, Germany - Olavius tantulus BELIZE.2 | ecosystem: Host-associated > Annelida >... | reverse complement strand
TGCGCCTAAAATACGGAGAATAAGGAAAACAGCGCTGGAAATACCCGGAATCAGTCAAAAGGCAGATGAATTCAGGTTCGTTCGAACAAATAACGAGCAGCAGGTTGATTGAAAAAACGGGGGGCTTAATAAATTGGAAGTTCATGCATATCGCGCAAAGGTCTCACCGTATCGAGACGGAGCTGCGGGAAACCTATCTCCTAGTAGAGATGGCGTGTGTTCTGCTCAATGTTACCGACACGGCAGCCGTGCGCGGGCTGTTCGAACGGGAGCGACCGCAGGTCGTCTTTCATGCCGCGGCTTACAAGCACGTACCCCTGTTAGAGCAGCAGATACGCCCGGCAGTCCGTAACAATGTGCTGGGCACCCACGTCATCGCCCAGGCCACGAACGACTTCGAGTGCGAAGAATTCGTGCTGATCTCCACCGACAAAGCGGTACATCCGATCAACAGCATGGTGCCACCAAGCGAGCGGCCGAAATCCTCTATTAGGCGGTCTTCGAGGATTCCAAAACCCGCTTCGAGACGATGCGCTTTAGTAATGTGCTGGACTCGGCGGGCAGCGTGGCGCCCTTGTTCCGACGCCAGATCGAGCGCGGTGGACCAGTGACTGTCACCCATCCGGAAATCAAGCGTTTCTTCATGATCATCCCCAAGGCCTGCCAGCTGATCATGCAGGCGACGGCCATCAGGCGGGGCAGTGAGATCTTCGTGCTCGATATGGGCGAACCCATCGCGATTCCCGACCTAGCAGATCAGATGATCCGTCTCTCCGGCAAGCTCCCCGGTGAAGACATCGCCATCGAGTATGTGGGCTTGCGGCCCGGCGAGAAGCTCTACGAAGAGCTCTTCTACGAATCGTAAGACCTGGCGGAGACTGCACATCCTAAGATTCGCGTTGCCTGGCAGGGGCCGGTGCCGGAATCGGATGAACTAGCACGCGGACTCGAAGCACTGGAAGCCGGCGTCTGGGCCGATGACGCAGCGGCCCTGCACGCAGCGCTCAGTACTCTGAACCTCACTGGCGCGACCCGCTCGGCGGCCCGCAAGCCGATCCTGCACAACTGCTCGGGGAGGCCGTCCATGGCTGACAACCTGGAATTTGATCGTCCGGTATCCGAGGGCCACCACGCAACCGGGGGAGATGACCTTGCCAAAGATACGACGCGGACGACCCTCACCCTCCCCCCGAAAGCGGCGACGCAGGAGACAATAGAGCCGCGGACGAATCCGTCGCGTGTCGTGTCGTCGCTTTCTTGCAGGAACTGGGCAAGCTCGGAAACCCGGATTTGGCGCGCGCCCGGAGAGAGCAGCGACCCGATCATGCGGATGCTGGTTCGTCTCGGTCTGGTCTCGGAACGGACATGGCGTCGGCGTTCTCGCAAGTCCTGGACCTCCCCTTAGTGGAAGCTGCCGACTTCCCCCAATCAACGGTTGCGCCGGAGCTGTTCAGCCCCCGCCTTCTCAAGGACGCCGGCGTGCTGCCGTTGCGCGACAACGAGGCGGGGCTCACTGTTACCGTAGCGGATCCTGCCGACGCCTTCGTGCCGGATGCGTTGACCATGGCCACGGGTAAAGGGGTAGCCTGCACGTCGGTCTACCGTCGGAGATCGAGCTGGCCGTGACGCGCCTCTACGAGCAGGCGGAGGGCGAAACCAAAGCGGGACAAGTCCACACCGGAGTTTGGCGAGGTCTCCGAGGACGACATCGAGCACCTCAAGGATCTAGCCAGCGAGGCACCGGTGGTCCGGCTAGCCAATCAGATCATCCAGCGCGCGGTGGAGTCCCGCGCTTCGGACATCCATATTGAGCCCTTCGCGGACCAGCTCAAGGTCCGCTACCGGATCGACGGCATCCTCAAGGAGACGGACTCTCCGCCAACCCATTCCACTGCTGCGGTCATCTCCCGCATCAAGATCATGTCCAAGCTCAACATCGCCGAGCGCCGCCCGCCCCAGGATGGGCGTATCCCCCTGCGGGTACAAGGCAAGGAGCCCGATCTGCGGGTGTCCACGGTGCCCACCCTATTCGGTGAGAGCCTGGTCATGCGTCTGCTCGACAAGGAAAGCGTGCGCTTCGATTTCGACGCCCTGGGCTTCGATGGCCCGCCCCGGGAGCGGCTCGGCACCATCCTGGACATGCCCTACGGTATCTTCCTAGTCACCGGGCCCACGGGCAACGGCAAGAGCACCACCCTGTATACGGCATTGAGCCGCCTCAACACCCAAGAGCGCAAAATCATCACCGTGGAAGACCCGCTGGAGTATCAGCTGGCGGGCATCAATCAGATCCAGGTCAAGCCGCAGATCGGCATGACCTTCGCGGGGGTCCTGCGTTCCATCGTCCGCCAGGACCCGGACGAGAAGGACTTTTTTCTGTACCGTGCAGTCGGCTGCGGGCAGTGCAATGACACCGGCTACCTGGGACGGGTGATCACCGAGGTCCTGAGCATGACCGACCGCATTCGCCAATCGGTACTCTCCCACGCTACCGCTACCGACGTCAGGCGCTTGCGGAAGGGATGTCGAGTATGTACGAAGACGGTCTGCGCAAGGCCCTGGCCAGACGCACGACGGTTGAAGAAGTCATGCGTCATTCGGGTCGCCGGCGAGGAGACCTGATCCGATGGCATGCTTCACCTACCAGGCGGTGCGTCAAGACGGCGAGACCACGGAGGGCGAGCTGGAGGCGCCCGATGCGGTGGCCGTGATTCGGCAGCTCCAGGGACAGGACCTGATTCCGCTTAAGATCCGACCTGCCGGCGGACTGAGTAACCGGCTGCGCCAGAGTCGGGTTTGCCCCCTTGCGGCGAAGGAGATCGCCGTGTTGACCCGGGAGCTCTCAACCCTGTTGGAGTCCGGTCTGACCCTGGACCGCTCCCTCCAGATCCTGATCGATCTCTCACCGGAAGAACGGATCGTCCGGGTCATGACAACCTTACAGGGTCGGGTGAGCGGCGGTTCCACCTTCGCCGCAGTCCTGGAAGAACAAGGCGGACAGTTCCCGCGCCTATACGTGAACATGGTACGTACCGGCGAGGCCAGCGGTAGCTTGGAGGTGGTACTCGGTCGCCTCGCCGACTACCTGGAGCGCACCAACGAGCTGTGAGAGACCATCACATCGGCTCTGATCTACCCTATGGATCCTGTTAGTGATAGCCGGCCTCTCGGTGATTATGCTGCTGGTGTTCGTAGTCCCCCAGTTCTCGGTCCTGTTCGCGGACATGGGGGCAGCCCTGCCCTTGCCGACCCACATCGTCATTGCCGTCGGCGACCTGTTCCGGGATTACTGGTGGGCCCTGCTCGCAGTGGTCGCGGAGTGCCCTGGCCTTGGAACGCCGGCTCCAAGATCCGGCGGTGCGGACCCGGCTCGACCGGCGGCGGCTGGCTCTACCCATGTTCGGTGACCTGATCTGGAAGCTGGAGACCACATGCTTCTGTCACACCTTCTCGACGCTGCTGAAAAAAAGGAAGTGGTGTCCAATCGCAAGCTCTCGGGACTGCTGGACGAGGTGAGTGAGGACCTCAAGCACGGCCGTGGCCTGGCCGAACCGGTGGCGCGGTGCGAGATCCTACCCCAGCTAGCACTGCAGATGGTCCGGGTCGGTGAGGAATCCGGCTACCTGGACACCATGCTCGCCAAGGTCGGGGAGATCTACGACAAGGAGGTCCAGGCCAACGTCAAGCGCCTGCTCACCCTATTGGAGCCCGTGCTGATCGTCGGGCTGGGCATTTTGGTGGCCGGGATCATCATCTCCATCATCGTTCCCATCCTCGCTGCTAATGAACTCGTGATCTAGTTCAGCTAGCGATCACCGGCTTCTAGTCGGAGTCGCCGGTGGATTATGCTATCGATATTAAGCATAGGAAAATCCTAGACTAGGTTGAAGAGCGAAACCCGGCAATCGACACCATCGACATCGACAACGAGCAAGCATACGTGCTCAGACTAGTAAATCTTCACCTGGAGCCGTAATGGGGTATTGAAACCAAAGGAGTCATGAGTGGCGGCCCAGCTATTGTTGCTGTCTGAGAATCTCCTCAATTCCCGGATCAACGTCGATCATTCCGCCTGCTTCAATTTCCTCATCGGTTGCATCACGAACAGTCAATATCTCAAGCAAAAAAACAACCTCTCGACCACAAAACGGATTATTGCCATCAACCGTCAATGTTTTTTCATCCATTCTGGTTACAATAAAATTCCGCGTTTCGCCCTTTTCGTTTTCCATCACAATCGTCGTACCGATCTCTCGATATTCCTGGGGAACATTTTCGATGTAGTCCGTGAAAACCAAGGATTCGTCTCGCGGTCCATATAACCGATCGCAGTCGATAGGTACCTGAATGACATCACCAACCAATTTACCTTCGAGCTCCTCTGTTACTTGAGCCGACAGGAGTGCATTGACGCCATGGACATAACCCAAGGGAAACTCGACCGCGGTGAGCACATTACCTGATTTCTTGTCGACGACCTTATACGTCAACTCGACAAACTTGTTATCCTTTATAGTCTCTTTCATAACTTTGCGAGAAGCGATGTTCAGAAAATGGAGGCGCCGAAAATCTTCACCTCTCCATTTTCATAGCCCAGCACCAATCTTCCGAGCCATTCACCTTCCTTTTTGGTACTTCTTTGCCTATAAAGAACCGTCACATGCTCGCCACGACGGATGATACCGAGATAGTCTCTTTCTTCAGATAAATTTCTTGTCAGCTCGCTTTTTACAAACTGCTTCCCCACTTCGACTTCATTAAGGCCAAGAAGCAACGAATACGAAAATTTTCGTATGAATTTTCCGTAATCACCTTTATTAGAATATCTGACAAGATCATCCCACATCGGGTCGGAAATCGCCAGGATCTCTTCATCCGTGTGTTCCGTTATGTTCATCGCATGTTCACCATTAATCCGCTTTCCTCGCTGTTAACAGCATCGCTACACCAAGAATCCGGTATTGCAGGACAACAATAAAAAAAGACCAACATATTCCATGTTGATCTTTTAAAGGAAAAAATAGGTTACACTAGGTAGTCATTTGTACATCACTCTTCGTCTTTACCGACCAGGTGATAACAAGGTGCCTTTTCCATGGTGTATTCACCTGTTTTAGGATCACGACGAGAAACTGTCAACACATGCCAGTTCTCATCATCCAGCTTGAGTGCGTCACCACGATAGTAGTAGCCAGGCCAACGGGTTTCCTTACGGAATAATGTATGCTGCATGACACACTCGGAAGTACGGTAACGGTGCTTCAACTCCCAAGCACGCAGCAGCTCATGTATGTTTTCCGCTGCGATCTTTTCCAGATCTTCTTCCAGGATTTTGAGCTTCTTGAGACCGATATTCAGTAGCTTTTCGTTGGTCATGTAGTTGACGGTCACGCCGCCACCATATTCATCCATCAGCTTCTGCAGCCGGTCGAGGCCCTGCCGCGGGTTAACGTAGTTCGGATTGACCGTGCCAGCTGTGATCTCATTGCGGTAGATCTTGTAATGTTCTAACGGCTTGTAGATCTCCGCTTTACGGTCATTGATCTGCTTGTCGGATACGACGATACCTTCTGCTTTGCCGTCGTCGATATACTTGCAGGCAGCCTTTGCCGAAAGACGACCTTCAGTAAATGACCCGGATGAGAAGGCGTGTGGTGTGCCGCCGACCGCATCACCGGCACCGAACAGTCCTTCGACCGTCATCATGCGATTATAGCCCCAAAAATACTCGGGAGGGGATACATCCTCCGGTCCGGAGCACCACGCACCGCAACCGGTTGCATGTGAACCCATGACGTAAGGCTCGGAGGTGGTCAGTTCCGGGTTCTGATGCTTGGGGTCGACATCGGTCGCCGCCCACAGTACAGCCTGACCAACGGTCATACCTAGGAAGTTCTCCCAACCCACCTCTTCGAGATGCGGATCCTGGAATGCTTCCATGGTAACCATATGGATAGGACCGCGACCGGCATTGACCTCACTGATAAATGCATGGTTACGTAAACAGGTCGGAATTGGTCTATGGGTTCTGTGCGAAGCTTCCGGATCCAGATATTCTTTACCTACCATTTTCTGTAGTTCCGGGAACCATTTGGATTCATACTCCTCGCCGAGACCGTTTTGCGTATAGGTCTTGAGGTGCAGGAAATATGCACCAACCGGACCGTAACCGTCTTTGAAGCGCGCAAGCACGATACGGTTTTCCATTTGAGTCATCTTTGCGCCGGCATTGATTAGCAGTCCATAAGCCGAACCGGAAGACCAGGGCGCATACCAGACACGACCAGCCCCTTCACCAACGGAACGAGGCTTGAAGATATTCGAGGCGCCGCCTGCACCAACAATGACTGTCTTGGATTTGAATACGTGGTAGTTACCAGTGCGAATGTTAAAACCAACAGCGCCGGCGATTCGATTCTCCTTGGCTTCATCCAGCAGCAAGTGAGTGACACATACTCGGTTGTATACTTTATCCGCTGATTTCTTGGCGGCCTCTGCTACGATCGGCTTGTATGATTCACCGTGAATCATGATCTGCCATCGCCCTTCACGCTGATAAGCACCAGTCTTTGGGTTACGCATCAGGGGCAAACCCCATTCTTCGAACTGATGAACACTAGAGTCTACGTGACGAGCCATATCAAACAGCAGGTCTTCGCGAACCATACCCATCAGGTCGATACGTGCGTAACGTACATGGTCTTCAGGGTTGTTCTCACCCCAGCGTGTGCCCATATAGCAGTTGATCGCATAAAGGCCCTGGGCGACCGCACCGGAACGATCGATATTGGCTTTCTCGGCGATGACGATCTTCTTGTTTTTACCCCAATATCGGGCCTCGAAGGCAGCACCGGTACCGCCCAAACCCGCACCAACGACCAAGACGTCAATGCTGTCTTCAACGATTGTTTTGAAGGCCATCAGTAGTACACCCCTTCTTTCATTTTCAGGCCATTGGACTCCAATGTATGTAAATCATCGTCGTCCAGGCGTATATATTTGGGCTCGTTGAACAAGAGCTGACTATCACGCATTTCCGGTGAAGGTTCTGGCTGATCGGCAAGCTTCGGTATCTCTTGACCCCAAGGTTTGGTCGTAATTGGAGACAGGAAATTCTTCTCTGTCCCATTTCGAAACTTTATCCGCCACGCGATCGTGCCTTTTTCTTCTTCGCGGATTACTCGAAGACTGTGTCCAAGCGGGGCGAAATCCGCGTATCCGCGAACATCGATCGCATGATGGGGACAGGCCTTTACACATGAGTAGCACTCCCAGCACATGTTGGGCTCAATGTTGTAAGCGCGTCGGACGGTCCTATCAATGTGCATAATGTCAGAAGGGCAAATATCGACACATGCTCCACAGCCATCACAGCGAGTCATATAGACAAAAGTCGGCATAGTATTCCCCTTACTTTTGTTGATCAGTTACAGCCAGATTCAGTAATGGCGTGGAGCTTCTCGCTCGATACCAAGCCCCATATGGAGTGGCGCGTCCTTCAGCAACTCCATGGAGTGCCTGTTTCTGTCAGCCGGGTTTGTTCTGTCGGTAAGCTCCGGCAGATTCTCTCTCGAGCCATCCGCTTCGGTTAATCGCTTTTGATAAGCAGCCGCGGGCTTGAAGAACATGTGCGCGAATTTGGACCACAAGACGGTGCCGAACAGCACGGTGCTGGAAAGGATGAACAAAGCAAAGAAAAACATACTCGATCCGGGCGCACCCATGGCCTGAAATGCGGACCAGATCAAGGCGAATGTTGCAGTCGCAAGCAGTGAGACAATGAAGAGGTCTGCACGCACCAGGCGATACCAAGGATGGCCTTCGGACGAGACATCGACCCGGATAAAGAACCAAAACCAGTAACCACCCAAGCAAAGCATCAATGCGCCAAGGTGCCAAAGCAGGGGGAGGATCGTTGGTGCTTGATCGGCGGGGGTGGGATAGGCGAAAACCAGAATGGCCGTAGTAACGATAAATGTGATAAAGCCATACATGGTAAAAAGATGAGAAATCCTGCGTCTGAGGTTTGCAAACTCAGCAGAAGTCAGAACTTCGCTAGTAATAGTTTTCAACAACAGCGATGTCTTTTCTGCCCCGCTTACAGTACGCTTTGCGCTTTTCTTCGCTTTTTGCGCATTCTCGAAAAAGTATTGCGCGCTTTTCTTGTGAACCATATCGAGTACAGTGCTAGCTATGACCAGGAGAAACATAGCCACGACGTACGCTTGCATTACGAAGGCAGGTATAAACGCCGAAAGCTCGGAGAAGGGATTGTTCATGATCATTTTGCCAAGATCCTCAAGATTCACTAAATTCAATTACCTATTATGAATATAATTCCTCTTAGGCGCCACCAAAAATTTTTATTACTAATCATAAAATATATTTATCCATATGGTAACCAAAGAGAGAACAGCATCCACTTCGGGGGAACCCCAGGCGCTGGAAAGTAGTGGTCGTCGATGTCAACGCGTACGCCGGCGGTAGCATGCTCGAGTGGCGAGTCCGCGTTTGATTTCGGTGGCCCAAGCGCCGTGCAAGGTGCCTCGTTGGAGCCTGTGCTGATCGTCGGGCTGGGTATTTTGACGGCCGGGATCATCATCTCCTCGGTACCGACGAGTTGGTGATATAGAGCACACGGCGGTAGTGATCGATCTTTCTCCTGCCTTGGTGCGCCTGAGATCCGACCAAACCTTAGAGCGGAATAGAAGCGGCCAAGCTCGGTCCGCCAGCGTTCGGTGAAGATTTGACCATATCGGACACGGCTGATAGAAACGGCACCTGCCTTCCTCCGCGAGATCTTCCAACGTGCCGTCCGTGATTTCCGGTCTTCCGCTTACCGTTCGCATCCTGCTCGCCGCATCCGCCGGGGGCCTGGCGGTACTCGCCTTCGCGCCCTTTTCCTTCTCTCCCGTCTCGATGCTGTCCCTGGCCCTTTTCTACGAGCTTATATCCAGGCAGAGACCAAGGGAAGGCTTTCTGGTCGGCTGGGGGTTTGGGATCGGTCTGATGGGTTTCGGTATCTTCTGGATCCGCATCAGCCTGAACGAATACGGCAATATGACCCCCTGGCTGGCCTATCTGATGACCACCCTGCTGATGGTCGTGACGGCGCTCTATTATGGGATCGCCGGCGCTCTGACAGCCAAGCTCAGCGACAAGGCGCGCATAAGCGGTCCTCTGCTGGCGTTTCCCGCGGCCTGGGTCCTGACCGAGTGGCTGCGGGGCTGGCTTTTTACGGGGTTTCCCTGGCTCGCTATCGGCTATACCCAGATCGACGCCCCACTGGCGGGTTTCGCGCCGATTGCGGGCGTCTATGGGATCAGTCTCGTGCTGGCCTTATGCGCCGGGCTGCTCTGGTGCCTGATACGACGGTGGGGGCGGGTCAGGTACGCCGCACTCGCCGGGCTCGTCCTGATCCATCTCGCCGGCACCATCCTCGAGGGCATCGAGTGGACCGAGCCGGATGGCCAGGGCTTCCGGGCTACCGTGGTGCAGGCCAACATCCCGCAATCTCTGAAATGGGACCCGGACACGCGCGTCTTCAACCTACGCACCTACCTGGAACTCACCCGCGAGAACTGGGACAGCGATCTGATTCTATGGCCGGAGACAGCGGTTCCGGATTTCCTGCATAAGGTAGAGGATATCTTCATCCGGCCGCTTGCAGCGGAGGCGCGCAAACAAAGCACCGAGCTGGTGATCGGGATCCCGATCATGGACCGTGAGGCGCGCCTTTACTTCAGTTACTTCAATGGTCTCATCAGTATCGGGACGGTCGAGGATGTCTATCGCAAGCGCCACCTGGTCCCTTTCGGTGAGTTCATCCCGTTCCGGGACTGGCTGGGGCCCATCGCTCGGGCCTTCGAGGTCCCCATGTCGAATTTCACCGCGGGCGATGCCCCACGGCCGCTGCTGCGGGTAGGCGAGCATCTGGCCGGTGCCTCCATCTGCTACGAGGACGTGTTTCCTGCCGAGATAGTCGAAGCTCTGCCGGAGGCGGCCTACCTCATCAATGTGAGCAACGATGCTTGGTTCGGCGACTCGTCGGCCCCTCACCAACATCTGGAGATGGCACGCATGCGGGCCTTGGAGAACGAACGTTGGCTCCTGCGGTCCACCAACACCGGGATTTCCGCTATCCTCGACCACCGAGGGGAGATCGTAGGTAAGGTACCTCTCTTCGAACGCGGCGCCTTTTCAGTCGAGGTGCAGCCACGCCGGGGGGCGACGCCCTTCGGATACCTGGGGAACTGGCTCGCCATCGGCTTAGCCTTTTTGCTGTTGGTAATCTCGATTCCATATACGCGCCGAAAGGAGCCCTCGGGAGCCCCTGCACAGCGCTGGTGGAATCGCTAAGTCGTGTTGACATTCGAGCTTCGAGCTTATCTCCTAATGGTACAGGATTTACAAGATTAACTAGGATATTAGAACTTGGTTATGTCAGAATAAATAATCTTGTTAATTTTGTCCTGAAACCTTTGCACGAGATCCCCAAAGTTGCTGAAATTTGAGATAATATTGACTCATAAAAATTACGCACCGGGGGAGCAAAAGTTGCCGTGGAAAACTTGCAACAACGCAGATTAGCAGATCCAATGCGGATAGAACACAATGCCTTGCAAGAAGTTGGATGAGGTTCATGAGCTGATTGATTGGACAAGGCTTGAAAGATTATTATCGGGTGTCCATGCGAACCGGACAGGCGAGAAGACGTGGCCACCATTGATGATGTTCAAGGCTCTGTTGCTGCAAAGCTGGTATCGATTAAGTG
>Ga0049114_1000242_pt1 | contig 10774 bp, 8 predicted proteins | sample WorMettanBELIZE2_FD_55211 | JGI IMG/M metagenome (GOLD analysis project Ga0049114, IMG submission 55211) | Marine gutless worms symbiont microbial communities from Max Planck institute for Marine Microbiology, Germany - Olavius tantulus BELIZE.2 | ecosystem: Host-associated > Annelida > Digestive... | reverse complement strand
GACGCCAACTTCGGAAAACTGCAAACAATGGCTTTAGGGTCCTACATACTCAGACCATTGCGTGAGAATACCCTTAAAATGGTGCATAATCCCGAATATTTATAAACGGCCTAACATTTTGAAAATAGACAGATTCACTGTATAATCGGCTCATGGTGCTGAGCTGGTAATAGCCGCTGGATAACGAAATTTTCCCGAAAACGCGCCAGCGCGATAATAATAAGTTATGCTAATAATCTAATCATGAGCGAAAATCGTATTAAAATCATTGCAGTAATATTTGGGATTTTAACATTATTATTTGGCATTTACTTTCTGAATTTATATTTCTCTATGTTCGGAATATTCGGGCGTTTCCCATTAGATATCCTGATGACAAGTTCTTTCATGCAATTATTAACCTTATCTCCATTATGTTTTTTCATCGCGTTTATCTCCTCCATTGGATTGTTCAAAATCAAACAATGGGGGCGCTTTCTTGCCAACTCAGCGTTAAGTATCTATTTGTTAATTTTTTCCTGGGCAATAGTTACAAACATGTTCCCAGCATTCTTTAATAATGCCCTTCAGGCTGGGCGAGGTTGGTTTATCTTTTATCATTTGAATTTAAGGATAGACACATTTATCATTCCTTTTACTAGCCTGTCTTTTTTGGTGTTGTTTAATTTGAAGGTATTTAAAAAGCATTTTGTGATGTGATAGCATAGCAAATCGCTTGAGAACGAGATGAACCGCTGACGCACTTCACGCGTCTCAGCTCAAACGTTAGCTCTTTTGCATACTAGTAAGATAGCTGAAAGGAATTATACATTGAAAAAACGGGTATTGAGTTTGACCATATTGTTGATCCTTCCTTTTCTATTCCCACCATTTACATTTAGCGAATGTGTTACGGGAGACTGTCAAAACGGAAAAGGAACCTTCATCTCGCCAGACGGCACATCTTTTTCCGGTTTATGGGAGAATGGATATCCAAACTGTCAAGGAACTCTTATTAACCCAAATGGAGAGAAGTTCATCGGTACTTTCAAAAATGGTAAAATTCATGGATCTGGGACTCATATACTGTATAATGGTAGCAAATATGTCGGTGAGTTTAAGTACGGCGAAAAAGAAGGACATGGAACATTTACTTTGCCTGACGGAAGAAAATATGTAGGTCAATTCAAGAATGGTAAACCAAATGGACAAGGAACGTTTATTTTCTCAAATGGCGCTAAACATATTGGTATTTTCAATGACGGCAAACCTAATGGCCCAGGAACTTTCATCGATGCAAATGGTGAGGAAACGTTTGGAGAGTGGCAGAATGGTGAGCTTGCCCAAAAGTAAAGAAATTAACTTGCAAAAAAAGTGCTAACACACGCTTGAGACTGACCGCCCAGAAGGCGGCGTCGCCTTCTTATAGACCTCTCGGCTTTCAGCCTCGGCCGCAGCTCATCTCCAACGCTCCTACAGAAAATCGCTATAGTTACACATTTATACCTAGATTCATTGGGGCGTGAACTTCTGCCTTCAACGGGAACATCCTGAATGTTCATTCTGACCGTCATCTGCAATGCGGCGGGCAAACAAAAATTCCTTCATTCGTAAAATCGCGCAGCGATTTTACTCGCCGATAATCTTCACCAAGACCCGTTTTCTTCGGCGCCCGTCGAACTCGCCGTAGAAAATCCGCTCCCAGGTTCCGAAATCAAGCCGGCCGTTGGTAATCGCCACGACCGTATCGCGTTCAGCGATAGATTATTCAATCGCTTCCGAGCACAATTCACATTATTGCCGTAGTGGTGGCTGATCAATTAAACGTCAGAAATTTCCCTTGAAACGGAGTAGCATCCTGAACTATGAAAAAAAATCTTCCTGATTCATCGCGGAAAACTATTTTCGGGAGGACAATCAACTTGACCATCATGGCGCGGAAAGAAGTTTTTATCCGACATTAAAAAGAATTTGTCGATCTCGCGATTATTTTCACTATGCTATGGAGCAGATACTCTTACGGGCCGGAATTTTCTCTCAGATCAGATCATGACGGGAGCCGGTGTCGAAGACCGGTATTTGGCGTTCACAAAAACCTTGAACACCGGTTCAAGGTTGGCACATAAGGCCGGTACCAAGGTCATCTCACAAACACTCAACCATGTGAATCTTCGATCCAGGCCTCAAGAAGCGTCAGTTCTTTTGAATCAATCAGTCCCAGATCTATAAGCCTACTGTAGCAAGTTATCAAATTATCAGGAATGTGTTTCTGTCCCCGCTTTAGGCCAAGTCCTTTCAATTCCTTGAACATCGTATTGTTGTGTAGGTACCCAGGGATTTCGTCTTGGAAATCATTCAGCAAGTTGTGGTCATTTCGCTCCTGGATGACGGTGCTCCGATGGAAAAGTATGTGCCACCCACATTCCCATGCAATTCGTTGGGCAACAAATGACCGCCAGATATCAGTCATTCGGAAACTGCAATAGGAAGGCAAGTATAGGAGCGGAAAAACATCTTTGAACCAAGTGGTGTTTTGACTGTTGAACGGACAACACGCATTTCTTCCTAAAGCCAGATTGTCCCCAGATTTGAATTGAATGGGAAGTGGCTGGGTCAGCCTAAATATTGCATCTACATCAGGGTTTTCAGTGGCGAGACCCTGCTGTATTGGGCAGTCTATAACTTGTTGATCTTTCAGCAAAGGTAAGCTTGTCTGAATATGTTCGAGTGAAAAACCTCTCGGCCAGATGTGTCTATCCGAAAAATATCGGTAGACATTCACCCAACCACATTCAGACAATTTATAAGCCTTGACAGATCTTTTTCTTTCCGACCAAAATTCAGGCAATGGAAGGTTGTCATCATCGGTTTCGATGATAACATCCGCTCCTTTTTTTATGGCGACCAGATAGCCGATATTTTTTCTGGCATAATGATTGTGTGGTAAAAGTTTGGCTAATGCAAAAGGCAGCGCCTGTTGCCTTTCAATCGAATAGAAATCACAATTCGGTAGATTAAACGGGGTTGGACTTTTCAGATCACCGATCATGATGAAATGTGTTCGGTGTTCGGCTGATTCTTCAGCATAGCGCTGCAGTACGGGATGGCTCGAAGCGGCGATTGAAGTGATAACCAGATATTTCATTGTCTTTTGGGATGTTGCATTCAGTTGATGTCCATGATGGCCGGATCGTTAACAGAAAACACCCGAAGGTTGCTAAGATCACCTGATATATGCTGCTTTTCCTTTGAGCCTTCGGGCAAAATAGTACCACAGGACGGATAGAGAGTTTAAAATCGCATTTTGAGAAACACTTGGAGATGGCGCTTTGTAGTGGATCGGTATTTCAACGTAGCGCTTGAATCGCAGCAGGTATCTCAACTCTGTCTGGTAAAAATGGGCTTTCGAACGCAATGGGTAGTCTAAAAATCTCTTAACGATGGAAGCTTGGAAACCCTGATAACCCGATGTCATGTCGTGCATCTTACTCCCCAGGAGTAGATTGGAAAGGATGGTGCCGAACCTGGATAGAAATGTGCGTTGCCAAGTGGAATCGAATATTGACCCCCCTGCAACAAACCGACTACCAAAGGCACATTCATTCCCTTCATTCAAAACACGTAGGAAAAGAGGCAAGGCTCTCGGGTCATGAGACAGTCCCGCGTCCATTTCAATGACCCAATTAAAGCCCGCATTTATTGCTTCCTTGTATCCCCGGAGGTACGCATCAACGACATTTTTATTTTCAGGCGCCCAAACGGTGATGAATCTCGGATCGACGGCAGATAGCTCGTTGCAAAGTTCTAAAGTCCTGTCTTTTGATACCGTATCGACGACTAAAAATACGTTGCCTCCTTTGATACGATCCAGAGTTAGCGTAAGCATGGTAATGAAATCACCAAATTCTCTTTCTTCATTGGCCATGGGTATAATAACGGCGAAGTTCATCATAATTCGACAATCAATCGGAACGGGCTAGCATTATGGTCCGGATTGTATTTTTTGCGGTGGCACTTGAATCGTCCAACGGTCAGTGAATTTGCGCCAAATACCCACATGGCCAACACGTTGGACGAGAGTCTGACAGCTGATTCAGATTTCAAACTCTCTATAGGGGAAACTCGCGTATCAGCTTTCCAATAGTCTGTCAACGGTCTGCGAGGGTACCGATATCTTCTTCTCAGTCCTGATCCCACGGCTCCTGGGGCCAGGCCGATCTGCTGTCGTCAATGCGTTTCCCGATGCGACCGTTTTTTTATTTCTCCGATTGGAAAACGCCTCAATGATGTCTTCTATCGCCATAGCGCTGAGTACATAGAGCGGGAGAAATGTCGGAGCCACTAATCGCCATCCATATATCCAGGGCCTGGTGAGGATCAACACGGCATCAATCATACCAATCCACAGAAGAAGGAGCACCATTTCCCGGCGGATGTTTTTTCTCCTGCCGCGTATAAGGCCATACACCGAATACAGAGCGAGCAGGGTGGGGATAAAAACGAAAAACTTGATTTCATTGCGATTGAGTGTATGGAAGCCGAAAACATACGCGGCTTTTCGAAACAAGCCCATTGAAAAAGCGCCCGGATCGGTAATCGCATAGTCTATCACAGCGGGAATGAGCTCATCATCGGGGGGTTGTGTCTGGCCCTGGGGATGATTGTCGAGCCAGATATTGACGGGCCCATTGGATGCAACAAGCTGAAATTTTCCACTCATGGCAATGTTTCTCAACCCAATGGGCAGCAATACAAGAAAGACAATGACGGAAAAGCTGGTCGTGCGTAGAAATTTTTGACGTTTTCCGGATGTTGTCAGAAAGATCCATCCCATGGCAACAGGAATAAATGGAACGAAGTTCGCACGTATGGTCGTTGCCATGCCCAAAAACGCACCGGCGAACAGAAGATGACGGTTGGATCCGGATCTTCCATAGAGAATTAGAAAATAGAGCATACAGGCGCTCGACAGAACACCGGTGGTCGTATCGAGTAAGCTGGTGGCATAAATTTGCAGGCCGAAAAGGATGGCTTGGACAGATACGAGGAGACCGACCCTATGACCATATAACTTCGAACACCCAAAATAGGAGGCAATGATGGTTAAGATCATGATGAAATGTTGGGCGTATATGATGTTGGTGACACTTTCGCCTACGAACAGGTGCATTCCGGCTAACAGGTATCGATACAGCGGCATATAATAATAGGGTCCCTTACCGGTGTGGCCAATATCCAAGAGATCCCCAGACAGAATATTGCGCGCCATGGATTCATATCTAAGCCAGTCATCGCCTCCAGATAAAATTTCTGCCCAGGGATCATCCATTCCATTCATGTGGCGATCCAGGCCGATAACGAACATCGATAAAACGACAATCGAAAAAATTATCGTTCGCCTGCGCGACCAGAATTCTTTTATCGGCTTTCTCCGATATGTCCACGCCATGCCGGTCAACATCGCCAGCCATGCTAGATGAAGGCCAAATGTTCCGATGCGAAGTGCCTTATTTCTGACGTTCGATCCATTTTCAGATATAGCGAATCGTGAAGCAGGTACCGCCGCCACATCTCCTTTTTTCGTAATCCAGCCTAGCAGAAGTTTACGCGCTTCACGACTTTTGTGGGAATATCGCATGGTGATCGCATGAAAACCCGGTTTCAATTCAGAATTTACCGGCGATCCGGATAGCGATGTGCCGAGATTCCGGCCATTAATTATAATATCGGCATAATCCTGAGCGATTAAAGTGAACCTTTTCGGGTCGTCCTCGCCTACGTAAAGGTATCCTTTCCATTTGGCACTGAACTGAAAGTGCAGTCTTTTGTATATCTGATCCCCATACCAATTGTACTTGACGCTATTGGCGAAGTGGAGGGGGAAATAATTGCAAAAAAGAGAATAGCTTGCTGAGCAAAAATCTAACTTGGTATCGATACGGGTGGCCTTTTCTCTGATGCTCTTATGGGGCCAGGAGATTTCGTGGGGTCCATTCCATTCGGGATTGGCAAAGTACTGACCGTAGAGTCCCTGAGGCACCCATGCCAGTCCCAGGATCACTTTGAATGCAGCCAGCGCAAGGAAGACGCCGGCGGCGATTGTCGCAGTTCTCGATTTTATTAGGGAGACAGGGAACACGTAGAGAGAAAAGAAAAGAATGAGCAGACCAATGAAATCATAGCGGGTGATAAACATGGCCGGTTCACCGGCCACATTCAATCTTCCGGGGACAATCCAAAAAAGCGCCCCTGCTATCGCCAACCAGTGTTTCATTAATCGTATCCCAAAAAAGCCAAACTAGTATTAAAGTGGGGGTCGGTTGTCAAGGCGATTTACATTCTGTGGTTGTAATATATCGAAAAACCAGTATTTTATTGGCTGTCCGCCTAACCGGCAGGAAGCACTCATTGGCAAAAACCATCCTCTGTTACTCCGATCGTTGTTACACGGACTGTAACCTCTATATTTGCTTTCACTACTCTATCGCGCCTTACCCCTGGATGTGTGAGGAGTTCAGGTAATAAAGGGCCCGGAGCCTTAAAAATCATGGGCTGCGCAACAGCTGGATCGAATCAGAGTAAGGGGCTCAACTCAACTTTATGATCCTTTTGTAAAATCGCGCAGCGATTTTACTCGCCGATAATCTTCACCAAGACCCTTTTTCTTCGGCGCCCGTCGAACTCGCCGTAGAAAATCCGCTCCCAGGTTCCGAAATCAAGCCGGCCGTTGGTAATGGCCACGACCACCTCACGGCCCATGATCTGGCGTTTCATGTGCGCATCGGCATTGTCTTCGCCCACATTATGGCGATACTGGTTGACGGGCTCATGGGGGGCCAGCTTTTCCAGCCAAACGTCATAATCATGATGCAGGCCGGATTCGTCGTCATTGATGAAGACGGATGCAGTGATATGCATCGCGTTTACCAGGACCAAGCCTTCCGTGATACCGCTGTCGTTGAGGCATGCTTCGACCTGTGGGGTAATATTGATCAACGCCCGCCGGGTGGGCACCTCGAACCAGAGTTCTTTGCGATAGGATTTCATGTTTACTCCCCATACCGTTAAATCTTAGCTTTACATTTATTTAAGACGGAAATCATGCACATATTATCGTGGTAGATTTAGGGTTCAAGGGGCCAAGGGGCCAAGGGGGCGAGTGAAGGGCTGAAAAGACTTAGGGTGTCCAATGATTGAAAGGGCGACTAGGATACCTCAACCCCAGCCCTGCAACGAAGGTCTAAATAATGATCTATCATCAACCAAACCCTTGAATCCTTGGACCCTATTGAAACCACCGACACCGTCGCGATGGCCTGGGGGCTTACCGAAGCAAAACCGGTGATGAGGCGCTCCTGCTATTTCAACCTCGCCCCCAACGCTCTGGCCTCCGCCAGATACGTACCCGCTTCGCATTCCATGAGTATATCGATGGCCGAGATAATGGATGTCCTGGCCAATTCGGTCTTCCCCTGGAAATGATACAAGTGACTCAGGCCCATGTACGCCTGGCCGAGAATTCCCATGGCACCCATGGAATTGGCGACCTGAATGGCCCGCTGGTAGTGGGCTTCCGCCTGGTGGGCGGCGCTTGCCGATGACTTGATCAGAAACCCGAAACTGCGAAAGATGGTTGAAATGGACGCCCGGGGTTTGGCCCGGGTCATACCCAGAAAAATGTCGCCAAGAATCAGCTTCGAGAATCCGTACCGCAGACGGGCATCGTTTTTGAGCCACGACAACTGCAATATCTGAATCTGCTCAATCCCCTCTTTGAGTCGTCCCTCGGCCACGGTGACCATCGCCAAATAGACTTGCGCAGGACTGCCCAGCACTTCACAGCCGTGATGCCAGGAGTGCTCCACCACTTCCTGTAGCAGCGGTTTGGCTTCCTCATACTGGCCGCAGGAGACGTGGCTCAAGCCAAGGAACAGCTTGGGAAGTTCTGCGTAGATCGGATCGGCAGATGATTCTACAGCTTTAAGATTGCTGCGAATGGCCTCCGCAAAATTGCCTTCCGACAGAAATCCCCAACCGTGTACAATATGCCCCCAGGTGATTCCCCGGATATTGGCGTGTTCTTCGCCGTAAGTCTGAAGCCCCCGTCCGGCCTCGTGGATTTTGGTGCTCAGGCCCTTGGCCCAGTTGATAAACCCGAAGGCATCCAGTGACTGATAGAAGGGATAATGATCCGTCTCAAATTTGTCCGCCAGGGCCAGGGCCGACTCCGAATGGGCAATTGCTTCATTGAACATTCCCAGCTCGATGCAGATCCAAGGCAGCCATGAACACGTATAGCCCTGCAGCCGTTCACTGCCGATGTCTTTGGCGATACCCAAAGCCCGCTGCAACTTGCCGTAGGCTTCTCTCAGCTTTTCGCGACCCCATTTGGCGATCCCAAGGCCGACCAGGAACATGCCTCGGATTTCTCTGTCGGCGATGGACTCGGCAAGTTCCATGTGCTCTTCAAGGAGGTTTTCTAGCTCCTGGAACCGACCCCGATAATAGAACACCGGTACCCACTTGTTCAGCACGTCGATGAGCAGACCGTCTTCTGCCGCGGATCGGTTTGAAAGACCTACCAGTAAACTCAGCGCCTCCATGTATTGAAGGTGGGCCGCTTCAGCGGCGTGTTGCTTGAGGCTTCTTCCCCCGGCCCGTGTCAGGTAGTCAATCGCTTTATGCAGGGATCGGCCCTTCTTAAAATGAAACGCCAGGGTTTCAAAAAATTCGCCGGGGTCTTCTGTGTATAGGGCTTCTATTTTACGACCGATACGTTCGTGGATTTCCTGACGCTCGGTTTTCAGTAGCCCCGAATAGACGATGTCGCGGGTCAGGCTGTGTTTGAACTCATAGTGCATATCCGGTGGATTCGATGCGACCCGAATCAGATCGAGCCCTTCAAGCTCGTCGAGGCTGGTTTTTAAATGCTCACGGTGAAGGGTGATATTCTCTAAAATATCGAGCCCGAAGGTTCGTCCGACCACCGATGCCTCCTGGAGAATATGCTTCATTTCGGGTCGGAGGCGATCCAGCCGGGCAGAAATGACGCCGTTGACGGTTCGGGCAATCTCCGATTTTCGGATCGGTCGGACCAGGTTCCATGAACCCCTGGATTGGTGCAGCATCTCCGATTCGATGAGGGAATTCATCATTTCTTCCAGGTAGAAGGGATTTCCACCGATATGTTCCTCTATAAAGCTTACCAGCCCGGAAGGTACCTGTTCGGTGCGCAGCATGGAGCTCACCACGTGCTGGGTATCCGTGGGGGCCAAATCGTTCATGCGGATTTCCTGATGGGGAAGATGACTTTTTCCTGTCAGTTGCCGGCGGATTGGGGCAAAAGGCGGTCGATAGGCCACCAGAAACAGGGCCGGATAATCAAATTCCGACAGCATGGTCTGAAGGAGTTCCATCGTCGATGGATCCGCCCATTGAAGATCTTCCATGCAGATGATGGTCGGCTGCTTCCGTGCGACCGCTTCGCAGAATGTTCGAATGGCCTCCAGAAACCCGGATTTCCACTCTTCCGGATTAACCTCCTCAGCACCCGCAGCATCGGAAAATAATGGATGTTTCGGGCATAGGCGTAGGCGTATCCCTCACACCAGTGTATCACATCCAGGTTCAGAGCCGCCTTGAATTCGGCGACTAGACGGCTTTTGCCGGTTCCGGCATTGCCGCATATGGAGATAACACCCCCTTTCCCCTGTCGGAGATCGGCGGCAGCGGCCAACAGCCTGTCGAGTTCCGATTGCCTGCCGACAAAGTCGGCTCGAATCCTTGAGGCGGTGTGTGCGTTGGGCGGTTTCTCCTTCTGGGCGAGGAACTTGTAGACGGGGATAGGGTTTATTTTTCCTGTGACATGACAGGATTCGAGAAATTCGAAGCTGAACAAGCCCACCGTTTGCTGATAGGTTTCCTGACCGACGAGGATGTCCCCAGGCTGTGCTATGCCTTGTAACTGTTCCGCCAGATTGACGGCATCCTTGATTTGCCCGTTGACGAGGGGATCTCTGGGGTGACCCTCACTGTCTACCAGACCGGTGTGGATGCCGGTTTTAATCGCCACATCATCCCCGGTGCGCTGTTGAAGGTGATTGCCTATTCCGCCAACCGTGTCATGGATTTCTCTGGCGGCCTGCACGGCCCGGACCGCATCGTCGTCGTGGGGTGTCGGTGTGCCGAATACGGCCACCATTTCATCGCCAAAAAATCGTTCAACAGTCCCTGAATACTTTTGGACTATTCTGGCAGCTTCGGCAAAGATGCGGCCCATCAATGGTTTGACGTCTTCAGGATCGATCGTCTCCGTGAGGCGTGTGTACCCTGGAAGGGTTGAGAAAAGAACGGTGGCATATTTTTATTCGGTTTCGAAGGGGATGGGTGGCGGACCGCCATAATGGACGTATTCGAGGCTTGCGCCGCACTGACCGCAGAATCGGAAGGTGTCCGGGTTGTCGAACAAGCACTGCTGGCATTTCATCGTGGATGGCCTTTTTTATAGGTCGGCCGGGAAGCGGCTTGGCAGGTGCATCTGCGGCAGCTCGATACGGTTGTCAGTTTGGTAATTTTCCATAGCGAAAATGGGATCTTATGTCAATTTTAAGATATTATCGGTGACTGCCAGACAATGGGAGAAAACGATCCATCACGTGTGCAGAAGGAATTTGTGCCCTCTTTCTTTAAATGTATATCCTGCATTCAATGTTTAAGTGCAACACTCGGCCTTAAAGACTTCCGCCGGTGTTTTGAATTTCAAGCATTTTCTTGGCCGGTTGTTAAGCCAGTGTTC
>Ga0049114_1000240_pt1 | contig 10847 bp, 3 predicted proteins | sample WorMettanBELIZE2_FD_55211 | JGI IMG/M metagenome (GOLD analysis project Ga0049114, IMG submission 55211) | Marine gutless worms symbiont microbial communities from Max Planck institute for Marine Microbiology, Germany - Olavius tantulus BELIZE.2 | ecosystem: Host-associated > Annelida > Digestive... | reverse complement strand
GAACTGAGCTGAACGCCAGTATAATTCATTGAACGTTTGACTTGATACGGTGCAATGTTTCATATGCATGTGCAATGTCATTGTATGACCTTTAACTGTTTTGTGTGTAATGTTACTGTTTGACCTTCAGTATGTATGTTATGTCCCTTCTAATGTACGAGATTTACATTAGCACGTGCCTTCTAGTAGAATTGTCAGACGTGTAGTTTGAACAGTATTATGATGTAGCCCTCATTCAGTACTAGCCGCACGTTGAATTGTTGAATGGAAGAGCTGTTCACTTTTGATACCAGTTACTTGTAATTGCTCAGTGATTGTGTAAGATTGTTGCTCAGTTAATTCGAACAGCATTATGTTATGATTCTATAAGAAGACCCGGCNCCACGTTGTGCCGCNAAGNATAAGGACTTCCAATTCGTAACTTGTGTTGTTTGTAATTGTTAGTTGAGAACCTGTTGAGACTGATTAGGGGTATGTGTAGAAGAAATCGACGAGGACGCCGATTGGCGGGCCGCCGATGGTGTGGGGAAATTGAGTGGGCCGCTAACGCCAGCCCGTCACTCCCGGGTTTTACGCAGCACCGCTGTATGGACTCGCCACGCCCCTTTTCATGTTTTCGTTGTATGTATGGCCTTGATAACCTACCGATGTATGCTGATGATGTAATGCTAGTACCGCTCAGTGAACTTAAGCTCGTTTATGCAGTATTATAGTCGTAGAATATGCTCATAACGTACCATTGTTCCAGTAGTCATAGTTAATCCACTTTTACCGTACAACGTCCATAGTAAGTTTAGTTGTAGAATGTAGTAAACATTGTACGTGACTCTACGGCCGTTGCTATGACAACTGTATACTCGTTTTGGGTTAACCAATCACAGGGCCCGTTTCGGCTGCATAAGCTACATAAAGTTATACTCGTTTTCGTTCACCAATCACGGGTCATGGTTGAGTTATCCTCGTTTTCCTTCTGGCTACATAACGATATCCTCGTTTTCATTTTAGGTCTATATAAAAGGATGCAGACATATAGAGTGCTAGAGTGGGGCGGTTCGTTGTACGTTCCACATCGTATAGCTTGAACCTTAAATCCGGCCAGTTTGAGCCGTGATATAGGCATAGAGTTATATAGCGTGATTGGTTGCAGTTTGTCGACTAGTGTTGCGTCGATACTGTTACTTGTAAGAAGTCGTTCACCATGACTATGGGGATCGGCGATCTGAAGCGCCGTTTGTGAACTTAGACGGGGAAATTGACGTTGTTTACCCGTCCGCCATAGGCTGTCTGTACAGCTTATTGTTGACTATTTACATCGTGGGATCCATTCCCCAGCGCTTTTATGCAAGAACTTAAACTCCAGTTATTTGCATCATTACTACCCAGTGATTATTTTGACTGTGAAGCATTGAACTGGTCAGTTGTGACCCTGTCCCCACTGTGATACCCTCAGCGTCCAGAACGTTGATTGTCACCGTAGTCTTTGGAACTAGAACATCGTTTTGACTGAAGCAGTCATTTTGAGGCAGTTTTACCTGTAATTTGCTAAGTCAGCAGCGAATGCAGCTGTTTGATACTTAGTCAGTGTTGAGTAATTGAAGCTAGTTGAGTTCTTGAAGTTGTTTGAGTTGTTAACAGCCACTACGAAGGCAGTTGATCTATCTTTGAGTTTAGTACTTGAATTTGTTCTACCAGTTGTTGTGAAGTAATTGAAGGTTGTGAATTGCATGAAGTGCAGTATTATTGTTCATAAGCATACCGAGATTACACATGGAAGCTCATACTGGAATATTTGACTCTGTTGTTGATCAAGCTAACGATACTTTCAACTTCACTATTTCTCATGAAGGTAATCGCGCGCCAGCATGTAGAGATAGAAGCGGCCGGCATGTAAGCCCCGCCGGACTCCCCCACGCGACCCTGAGATCCCTGAGAACCCAGAACCTGAATTTTGAGATGGATAGCGAAGCCCCCAGTAGAAGCTGTGTCAGTCGCGATCTAGCTCCTGGTTCACACATAGCACTCACAGACATCAGCAGTGGGACACAGCTAGATGATAGGCCGGGCAAAATACTAGAATCTAGCCGGTGGCTCACCCAGCCGACAAATGGGTGCGAACTAGCAGCTAGCAAGACACACCAGCATTACAGTGCCGCCCAACGTATGGGGCTAGAAGTTGGAAATTTTGGTGACGATAGAACGACCAGAAGTGTACAGTCTGGTCGCCACAACTACAGTGCTGCCCAACGCATGGGACCTGAAGTTGAAGATGTTCAGTTTCGACATGAAGTTGGAAGTTGTGATGGTAGTCGAAGCATGGCCCACGTTCAGGACCGCAAAGCCACTGGCCTCGAAGTTGAAAGAGGGCGTGGAAGTAGCAGTGAAGCTGGAGTTGAAGCTGAAGTTGTAGATAGAAGTGGTAGTAGAACTCAGAATTTTGAAGCTGAAAGAGTTAGTGAATTTGTAGCTGTCAGAAACAGAGGTGAAGCTGAGTTGGGAAGTAGTGACAGTAGTGCAACCGTGCCGTTGCCTAGTCCGTTCAGTTATGATGATGTTGATGAAGCTAGAATACACTTACGTTTTTCTGAGCCGTCAGCTGAGCCACCCCGCCAGCCACGTAGCCGTCCAGTCAGTGAGATAGGCTTAGGTGACTCAAAGCTTCCCCGTGATGGATCAGTCGCTTTGTTTCAGCCCAGATATGTTGGTACTAACGGAAGAAGAGTTGTCAGGTTGATTGATGCTGGATTTGAGCACCCAGAAGTACGCATTTCAGGTAGTCAGAGCCCATGGTCCTCTGCCTCGATTGATGAACTTGATGTCGTTGTTGATCAGTTATTTGAACAGAACCGTCAGTTAGCGTCAAGTGTAGCGAATGTAGTTCATACGCCAGTTAACCAAGCAATGAGTAATCAGAAAGGGAGTAGCCCTGAAGTTAGACCGTCGAGACAGCAGTTGTCAGAGACTAGTTCTGTTGAATCAGAAAGTACACCCGAGTTGTGCAGAGGTATGCAGTCACCGGAAGCTAGTGCAGCTAGAAGTGATGCCCGTGTATGCCAGCCGAGCTTCACTGTAGTTCAGTCGCCTTACCCACCTGTCTGTCGTGACCGTGCAGTGAGTGGTGACCGGAACGGTGTACAGTTTGAGAGCGTGTCTGACACAGAACGCGACGTTCAGCTTCGGCGTCCAAGCTTTCATGTAGGTAGACCCCCAGCCTCAGTAGCTCGTGATGTTGATAATCGTGGTCAGCAGTTTAGTCGTTTTCAGTCGTTTGACAGCGCGTCTACTGTGCCAATTAGTGGTGATACACAGCGCCTTGCTAGTGTTCGTGAAAGTCAGATCGAAATGTCTAGACCCAGCAGTTGTGCGAGTCAGTCAACATTGGCTTCAAACCGTACTGTGAATGTAATTGGTACTCAGCCTGTGTTAGTTCGTGATGTCGACGCAGCAGACCAGCGGCATAGAACCACCGCTGCTGTTCGTGATATGACACATGATGATGGTGATGTCGAGATGAATCAGTCTTCAGGTAGAGGGTCAGTAAGTACCCGAGCTTCTTCTAGACAGTCAGTTAATGAGTCTTTGTCGAGACGTAGTGTGCGTGAGGGGAATAGCCGTGATGAAGGTACCAGACGTTCAATTGTTGGTAACCCAGCTAGTGGCGATGACCCTAGTAGTTCTGATGATGATGATGATTCTGATAAGTCTGAACAGCCGCCACGTAGTAGTCGACACCGTGGTAGTGACAGGCGTAGTGGCAGAAGACGTGATGATAGTGGCTCATCTGATGATAACCCCAGTGGACGTGATAGCGACCGTTTGCCTAGACGTGATCGCAGGGATCAGCCTAAGAGTCGGAAGTACAGACGTCATAACCGATGTGGAGATGGGAGCAGGTCACCGTCGACCAGTCGCCATCGTTCACACCATAGGCATCATAAGCACTGGATAAAGCCAGAGAAGTTTAACGGAGAGTCGTCATTTGAGAGTTTCTTGATAACTTTTGATAATGCCGCCGCATTTAATGGCTGGAATAAGAAGGAGAAGTTGGCGTATTTACGAGCGTCGCTTACTGGTATTCCACTACAGCTGTTATGGGAAGCTGGTGATATCACGTATGAGCAACTCGTTGCCAAGTTAAAGGACCGTTTTGGAGCAGCTGGACTTGAGGAACGTTACCAGACTGAATTGAGATGTAGGAGACGTAAAGATGGCGAACCTATACGTGAGCTTGCTCAGGATATTAGGAGACTTATGTCACTAGCCTATCCTGGTCAGTGTGAGTCAGAGCTAGGACAGCACATTGCCAGAGATGCATTTTTGTCAGCGTTAAGGGACCCAGAACTTCAGATTGAGATTCGTAAAAGTGACCCAAGGAAACTGGAAGATACCGTGAAGTGTGCCATGAGAATTGAAGCAGCCAAAACAGCAGTTGAGTCAGCGCAGGCTAGTAAATACCGCGTTAGTCGTAGAGTGGAAGAACATCAGTCAGATATACAGCAAGGTGAGACTGAAGGTGCAGTTTCGCAGCAGGCAAATCGAGTGGAGGCTCAGCCGCCACACCGGCCGCGTGAGCGCCTGGAAGACAGTCAGCAGAACCCCACCAAGTCGAACTTTCGCTCGCCTAGGAAAAGAGACCGTAGGAATAGAGCAGTGAGTCAGACTGAGCAGTCACAGATTGATGTAGTGTTGAAGAAGTTGGAAGAAATGGAACTTGCCAGATCCAAAGAGAAGGCAGAACTTACTGCAGAGCTGGAAGTCATGAGAAAAGAAATAGAACGTTGTAAGCAGCCGGAAAGAGGTAGGGTGCAGGCAGCCGTCCAGCAGTCGTCGGTGCCACTCCAGACCCATCCGCCGCAGCGTCAGTCACAGGAGCAGAGATCACCGTTCTTTGGTCAAGGAGCGGCAGGTAGAATTACCGCCGAGTGTTGGTCATGTAATCAGCCAGGGCATTTTGCCAGGCAATGCCCATACAACGCGAGTAATAGTCAGCCTCAGCCGTCTCCAGGCCAAATGAATCAGCCAGGAGCTAGGAACGAAGGGCATGCTTTTCAGCACCAGCCCGTTCGTAGGCAGCCTGAGCGGCGTCAGGAGTTTCAGTCGTCAGCGACAGTCAGATGTGATGACAAACTAACAGGGAGTAAAGCGGGTTATTCAGCTACGTACCTGCGAGCTCGTATTGATGGACAAGAGCAGGAATGTTTACTGGATTCAGGCAGTGAAGTATCCGTGCTACCGGCTTCGCTCGTGCACAAGAGCCAGGTGCGGCCGACCGGCCAGACACTTCGAGCTGCAAACGGAACGAAGATTAACATACTTGGGAAAGCTACACTGCCTATAGCTACCGCGTGGTACAAGTCAACAGTAACTGGTTTAGTTACCGACCACGTAGCCGAGGTTATGTTGGGAGCAGACTGGTTGGTAGATAATGAGGTCCATTGGAACTTTGGTGATTCGCGTATTTACCTTGGAGGTCATCCTCACCGTTTGAGTGAAAAGCCTCGTGAGCAAAGATGGTGCAGAAGAGTAGTCGTGCAGGAAGACACTTTGGTACCAGCCAGGTCGCAGCAGAACCTGCCGTGCCGAGTTGTATTCCACGATATACTTAACCAGGTAACCGAACCAGGATGGGAGACGGAAACAGGAGCACTACAGTGTGGACTTTTGGTGGCAAGGACTCTCACCCCACCAGACTGTTACACCGATGTGCCCGTTCGCGTCATGAACTTAGATGAGGAGCCGAAGCAGATCCGAGCTGGAACTGTTGTCAGTGACTTAGAGCCCGTGGAAGTACTCGGTCCTGTGAAGTCAACAGCTACAGCTGATTCAGTTGATCAGGAAGTTGGAAGTGCTAATCGGTTGAACGAAGAAGGCATGCCGGAATATATGCAGGAGATTATTGACAAAGTTGATCCGAGTACGCCAGCTGAGATAGTGAATAGACTCAAGGAGTTGATGTTGAGATACCGCCAGATCTTCAGTGAGTCTGAGACAGACCTCGGCCTGACCAGCGTGTTAACCCACCGGATTGATACCGGGTCTGCTCGACCCATCAGACAGTCTTTGAGGAAGTTTGCACCTGCACATGTGGAAGCAATTTCAAGTGAGGTTGATAAACTCTTGGCACAAGGAGTGATCGAGCCTGCAGCCAGCCCCTGGTCCTCCAACGTTGTGCTAGTGAAAAAGAAGGACGGATCGTACCGATGTTGCATCGATTACCGGAGACTTAACAGTGTTACCACGAAAGATGCATACCCAGTCCCCAGGATGGACTCATGTTTGGATGCTATGTCAGGTTCTGGTTGGTTTACCACAATTGATTTGTTGTCCGCATATCATCAAGTCTTTATGGAACCGCAAGATGCAGACAAAACCGCGTTTATATGTCCTCGTGGAATGTATCGCTATCGTACCATGCCCTTTGGTTTGTGCAATGCGGGAGCCACATTCCAAAGACTCATGGATATTGTGATGTCCGGTCTACACTTGGATATATGCCTTGTTTATCTTGACGACATTATTGTCTATGCAAGAGGCCCAGAGGAGCATTTGGCAAGATTGGAAATTGTCTTTGATCGCCTACTGAGAGCCGGATTGAAGATGAAGCCCGGAAAATGCGAGTTTTTCCAGCGTTCTGTTGTGTTTCTCGGACATGTTGTGTCGGCAGAAGGTATTGAGACCGACCCAGCGAAGGTTAGAGCAGTTGCCGAGTGGCCAGTGCCTACCTCAGTCACTCAGGTACGCTCATTCCTAGGTCTGGCAGGATACTACAGACGTTTTGTTCAGAACTTTTCGAGGATAGCAGCACCGATGCTAGCTCTGTTGCAGAAGGATAAGAAGTTTGAATGGACTGATGAGACTCAGCAGTCGTTTGAGCAGCTGAAAGCAGCATTGATGTCACCGCCGATCTTGGCTATGCCGGACGACGAGGGTTTGTTTACCTTAGANACAGACGCGTCGAACGAAGCCATAGGCGCAGTGCTTTCACAAGAGCAGAATGGACAAGAGAGAGTCATAGCTTACGCCAGCAAATCTCTGGACAAGCGAGAACGTAATTACTGNGTGACGAGGAAAGAGTTACTCGCTGTGGTCCACTTTCTACGCCATTTCAAGCAATATTTGCTTGGTAGACGTTTCCGCGTTAGAACNGACCACGCAGCGTTGACTTGGTTGAAACGTACACCAGAACCAATCGGCCAACAGGCGAGGTGGCTAGAACAATTGGAGGAATTTGACTATGCCATCGAACACCGGCCTGGTAACCGTCATGGAAATGCTGATGCAATGAGTCGGAAGCCCTGTATCAAGAGGGATTGCCTGTGCAAAGAGACGCAGCCAGCACCTTTTTGCGGGCCCGCCGATCGTCCGTCGGCTAGTGCAGTGGAAGGAAGTTATGTCGAAGAATCTCAGCGAAGTGAAGGAAGTATCCCAAGTGAATTGCAGTGTCGAACAGCGAGTAGTGATCAGAATGTGACGGAAGACGAAGGAATAACAGGGAGCCAGCCCCGTCTTTTTCGCGGGCCGGCCGATCGTTCACTGATCGGCCGTCGACGCCGCAGGTGGAAGCGCAGCGTGGCCCCGAGTCTTCAGACTATCATGGAGGAAGATGAGCCTGTAGAATCTCAGATGAATCCGCTAGCGGAACCGTATGTGCCCCGAGGCATCGGGAAGCCAGCTGTTGAGATAAACGTTAACGTCCACGGCGTGGTAGAGTCGTTTCTCAACCCGTCCAACCATTCTTTGTTGAAGTTGAATAAGTCAGACAAAGAACCCGAGGCTATCATACCGTTGCCTGCAGAGGCAACTGGTGAAGAAAGGAGATTAGCGGCAACAGAAGTAGAACAAAGACACTCCGAGCAGGCAATGACAGATGCAAACGAAATAGATGAAAGGGATTCCCAGGAGGCGACGTCGGAAGTCTCTTCCGTCCGCGGCGATGCGGAGCCTCCTTCCACTCTGTTAGAGCAAGCATTTGCACCTTGGTCACCAGAAGGAATCAAGTCTGCACAGCTGGATGATGAAGATGTCGGTTACATATACCGATTGATTGTATCGGGAGCCGAGAAGCCGTCATGGAATGACATAAGTTGTCGATCAAAGGAAGTGAAGACACTTTGGAGTTTTTGGTCTCGCCTCTCAATCCGAGATGACATACTCCATCGTCGTTTTGAAGCGCTTGAGCAGAAGACGGAATATTGGCAAGTAGTGATGCCAAAGAGTCATCGACAGGAATTCATGGAATCGATACACGCAGGACCTACGGGAGGTCATTTCGGCTTGAAGAAGTTGACTGCAGCAGTTCAGTCTCGAGCTTATTGGCCAACATGGGCGAGTGATTTGACAGCGTTTCTGAAGAAGTGTAAGCAGTGTGCGCAGTACCACAGAGGAGCCGTACCTCACCAAGCAGAGATGCAGACCCCGATGTCGGGAGAGCCTTGGGAACGTGTTTCCATAGACATTACAGGACCGCACCCCCGATCGTCAAGTCAGAAGGTCTATATTCTGACTTTGGTCGATCATTTTAGCAAATGGGCGGAGGCAATTGCAATCTCTAACCACACAGCAGTGACAGTAGCCAGAGCTTTGATTGTGAATGTATTCTCCAGATTTGGTATGCCAGGTGAGATTCTTACCGATCGTGGCGCCGAGTTTGAGGGTGAGCTCTTCACACAGTTACTCAAGTGGCTCGAAGTTGAGAAATTACGTACCACAGCGTACAAACCTTCGACAAACGGAGTAGTGGAACGTTTTCATCGCACGTTGAACTCGATGTTGGGAAAGATGACTTCGGAAAATCAGAGAGACTGGGATGAACGCCTCCCGTATGCCATGGCGGCATATAGAGCGTCAGTCCATTCAAGCACTGGGTTCACACCCAATCGCTTATTTTTAGGCAGAGAGAACAGGATGCCTATTGATCTTGTAATGGGATTGCCAGTCAGTGAGATGAATGACAGTCAGTCGATGGATGAGTTTGTTGAAAAGCAACAGGAACTTGCAGAGCAGACGTATCAGCTTGTACGAGAACATCTTGAGAAGAATGCGCAGCGCAGAAAATCTGCCTACGATGTCAGAGTGAGAAAGAATTCATACAGTGTGGGAGATCTTGTGTGGTACTACTACCCACGAAAGTTTACTCGAAAATCGCCTAAATGGCAGAGAAATTACATTGGTCCGTACTACGTGACCAAGATTATACCTCCAGTGAATTACGTGCTGCGGAAGTCACACAAGACGAAGCCCTTTGTCGTGCATACTGACAAGATTAAGAAGTGTCATGCCGCACCGATACGGGACCGCCCGTTTCTTACCGAGACTAGCGAGGAGCGTTCTGATGAGCTGACTGCTACGTCGACAGAACTTCCTGTTCGTCCAGTCATGCCTCGAAGAGGTCCACGCTCAGTTTACAGTCAGGATGAAGCGATACCCGATCCGAAACGACACCAAGAGTCATGTGATGTTAGACCCCAGCGAGAACGAAGAAAGCCTAGTTACTTGGATGAGTATAGTTGTCGGATGATGTCAGAACCAGTGTTCGGGAACATGACGCTGAGAGCTTAGAGGCGAGCCTGTACGCCTCCTCCCACTTCACAGCCCGGGACACACCGCTGTCGAAGTATAACGAATATGTTGAACTGTATTCTGTCCAGTTCAAGTCCCACGAATGACAGCCAGGCATCTAGCCGCTGCCACGTGTTAAGTCGGAATTGAGAGTTCGAGTAAGATATAAGAGGGAAAGAGTTCAGCGAGGAAGTGTGAATGTCTTGAGGCAGTACGGAGACTTAGTTCGTCAGTTGTCGCCCTGGCCAGGCGTTCATCTTGAACAATTGTTTCGGAACCCAGATTCATCACGTTCTTCTTAAAGGCCACTAGTAGTGCGGTGCACAGCACTCGGTGTAAGACCTAAAAGTTTAGAATTAGGAACCGCAGAGTCAACGACTCAGTGTAAGTCCTTCGAATTTAAGATGCCACGCTCGACTAAACGAACCAGAGAGCAACCTGCCGAGTTAGCGGAAGGAAGCAGTGAAGTGCAACCTAAGGTACCACGTCAGATGAGTTTAGATGAACACATAGAGCAGTGGAGGCAACAAATGAATGTTGAGACAGTTGTGTCGGAATCATCACATTCTGATAGTCAGGAAGTAGAAGTTCAGCCCACTCCGAGGGGAAGTCAGGAGCAACCAGCACGACACGTTATGCCGGCTACCGTCACCCGTACGGCGGGTGATCGAATGGAATCACCGTACGTGCCAGCAACAAGCAAACCAGTGTCGTCGGTTACGTATCAGCCGACACCCATTGTACGTCAACACTCCGGAAGGGAAGGTCAGTCGACTCGTCTATATCCGGGAACGTCGATTCCGGTAACACGCGCCCTTCCGCCGACACGTGAACAGTTGACCGAACTAGTACCAGATCAACCGACCGGTCGCGGGCCGCCCGCTGACATACGTCGTCGCCTAAGAGATTTCGAACGCGAACTGTCGCGTCTACGACAACCCGGGCGCGGTCAACCGTCGCGTCAGCGTAGCGCATCACCGCACACGCGCCACTCACCGACCGAGCTGAGAGGAATCCTGTTTCCTGATCGCGATCAGTCGTCTCATGGAGATCGTCGCCGCGAACACCAGTGATCCGTTGTTTTCGAACTTTGCTTCTGAGAGGCCGGAGGGCCATTGAACACTCATGTTTTTGCGTATGTTCTTTCATGCAGTCTTGTCGACTGACATATTTTTGATACGTATGCGTTTTAAGTTACTATTCATGTATATGACCAATTGTCATATCGAACTGAGCTGAACGCCAGTATAATTCATTGAACGTTTGACTTGATACGGTGCAATGTTTCATAT
>Ga0049114_1000239_pt1 | contig 10870 bp, 10 predicted proteins | sample WorMettanBELIZE2_FD_55211 | JGI IMG/M metagenome (GOLD analysis project Ga0049114, IMG submission 55211) | Marine gutless worms symbiont microbial communities from Max Planck institute for Marine Microbiology, Germany - Olavius tantulus BELIZE.2 | ecosystem: Host-associated > Annelida >... | reverse complement strand
AACACTGGCTTAACAACCGGCCAAGAAAATGCTTGAAATTCAAAACACCGGCGGAAGTCTTTAAGGCCGAGTGTTGCACTTAAACATTGAATGCAGGTTTTTAAATGACCGACATGAATATGCAAAATAAAAATGTGGCAATCGCCATATCTTCTCTGGTCTTCTCATGGAACGACGGTAGTGACCCCGTCCTGAACATTGAGCACCTGCACATAAAGCGCAGCGAGCGGGTCTTTATCGAGGGGCCGAGTGGGAGCGGCAAGAGCACCCTGCTGAGTCTTATCGCCGGTGTGACGATACCCCAGAACGGATCGGTCACTGTGAACGGCATTCAGCTGAATGCCATAAGCGGCGCTGCTCGAGACCGGTTTCGGGCGGATCATATCGGATTTATTTATCAAATGTTCAACCTGATTCCTTTCCTGACCGTGGTTGAAAACGTGACACTGCCATGCCGTTTTTCACGGCACCGTCGGTCCAGAGCGGCAAACCGAGCCGGCAGTGTCGAAGCCGAAGCGATGCAGCTGCTCTCCAAGCTAGGCATGGCGCATCCTGCCCTGGTTCAAAAGACTGTAAACGATTTAAGCGTGGGGCAGCAGCAGCGTGTAGCGGTTGCCCGCGCATTAATCGGTTCACCGGATATTCTGATCGCCGATGAACCCACATCATCATTGGATGCCGACCACCGGCAAGCGTTCATCGAAATGTTGTTTCATGAATGCGACAGAGAGAACACGACCCTGGTGTATGTCAGTCACGACAGAACCCTTGAAGCAGTGTTCGACAGGACGATTCGACTAGTCGACATAAACGCCGTCCAACACACAGGCGCAATCGGAGGATAATGGACATACCACCATGCTTGTCCTTGCCATGAAAAGCTTTCGCAATCGAAAGTTTACCACACTTCTGACGATTATCTCGATCGCACTCAGCGTGACATTGCTGCTGGGTGTTGAGCGCATCCGAAGGGAAGCCAAGACCAGCTTCACAAACACCATTTCGGGGACCGATCTGATTGTCGGGGCCCGGAGTGGACCGGTACAGCTTCTTCTGTATTCGGTATTCCGGATCGGAAATGCCACAAATAATATTTCATGGGAGAGCTACCAGGCGATTGCGGACAACCCGAATGTCCAATGGACGATTCCCATATCCCTGGGGGACTCCCATCAGGGATATCGTGTCATGGGAACGAATACCGCATATTTTGATCATTTTCGATTTGCCGGAGGACGTCGATTGGAGATGTCAGCGGGGCGAGAATTCGAAGAGGTTTTTGATGCGGTGCTTGGCGCTGAAGTGGCCCGTGACTTGGGATATCGCCTGAATGATCCGATCATCATTGCCCATGGTGCCGGCAAAGTAAGTTTTATCGAACATGACGACAAACCCTTTACGGTAGTCGGTATTTTAAAAAAGACGGGAACCCCGGTTGATCAAACGATACACGTCCGACTGGAAGGCATCGAGGCGATTCATATCGACTGGAAAGACGGCGCCCCGGTCCCTGGACAGTCGATTCCCGCCGATACCGTGGCCCGTATGGATTTATCACCCGGGACTGTCACCGCGTTTTTCGTGGGCCTGAAATCGCGGATCGCGGCCTTTGGCGTTCAACGGTTGGTGAACAATTATCCCAAAGAACCGCTTCTGGCCATACTACCTGGGGTGGCCCTTCAGGAATTGTGGGACCTCATTGGTGTCGCCGAGAACGCTTTGGTCATTGTTTCAGGATTTGTCGTCGTCGTTGGTCTATCCGGAATGCTCATCGCATTGATGACGAGCCTCAATGAACGCCGTCGGGAAATGGCGATTTTACGATCCGTCGGAGCCGGCCCGGAACACGTGTTTTCCATGATCGTTGGCGAATCCGTGATCATGACAATGGCAGGTGTTTTTGCCGGTGTCGCCTTGCTATATGGGCTGTTACTTGCAGGTCAGTCCTTGATTCAATCGAAATACGGCATCTTTATCGCCATCGGCGGGTTGTCTGCCTACGAGCTATTGCTGATGGCGCTGATTTGTCTGGCAGGTATGATCATCGGGATTATTCCCGGTTATCGAATCTATCGTTACTCTCTTGCCGATGGCATGATGATACGCGTTTAACGCAAGGAAATGCATATGAAACACAATATCCTGGTATCGGTTATAGTTGTCTGTACCCTGCTTTTTACGGCAGTGCGGGCAGAACAGATCCGCCAGATCAAATGGGAAAACCTGATTCCACCGCATCTGGCCGTCAGTGATCCGCTGGCGGGCTTAACCGAAGATCAGAAAGATCTCGCCTACTGGGTGATCAACATGATCGAGATGCTTCCGGCCCGGGGGCCGGAGACCGAAGAATTCTATGAGGAAGTCGATAAGGCGATGCCGACCCTTCGAGAAGCTGGAATCGATATACAAGATGTGATGGCAAAACGGAATGAGATCAGAACGGCCATTAATGCGGACCTCAACGGTCAGCTCATTCGCATCCCCGGCTATCTCCTGCCGCTGGAAGTTTCCGGGGCCAACGTGACCGAATTTCTCCTGGTCCCTTACGTCGGAGCGTGCATTCATGTGCCGCCACCTCCACCGAATCAGATCGTTCACGTAAAGACAATCCAAAAAGAGGGGTACAAAACCAAGAGCCTCTTTGATCCTGTCTGGGTCACGGGCGTGATATCCGCCAAGTCGATGGTCAAAGACTTGTATTTGGTGGACGGCTCCTCCGGGGTTAACATCGGGTATACGATGCAGGCCAGCCGGATTAAGCCTTACGAGACTGAAAAAAAGGGCAGATCGCGCTCACTGCCCACAGATCAACGGCCGATGGAATGATCAAGGTCGTCTCTTACTCAATCCGATCTTTCGGCAGGAGGAAACCGCTCGGCTGCAGATAAATAGTACGTGATGGCAAGATTCGAACTCGGATCCAGCGTCACGTCAATCTGTTGAATGCGTGACAGTCGATCGACGAGGGCCCGGAGCTGCCAACTTGTTAAATCTCTGGCCACCCAACCTGCCATCATCGGGTAGTGGTCCAGTAATACCGCATAGCTTTCTATGATTCGACGCCGTCGATTGGCGATAACCGGATCGGCGGTCATAAGGGCTTCCGATCCCAACACCGATAGTCCTTTCAGTACTTCCTCGAGTTCATCGCGAGTTCTGCTCCGGGTTTTAAAATACAGCGCTTCTATCTCCTCAATGCCCTCATCTGTATGGGCTTCAATGAATGCGGTGACCCATGCCGCCAGATTGATCGTGAGACCAAATCGGGCGGCATTCTGAACCTGCTTGGTGATAAGATCTCGATCCGCAGCGTGTCGACTTTGCCCAAGCATGGGAATGTACAGACCGTGCCAATTGATGAGTTGCCAATTCGTTAAAAAATTCTCTGATCTGTTCACGTGGGACAGACCCGGCAATGGTTTTGATGGAGGCATACGGTGCCCGCCCAACTTCCAGGTATGCCTGCTCGCGAATACTCCGATGGTCCCGGGTCAGGTAACCTGCGAAGAAGGCAATGCGCCGGCTTTTGACCCTGGCACCGTTCCAACTACCGCTGTTCGATAGAATGGCTCTTATGAACTGCTGGTATTCGGGATCAGCATAGGTCATGTATTGCCATTCGGATTTGGCGGTACGTCGCATCAGCACAACCGCATCCTCGGAGCTTGTACGAAGTCTTCTTAGCGTGTTCGAGGGGATGAAAACCTCGATGTCTTGTGGACCGAGACGTCCCTGGAGAACTTCTACGGAATAGAAGGCATAGGGCTCTCCAGCCTTTTCCCTGGCCAGAATGACAGACTCATTTTCCAGTAACAGGTCGGCATGGGTGACCTTTGGGAAGGGCACGCAGATCATGCAAGCTTCGCCTGCAGAAGTGACTAACAGCGCAAGTACTATCGCCCACGCGGCCAGGCGTATCGTATTTGCGATGATCGTGCTTCGCTTCATCATTTCAGGCATTTTAGGCATTTTGAATTTTAGGCATTAATTCTTGCCCAGCCGGCAGACCGGCCCACGGGTCAACGGGCCCACCGGGCTTCGCTTCTTCGAAGCTTGGGGCTTCGCCGATCGGCTACGACCCCACAAGACGACCCGGCAGGCGGGCACACGGGCAAACCGGTCTTCGCTCCTTCGGAGCTACGCCCCGGCAGGCGGGCCCACCCCACTCCGCCCTACAGGCTTCGCAGGGCAAGTGGGCTAACTTTCTTCAACTATCTCGTATTCCGTTGTAATCTTCGCGACGCCACGGATGGTGGCGGCCACCGAGCAATACTTCTCTTCGGATAGTTCGATCGCCTGGGCAATGGCTTTTTCAGTGATGTCTTTACCACTGACCCGGTATGTGACGTGGATATTCCGGTAGGGATATGGGGATTCTTCCTGCTGGGTGCCCTCAACGGTTATTTCCAGCTTGTTAAGCGGTTGGCGCTTCTTTTCCATGACGGCTACCACATCGTAACCGGTGCAGGCCGCCAGGGCGACAAGGAGCATCTGGGACGGGCGCACACCAATGGCCTCATCGTCACCGGACAGCACCACGCTGTGCCCGCTCGCATCGGTTCCAACAAAGGTTTGATTCTTTAGCCAGTCGACTTTGACGGTGGGCATCGCTCCTCCTTTTTTATAAACACGTTCTCACCACAGAGACACAGAGATCACAGAGACAGATATATTCCCTGGAATCGTTTATACAAACGATTCCAGGGAAGTCTGTGATGCTTCGCGACAGAAGTTGAAATTAGTCGATACTTCCTCTTCCATCACCGCCGGATTCGCTGCCCGTTCCTAAGGACAGATGGTCTCTTGGCTTGTCGGTATCTCCCGACAAGCCAAGAAAAATTTATCTCTGTGTCCTCTGTGTCCTCTGTGTCTCTGTGGTGAATCTGTTACAGTATCTTCTGGATTTTTTCCACGCAGGCATCGATCTCATCGCCCGAAAAGCAGTACTGCATCTCGAGGAATCGTGACCGCAGTTTTGCGACCTCATCTTTTACCGTTTTCCCGTTGAGGATGACATCTGCCATGAGCTGGGCCAGTTCCTGGAAATCTTTATCCGCCATGCCGAATCGGGTCATTTCCTGCACCCCCATCCGCAAGGATCCGGAGGCGGTAAAGCCTTCTTCTTCCGGTGCCGCCTGGTAGTTCAGTACAATATTGTTTTCTTCGAGTCGGCGGGCCACATCCGGGCCTTTGGCGTATCCAACGTTCAGGATCACCTGGTGGGTCTCCGTGTAGGAAATGTCCGGGTCTCCGGCCACGGATAGCCCGGTATCGACCAGAGCTGCGGCAAACGCCTTGGCATTGTCTATGATTGCCTTCTGATACGCATCTTTGAAGGTGTTCATCTCATAGGCAGCGAGCAGAAGCCCGAGCAGGGTCCCCAGGTGGTGATTGCTCAAGCTTCCGGGAAAGGATCGCCGCTGGATGGCTTCCCACAGGTCGTACCGGACGTCGTCTTCCTGGAAATTGACACCGATAACCCCTCTCTGGGTACCGTAATAGGTTTTATGGGTAGATCCGGTGACGATGTCGGCCCCTTCCTTGAACGGCTCCTGGAAATAGGGTCCGATCAGTCCCAGCGCGTGCGCCATATCGTACATCAGAATGCATTCCAGTCCGAGATCATCGATGATCTTCCGCATGGCTTCCACCGGTTCGTGGTGGATCGTCATGCTTTTACCAAGAATAATCAGCTCGGGTCGATGCTCGATGACCAGCTCCCTGGCGGCCTCCACGTCGATTTTATAAGGATTGTCCTCATGGACCGGGAAATTGACCACCGCCGGTTTTTCCCATTTTGGGTCCCGGACCACGAAATCCCGGAGGGCGCCCATAGGTTGGGCACTCAAATGGCCGCCTTTGATGATATGGTTGTTCATGACTTTGCGGATTCGACGCTGCTCGCTTTTCCGGTCGGCACGATTCAGATAATCCACCATGGCTGAAAAAACGGCGGTGTTGGCCATCTGGCCGGAGACAACCCGGGTCTCGACCTCTTGGCAGTCGAGATACTTTTGAAGCTCGCATTTAAGGAGGTACTCTACCTCGCAGATAAAATCGGTGCCCTGGTAGTAAAAGACGTCCGCTTCCTTGAATGCCTTGACCGGCTTATGCTCGGCGTATCGGCCAACGGGATCGGTGATCGACAGGAGGCGGGTCAAGGTCGATGACGTTTGCTCCGACGGTATCAGATTAATACATGCCGTCTGCCGCCACGTGTGATTGGCCACCGCTCTATCCACCAAGGTTTTGACATTTTCGGTCATTTCCTCGTCAGCACATATTTCCTGTTTCTCTTTTCTCAACTCGCTGAAAAGCACTGGTCGAGCATAGGGCGGCGCCTCGTTTCTGAGATGGTACGGCACCAGAATTGCCTTGGCCCGTTTTCCGCGGATATCGATGTCGATCTCATCACCTTCGACCAGATCGCTGTTTACCAGTGCCAGCCCGATGGCCCGCCGCCCGAATTCGCCGGTGAACCGGGAGGCCAGGCCGACTCCGTCTGTTTTCCAGTAGGGCACCATCGTTCCGCTGGTCACATATCCGACGTGGCGATCACCCTTGAACACCTTGGCCCCGGCCCGGGCAATCCCCTTGTCGACCAGAGCAATGGGCTGAACGATTTGCGGCAGGCCCTCCTTTCGGCTAAAGTCCCGATCCACGATCCGTTTAAACGCTTCGAACTGCTTCTCCAGGGCGGCTTTGCCGATAAAGTTTCCCTTGAGCGGCGAAAAGCTGACGGCAAATCGGGCCAGCGAGCAAGCAAAAATCGGTATTTCTGTGTCGTCTGCATCAAGGCCCAGTTCGTGTCCATAGAGCGGCAAGCCTGCCTCCAGCCTCAGGGTGTCTCGGGCACCGAGACCGATTGGCTCGGCTCCCTTTTCGACGAGCAGGTCCCACGCCGCCAAAGCATGCTCGTTTTCGATAAAAAGCTCGAAGCAGATCGGCTCGCCCGTGTAGCCGGTGCGGCTGATGAGCACTTTCCCGCCATTGATCTCAGCAGTGCTCAAAGAATTGCGCATGGGTTCGGGAATGCGTCCCCCGGTCAGGACATCCTGAAGAATATCCTTGGCCATTGGCCCCTGCAGGCTGAGCATGGCCAGCTCCGTGGTTCGATCGCGGAGTTCCACCTTCTTGAAGGCCGGCAGTTCGTTTTTGAAATGCTCCCAATTTTTCAGGCGGTTAGAGGCGTTGACCACCAGCAGGTATTCGTCTTCCATAAATCGGTACAGGTAGGCATCATCGATGGCCCCACCATTCTCATTGGGAATCATGGTGTATTGGCCTTCCTCCACTTCAAGGGCCTCGGCATTATTCGTGAGCACATGTTGAAGAAAGGGGAGGGCGTCGTCACCTCGAAGGGTGAAACGGCCCATGTGGGAGACATCAAACAAACCGGCTGATTTGCGGGTCGTCAGATGTTCCTGAATGATGCCGTCCGAATACTGAATCGGCATATCCCAGCCGGCAAATTCAACAATCTGGGCCCCCTGGGCTGTGTGCCTGTCCAAAAAGATAGTTTTGAGTGTCTCGGCCATGGCTTTTCTCCCTATGAAAATAAAATTGTTTCACAATTTTATGAAATAAAAAAAATTCGGCCTGAATGAAAGCGGAAAACTCCTATGAAGGCGGACGAGCCCGCCACAAGGATGGCGGGTAAACCCTCCACAAAAACGGCGGGCAAGCCGTTTGTTACAGGAGCGTTATTGTCGCGTTTGATAACATCGTTGCACGATTTTGTGCCAGCTTAAGGGAATTGAATTAGGGTGTCAATTTGGAAAAGTCGCAGTCGATGAGGCGTCTTTACCTAGTCCGAACAATTCGTGGTAAAGGGGTCTTTGATTCTGGGTTGCGCATCCCAATCCTGAATGGCATAATTCCTGTCGTTTGATGCCGGACCGACAGGCGAACGAGCGAACGGGCAAACGGGCACACGGGCACACGGAAAAACTATGGACGCTCCGGTCACACAACAGATTTATCAAAAAATTGCTGGGAACATCGAGCAGGTCATGCGGGGGCAGGCTTCGGCAATACGCAAAATCCTGGCGGGTTTCGCCGCCGGGGGTCACATACTTCTGGAAGATTTCCCGGGTACAGGGAAAACGACGTTGGCCAAAGCCCTGGCGCAATCCATTGATGCCGAGTTCAAACGGATACAGTTTACGCCGGATTTGCTCCCGTCCGATATCCTCGGAGTATCCATCTTTGATCAATCCACCCATCGATTCCAGTTTCACAAAGGACCGATATTCACCCACATCCTTCTCGCAGACGAAATCAACAGAGCCTCTCCGAGGACCCAATCCGCGCTTCTTGAGGCCATGGCTGAAGGTCAGGTCAGTATCGACGGCAGACTCCACACCCTCAACGAAATGTTCTTTGTGGTAGCCACCCAGAATCCGGTAGAGAGTGCCGGTACCTATCCGCTTCCGGAGGCCCAGATGGATCGGTTCGCGATGATGTTTAGTCTGGGATACGTTTCAGCGGAAGAGGAAATGGCGATTTTGGACGATCGGCGCACCCAGCATCCACTGGAAAACCTGCATTCCTGCGTTTCCATGCAGGATGTGGATCAGCTTCGGGAGGATGTGCAAAAGATCGTTCTCAGCGACGAGGTTAAACAGTATGTGGTGGATCTGGTTCAGGCGACCCGCGGCACTCCGGGTGTTGCCCTATGAGGAAGTCCCCGGGCCTCACTGGCCCTCATGCGGGTGGCCAAAGCTCTGGCCCTGTTTGACGGGCTTGATTTTGTTACCCCGGATCACATTCAGGAAGTGGCGGTGGAGGTCACTGCCCATCGACTTGTGATCGATCCCCAGGCCAGATTTTCCGGAGTCACGGCGGTTGGCATCGTCGAGGATCTGCTAAAAACTATTCCTGTTCCACATTAATTTCCTACCATTCCTCTCATTTTTTTCTGAGCTGTACTCGGTTTAATAATTTTTCACCACGGAGACAAAGAGGACACAGAGAAAGATTATTGTTGGCTTGTCGGGAGATACCGATAAGCTAACGGAACACCTGTCCGTAAACAAGAAACACATCGTCGACCACTCGAGGTAATATTTGTTGAGTCCACTGAGATGCGCGCAGCGCTGCAGCCTTTTGGGAATCCGTTTCAACTGAAACGGATTCCCAAAAAAGACTCTGAGCTCTCCGTGCCCCTGTGGTAAGATACAGCCATGCGAAAGCTTCTTTACCGCATGTTTCGGTTTACATCCACGGTCCAGTACGGTTTTCAAACCCGGTTTACCCCGGCCGGGAGACTGGTCGTAGGAGCGCTGGTGGTTGCGGCCTTTTTCGAGCAGAATACCAGCTTGAACATGGCGTTTCAGGGTTTTACCCTCCTTACGGCGTTGCTGGTGGTGGCGTTCATTACGACGCTCTTGTTTAAACCGGATGTTTCAATTACCCGCCATTTGCCTCGATTCGGTACAGCCGGTGACCGGTTTACCTACCAAATGCGGGTTTCCAACCACTCGAACAAGATCCTAAGAGGACTCACATTCCTGGAGATGACTCCGGAGCCCAGACCCTCCTTTGAGGAGTTTGTCTCCGCAAAGGAGCCGTTGGCTGAGAAACGGAATGTCTTTGATCGAGCCGTTGGGTACCATCGGTGGTTGTGGCTCGTCAGGCTGAAGCAATCCGCCGCTATCGAAGAGACGCCGACGGAGGAACTTGGGCCTGGAACCCGGGACGAACTGCGTATTCACGTCATCCCCCGTCGCCGGGGACGGCTACATCTCAACGGTGTGAAAATAGCTAGAGCCGACGCATTTGGTTTGTATCGGGCGATGTATCGGATTCCCGTCTATGGTTCGGTCCTCATTCTGCCGCGTCGTTATGTGCTTCCGCCGGTGCTCCTCTCGGGCCATCGCAAACACCAACCGGGGGGAGTGACGATGCCTCGTCCGTTGGGGATACCGAAGAATTCATTTCCTTACGGGAGTACCGCGCTGGTGATCCGCTTCGGAAAATTCATTGGAAAAGCTGGGCGAAAACCGGGAGGCCGATCATCAAAGAATGCCAGGAAGAATACTTTACGCGACATGCGCTCATTCTGGACACGTTTCATTCCGTGCCCGGAAGCGATATTTTCGAGGAGGCCGTGTCCCTGGCCGCGTCCTTCGTTTCAACGATAGAAACTCGTGAATCCCTTCTGGATTTGATGTTCGTGGGGACCGAGGCCTATTGCTTTACCAGCGGAAGAGGACTGACGCAATCTGACCGAATGCTGGAAATTCTGGCGTCTGCGGAGGTCTGCCGGAATCGGCCCTTTTCGGATCTGTTTCCAATGGTGCTGGACCGGGCCGGTTTGTTGAGCAGTTGTATTTGCATTCTTCTTTCCTGGGATGCTGACCGTCAGGATCTTGTCCGCCGGCTGAAAGAAGCCGGACTGCCTTTGCTTGTCCTGGTCGTGCAGGAATCGGATCACACCGAAGAACTGACACCCGGTCCCATGGAGGACGCCCCGGACCGATTTGTCGTGCTGGAAACCGGCAAGATAGAAGAAGGCTTGGGGAAGATCGGCAAATGATTTTTTCCCGACTTCGTTTAAGTGAATCTTTTAATTCTTAACAACCCATGACTTATAAATTCGAAATTCGAATCCTCCAAAGGCGGACAAGTATCGAAACTCGAAATTCACCCGCCTGAGGCGGGCAAGAATACGAATAACCGAAACTGCAATGACAGAAACAACTGATCTAAATATGCGCGAGGCGAATAGTTTTGAAAATTTAAAATTTGGAGATTTGAATTTGCTTCCCCAGTTCAATAAGTAAGTGCAACACTTTTAGGATTTAAGGCTTTCGCGATATGACGCGATATTATGCCAAAAACCTATCGACACCTAAGCGCAGAGGAG
>Ga0049114_1000238_pt1 | contig 10885 bp, 13 predicted proteins | sample WorMettanBELIZE2_FD_55211 | JGI IMG/M metagenome (GOLD analysis project Ga0049114, IMG submission 55211) | Marine gutless worms symbiont microbial communities from Max Planck institute for Marine Microbiology, Germany - Olavius tantulus BELIZE.2 | ecosystem: Host-associated > Annelida >... | reverse complement strand
CCATAACGATGATGAGTTTCGTGTTGAATGACTTCCAGTCATTTTCTTTCGTCGGCTTAAGCCGAAAACGCGGCTTTCAGCCGCAACTCATACTATGGACTGAAAGTCCATAGTGGTTGATTGGAGCCGATGCGCGGATTCGAACCGCGGACCTACGCATTACGAATGCGTTGCTCTACCGGCTAAGCTACATCGGCGCGGGTAAATATCCAATTATATGCAAACGACGAAACACCTTCAAGCTACTGACGGTAGCAGTCAGGATGAGCGCGTATAAAATTTTTAAAAATCAATGGGTCCAGATGACTGTAGGCAAAACAGGATAAGCGAGCCGAAGGCTCTTTAGGGATCCCGGACGACCTTGGCGTGCACCGACAAAGCAGCGCCACTGAATCGAACCCCAGTGGAAGGTGTCGTAAAAGGTACCGATCTGCATCCTTTGACCCCCTCACCCCAAGCCCTCTCCCATTAAGGGAGCCCACGTGAGGCCCGTAGGATGGGCAAAGCAAGCGTCTGTCAAGCTGATCGCAAGGTTTTGGTCATTCCGCGGGGGTTTCTGCACCCCGATTGTTGCGTTGGGAGACACCAAGCGCCGCGTGCCCATCAATCCATAGTCGGGAATGACAAGGTGAATGTTGAGCACGGCGCGCCACAGGCTGTCGGCTCGAACGCCGGTTTGGCAGTGCGCGCCTTTGCCCAACCTACGAGCTAGAATCGAGTAGGATTGGTTGGGCAAAGGGCGTAGGATGTAGTGAACGCGATGGTTTTGAGCTTGCCAGCTGGTGCACGCGTTCCCCGCGCGAACCGCATCAATAAATGGCCCGTGCCCAACAGCGATAGATCGATGGGCACGCGGCGCTTGGTGCATCCTAACCAGCAGCCGCGGTGCGAAAACCGCCGTGGCATGACCAAAACCTCGGGAGATGCTTGCTTTGCCCATCCCGCGGGATGCCCCTCTCACAAACAACGCCAAATAATTCAGGATTGCTCAAAAAACGGATCTATAATTTGGTGAGTCTCGACAGAATCCGCGTATCGGAGGTTTCGGCGCCTTGGCACAGGATCAAGTCACCCTGCGATCAGACAGCCTAGTACTCTACAAAGTTCGGCCCGCGCGCGTTCTGGCGCTCGGTGACAAGATCGATATCGAGCTCGAGGGGGGACAAATCAAACGGGTACGCCCCAAAGATATCAGGTTATTGCACCCTGGACCCTTGCATAGCCTAACCGATCTCGGCCCGCAGGAAGGCGAGCTCACCGAGACCCGAGAGCTTCTGGAGGGGGGCGAGACCAATTTGGGCGAGCTTGCCGAGCTGATGTTCGGCGAGTTCTCCCCGGCAACGGCCTGGGCCGCTTGGCGGTTGGTTGCGGAGGGGCTCTACTTCGAAGGTACGCCGGAGGCGGTGCGGGTCCGCACGCACCAAGAGGTGGCACACGACCAGGCCGAGCGAGAAGCCAAGGCCGCTGCCGAACGCAGTTGGAACGAGTTTTTGGAGCGGTTGCAGCAGGCCCGGCCGACACCGCAGGATGCGGAACGCCTACAGGAGGTGGTGCGTCTGGCCCTGGGTGAGACCACCGGCAGCCGCATTCTCCAGGCCTTGGGTTATCAGGAGACGGCACAGAACGCCCACCGGGCCCTGATCCAGGTCGGCTATTGGTCCCAGGATTACAATCCCTATCCGGAACGTAACCGGTTGCCAGTTGCTGATCCGGGGCTGCCGGTGCCGGACCGCTCGCATGAGGAGCGTCTTGATCTAACTCATCTGCTTGCTTATGCCATCGACGATGTAGGTAACCAGGACCCGGATGACGCCCTGAGTCTGGACGGCGATCGGATCTGGGTGCATGTGGCCGATGTGGCCGCCTTGGTGGCGCCGGACAGCGATTTGGAACGCGAGGCCCGTGCTCGGGGTGCCAACCAGTACCTACCTGAGCGGACGGTCAACATGCTGCCCCAAACGGTAACGGAACGTTTGGGACTCGGTCTGCAACCCATCTCTCCTGCCCTATCTTTCGGCTTCCGGTGCGGAGAGACCGGCGAGTTGACGGATATCGAGATCCGAGCTACCTGGGTACGGGTCGAACGGCTGACCTACGAGACGGTCGAGCAACGACTCACAGAGCGGCCCTTTGTCCAACTGAATGTCCTGGCCGAGCGTTTTCGCGCGCGCCGCACGGCGCAGAACGCCGCCGCTATCGAGCTACCCGAGGTCGACGTGCGGGTCCGCGACGGCGAGGTAAGCATTCGACCCCTACCGAGGTTGCTCAGCCGCCTCTTAGTAATGGATGCCATGCTCATGGCCGGCGAGGCCACAGCCGGATTCTGCCTGGAGCGAGAAATTCCGATCCCATATGCGACCCAAGCGGCACCGGACAAGATCGAACAACCTACCGATCTGGCGGCGATGTATGCCTACCGTCGGCGTTTCAAACCAACACGGCTCACCAGTGATCCGGAGCCTCATTTCGGTCTGGGGCTGACCCGCTACACCCGGGTGACAAGTCCGTTGCGCCGTTACTCGGACCTATTGGTACATCAGCAGATCCGGGCCTGGTTGGCTGGGAACCAGCCGCTCGACACCCGGCAGATCACCAAGCGCATCGCCGAAGCGGAGACGGCTGCCGCCACCGTGTGGCGTGCCGAACGACTCTCCAATCAGCACTGGAAGCTGGTCTACCTACGCGCCAACTCACAGTGGCGAGGGGAGGGGGTGCTGGTCGATAAAGGTGAGCACAAGGCAGTGGTGTTGATTCCGGAACTTGCCATGGAGGCACGGGTGAGATTGCGGGGAGCCCCCGACCTGAACAGCCGGGTCCGGCTGACGCTGCAGGAGGTCGATCTGCCCGAACAAACCTGCCATTTTCGGATCTACGAATAGACCTGCGACATGTACGCAGTAGCATACCGATCTCCGTCTCGGTATGCATCGACGCTACGAGTCCTAGAGGATTTGGTAAGGGTTACAAAAAGCTAATTCGCTTTTCTAAAAAATTTTTATACAATCCACGCAGGTCAGGAGAAGATGCTTGGGTTGCATGGAATTCCGTAAGCTCTCATCCAGCTCATCAGGCAACCCAGCGACGGATCTCCCCGGTGTCCACATGTACGAAGTCGAATCTGGGGTAGAAGCCGACACCACCTCGGTTCAGGGAAACGGCGGAATCGCGCACCCCCCTGGCGGATGTGCCGGGAAAACGGATGTCCACCGCCTTGCCTTGCATGTGCAGGCTGTTGCGCGCAACCCGGCGGGAGGTCCTGCGCAGCATAGCGTTCGTGCGAGGCGAACGATAAGCACTGAGGATCTCGATCGGTCCTCGCGGATAGCCGAACCGACGATTGAGGTCGTACAGCAGGTCGTATAGCTTGGGGTCTAGTGCGGCCACCTCATCGGTTCGGAAATCGCGCATGAAGTTGTTCAACGTCTGTAACGCATCGCGTTGGTAGAAATTGCCGATACGATAGGCGACCTTGACCTTTTCTCCCGTGTGGCGGTGATGAAAAGAAAGGATACGTAGTCGGTGGCTGTACCTTGCCGCGAGCGCCGGCATTGCGGCAGCGGACAACGCAAGTCCGATAAAGTGTCGTCGATTCATGATTTCTACCCGATGATAGATGTCACTAGGAGCCAATTATAGAAGTGAAAATCTGAAATACAACCGGAAATGAGTGTTTTAACCTCGTTGTTTCTGGTGTTACAGAATGCTTTGAAAACTTCTAGTAGTCTGCCAGGAAGATCCTGACGGAAATAAAAGTAAACCATCAAGTCTCGAAGATACGCCAAATCCACCAATCGAAGATTGACGGACTACTAGCGGAGGGGATTTTTCAAAAGTTCCCTATATTTGGACAACAACAAGATTAGAATATTATCCGGAATGAAATATGCACTGGAGGTCATCGCGCGAGCGCATTGTTTCAATAGTTTTCTGAGGCTGGTACGCTATCGGCTGCGGCATAGTCTTTTTGCGGGTGGTTGGGGTCCGATCATTGAACGGGAGCGTATAGAGTATTTGAATTCGGCCGCGGCGATTCTTTACGATGCGATGCGCGACCAAATCGTCATGGTTGAGCAGTTTCGTATCGGTGCACTGGAACACGGGCGGGGAGCTTGGACCCTGGAGCCGGTGGGCGGCATCCTGAAAGCGGGTGAGGATGCGGGCGAGGTGGTGCGACGGGAGGCGATGGAAGAGGCGGGGTGTAAAGTATTGGACCTGGAGCCGATCGGGGCCTACCATGTCAGTCCGGGCACTTCGGCGGACAGGATTCGGCTTTTCTGCGGGCGTGTCGATGCGGCGCTGGCAGGGGGTATTCACGGACTACGTGCGGAAGATGAGGATACCCAGGTAATTGTAATCGATACGGAGCAAGCGATAAGAGAGCTTTATGCCGGAAGAATCGACACCTCTGTGGCGATTATCTCGATCCAATGGCTTGCAATGAATAGATCACGGTTGCAAGTCAAGTGGAATCGCTAAGAGAATAGAGTGTGCGGCCGATGAGAATACGAGCCGGCAATAGAGCAACAACAGATTCATCGTTTTCCGCCGCCGTCATCCAGTTCCATCGAACAAAGTTCCAGCGCCACTATCAAAGCGGCTTTCGGTCAGGCGCAAGCAGTACGCCCTATTGATTGAACGCACCGCACGCCGGTTCAAACTCCGCCCGGAATTGATCTACGCCGTCATACGAGACAAGTCGGCCTATAGGCTGTTTCCTCCGCGGGGGCAATCGGGTTGGTGCAGCTCATGCCTGCTACCGCAGACATGATATGGAGTGTCCGATCCCTACGACTCGACCCAAAACGTACATGGGGGCGCGAAATATCTCCGTTTTCTGCTCAAGATATTTGGCAACAATCTGCGCTTGGTTTTGGCTGGCTACAATGCCGGGGAGAATGCCGTCGTCAAGTACGGTCATCAGGTCCCTCCCTATCCGGAGACGCAGCAGTACGTCCGCAAGGTATTGCAATTTCTGTGGGCCGAGCAGGCGATGGCGGAACGCTGATCGGATCTTCTCAGATATCGGAGATCCGGTCGTAGTAGCGTGCCCGATAGAGCAAGCGCGGATGCTCGCCGTCCTGGAACCCGGTTCGGGTGTGTAGGGTATTGTTGGTTACCAGGCCCCAACCGGCCTCCAACCTGGCCGAGAAGTGCCAGGCGGTCTTTCCATGCAGGATCTCCTTGAGGCAGGAGACAGCCTCGGTCGTAAGGGGATCGTCTCGCCAGTGAATGCTGCGCGTCCGATCCGTGTAGCGCATGTGCAAGTGACCTGCCGGGTGCACCGAGAAGACGGATCCGGGGCAGTTCGGACGCAGCTCCTTCCCGTTCGTTTTGTTGGCTGGGATGGTCATTGCTCGCGGGTGCATGAGGGCGCGGACGAATTCCGGGTTTCGATCACGCAACAATATGTACGCGATCTCGTGGTCCAGTAGGTGGTTCTCGCCGCCGGTGGCCGCCGGCCGGACACAGTGCAGCAACATCCCGAAGATCCGGTGGTCTGGTGGGTTGTAATAACCGTCGGTGTGCCATGTGATCGGACGGTTACTGTAAGGGATATAACCCTGGTGCAGGGCGTCGGACCGGACCGTCAGTGCGCTGATGGAATCCTGATCCGCGCCCAGGTTGTGATCCGGGCGTATCAGGCCGAGCTGGACGCCGAGCCGGTGTGGAATCTCCTTGTCCGGCTCAGCGCCGCCGGGACTCGCGTAGATAGCCATGTTGGCGCGGCGGCAACAGGTCCGCAGGGCTGTGGCCTCGGTGGATGTCAGCCGGTGCGGGTTACGGATCTCTACGATCAAGTCTTCGAGTCGGGTGGGGTACTCACCAAGCTTGCGCTCTCGCCACAGCGCGTAATCTTGGGGTCGGTCAAGATCGAAAGGGGAAGTATCGAAGTCGGTGCCGGAACTGGCCATGTGGTCACCCCATATCGACGGCCGACAGAAGGCCGCTCCGCGGCGGCTGGTCGTGCCGCGGCATTAGGTTGTGTCGATGTTTAGAAGGTCTGCGCGGCGGGCTTTGCGCTAGGGGGCATTCTCAATCAGAGATAACACTATGAATGGTTTTGTATCCTGATTTTTGCCTCTGTGCCTTATAATACTCACAGCTAAAAGTAGAAAGGAATATGCCATGGCCGGGATCGGGATCGAAGTCGGGGTTCCGATTGCGATCCCTACTTCTTCGATTCGAAGATTCGATGGGCACGCTTCGCTTTGTGCCCCCAACACAACAATCGGGATGCGGAAACCCTCCCGGAATGACCGCAGTACCACCAATGCAGTTCGCGCCGCCTCGCGGTGCCATCCTGTAAGACCTACCGCGCTCACCGCATCCTACGTCTATCCTACGCGGGTTCGCGGTTGGTTATGTCCCCTCCGCCCGAGGTTGGCACGTGCGTTGATCCCCTGCGGGAAAGCCGTTAAGGTAGAAACGATTTTTCGCACTATCGGAGGGGATTGCGCTGATGCTCGACGGTATTCTACGCGTACAATCGGCGTCGTCTCCTTCACCTTCGACAGCGCCGGTGGCAGGAGAAGAGGATCTCTTCTCGTCCGGATTTTTCTTGCGGCTCGGCTTCTCCTTTATGGTAGGTCTGGCCGTCGGCTATGCCCTCAAGGTCGCCTTCAAGATCGCACTGGTGGTGGGCGGTTTGTTGCTGATCCTTTTGTTCAGCCTCCAGTACAGTGACATCATCGAGGTCAATTGGGCCGGAATGGAGTCGAGCTACGACGGCTTCGTCGGCTGGCTGACGGCATACAGCGGTGCGCTGAAGGATTTCATTGCCGATAATCTCTCCAGTGCCGCTTCTTTCACCGCCGGTTTGCTCCTGGGCTTGCGTTTCTAATAAACGCAAATCAAAGCCAATTCGATTTGCGTCCTTTTGCGGCTAAATTTGCCGAACTACCGATCAATCGGTTTGACGCCTCCCCGATGCTTCCGCTTGTTCGACATCATCGGTAGTTGGGAAAACATCCGTTTGGGGAATGTCCAACCTGGTCGATGATGCCTCCTCTTCGCCCTGTGGCTGACCGGCCTCGATTCCAATCAGGTAATCGATCACTTGAACCATCTTTTTCCTGCTGCCGGCTTGTGTAGGGCTGGTGCGGTATTTACCGTTGACGATCACTGTGGGTACGCTGTCGATGCCAAAGGCTTTACCCATCTTTCGGGCCTGCTGCATGCGCATATCGACGGAGAAGGAATTGTAGGCATTGCGGAATGCTTTCCCATCGATGCCCTGGGCCTCGGCGAAGGCCACTAGGGCATCTTCGTCCCAGATGGCCTGTTTGTTCTCATGCAGGGTGCGAAACAGGGGCAAATGGAATTGTTCGATCTTTCCGAGTTGCTCCGCGGCGTAATAGGCCTTGGCGTGCGGCACGACCTTGGCATTGAAAATCGCCGGCATACGGTCGAACACGACCTTCTCTGGCTTGATCGCGAGCCATTCTTCGAGGGTCGGCTCCAGATAGAAGCAATGTGGGCAGCTGTACATGAAGACCTCCAGGACCTCGATCTTCTCCCCACGCTCGGTCGGTTGGGGCTTGGCCAGCTCGGTATAGTCGATCCCCTCATCGACGGCCCAGGCACGGACTGCAAGCAACGTACCGAAGGCCACTCCTAGTAAGGCGTTCATTTTCATCGCTTTTATTTCTCTTTTGGGAGCGGAGACCCGCGCCCCCATCGCTGAATCGTTTCTTGTTGGAATCTGGTACAAGCGAGCAGGATTTTCACGGAGGATTTAGCCGCAAGTAAACGCAACTGCACGCAATTCGTAGTTTTTCTCCTTTTTTGCCGACTGGTAATACTTAACTCAGTGGCATCGGGCTCCACCTAAACCGGATTGCCTCCGGCCAGGGCATAGTCCGCAACCAGTCCGAGAAACACGGCCATCCCCAGATAATTATTGTCAAGAAAGGCCCGGAAGCAAGCCGCGGGCTCGCGGTCCCGGATCAGATACTGATGACGCACGGCCAGGACGGCGGCGACCATGAGGCCGACGGCATACCAGATGCCGCGTTCGGCCAGATAGCCCACGTAGGCCAGCAGACCCAGCAGACCCAGCAGCAACAGACCGATGATCAGGCGATCATAACGACCAAAGAGGATGGCGGTGGATTTAACCCCGATCTTCAGGTCGTCCTCCCGATCCACCATGGCATATTGGGTATCGTAGACCAGGGCCCAGACGACCGTAGCCCCGAACAGCAGCCAGGCCGACGGGGGCACCGATCCGGTGACGGCGGTGAAGGCCATGGGTACGGCCCAACCGAATGCCGCTCCCAGGAACAGCTGGGGCGCGTGCGTGTAGCGCTTCATGAAGGGATAAACGACGGTAAGCCCCAGGGCGACTACCGATAGGGCGACCGTCCGCCAATCGAGAAACAAAACCAAGGCAAAGGCGGCCAGGCTCAGTACCAGGAATACCCCTAAGGCCTCCTTGGGGTCGATGAGGCCGGCCGCAATCGGCCGTCCCTGGGTGCGGGTGACCTGTCCGTCGAGGTCCCGATCCGCGAAGTCGTTGATGGCGCAACCCGCGGAGCGCATCAGGACCACGCCGGCCACGAAAATGAGCAGGACCCTCCAGGGCGGGTTTCCCTCTCCTGCAATCCAGAGCGCCCACAGAGTGGGCCACATGAGCAGGAAGATACCGATGAGCCGGTCCAGACGTACCAGCTTGGCGTAGAGGGCCAAGCGCTCCCGCCAACCTGGGACACCTAGACGCTCGATCTTGGCTTGAGGAAGATTCATGACGAAATACGATCGAAACTACGAATCACGCGAATCGATTTTCGCTCATGCCCGACCTCTATACCTGTCGTACGTGAATATTTCGATAAGCGAGGTGAGCCGATCGTGCCCGAGCGCAAAGCGCGACGAGGAGGAATAACCAGTCTTATTGCGACGAGTCGCAACGCCGCTGTTGGGTGCGAGCAGTGTGCATCGCGGCGAAATATTCACGTGTGACGAGTATGATTACCAGTAGGCGAACAGCTGACCGTCCTCGATCTTGTGCTCGAACTCCCGCAAGGGTCGGTCACCGATCCGGGTGCACTCGCCGGTCTCGGCGTCGAAGGTCCAGTTGTGTTTGGGACAAGTGAGCTTGCTACCTTCCAGGGCGAGGTGGGGGATATCCGTTACCTGATGGGGACAGCGGGAGTCGAAGACCTTGATCCGGTCGCCCTGGCGGGAGACGAACAGATGGCGGCCTGCGGCCTCGAGAAAACTGATCTCCCCTTCCGGCAATTCCTCCAGGGCCCCAAGCCGGTACCAGGAAGACTCGGCATCCAGGTTCTCCGGACGGAACTCGGGGATGTCCATATCGAGCAGGATCTCGGTAGCCCAGACGATCTTGGCCAGACCCAGGACCGGGAAGGCCATCAGCAAGGCGTCGATCACCTCTTGGGGCGTGGCGCCGTTGCGCAGGGCCCGGGTGAGGTACTGTCGAAATCCGGGGTCAGTCTTGACGGCCACCTTGGTGATGACGGAGATCAGGTCGCGTGTGCGAGGATCCAGGTGATCTCCGGCCTTCTTGAGAAACTTGAAATAGGCGCCCATAGCGTCGGGGCGGACCTTAAGCAGGTAATTCAGCGCGTCGCTCATAAAAGTCTCCTGGGGATACGGATCGGATTGGTCCCGCTCGTCGATAACGGGGAGTATTTTCCGAAACTCCAAATAACGCGACCGAATTACGTGACGGGCAAAGCGACGCGTACCTAATCGAAGAGAAGGATTCTTTCACCCTCAATGGGCCATACGGAATGCTTCCACTATCGTCGACAGATAAAATCAAATTTTCATTTTCTCCTATTTCGACTACCGGCTCGACTGGTGTAGGTCAGGAAAACGGTGTTTTCCGTCCTTGACAAGGCCGCTTTCCCAGATGCCCTATCCGAGGGGTGTGGAAAGATCGGAGCTTGTGTAAGCAACACGCTTCCTCTATAGCTGAGTCGCGGTCAGTCGGACTGCCGAAAGGCTATCCTTCTCGATTAGGGTTCGATGCGGCGATGGACCGCAGGCGCTTTACCGTCTCCGAGTCCGGGATCACGGTCATCCCCGCAGGCAAAGTAAGCTACTTCGCTTGTGACTCTCGCAAAGGCGCCGGTTCGGGTTATGCTGAGTAAATCGAAGAATCCAGTATATACACCCAGTGCCATTAAGTTAAGCCTCAAAGCCCTTCTCCCGGCGGGAAGGTGTCGCAAAAGTTCAATTTTCCAGATTTTATAGCATATAATCCATTGATATCATTAATGCCAACTTTTCTAAAAAGGGCTTTTTCGACATCCTCGGAGAGGAGAGGGAGTGAAATGCGCAGATTATGCCGTTCCATTTTGGCTCTACTAAAGGGTGCATTGTCATGGATCTGCGGAAATTTAATTTGATACCGAAACAGATCGAGCGGGCAAAAACTATTTTTAACTACCAGCCTTTCATTATAACTGACGATATTCATACCGGCGTTGCTTATTCATGGCTGTACTTATGACGAGGGTGGGCGTGGACGATATAGTCTGTCAGCGTTTGTCTTCGAGCGCGAGCGCATGTCGAAAAATGAATGGGATGATGCCCTTGATGCCAATAGAAGATTGGCATTTATGTACGATCCCTTTTTAAATGCGATCGCCGAGCGGTTTCCCGGCTATAGTCTGGCAGATATGGCCTGTAACAATGGATATTTTCCCTTGGGGGCATCGCTTCGCGGGATGGGGCCTTGTACGGGGATCGATCGGGTCAATTATGTTGAGTCGATAGCTCTGCTAAATGGAGTGATAGGAACCCGGATCGAGTTTATTGTTTCAATTCGTTAGTAAAAACCATGCACTTTAGTGCAAGACGTTTAGTCTACTCTCATTTATGAGGTCTTACAGAAGCTCATCGCATACGGCGCATG
>Ga0049114_1000236_pt1 | contig 10953 bp, 13 predicted proteins | sample WorMettanBELIZE2_FD_55211 | JGI IMG/M metagenome (GOLD analysis project Ga0049114, IMG submission 55211) | Marine gutless worms symbiont microbial communities from Max Planck institute for Marine Microbiology, Germany - Olavius tantulus BELIZE.2 | ecosystem: Host-associated > Annelida >... | reverse complement strand
GACAACCATCCGAACCATAACGATGATGAGTTTCGTGTTGAATGACTTCCAGTCATTTTCTTTCGTCGGCTTAAGCCGAAAACGCGGCTTTCAGCCGCAACCTAATACTATGGACTTTCAGTCCATAGTGGTTGATTTTTCATCTGCGAGAATCTGCGTAATCTGTGGATTCAAAACGTGACCGAATTTGCGTTCATTCCGCGTTTTTTTGCGGACTCATCTCCCGCGAGAATCTCCGCTCGTTCAATACCAACCCATTCGGTGGGCACGCCCACCCTACCTTGCTCAGGCCGCCTCGGCGGTCTCTTCGTCTTCATCCTCTTCGGTCTTCTGGTCGATGAGGATGATGGCGTTGGACACCAACTGGTGGACGCTGACGACCTGGTCCATCTCCATGCCATAGAAAGGCAGGACCTTGGAAAACTGGCTCTTGCAGATGGCGCAGATGGCGGCTAGGTGGGTGACGCCCTTCTCCTGGATCACATTGTTGAGCGCCTCCATCCGAGGCTTGGCACCCTTGACCCGCAACTCCATGAGGTCGTCGGTGAGCAGGCCCCCGCCGCCGCCGCAACAGAAAGTGCGCTCGCGGATAGTCTCTTCGTCCATGTCGTAAAAGCGGTTGCAGGTCGCTTCGATGATGGCCCGCGGGATGTCGAACTGACCGCCCGGCTTGTTACCCATGCGCGAGGCCCGTGCCACGTTGCAGGAGTCGTGATAGGTCAGAACCATGTCGTCGTTCTGTGATTTGTCGAACCTGAGCCTGCCCGCTTTGATCAGGTCGTAGGTGAACTCGCAGATGTGCTGCGGCACCGGATAGTTCAGATCGAGGAAATCCCAGGGACCAGCCAGAGTATTGAGAAAACTGTAGGCGACCCGCCAGGCATGGCCGCATTCGCCGAAGACGATGCGCTTGACGCCCAGGTCCTGGGCGGCTTTGCGGATACGCTGGGAGATCCGGCGCATGTTCTCGTAGGAGCCGATGAACATGCCAAAGTTGGCGGCCTCGGAGGCATAGGAGCTCAGGGTCCAGGACACGCCCGCTTCGTGGAACACCTTGCCGTAGCCGATCAGACCATCCACGTGGGGCTCGGCGAAAAAGTCCGCCGAGGGCGTGACCAGCAAGATTTCCGCGCCCTCCTGATCCAGAGGATATTTGACCGCTACCCCGGTCTCGTCCTCAACGTCCTCCTCCAATCCCTCCAGGGTGTCTTCCAAGGCCGGACCGGGCAGTCCCAGGTTGTTGCCGACCTTGTAGACCTTGCCGATGATTTCGTTACAGTATTTTTGGCCCATGCCGATGCTGTCCATGATCTCGCGGGCGGCCATAGAGATTTCCGCGGTATCGATACCATAGGGACAGAACACCGAGCAGCGGCGGCACTGGGAGCACTGGTGGAAGTAGCTGTACCAGTCATCCAATAGCTCGCGGGTCAGGTCCTCGGCACCTACCAGCTTGGGGAAAAGCTTTCCGGCTAGGGTAAAACGACGCCGGTAGACCTTGCGCATCAGGTCCTGCCGGCCGACCGGCATATTCTTGGGGTCCTTGGTGCCCAAATAGTAGTGGCATTTGTCGGTGCAGGAACCGCACTTGACACAAGCATCCAGATAGACGCGCAGAGAACGATACTTGCCGAGCAACTCTCCCATCTTGGCGATGGCCTGCTTCTCCCAGCCCTCCATCAGCTCCCTAGGAAAACCGAGAGGCTCCTGGAATTCGGGCTTGGAGAGAAAGGGGCTGCTATGCTCCATCACGTCCGGCTCAAAGGTCGGTATTTCTGCGTATTGCTTGAGCTCCGGTACGTTGAAATCTGCCTTTGCCATCTTCTTTTAAGCCTCTTCGCGGATGCCGTAATGCGCTACCTACCCTGGACGGTGGACATAACCCACCCGTTGTTCAACCCCCACTATTTCCACTGCCTCTTGTCATTTATAATAGCCTTTTAACTATTCTTTTAGCCAGACCATCTTCTATTTCAATAATGCCTTGGGATAGATTGGCTTTTCCTGATTAGGATTTTTTATACTAATCATGATCAGCACCATGGCGTACAAAAACACAACCGTTCGACTTGATCATTTTAATCAACCGTTTTTTCTTCAAATTACCACTTTCAACAGCCGAAACGGTTCTGCATCAGATACCAAACCTTTTGAACATCACTGTAAATCTCCATTAAATCCCCTTTTAACTCATTGGCTTTCATAATCGGGGTATTCTTGCTATATGCTCGATAAACCATTCTTTTTCTTTTTTATAGACAATATTCAATTCCATGTTTCGAGTTTCTGTTATCCATTTTCATAGTATATCGAATTCTTCCGGTTCAGTATCGCTGATCTTAAGCAAAGAGCATTCTTAAATTTGGCTTTACTTGACCGTTTTGCACGTTCTGTACTCTACCGTCATTTCCAAAGCGCGGACGTTTTCCGCTACCGCGGATGGGAGTTAAAACTTTCAGATCGAATTCAATATTTTAAAAATCCTTCTTGATATGAAATTATAAAATCACTTTTCCGATTCAACAGCTATTTCCAGCACTAAAAATCATCTTTCGGGTCCCTAAAAAACGGTCGCCATAAAATGCCGTTGCCCGAGTATAAAATTTTTCGCTTCGCTCGAAATGAGAATCAATAGGTTAGTTCTTATACAGAACTCTAACCCTACTTTGTCACATTACAGGGTACTCCACTGCTTTATAAGGAATCTGTGGAAATAACGAAATCTATTAAAATCAATAAGTCAGACTAAATGTGACAAAGTAGAACTAAGGATCACTCTCAAGACCCTTGGCCCAGGCCGCGAGGTGCCGCCGCTCGCGGGGGTCGTCCACCTGGTTGCGCGTGGGGCTGAAAAACAAGCCGGGCAGGTGCAACAGTTTGCTGAAGGGGAAGACAATCATGAGGGTCGCCACCAACAGCAGGTGCAGGAGCAACAGGGGATCCGCGGGAAGCGGAGAGAAGTCGAAGGTGATGAGACCCCGGAAGAACAGCTTGATGGAGACCACATCCACATGGAAGACATAGGTCATCCCCAAGCCGCTGAGACCGATGAGGATCAGCAGTGCGAGGAGCAGGCGGTCCGATGGCCCGGTGATGTAGTGTACCCGGTCGACCAGCACTCGCCGCATCCACAGGCCTACAAGCCCTACCACCATGGCGATCCCCCCATAGATGCCGAAGGGCTGGACCAGCTGAATCGGCAGCCAGACGGGCTCGATGAAATAGCGCAGGTGGCGTAGGGTGACCAGAAAGAGTCCGAAATGGAAGATCCAGCCGAAGATCCAGATCCATTTGTTGCCCTTGAACAGGCTCTCGAAGAAGACGACCTCCCGCACCAGGCGCAAACCGACACCGGTCTTGGTGATCGGCGCCGGCGTGGTCGGAATCTTCAAGGGCGCAGGGGTGCGCGCGTACTGCACAATCTTTCGGACCAGGCCCCCCACCAGCACGGCAGCGGCAATATAGAACAAGATGGCGTATAGGACCGTCAGCAATGACATGTTCTCGCTACCTTCAGTGGATTTGTCCGCAGAACCAGGGACGCGAAGACCCCCGGACCACCAGCAACACCAGCACCCCGTTTCACCACAAGTTTATGGTAAAACCACTCCCTGTCATCCCGAGCATAGCGAGGGATCTTTAGCGATAAGACAACCACTGAAAGTTACCAAGACTTCTCGCTTCGCTCGAAATGACAACCGGCAATTAGATGAAATGGGGTACTCGGCGCAAGCCCCGGCCTTCAGCCCGACCAGTTTGGAACCAGGGACTTACCCCCCGCTTCTTTACCCAACCTGGGCCTCATGGGATCCAGACCGGCGCCAGGTACCGCTTAGACGCAGCCCGTCGGTTTGGGGAGACCGGCATAGCGGCAGGCCTGCTTGGCGGGGCCATAGGGGAACAGACCGTACAGGTATTTGCTGTTGCCTTTGTCTTTGCCCATCTTCTTGCCCACGGCCTTGGTGAGTACCCGGACTGCCGGGGCGATCTGGTACTCCTCGTAGTACTCGCGCAGGAACTTGATGATCTCCCAGTGCTCGTCCGTCAGCTCCAGGTCGTCTTCCTTGGACATCACATCGGCTACACCCTCTTCCCACTCGTTGATGTTGGCGAGGTAGCCCTCTTCATCGGTTTCCAGGGTCTTACCGTTGACTTCGATCGGCATGATGAGTCTCCTCTCGCTTGAAAATTTACCACTCCCGAAAATTGAAAACTACAGCCAAGCCTGAACCTTGTCGTTCTCCGCCGCCAGATCCACGAAACCCGCATAGTCCACGACCTTGATCCCATCGATCACCCGGTCTTCGGCGAATCCGCGGGCCGCAAGATCGGGGCCCAGGACATAAAGCAACTGCTTGGCGAGCGCGGCCCTGAGCGGCCCTTCCTCGTTCGTACCCTTCAGAGCTGCGTAGACGCCGTCCTCGAACAGGAGTACGGGGTCACCCTGGTTGGCGAACTTGAGGCAGGATTCCAGGCTGTTGCGCTCGAACGGTGATTTGTTGACAGTGTGTAGGATGCTCATCGGATCCCCTCCTCAAAAGCTGAATATCACATCGGATTCTTCCATAAGATCGGAAACCCGGGCAGTATCCACCACCTCGACGATGTCCTCGATCTCTTCCTCAGTCTCCCAATCTTCCCAGGGGATCTGCACCAGGTCGTCCTGAGTCAATCCGCGGGCCGCGAGCGAGTCCTTGTCCACATAGATGCTCTTTACCTCATAGTCGCCCAGGGTACGGTAAGTCGGCGAGAAGTTCTTCATACCGATGCCGGCCGTATCCTGGCCCGTGGTGAGCTGATAGACCCCGTCATCGACGAACATCAGCCGCACTTCCTGATCGAAGGCTGCACCGATGAGCACGACTTCCAGGGACTCCCACGCATAGATGGTGCCGTAGGGGGCCTTGCGGTTGAGGTACAGGAACTTCTTGATGGTTTCAGACATGGCATACCCTCCCTCAGTCGCCGAACACGACGAGCCGATCCGACTGGATGGCCGCTTCGACCAACTGTCCCAACCCGGAGATGCGGAATCTGGGATGGATGTTGGTGGCGTCCTTACTGTTACGCTTGGCCTCGCCCTCGTCCACGATACCGCGCCGTTGGGCGGCGGCGACGCAGACCACCAGCTCGGTCTGTACCACCTCGTTGCCATCCTCGTCCCGGGTACGCGATTCGATCTTGTATTGTTCGGCCAGCTCCGCCCAGCGGTTGACGATGTTGCGGTCATCCTGGGGGGGCGTCGTCAGCCGGGTCCCGTTGTTGACACCGTCGTGATAGAAGAAGACCCGAAATATCTTATGCCCTTTCTCCAGGGCGGTCTTCGTGAAGAAGTACGCCGAGTCGGACGCCTGGTGCTGGTAGGGCCCCTCGTTGACTTGAATTGCGAACTTCATAGCGACCTCGATGTGGTTAATCTCCGTCCCCTACCCCACGCCCTCCCCCGACCAGCGGGGAGCGGGTCCGCCGCGACAGGTTTCAGAAGCGGATGTAGTTGGAGGCGTTGAAGCTAGCTCGGGAGCCGCGCCAGGTATCGATGTGGTATTTAGTGAAGGGCAGCTCGACCTCCTCGAAAAACCTCGGCCAACCGATGCGCTCGATCCATTCGTTGACCCGTTCCCAATCCCGAGCACCCTCCCTGTAAGCCTTGAGGATGCGCTTGACGATGGCGGTTGCCTCGGGCCAGCGCGGAGGATTGTTGGGGATACCGGCGGCTACCAGCTTTTGGAAGGTGGGCTTGCCGCGGGCGTTGGAGTGGTTACCCCCGACCCAGATCGCCAGCATGGAATGCTCGGCATCGTTGATCTGCATGGGTGGACAGGGCGGGAAGCAGGCACCGCAGCAAATGCATTTGCGCTCATCGACCTCTAAGGAGGGCTTACCGTTGACCATGGCCGGACGGATGGCTGCCACCGGGCAGCGGGCGACCACCGAGGGCCGCTCACACACATTGGCTACCAGGTCGTGGTTGATCTTGGGCGGCTTGGTGTGCTGCACATTGATGGCGATATCTCCCTGACCACCGCAATTGATCTGGCAGCACGAGGTGGTGATATGCACTCGGTTGGGCATATTGGCCTCTTTGAACTCGTCGATGAACTCGTCCATCATGGATTTGACGACCCCGGAGGCGTCGGTGCCCGGAATATCACAGTGCAACCAGCCCTGGGTATGGGAGATCATGGTCACCGAGTTTTGGGTCCCGCCCACGATGAAGCCGGCGTCTTCGACCGCCTTGATCAGGGGCTCCACCTTGGCTGCGTCCTTGACCACGTATTCGAGGTTCGAACGCAGGGTGAAGTGGACGAAGCCATCGGCGTACCGGTCGCCGATGTCACACAGCTTGCGTAGGGTGAAGACATCGAGGATCCGTTGGGTACCGACCTTGACGGTCCAGACCTCGTCACCGCTGTAGGCTACGTGCCGTAGCACTCCGACTCGCGGGTGCTCATGGTACTTCCACATGCCGAAATTCTTGCGCATCACGGGATGCATATACTGCCAGGGATCAGGGCACCCGGACTCGATCGGCTCACGCATATCTGCCATCACCTTCCTCCAAAATCTTAAAATACAGTCGAGATCTCAAGTGTGCAGCCGGACACGAGGATTACCCCGCGCCGGCTCGCAGGATTCAGGCAGCGGCCTCGGCCCGACGTTCGAACCACTCCTGCGCCGCCTCGTCCCAATCGTCCATTCGGACGAAGGAGCTCTGGCGGGGGTGGTTCAGCATATTGGGGTCAGGCTCGATGCCGATACCGTCGAGGAAATTGGCCAGGCCAATGCGCTCGATCATCTCGCCGCAGCGCTCGTGTTCTAGGCCGTTCTCGGCCCAAAAGTCAATGACCTCCTCGGCCAGCTCGACCAGGGACTCGTAGTCTTCTTCGGTCTCCAGCTTCTTGAAGGGGACGATAACGGTGCCCATGAGATCGCCGATCTTGAGGGTGCGCTTGCCGCCGACGCAGATGGTCACGCCCTTGTCGTCACCCGGATGCAGGGCCTTGGGCATGACGTTCAGGCAGTGCATGCAGCGCACGCAGTCGCGGTTGTTGACCACCAGGGTATCGTCATCCTTCAGGGTCAAGGCCTGGGTGGGACAGCGGGTGATGACATTGTCGATGATGTACTGACGGCCCTTGGTTTGAAGATATTTCTTGATCTCCTCCTGATCGACTTTCATGTCGTCTCGCCAAGTGCCGATGACGGCGAAATCCGCCCGCTCGATGGCATTCTGACAGTCGTTGCCGCAGCCGGAGACCTTGAACTTGAATTTGTATGGCAAGGCCGGACGGTGTACGTCGTCGGTAAAGTTGTTCACCAGCAGGCGATGGGCCTTGAGCTCGTTGGTGCAGGACATCTCACAGCGGGCGGCACCGACGCAGGACATGGCAGTGCGCACGCAGGGGCCGGCGCCGCCCAGGTCCCACCCATAGTCGTTGATCTCGTCGAAGAAATGCTGGGTGTTTTCGGTGTCCGTGCCGATGAACATGATGTTGCCGGTCTGACCATGGAAGGTCACCAACCCGGAACCGAATTTCTCCCAGCTGTCGGCCAATTGGCGCAACATGTCGGTGGTATAGTGGTTACCCGCCGGCGGCTGAACGCGCAGGGTGTGGAATTCCTTGGACTCGGGAAAGGCCTGCCCGACCTCAGAGAACCGGGGAATGATGCCACCGCCGTAGCCGTACACCGAGACGGTGCCGCCCTTCCAATAACCCTTGCGGGTCTCGTAGGAATGCTCCAACTGGCCCAGCAAGCTGTTGGTCACCTGATTGATGCGGTCGTCCGGGTGCTCGTCGCGCAGTCGCTTGATGCCGGAGATGAAGCTCGGCCAGGGACCGCTTTCCAACTGATCGAGCATCGGTGTATGGTGCTTTTCGATGGCCATTGCACTGTTTCTCCTGGGCCTTTAGTTTGGTAAGTTTGGTAAAGGAATCGTATGTGCCAACCTCTGGCAAATTGGGCAGTGATATTACGCTCTGATGATCCGTTAGTCAACGGATTCTAATATAAGCGACTCCTCATACGCCAGGCTCATCACCAGGACAAGTTAAGTGTAAATTCCTTTGCGATTAACAAGTTGGTGCCAACCGTATCCCACGGGCGTTGCCCAACCCACCGACCTTGTCCCTTTGCCAAGCCCTAGCGAGGCTTCGCCTCAGACCGACGAGACGTGAATTCTTTAATGCAGCGTACAAACTTGATTCATTTGTAAAAGCTCGGGGCCATCTCTTAAGGATCCTAGCTAGGTCGGGTTAGGCGCGTCGTTGCAATGTTGTAGGGATGCAAACACCCTCCAACGCGCCGTAACCCGACATTTGATTCGCCGACTTCCGGATGGCTTCTCCTCTGCCCGCTGCCATATACTGGCCTTCCTGAGCTTGGCTCAGCCTGCGATAAGCCACTATGGGAAGTATTCTAAAGACCTTTACCTGAGTTGTAGGATTGGTTGCTTAAGAACAAAACCTGGGTATTCTCAGGAATCGAGGTTGCCGTTATCAAAGCGGGTGACTATGGCCGGGCCGAGCACCTGCTGGACCAAGCCGAACAACGGGAGCTAGCCGACATCGAAGCGGCGCAGGTAGCAGTCGAGCAACGCCGGTTCTCCGCGGTAGCGGTGCGGGCCGAGCAGGCCGAGCTCTTGCTGATCCAGCTGCGCTATCAGGAAGCCGCGGAAAAGTTCGCCGCCGCCGAACTGGTCCCTGATTCCAAGCCGGAACCGCGGTTGGCTTATTCGGGAGCGACATGCCGCGCACTCTACCACCAGGGTGACGAGAAGTGAGACAAGGCCGCCCTGAAGGCGGTGATCCGGGCCTACCGGGATCTGCTCCGAGAATATCCCCGCAACCGGGTGCCCCCGGATTGTGCCCAAACCCAAACCAACCTGAGTCTCGCCCTTTGGAGGCTCGGCGAATGGGAATCGGGCATAGCATGGTTGGAAGCGGCAGTGGCCGCCTACCGGGTTGCCTTGCAGGAGATAACCCACGACCGGGTGCCCCTCCAGGGAGTAGCCACCCTAAATACAACTTGGGCGACGCCCTTACAACCTTGGGCGAACGCAAGTCGGACACGGCGCAGTTGAAGCAGGCCCATCGCCACATCAAGGAGGCCTGGCGCGCCTACAAGGATGCCGGAATGGACCAGCACGACGGAGAGCTCCGGCAGCGTTTAGCGGCCATTGACCAGTTGATCATAGAGCGACAGTAGAGAAAACGACGAATCATGCGAATCGACGTGAATAAATCGGCGAGATTCGTCGTTTTTCCTCTTTCTTGTCGACCGATAACGAGAAATAACGCTGTGATGACTTGTTCCCGTGTTGGGGAAACTATTAAAATTAAGAGATTTCTTGCTTCGCTCGAAATGAAGGCCAGAAAAATTATGTGAAATGCGGTACTGGGGCATCGCTGTATGAGTCGGCCATGATCCAACACCTCGATGAAGTTCGGATTCCGATCCGGGTAGCCGCTGGTCGTTCCCTAGGTTCAGCGGCATGAAAGAACATGCCCGTAGTGAGCGCATCGGAACCGAGCTCCAACGTGAGCTCGCCCAGATCCTGCGCGCGGAGGTAAGAGATCCGCGCCTGCAGCTCATTACCTTGCAAGAGGTGCGGGTGAGTCGGGATCTGGCCCATGCCAAAGTCTACTTTACCTGCTTCCCCGTTGACGGGGGTGGTGGCAAACAGGAGCGCCTGCTCAACGGCAGACTCGCGGGGTTTTTACGTCGGGCACTGGCCCGGCGCGCCCGTCTGCGGGTCATGCCCCAACTGCGTTTCATCCACGACGAATCAATCGCCCAGGGCGAGCACCTCTCGCATCTGATCGAAGCGGCGGTGACAACGGCCGAGCCTGAGGCAGATCTTGGAGCTGATGACTAAGGTAACCGGCATACGGCGGATGGCGCAAGCTAATCCGCCCTACACGAGATCGGATTCCGGTGATTGTCTAAATACCCCTTTTGAGCTCTGAATGACGCAAAATTGCGGACAAAACGCCGTCATTCCCACCACGCCGGAACGTGGGGACGAACGCGGAAATTTATAGCGTGACGAAGAAAGCAACAGACCGTGGCCCGACCCACGAAGGCTTCCTACCGGCCGCCTGGGTAAAGGCACTGGACCTGACCACCCTGGAAAAATGCAGCGGCAGCTATGTCAGCGACGATCTCCGCGACCGGGCCGACGATCTCATCTGGCGTGTACGCTGAGGTCGGGACTGGTTCTACATCTATCTATTTTGCTCGAATTCCGATCCACCATCGACCCTTGGATGGCGGTACGCATTCAAACCTACCTCGAGTTCCTCTACCAGGATCTGATCCGCACCCAGCAGCTCAGCCAGAGGGGCCGACTGCCACCGGTACTCCCCATCGTGCTCTACAATGGAGCCGACCCCTGGAATGCCGCGCATACCCTCGACGACCTGATCGAGCCAACACCACCCGTACTGCACGACTACCGGCCGCAACAGGCCTACTTCATGATCGACGATTCGAGTCACTGAGTGATCTGCATGAGGTACATGACATGTTATCCTATCGCGTAGAAAGCTGGACCGACCAATGGAAACGCGAGGGGCTGGAACGGGGCTTGGGGCAAAGCCGCCAAGAGACGCGCCGCCTGCTCGCCCATCAGGCCCGCCACCGCTTCGGTCCCGCAATTGCCACGCAGGCCGAGCCGCTTCTGACAGCGATTGTCGATCCGGTGCAGCTGGCGGACCGGTGATACGCTCCTCTCCTGCCCGACGGTACCGCTTGGCTGCGTATCCTGCATCAGACGGAGTCCGGGTCCGCCGGGCAATAAGCAACCATAGAGCCGCCCCCCGACAGTCGCTGTAAGCCGGTGTATCCGCATGAGACCTTTGCGCGAGATCCCCAAAGTTGCTGAAATTTGAGATAAGGTTGACTCCTAAAAATTACGCACCGGGGGAGCAAAAGTTGGCGTGGAAAAACTTG
>Ga0049114_1000235_pt1 | contig 10966 bp, 13 predicted proteins | sample WorMettanBELIZE2_FD_55211 | JGI IMG/M metagenome (GOLD analysis project Ga0049114, IMG submission 55211) | Marine gutless worms symbiont microbial communities from Max Planck institute for Marine Microbiology, Germany - Olavius tantulus BELIZE.2 | ecosystem: Host-associated > Annelida >... | reverse complement strand
TCGGTTAAGCAGGCAAGTTGCGCCTAAAATATGGAGAATCAAGGAAAACAACGCTAGAAATACCCGGAATCAGTCAAAAGGCAGATGAATTCAGGTTCGTTCGAATAAATAACGACCAGCTGGTTGATTGAAAAAACGGAGGGGCTTAATAAATTGGAAGTTTACGCATCGCGCAAAGGTCTCTATCTATTGATCGACACCAACCATAGGGAATCGCTGCTCAAGATCAGGGCGAACATGCTGCCGGCAACCAGTCGTCCTAATAAACCACAAAGGCGCAAAGATTTTTTACTCCCGGCTCCCACCCTCCAGCCTGCCTGCTACAAGCAAGTATGGGAGCAAATCCTGATACTCCGGCGTCACAAAACAAACAGGGTTACGGGATGGCCACAACCCCTACTGCAGGTCTGCAAAAAACTTCAGCTATTTATTTTTCGCTGCATAAACTTTACCTTCACGATTGATCAGCTTTTTTATGCGACTTTTTTCTTTTTCTGTTATTGCGGCAAAAATTCGATCAATATCATTTCCGTATTTTGCCGCATGCGCAGATCTGAAGCTATGTATTTCTTCTACAATTGGATCATCTTTCACTTATCAGCTCCTCCGGTGAACACAGTACCGGACTGTTGAAATTCGATTGTGCAATTATTCTTGCAATATTATTCCTTGTGTACGCATTATTTATATGCTTGAAATTACATGTGAGCAGGAAGTCCATACCTTGAACAGCAGCTATACCGATATGCAATGCATCTTCCAAGCATGACTCCGGAACAGCTTTACTGGAAAGTAATAGTTTTGCCAATTTAGTAATGCTTTTCGTTGTTTCGAGAACGAGAATATCTTGAACGGTGAGCAACCGTCTTTGAGCCGCACCTGGACCTCCTGATCTGATTTCTTCCAACTCGTCCATTCAGGCTCCAACGCCAGCATTGTATCCGTCCATCGCTTACGCTCAAAATCTACTACACTCATAGTTAATAGCTCCTAACAGTATCCAGAGGATATCCACCAGATGCCGTTTTCGTTGGTTAAGAATTGAAGGCCCAGGTATACAGTGAACAATCCGCTTACAGGCGAATACGATCATAATCCTGAGGATCCGCTGCTACGTCCAAAATTGAAGTATCCCCACATTATTGCAATCTAAAACAACAAGTTATGGGACGAATGAGCGGCCACGATGCCTTGATGACTCATTCCCACGCTCCAGCGCGGGAATGCCGTTGTGGCCGCTCCAGCGGCCAATAATTCATGACGCTGGAGCATCCGGATTTGGCTCCCACACTGGAGAGACTGTGAAAGTATTCGGTTTTCCCGGGGGTAGTGGGATGAGACTGCCATATCCCGCGCCAAATCCTATAGCATGTGGGATGAGGAGGAAGATTTTCTGCCTAAATTAAGGGGTTATGGCGTGCTTACCCTTTAGATCTGAAAATTCAGGAATACTTTCACAGTCTCTGGAACATGGAAGCCAGAGGCTGATTTGTGGGGATACTTCAGGGACAGACGTGTCAACACCCTTTAAATATAAGGAACCAGCGTCGACAAGGATCGTCCCCTGTCGGTCCGCGAGTTCTTTCCTCACGCCCGTTCCACCAGAAATGCCAGTATCTGGTCGATGTGGGTGCTGCCGGTAGCCACCATGAGCAGGCGATCCAGGCCCAGGGCGACTCCCGTCGCCTCGGGCACGCCTGCCCCTAATGCGGCCAGGAACGCCTCATCCAGGGGTAACCGATCCAATCCCCTTGCGGAGCGCTCCTGCAGATCCGCATCGAAACGCCTGCGTTGTTCACTGGAGTCCGTGAGCTCCTGGAACCCGTTGGCCAGCTCTATCCCCCAGGTAGAGCCCGAAACGTTCCGGCTCCGGCTCCCGCCGAATCCGGGCCAGGGCCGCCTGGCTCGGGGGATAATCGTAGACGAAGATCAACCGGTCCCGGTCGAGCGCTGGTTCGATACGATGGGTGAGCAACAGATCGAGCCAGCCGTCGTGGTCGAGATCCAAACCCTGGACTCCGGGGAGATCATCGGCGGCCTGCCGCAGCACCGCTGCATCCGCGCGCATGGGGTCCAATCCCAAGTGGCTCCGAAACAGGTCCCGGTAGCTGATGCACCGGACCACAAGCTCGGGACGATTCAGGACATGGCGTACCAGCTCCGCGACCTCCGTCATCAGGGCCCCGTAGCCGAGACCCGGACGATACCACTCCAGCAGGCTGAACTCGGGGTGGTGCAGGGACCCGCGCTCGCCGTCCCTGAACACCTTAACAGTTCTGGAAGATGGGTCCGCTCCCCGACGCCAGGAGGCGTTTCATGAGAAACTCGGGGGAAGTATGGAGATAGAGCGTCTGCGGCCGTGCGCCGGCGCCAGACCAACCGGTTTTCAAGCTGTCGAGGGCGGGATCACTGGCTGCGGCACGCGAGGCGATGGGGGTCTCCACCTCCATAACACCGGCAGCAGCGAAGAATTCCCGTATGCACCCGAGCAGACGCGCCCGCAGTGTCTCAAAGTCGGCGCTGGGCCACCAGGTGGGGCTCACCTGTCTTTGGCACGGGCGACATATTCGCCCGAGCGGGTGTCGACCTTGATCAGCTCACCGGTCTGAACGAACAGGGGAACCCGCACCACCGCCCCGGTCTCCAGGGTCGCTGGCTTACCGCCACCGCCGGAGGTGTCGCCCTTGAGCCCCGGGTCCGTTTCCGCGATCTCGAGCACCACGAAGTTGGGTGGCTCGATGTTCAGCGGGGAACCATTCCAGAGGGTGACACCGCACATGTCCTGTTCCTTGATCCAATTGACAGTCTCTCCCATGGCGACAGAATCGGCGGACAACTGTTCGTAGGATTCCGGGTCCATGAAATACCAGAGCTCGCCATCGTTATAGAGATATTGCAGCTGGGTCTCATGGACGTCGGCGGCTTCCACGGACTCGCCGGATTTGAATGTTTTCTCCACCACGCGCCCGGTCTTCAAGTTACGAACCCGCACCCGATTGAAGGCCTGCCCTTTGCCGGGCTTGACGAACTCATTCTCGACGATGACGTATGGGTCGCCGTCGAGCATGATCTTGAGGCCACCACGAAACTCATTGGTACTGTAGCTTGCCATATGATGCTCCCGGTTAGAGGGGCTGAAATTGCCAATGTTAGCGCGAACAGCGTCCGAGCTGCATCTCCGCGGTTCGAAATTCGTCGCCTGTCGACGCAATGGCTCACAAGCCAGTCATCCGGTCCTGCTTGCCCATTTGCGTTCGTGCTCCTTAGAGGCGGCGCTTGCGGATGCGGATGGCGCCCGGTGTGACCTCTACCAGCTCGTCGTCCTCGATGAATTCCATGGCTTGCTCCAGGCCCAAGCGTATCGGTGGGGTGAGCAGGATATTGGCGTCGGACCCCGCTGCGCGAATATTGGTGAACTGCTTGGCCTTGAGGGGATTGACGGTGAGGTCATTGTCCCGGGAGTGGGTACCCAACACCTGGCCCTCGTAGATCGCTTCCCCCGGTGAAATCATCATGCGGCCGCGTTCCTGTTAGGTTGAACAAGGCATAGCCCAGGGCCTTGCCCTGACTATTGGAGATCAGGGCGCCGTTGCGGCGCGGGGCGATTCCTCCCCTCGGGTGAGCGGGACCATAGTGATCGAAGACGTGGTACTTGAGGCCGGTACCCGAGGTCAGGCTCATGAATTCGGTCTAAAAGCCGATCAATCCCCGGGATGGGATTTCATAGTCGAGACGTACGCGACCCTTGCCGTCCGGTACCAGGTCCTTGAGCTCCCCACCGCGCTCGCCGAGGGCCTGCATGGCGGCTCCCTGGGTTTGCTCGTCCAGGTCTACGGTAAGCTGCTCATAGGGCTCGCAGATCTTCCCGTCGATCTCGCGGAAGATGACCTGGTAGGGGACCGCGAGCTCATAGCCCTCGCGGCGCATGTTCTCCAGCAAGACCAACAGGTGCAGCTCACCGCAGCCGGACACCCTGAATTGGTCCGAGTCGTTGCCGGTTTCCACCCGCAGGGTCACGTTGTGGATGAGCTCGCGCTCGAGGTGTTCCTTGAGCTGCCGCGAGGTCAGATACTTACCTTCCCTACCGGCGAAGGGCGAGGTGTTGACCTAGAAGGTCATGGTCACCGTGGGCTCGTCCACCGCCAGCGGCAGCAAGGCCTCCACCTGTTCCAGGTCACACAGGGTATCGGAAACATTCGGGACCTCGATGCCGGTCAAGGCTACGATGTCCCCTGCCTAGGCGGAAGACGCCTCGTGGCGCTCCAGTCCCAGGTAACCGTAGACCAGGCCGATCTTGGTCCGATGGTTGTTTCCCTGCGCCTTGATCAGTGTGACTTGCTGGTTGGGCCTGACGCTGCCGCGCCGGATGCGACCCACGGCGATAGCACTGACAAAGGAGTTATAGTCCAGGGTCGAGACCTGCATCTGAAAGGGGCCCTTCGGATCCACCTCGGGCGCCGGGCAGTGCTCGACGATGGCCTCGAACAAGGGCTGCATGTCGCCCCCACGTACCCCATCGTCCAGTCCGGCGTAACCGCCGATGGCCGAGGCGTAAACGATGGGAAAGTCCAGCTGCTCGTCGCTGGCACCGAGACGGTCGAAGAGATCGAAAACCTGATCGATCACCCAGTCGGGACGCGCCCCCGGTTTGTCTATCTTGTTGACCACCAGGATGGGGCACAGTCCGTGCACAAAGGCTTTTTGGGTCACGAATCTGGTCTGGGGCATGGTGCCTTCTTTGAGCATCCACCAGGAGCGGCACCGAATCCACCATCGACAGGACTTGCTCCACCTCTCCACCGAAATCCGCGTGTCCGGGCGTGTCGACGATATTGATCCGGTATCGGTTCCACCGGATCGCCGTGTTCTTGGACAGGATCGTGATGCCCTGTTCCTTTTCCAGCTCGTTGGAGTCCATCACCCGTTCCACCGGACCGAAATGTTCTCCCAGGTCCCGGACTGCTAGAGCAACCGGTCCGCAAGGGTTATCTTGCAATGATCCAAATGGGCGACGATTGCGATGTTCCTGAGTTTTTCGATCATTTGTCGATCTTGTTCCCTCGATCACAGGCACAAAGTGCTTGTAAAAATTGGGAGATTTACACTTACCAACAGAATCTGTGGATATCTCTGTGAATAATCCCTGTGCACGGTGCCGAACACGGCACAAGTCAAGGCGCGCGACGGGTTGGCACTTTGTTTATCAGTCCCTGTATTTTTTAATTTAATCAAAGATGTAAAGGATTTTCTAATAGACTGATCCAGGCCGAGCTGTCGTTTCATGCGATCGCCCCGGTGTCAAGGCCCAGATGTGTATAAGTTCAATTTGGTCACAACCCGCCGGCGATGAGTCCAAAAAACGTTAGCTCTGTTGCGATTTATCCGAGGGGTTGCACTCAACCCGAAAAGCGGTCAGGATTGACATTTCCGAGCGGTCGTCCAAAAAGGGAAGATGGCGGCTACCGGAATGGCCGTCCGATCCATCTAACTTCATAAGGCGATTGTCCGATGGAAATCGCCCCAAGCAGACGAAGTCGTACCGCATGACCCCCGAAGATCTCAAGCCAGTCCGCGATCACATCGCCTCACGCATCATCGGCCAACAGCGATTCGTCGACAGCATGCTCATCTGCCTGCTCAGCGACGGTCATCTCCTGGTGGAAGGCATGCCGGGCCTGGCCAAGACCACGGCGATCAAGACCATGGCCGAGGCGGTGGAAGGAGATTTTCACCGCATCCAGTTCACCCCGGATCTGCTGCCGTCGGATCTTATCGGTACCGACATCTACCGGCACGAAAAAGGGGAGTTCGAGTTCCGTCCCGGTCCCCTGTTTCACAACGTGCTGCTCGCCGACGAGGTCAACCGGGCGCCGGCCAAGGTGCAATCGGCCCTGCTGGAGTCCATGGCCGAGCATCAGATCACCGTGGGCCAGCGTACTTATCCCCTGCCCAAACTGTTTATGGTGTTGGCGACCCAGAACCCAGTAGAGCAGGAAGGGACCTACCACCTGCCGGAGGCCCAGCTCGACCGCTTCTTGATGGAAGCGGTGGTGGACTATCCCACCCGGGAAGAAGAGCTCAAGATCTTGGAGCTCGACCTCCAGCAGCAGAAGACCAACTATACGGCACCATCCAAACCCCTGTCCCAGGCCGAACTGTTCGCGATGCGGCGGGATGTGACTAATCTGTATCTGGACCCCAAGCTCAACAACTACATCGTCGATCTGATCCAGGCGACGCGCAATCCCAAGGTCTATGATCCCGACCTCGCGCGCTGGTGTCGGTTCGGGGCCTCGCCCCGTGCCAGTATCGCCTTGGCTCGGTGCGCCCGGGCCCGGGCCTGGATGGACGGCGACCAGTTCGTCGCCCCTCACCACATCCAGGCCGTCGCCCCGGAGATCCTGCGCCACCGCCTGCTCCTTACCTTCGAGGCGGAGGCCGAAGGCATCACCACCGACGAGTTCATCAACCGCTTGCTCAACCTGGTCGCGATTCCCTAGAGGGACAATTTCCCACTCGATGAGTCTCTACCCTCGCCTCGACGACCTGCTGGAGCTCCGTCACCAGGCCCATACCCTGGGCTTACCCTCGCACCACCTGGTCAGCTCCACCTTTGCCGGACTCTACGCTTCGGTGTTCCGGGGTGCTGGTGTCAACTTCGAGGAGGTACGCCAGTACCGCGAGGGTGACGATATCCGCTACATGGACTGGAAGGTCACGGCCCGCACCAACGAGCCCCATCTCAAGGTCTTCCGCGAGGAACGCGAGCGCTCTGTCATATTGTGCGTGGACCGAGGGCCCCACATGAGTTTCGGCACCCGCGGTACCTTCAAATCGGTGCAGGCAGCCCGCGCCGCTGCCCTCATCGGGTGGGCGGCAAGCCGCCTCAACGACCGGGTGGGCGGCATGGTCTTCGGTGACGTGGAGGCGGGGCTACAACACTTCAGACCCGCTCGGGGCCGTCGGGCCCTGTGGCGACTCCTGCGCACCCTCACCGAACCGGCCACGGCCGGCGATGCCTCCATCGATTGCCTGGACGGCGCCCTGCGGCGGGCTACCCGCGGCCTGCCGACCGGATCGCTAGTATTCGTCATCGCCGATCTCAACCGGGAGGCCATCGGGCTGGAGCGGGTCCTGGGCACCCTGATTCAGCGCAACTCGGTAGCCCTGATCCCGGTGGACGACCCGGCGGATTGGGAGATCCCGGCTATGGGTGTAACCACCTTCACCGGCACGGACGGCCAGCTGATCGAGATCGACACCGATGACCCCCAAGCGCGGCTGATCTACCGCGAGACCTGGGAAGAGCGGCGGAAGATGCTCCAGGCCATGGCCTACCGGCTCAATATCATCCTCCTGCCGGTCCGCACCGACCAGGAGATCCACCTTACCCTTATTCATGACCTGGAGCACCGAGCACGGTTGCGGGCGGTCTGAATGTTCCTGGGTGTAGAGCAGCTGCGCGATATCCACGGCATCCAGGGCGTGCCCTGGTGGCCGCCCGGACCCGGCTGGTGGCTCCTAGCGGCGGCGGTGCTGGCACTAGCCTTTCTGATTTGGTGCTTCCGCGCCAAGCTTCGCCTGGCGGTACCGCCCGTTCCCTTCTTTACCGTCGGCAGTTGGCGCTGGGATGCGGCTCGGCGTCTGCGGGACCTGCGTAAACGCGCCGGTACCCAGGACACTAAACAAACCGCGGGTGAGCTCTCCGAGCTGCTGCGTCGGATCGCCATGGCCCGTTTGGGACGCGCCGCCTGCGCGGGACTCACAGGCCAAGACTGGCTGGCCTGGCTCCAGGGCAATGACCCCAGAGATTTCGACTGGTCCCGACGGGGACAGGCGTTGCTGGAGGCCCCCTACGCCCCGCCTGCAGACACCAAGCGTTCCCAAGAGCTACTCATGCTCATCGATGCCGCCCACGACTGGGTCGAGGTAGAGGCACGGAAAAAAGAAGCGTGGAGAAAGCCGGATGTTTGAGTTCCACTGGCCCTGGGTCGGCCTGCTCCTGCCGCTCCCCTTGTTGCTGCCCTTCCTGTGGCTGGACCGCCGTGCAGGCCGAGACGAGGAATTGGAAGGACACCAAACCACCCTGCTACACCCCCATCTGCAGGGACTCAAGTCCGCCTTCCAGGCCCGCCGACCACGCCGCCGGCTCGCTGGTTGGTTTCACAAGGCCCTGCTGTATCTGCTGTGGGCCGGTCTAGTCCTGGCCCTCATGCGTCCCCAGTGGCTCGAACCCCATACCCAAGTCAGCACACCGGGCTACGACCTGATGCTGGCGGTAGACGCTTCCCACTCGATGGACGCCCTGGATTTTACTGTCGAGAGCCGGCAGGTAAGCCGGATGCAGGTAGTCAAAGGAGTCATGGGCCGCTTCGTGGATGCCCGCAAGGGAGACCGCATCGGACTCATCGTTTTCGGCAGCCAAGCCTTCGTGCTCTCGCCCCTGAGTGTGGACCGACTGGCCGTGCGCCAACTGCTGGACGGCGTGGTGCCCAGCATCGCAGGTCAAGGGACCGCCCTGGGGGATGCCATCGCCCTGGGCGTGAAAAAGTTGCGCGAGCGCCCCGAAGGCTCTCGAGTCATGATCCTGATCGCCGACGGTGACAACTCCGCCGGGGGATTCGCGCCGCTCGAGTCGGCCGTGCTGGCCCGTGCCGCGGGGGTACGCATCTATGTCATCGGCGTTGGCAGCAAGCAGGAAAGTATCCCCATCGTAGAAGAAGGGACCATTAAATACCGGGACGACCTGACCATGGACGAGGACACCTTGCAGCGCATCGCCAATATCGGTGGTGGGGCCTATTTCCGCGCCACCGACACCCGGGCCCTGGAGGAAATCTCCACCCGCATCAGCCAACTCGAAAAGACCGAGGCAGAGTCCCGCACCGCCTTTCTGCCCACCCCCCTGTACCGCATCCCCTTGGCCGTGGCCCTGCTGGCTCTCCTGGGGCTCGGCCTGTTCCCAGAGGGAAGAAAACGCTTCCTCACGAGGGTAGCTAGTGCCTGAGACCGGCTTTCACTTTGAGCAACCCGGCTGGTTCTGGGCCCTGCTGGCCCTGATCCCGGTGGCCGTCTGGCTGTGGCGCAGCTCTGCCAAAGCCGCGCGCGGACCCATCCACCGCTACGCCGATCCACACCTGCTGCCTCACCTGACCGGCACTCGGGCGCTCAAGGCCACCGAACGCTGGGGTCGTTTCCTGCGCTGGTCGGGTCTGTGGGCGCTGCTGATCGTCGCCATGGCTGGACCCAGGTGGGACTATGAGGACATTCGCCTCTTCCACCCTGGAAACAACCTCTTGATCCTCCTGGACATCTCCCGCTCCATGCAGGCGGACGACGTAGCTCCTAGCCGAATTGGCCGCGCCCGTCAGGAGATCCAAGACCTGATCCTGCAGAATCGCCAGGTGCGCCTGGGGCTGATCGCCTTCGCCTCCGTGCCCCATGTGCTCTCCCCCATCACCGAAGATAGCTACACTATCTTGAATTCCCTCCCCGCCCTGTCCACGGACCTGGCCCGGCTCCAGGGCAGTCGCCTGCACCAAGCCCTGGATCGCGCCGAGAGTCTGCTCGGCAGCCTACCGGAGGATAGCGCCCACTCCATCCTGCTCATCTCCGACGGTGACTTGGACGAACCGGGACTGGTGGCACGGATCGAAAAGCTGGCGAGGCAAGGCGTCCGTTTTCATGTGCTCGGCATCGGTACCGACGAAGGCACGCGGGTCCCGGCACAACAAGGTGGCTGGATCCTCGATCGTAGCGGCCAGCCCGTTCTTTCTTCCCTCAACGAAACCCTGCTTGAGGAGCTGGCCGATGCCGGCCAAGGGATTTATCAAGTGGCAGACTACCGGGATGACGACACGGAAGAGATCCTGGAGGTAGCGGCGATCACTCGACTGCCCCCGGAGGTGAGTGATGAACGCACCCGGATCTGGAATGAACGCTTCTATCTGCCACTGCTGGTCTTGGTGGCCCTGTTGCTACCCAACTTCCGCGGATGGCGTAGGAGGCGATGAGCTCGGTAGTTCCGAGCTTACTAGCCGGTGCACCCCTCCCCGCGCGAACCGCATCAATCACAGATGTGTTTGATCCGCAGATTGTACAGATTCTCGCAGATTATTTTTTGGCTCATGGAGCTAATTGTGTGACACCACACATATATAGGATTGAAATGACAAAAATTATAAGTTATTTGACTGCAAGGCCTAGTCGCGATCTTGTCGTTGCAGCCCATCAGAAAGTCACTAGGGAATGGTGGGATAATATGATTCCGTAATTTGAACCATTTGTTTCAACGGTTGTAATTGAAGAGGCTTCCAGAGGTGATATGGAGGTAGCAAAGTTACGCCTTGAAAAAATATCAGATTGCTTTGTACTTGAAGTTACCGAGGAAGTCCGAGAACTTGCTGGACTTTACTTTGCCGAAGTTCAAATCCCTGAAAAAGCAAGAGCCGATGCTTATCACTTTGCATTGGCCAAATATCATGGCATGGATTTTCTAGTTTCATGGAACTTCACTCATATTCTCGGAGCTATTGTAAGAGTCAAGATCCAGAATACTAACATTACAAGGGGTATTCTCACGCCAATGATTTGTACTCCTGAAAAATTAATGGAGATATAACATGATAGCAGATCCTATAGTAAAAGAAGTTCGTGCGATTCGACATCAAATTGAACAGGAATGCAAGGAAGACCCTGATATTCTTTTTAATACTACAAAAAATCCCAGGAAAAGCTAAAGGAACATCTCGTAAGAAGAGAGCCAAAAGTAGTTATTGCTTTGTATCAAGATAAAAAAGCAAATTAATAAACTATAAAATAAATATTGTACCTGACTAGCTTCTTCAAGTATCAGGTCAAAATAAAGGCGATTATATACTTGGCAAACCAACGGCTTGATCCTATACTATAAGAATCAAGGATTTAAGCCATGAGCGTGTTGACAAAACCCTACTTTCACGATGAA
>Ga0049114_1000234_pt1 | contig 10972 bp, 4 predicted proteins | sample WorMettanBELIZE2_FD_55211 | JGI IMG/M metagenome (GOLD analysis project Ga0049114, IMG submission 55211) | Marine gutless worms symbiont microbial communities from Max Planck institute for Marine Microbiology, Germany - Olavius tantulus BELIZE.2 | ecosystem: Host-associated > Annelida > Digestive... | reverse complement strand
AAAAAACAAATAGTAACACCTACAGGGAATTTTTAAAGGACCTCAGTATGGTAAGGCCTGTGAAAACGAGTGATGTGGCAAATAAATGTCTGAATGTCCGATGCGAATGATATAGCCTAAGGGCATTGGGGCAATGAAAGATGACGATGACGAAATGACAATGTTACACATGAATACACATAACAATGCAATAGCCTCCAATGGTGTTCTAGATACCGTTTATAACATACCGTCTGTATAGGAGGCATATAGGGTTACAACAGATAACGAACACGCAGTGATATAAATGTATAGCCGTGGAGGTGTCTCGATCCAGCTGTTCACCGTTCGTTGGAACGATAGCGATCGTTGATAATGAACAGAGTACTGTTTGTTACGCGTAGTTGATAACGTCAATAGTGCGTCGCCTCTCAGCAGTGTCTGAGACATTAGGCGTACGATATTCGCATCGGAATCAGAAGTCCACATCACTCCTTTCGACCGAGCAATCGTTCGACGAAAATCTCCAGAACTCACAGACAACAACACAGTACATGTAAAAATTAAGCCAAAATTCCACGGGCGCAAAAATTTAAGTTCTGCAGAAAGTGGCCTTGCAGTGAAACTGATAAGTCAACGGAAATCAGCGTTCATCAGTGCAGCGACGAACAAGATTCTCGCTTGATAGCATTATCGCCTAAGTACAGATAAACGCTCAGTGCTGTAACTGACGATCACGACGCAAAAACAACTAAGACTGTAATACATGTATGAATGCACTACAGTAAATGCACAGTAGTATTTCAGTTCGCCAGAAGTGACCTTGTGAATCTACCCCGTTATCAGTTGACGCCGACATTCGGTGAATGCAATAAAGTAACGCTAATGTCGCTAGCCATATNGCAACACCCAAAAGAGTGTGTAATGCATGTTTAANATGCACNACAACGATACTATAAAAATGAAGAAACGAGGCCGAAATACTCCGCAGTGCTATTGCAGCAGAGTAATATAGAAAAATATTGACAAAACGCTTTTCGTACTAAATAATATAGAAGAGACATATCGTAAAGATTAAGACGGAAGACAGAATCGTGCAATATTAATCCAAATGTATTGCATATGTCATACGCAATAAATGAGACAAATAAACGAATATACTGTGTAGATTGCAACGTACGCCGTGAACTGACGTAATCGTGTAGGCAATACAGAAGCAGATACAAGATAATAGTATGCGAAGCATGATAATAAGATACAATGTCAAAGTCAATTAATGTTGATTAAAGTGACTAATTAGAATAAGCTATTCCAAGAACTGACGATCAGTATATCGCCAGCGAGTTAGTTAATGCTGGGGTACAGTAATTGTGGTTTAGTCTCCTCTGTAGCGAAAGCACGTAACATAGCAATCTCAGTGTCAAGAGTAGTATCATTATTCACAATGTGAATCAAAGCGTAATATCGTGATTCTAACAATGACTTCAAAAGACGCCGTTTCCAAAAAGGTACTGAAAGTCTGAAAGGCAAGCGTACTGTTACATTCAAAGGTGAAGTAATCAGTGATACACCGTCATTCCAACGTAGATGTGCTGAGAACGTTGACTCAATCAGCAAAAAATTAATGACAGATCTGTTGACTGTAAGACGGTAATAACGAGGTGCATACGGCAGGTTCATAATAGGAAGTAGCAGACTGTCATTCTGATCACCAATTTCCAAAATTAAACGAGTACGATTAAGGTCATGATTGTACCATTTGTACAACATTCGGCATATCTGGAAGAGAAACCAAATAATTAGGCAAAGCAAAATGAGGACTTCCACTGGTAGCAGATTTGGAATATGATTGATATGGGATGACCACTGTGTCATAAAGTCAAAAGCTGCAACAGGGAGTGGAGTCGTGGTAGGCAACGTAATAATTTTGGGAAGAGACAAAATAGGCAAGGCATCCGTTCTTCCCGCCATCAGTAGTAACGTTAATGAGCGTAATTTAATACGCATTACAATGACTAATATCAAAGCTACCACGCTAGCGCACCAGCCTAAGATAGACAACCATGTCCAAACAGAAAGCAGATCAAAGTTATTACGCGTATCGTGGGCTCGAATCATCTGATTGAAAAGAAAATGAGCTAAGTTGTCGTAAACAAGTCCACTGTGGCTGGTAGCATTAATTACCATTTCCAGATCGTAACCTGATTTTCGTTCATGAGCAAACAATTCATTTAACTCTTTCTCAGCCACCGCCAAACTAGGTAATTGAATTTCTATCGATTCGTTTAACAGTGTGGACGCTGTTAGATTGAATAGAGTAGAAATGTCAAAGTATTCTGATAAATACGCCAAATTAATAGGGTACTGAATATTGAAAACTGTTGAGATATCATCTGTGTCATTACAATATTTCAAGTCTGCAACAATGCGAAACTCATCAGCTAAAATAGTATCACAATGACAGTCGAAAGCATAGATTGACTGAATATCAGTTAAACGAATCACTCGTTCAGAGATGTTGTTTTGAAACCTTTCTGTCAAACAATGTAAACGCAGTATAGTAATGTTAGTAAACAAGAAAGTGTTTCCAAACAGGCGTATGATGCTTTTCGGATATGGTGTTTTATGAATGGTGTAACGACAGTAAATTTTAATATCACGTAAATTAGCATGAATTAGTGCGCTTGCGCATGTCGGTCTCTCACCATCAATGAAAGTTAGGCCTTCGTGCGTAGCTTGCCAGATAGTTCCATGTGGCCTAGATTTACCGTCAGTCAGTTGTATAATGAACGGCGAGTCCCGCGAGAAGGCCAATCCATTAATATCAGTCGCGAGAAGGCAATAAAAATCATTTGCCTGTGGCGTCGGTAATGTTATTTTGGTCATGTCATACAACTGAAATGGAAATGCAAGGCTTTTCAGAGTTACTGGTGCATTAATAACTAAAAACAATATATTTCCTTTCCTAAACACTTTGAAAGGTGATTCTGCGTAATAGTAACTGTAATCATGGGTAGATAAGGTCATATGNGGCTGTGTCTTGTCCAAGTGTCGCTGAATCTGGGCTAGTGCGTCTGTCAGTTTATCGTGTGATAAAATGAAATGCGGTATATCGCCGGACATTAAAGCCTGTACTGCATGATACAAGGAATCAACCTCAGCGATATACAGAGTATTATTACTTAGGAACTGCGTCATAGTCGACAATAGAATCGTAGTCGCACGGCGTCCACGAAGTTTAGAATACATTAATTGATACTGCAAGTCACGTATATTCTTATGAAATGTGCTGAGAATAGCAAACACGTTACGAAAACGATCCTGCTGCAATTTAAAAGCAGCCGTCAAACTTCGTGCGCCGTCGCTCCACAATCTCGACGATTCATAAATGCCTTTCTCTACCTGTTCTAGTATGTGTTTCAAAGCCTGCAAATCGTCCTGTGTCGCTAAACCGGTCATCTTTGACAAGGCGTCAGTCAAAAAACCTCTGCGTGTACGCTCGCGTGTATTCAACGGTAAGTCTATAAGAACTTCGTGAATACGTCGAATCTGTCTTTGAGTGTACATATACATCTCATAACGAGCGTCGCCCACTGTCTCGAGCAGTTCACGTAGTTGTATACATATCATCGACATATTCAAATCTATGCGACAATTAAGGCTAACTCGATACGGCTCAAGCGGCCAGTCAGGTAACTCCAAATGAAAAATGAGCTTAGCATAATATGTCGCAACTGTAATCTGTCCTTGACGTCTTAATACATATCCAAAGTTGTGAAAATCATAAATCTCTTCATACGCACCATCTGAGGGTGCTGACGTCACTTCTAATGCCGTACTAGAATCCAGACCCAGCCATACTGACATAGTAATCAGTAGGAAGCAAGTTATCTAAGCATCATACCAAACAGCCGCAAAAAATTCTGTAATTTCATTGTGAATATATATTACTCCGGAGATTGTTAAATTCAGATCGAATTAGTAAATATTGCGCACATTACGACTGTTATAGTGAGTTACTATAGACAACTGTATGCTCTAGCGACGAATGTTAGTTACGCCGACTGTTTGCTGCAGTCTGATTCGTTTTATTTCTCTGCCTTCGCTTATAGTCTCCTAAAAGAACATCGTTCACCCAATCGCATGGGTATATTATGCCGTCTGTATAACGGACCATGTATTGCAACCTACCACGCACCTTTCGCGTATATACGATCTCAAGTGGCGTAGGTTCAGTCTTCGGATTAATTGCCTCCGGGGCACTCAGCGGCTCCGTCTGTAGCCTTGGTAATCGCTCAGAAAAATCTCGTCTGTCAACATTATGTGCTTTCAACCTATCATTGGTGACTAGGTTGCGCAATACTTTTCCTTCACGCTCGTCGTAGAGTTGATAAGCAGTACCGATATTCGGTTTACCTTGCACAATATTCTGTATAAGATAAGGCCCTTTGAAACGCTTACGAGTGACCACGTTAGGAGACCCTGACCGAACACGATCATCGTGAAGCCAAACACGATCTCCGATCTGCCAAGAAGGTGCTATGACCCTTTTAGCTTTATCATACATAGCTTTTTCCTCAATCTTCAGTTCATCGCGGGATTCCTTAACCGCTTTATGTAAGCGCTTTAGTTCAGTTGAGAGCCAACGGTAATAGACTACACGATCAGGTGTTACGTCCGGTGGTAGAGGGATTGGATCACCTGGGATTCCAAGACGCATGCAACGACCAAACACAATTTCATAGGGTGAAATAAGTAATTTAGAATGCGCAGTCGCACGCAAATTCATTTCGATGATTGGAATTTTTTCTTCGATTGAAAAGTCGTCCTTTGCATAAAATTTCAAATGTTCAACAAGTCTCTTTACCATAGCCTCGGCTTGGCCGTTGGATTTAGCTGACCTTGAGGCACTGGTTACATGGCGTATCCCTAAAAGAGAATTGATATAAACAAAAACCGCCGAAACAAAGCTAGGACCTTTATCACTGTATAGAGTGGAAAAGATCCCCCACAAAGGTATGATATTGTTNACAATTGCTCTAGCAGTAGTCTCTGCTGTAGTATCCTTCACCGGAATCAGGTGTGGAAAACCAGANAATGATTCAACTAAAACCAGAACGGCAGTATTTCCCGCGTTTGTGGTTCTTGTCAGAATTTTATGATCCATAGAAAATCGCAGCCCCAATTCATCTGGGACTGGCACAGGATGCAAAGGAGCATNACGGTGTGAAAAATTAATTTTGGTCCGTTGACAAATTTCGCAAGTTTTACAGAATTGGGTCGCGTCTGAAAATAATGATTTCCAGTAGTATCTTGCGGCCAATGTATGAAACAAACTCTGTGCTGCGTAATGTCCACAATGATCGTGAACATATTGAATTATATCATGTCGGAAACGCTTCGGAACACAGAGTCGCCTGACAATCGGTTTCAGTCGTGCCAATTTCTTTTGACGTGGGGTGTCCAATCGATATAACAAGCCATCATCGATTAAATATCGGTCAGCCAGAAGTAATGTCGTCTTATCCACTCTGGCATTGCCTGTCAACTGTTCTGTCATAGCGTAGTTATAAACGTTAACAAATTCATCATCAGTCTGATAATCAGCTGCCGTTATAACTGGAAAAACGGCCGGAGAATCGCGATCAGTCGAATCATGACATGATATATGTCGCTCTGATCTTGTAGTAACCGGTAATACAAAGTCGTCTGCGTCGTGCATATAACGCGCTTCATGGTCGACACGCTGTTGAGTGCTAGCATCTTGAAATAAGCGTGACAAACCATCAGCTAGCAAATTGCGTGAACCTTTAATGAAGACAACCGTCAAGTTAAATTGCATGATATATGTCAGCATACGCCGCTGACGTGGATTGACTGGATGCCACTTATTAATATGCAAAACATGAGAGTTGTCTGTTACCACTGTCACGTGTCTGCAAATTGCAAATGATTCAATCGATTTCAGAGCATAGACTAAAGCTAATGCTTCAAGATCATCTGCACTATAATTAGATTGATGTGACGTTGTNGCGATAGAACCGAAATTTACTGCATACAAATTACCATCGTCATCTCTTTGCATACAACTCCAGCCTAACCCGTAAACACTTCCGTCCGTCGATATGATTATATCACGATTCGGATCCAACGGTCTGAGTATCGGGTCCTTCACTAAACAGTCCTTCAAATACGTCAACTCAAGGTCACAGTCCAGTGTCCATATAAAGGGAGTATCTTTTCGTAATAATCGGCGCATGTTATAAGTATGTTTAGAATAGTACGGGATGTAACGTCTCCAGTAATTTAACATTCCTAGTAGGCGTTGGAGTCCTTTTACATTTTTTGGTGGCGAGATATTCTTGATNGCTTCAATACGTTTTTCACTAATACGAAGAGAGTCAGCACTTACGCGATAACCCAGGTATTCCATTTCCGGGAAACCAATTTCAGTTTTACGTGGATTACACGACAGATTCGATTCTTGTAGCGTCTGTAACGCTAACTGAAGTTGCTGGAGGTGTGAATTCCAATTATTACTAAAAATCAAAATATCGTCCATGTAGCAAACCAAACTATGAAATCGCGTTTTGTCACTAAACAGGTTTGAAAGTATTAAAATTAGTTGACTGGGTGAAGTACTCAACCCGAACGGACACCGTTTGTACCTCCACCTGCGGCCATCCGGGCCCGTGAAGGTAGTGTAATCACGTGACCCCTTCTCAATTTTCAGCTGCCAAAAAGCTGAAAAAATGTCCAACGATGACAGGAAAATCGGTTTTACCACGGTTATCGATCGTAACAGTTCGTCAATATTAGGTAGTTGAATGAGCTTTGGTATTATTAAGCTGTTTATGCCTCTCAAATCGACTACAAGTCGTTTACTTCCGTTTTTCTTGGCGACTAAATACGTCGGACTGTTAAAATACGGATTGTCTGAAGGTTCAATTACGTCCGCCTCTTGCATCATTTGTATCTGTCTGTTTACTTCTGTCTTGTCAGCATCGTTCAAACGGAATTGCCGTTTAAACATTTTTCTCTCTGTATGAACGTCAATCTTCAAAGGTGGCCCTGTACATGCCTTGATGTCAGTGATGTCACGAGCAAACACTGACTTATATCGGTATAACAATGCTAGTGCCTCATAGCGCTTGTCCTCGCTCAAAGAAGAATTAATTTGAAATCCGTATAATTTCTGAAACGCATCCAGCTCCTTATGTGATGGTTTAACACTTGATTCCGAAAATGAGTCAGTTTTATCTGACAAACTGAATTTTTGCATAGAAGCAATTGTATCCAGTGTCTCAATTTTCGCGACTGCGGTGCCCCTTTTTAGTGTGACAACATATGGGTTAAAATTCAAAATACGGCACACAGCTGTGCGATTTTGACAAGACGTCAACACTTTAGCGACCGCTACTGGTGGTTGTCTCATTATCGGTAATTCTTCCAATAAGATCGTTGTGTTGTTAACACTTTCAGGACAGCTAATTGATAACCAGGCTTCAGTATAAGCCGGAATGCATAAAGTGCGTGTCAATGTAGCGCAGTCCATCTTGTCATATAATGAGTGCATTGGGAGCTGAATCATTTCATCAAATAACGACAAAATTCCTGTCTTATAACTGATTGTGGCTGTGTTCGCTGAGAGAAAGTCATTTCCTAAAAGAAAACGAGGTTGTAATTGCTTAGCAATTCCGACAGTGTGATAAACACGCAAACCCTTAAAATACATTTCAAGTTCGGTTTTCCCGATTATTTGCACTGTCGACCCGTTTGCTGACGAAAGAGTTTCGCAGTCAGTTTCTTCCAATGGGTTAACTTTTAGTTTTAAAATTTTCGCGACCGATTCACTTATTAACGAACGTGCGGCTCCAGAATCTACCAAAGCATCTATTACAATTTTTCCAATTTTTAAGGAGACGTAATTTCCGTCAGGTTTGTTATGATGTGCTTCTTGTTTAGAATTTGAACTACAAAGGGTTTGTGTGCGAGGACGCGCTCTCCGTCACATAGTCTGTGTCCTGTTGGCACTGCGACAAACACGAAGAAAGTGGCCTGTTTTACCACAACCCCTACATGCTTGGTTAACTGCAGGGCAGTCATTTTGATGTGCATGCGCACGAAGTCCACATCTTCCGCAAGGTCCGGCAAAATTCGGTGATCGTCCGCGAAAATTGTTTCCTCGAATTGGTCGACCACGGCCACGAAAATTGCTTTGACCCCGAGGGGTACCAGAATTAGTGTTACGCCACAAACGTCCGTAAGAGCGTCTAAAACCGCTGTTGCCACATCTACCGAAAGCTGTAGGTGACACCGATTGTTCATCGTAACGGCGACGAACATTATAAGAATCATTGCGATAATCGTCAAAACGCGACAGTCGTCCGTCCCTGTATGTTCGATCGTCTGCAAAATGAACTCGTCTAGGGCTTGGAGACCGCGGTCGAGTGTCAGTTAAAGATTGAACTGGCTGTGGTTTACTAATCTGTGTCGCCAGCTCCTTAAGTTGGTCTTGCACTAATGCCAACTGTACAGTAATCTTATCATCTGTCGAAGAACTGGAAGGTGAACACAATTCCCCGACCTTGGCAGCCTCTACGAGCTCCTTCCATGTTGAAGGTTGTGACCTTGTAACATGGTCCTTGATATCAGTTCGTAGCCCGTTCAGGACTGCGAAACGGAGCATTTGTTCGTCTGCACCCACCTGTCTAGCTAACTGCTGCATGTGGGCGCAAAAATCATCGACCGATTTGTCTCCTTGTTTCGAATTAAATAATTCGGTCGCATGTTGGTATTTCAAAAACTCGGCAGTTGTATAACGTGCCAGGAAGGCAGCCTTCAAATTATCCCAATTTGTCTGTATATCTGCCTCCAGTGAGTCATACCACACCGCAGCACTATCAGTCAGTAACACTCTAAACAGGGCGCGCGCTTTATCCTCGTCGTATGTCTTGTACAGACAATAATTATTAAATTGTCGGAGCCATATCTCAGCGTTTTCCGATGTAGTGCCGCGAAAGCGTGGCGGATTTATTTCCGTCATTTCCGAGTCTGACTCGTTATCTGTCTGTACTTGACCTACGTCATTTGTATCGGAAGCAGGTAGGTCTAATAATACAGGAGTTGTAACAGTCGGTGTCACAGTCAATGTTACTGGAACTGTAGTCGGCAAAACGTCAGTATATATAACAGTCGTCTGTGACGCTGTAGTCGTTATACTACGACCTAGATCAAAAACAATAGTCGACGTTGTCGGCGCTCCAAAAACTAAATCGTCGCGTGCTGACCACTCGGCGTTCAGATTAGTCAAAAAATCACCCTCACTATCAGAGGAACTGTCTCGCAATCTTGGCGATCGTGCATGTGCGTATTCCGTTTCATTATGTTGCAAAAACGTTTGATCTTGTGGGTTTGTATTTACGGTCGGCGATAAATGATAATATTCATCTGGTCTGTCTGAACGAGTGGTTCGATCTTTAAAAATGACCTCTGGATCTTCGACTGTCCAATAATTAGGTGGTTTATCGCTGTCTGACGCACTGTGACCTTTCACTACCAAAGACATACGACAGCATTACGAAATCATATTTATATAGGTGAGAATCAAGTTGCAACAACTCACCGTAAACATGATGTACTGAGATTTGTGTCGATGTTCACTATGCGTCGATGTTCATAAGAATGCGACGTGATGTAGTCGTAGTGGCGGCGACTAGTTGTAGCAGCGCTCTAAGTGTGTAGTTGTACCACAGTGAACAGTGTTTCCTATTCTATCGCCATCGTATAAAGAACAGATACTAAAGAAAACAAACAACAACAAGTATCAATATCCAGTTATACAATGTAATACATTTTCTCAGTCTTGGGGTCAAAATCAAAAATCCTTATTCGGCCAAAATATTATTAAAATTTTGGTGCAGCTAGAATTTTGGTAACAGGGACCCTATTCTATTCTCCACCAAGTGTTGGCCCTCATAATGAAAGGCCAACACCTGATAAATATAATGATTGTAATGTGAAGAATACAATAGATATAGAATAAACGATACTTAGGATAATGATGATCGCATGTTGATGACGGGATGCTATCGCGTCTAGCTCTGACGACGACTGGCGACCGACTGAACTCAGTCTGCCAGCAGCCGCTATAGTACATTGGATTGGTCGCTACGACGTCAATAATAAATGATAAAGATAGGGTGTGGCAGCAGTGCACACACTTTCCCCCCACAATTTTTGACAAATTTGGGTAAAAATTTGAGCAATCCAATGTATAAGGTAGGAATAACTAAATTTAATAAGTAAATTTGAGGGCATTCTACAAAGACGACAGTGTATATACAATAATAAGACAATACAGTAATACATCAATACTACAGTGAAACAGGACGGGTAGGACAGGAAATACACTTGACGATGAAACAATGAATAGCGATAATAACCACAACGACAAACAATTGAAACAACATCGTCAAGTGGGATTAAAGACCAATTTAACCTAAGTATAATTCCCCAAAGAAAGTTGTTGTTATAAAAAGAAAATAAATGAATGAACACTGAAAGATGAAAAGCGTTCATGTAACATTACTAACAAGGAAATTTGAAAATCATGCAACCAGTTCATGGGTTAACCGATGTCATTCTCACACGTTCTCCAATAAGTGTAGCGTCAGTGTACTCAGCAAGCTGAATACATCAAGTATTATCAGGCTGAACAACGAGTCCGTCGTAACCCATTGTGGCAGGTCAAAGACAGAAACGTTGTATGCAGCACTGTATATTAATTACCGGGTGTCAACCCAGTCTGTCAACACAAATCACAGCGCAGATCACAGCAACAGCTGAATGTAAATCTCTGGAGAAACTCCAGGTGTGAAGTCTCGAAGAAATTTTTGTTGACATCACGGAAGTCAATCGTTCTGCGATCCCCAGAAGATCGTGCCGTAAGCACGTCCTGGCGGACAGAACAATGATGTAGTAGTTTAAACCC
>Ga0049114_1000232_pt1 | contig 11053 bp, 14 predicted proteins | sample WorMettanBELIZE2_FD_55211 | JGI IMG/M metagenome (GOLD analysis project Ga0049114, IMG submission 55211) | Marine gutless worms symbiont microbial communities from Max Planck institute for Marine Microbiology, Germany - Olavius tantulus BELIZE.2 | ecosystem: Host-associated > Annelida >... | reverse complement strand
TCTGCGCTTAGGTGTCGATAGGTTTTTGGCATAATATCGCGTCATATCGCGAAAGCCTTAAAACCTAAAAGTGTTGCACTTACTTATTGAACTGGGGATTTTCGTTCTGTACTTTTATAGAAAAAATCGATTTTTGCCGATTTTTTCGGCATCAGGCGCCGTGTCTTCATATTGAAATTCCGATCCACGGACATCGGGTCAATACATGCATGCCATCCGGATGGAAGCTGCACGCAGCTGTCGTTGGCGGTATATTGAATGCTCTTCCTGTTTACTTTCTGAACCTTCTGATCCCAGCGATCACCGATACCGGATCCCTCCGGAGTCTTAAAAGTCTGATCCGAGGTCTGAATATACCGGATGTACACTCTCCGGTCGTCGTAGTCGTTGCTATAGGGGAAGGCACTGCAATCGTCGGATAAATTCTCCTCGCAGGAAATACCAATAAGGAAGGCCTTGGCGTCGTGTTTAATGCGATAACCCGGGATGACAATATTTGTGCTTTCCGGTAGCGAAATGACGACTCCCGGTTCGCCCCGGGGTTTAAACGCCATGCCGATCATGGGTGCTTCTTGAAAACCTATTTCCGGCATATCGGTATTGATCATCATGTTGTCAACGGCGAATACGTTCACTGGAAAGATTAGAATGAAAATCAATATTAGTCGCATGGGCAACGTTCCTAATTCTTCAACGCATTCGTGGTGACAGACGGATTGACAGGATCAGATGTTTAAGTGTTCCTTATCTTACCGTGTGATTCACAATGTTTCCAGCTTCGGCGCTATCCCCGTCGAATTTTTTTCTTGCCCTCCCGGGTGAACGCACGCTTCGGGTGTCGCTTCATTTTCCGGATATACTCAACCCGGCGTAAACAGTGATATGCGATTCATCCTTGAGATGGAGCTTTTCCCAGACTGTCGAAGCCATAAGACGTCATTCGCTTTCTGATTGTCGGGCAACAAGATGAATGACTTCCGCTGGATTGCTGACCCAAAAGCCCTGAAATCCGTTGGGCAGCGGTTCGATCTCATCGCGACACGGGACATTTTGCTGGTTCAGATATTCGGCGGCCGCCTCAACATCGTCTGTGACGATTTCCAGCCAGATCTCTGCCGTGCGGATACGGTCCACCCGGTCCAGCCACAAGTTCTGCGTCCCGAACCGGAATACGATACTTGCCTCATCTTTTTCAATCAGGGGTAACTTCAGAACATCTTTGTAAAACGAAACTGTCGCGTCGAATATATGCGAGGGTAGTTTCATGGCTATGTTTTTTCCGCCCGTGAATTTCAGATGCGATTGGTTTTTCATCCTGGTTCTCCTTATCGATCCATCATCCCCTTTGCGTGTGACTCTACAAGGAACGCCGGGGTCGGGCCGTGCCGGGACTTATCTGAGCGGTTCTTTAAGGACATTAACATCATCCACCCAGACGGTACAGCTGCCGTTTACGACAAGGTTCAATGTGACTTTGGTTGCCGTCTGTCCGGGCCGCAGGTAGAAGGGCGTCCGAATCTTTTGGATCTCCTGGGGCTGGGTTTTTCAACAGGCGGAGTCGTCATAGCCATAAACCTGTCCGGGGGCGAGGTGTTCCGGGAATGTCTCGATCATGGCTCTGCGGATGAGATAACACATGTGGCATTCATCAACATACCCCACCTCCGGTGTCACACCCAATTCTTTGGCCAAGTTAATTGAAGGGTTTGACATGCTTCGTTTGAAAAATAAACCCATTGACCATCGCAGCTATAGGATTCCGCCATCTTTAGGTGTGTCCCCCAATGCTTTCCTTTACTGTTCTGCCAGGGTTTCCGGCCAGTGATTGAAAACCGGGCGACCAACGTTGGTTCCGGGCATTGCCATGGGGTCCGAAGCCGGCATTCATATCCACGCTCAAGCGGGAGAGGGCAAGTTCATGCCGGGGTAAATCACAGTGCCAATGATCAGGCGTAGGCCTTCACTTCCGCCAGGGGGATACTGCTTCGCATAAAACTGCCGCTTCCCCGTGCGGCTTGTCTGTCTTTGCCGATGTACAAAACCGATTCCGCAACAAAAAGTGTTCGGGAACGGCTGGTGACATACCCTTCCGCTCGGAGAGTGCCTTCGGTGACGGGTCGCAATAAAAAGATGTTGAACGAGACCGTGACGACAAACAAATCTTTAACCAGGGAATTCACGGCAAAAAATGCGGCGTCATCCAGGGCCTTGAAATAGACCGACCCATGTAGTGCATTGGCGGCATGGAAGAAGTCGGGATTCACATCCATGGTTAATTCGGCCCGTCCCTTGGACACCTCAAGCCTCGGATTATAATAGGCGTTTACTGGAGCGGCGTGATACATGTTTTCCAGTTTGCGGAAGTGATCACCCATCATGGCTCCCTTGTGTGGGTTTCAGGTCAATCGTCATAAATGTAACGCGAAAGGGTAAATGTTCAAACCCCTTGGTTTCGCTTTCAACCAACAATATTGAAATTTAGTCAAAAAGCCCATAAGGAAAATACCATAAACATTCCCGTTGCACGCTCTCGAAATGTGATCATATCTGAATAACCGGAGTTGTGGATGACGCTCAATGCCTATCTCACCCTTGCGCTCATTGGTGCCACCTTTGTACTCCTCGTTAAAACCAGGATCCCGCCCGCCGCTTTATTTCTGGGCGCACTTACCGCGGCCATTACCCTCAAGCTGGCTCCGGCCGAGGAGCTTCTCAAGGGCTTCAGCAATGAGGGGTTGCTGACAGTTGCTGTGCTATACCTCGTGGCCGGCGGCATGTACGCCACCGGAGCCATAACGGCAATCATGGACAAGTTGATCGGAAGGCCGAAAACCATCATGGGGGCTCAGATCAAGATTCTGCCCCCCCATCGCCATAGGAAGTGCCTTTTTAAACAATACGCCCCTTGTGGCCATGATGATCCCGGTGGTTCGCGACCTGACCCAGTCCACCCGGCTGCCGGCCAGGCTTCTTTACTTGCCCGTGAGCTTTGCATCGATTCTGGGCGGCACCTGCACGATCATCGGCACATCCACCAATCTGGTTATCCTCGGATTAGTTGCCGATGTCATGGCCGAAGCTTCAAGCGGTCTGCCGGCCATGCGGGAACTAAAGATGTTTGATCCGGCCTGGGTGGGTTTGCCGGCCGCCATTGCCGGGATTGGATTCATGATCTTTTTTGGTCGTTTTTTTCTTGCCAGCGGCACTTCCCATGAAGATACGCATCCGAAGCCTATGATGTACAAGGCAGAATTCGAGGTGGAGGATCGATCCCGGTTGATCGGCAAATCCGTCAGTGAGGCCGGAGTGGCTGGATCCGAGGGGGTGGATCTCCTTTCCATTCGGCGTCCGGGGGTATCGATACGGAAGAACCTCATGAAAGAAATTCTTCAGCCCGGCGATCTCCTGTCCTTTTGTGCAAACGCCGACACAATGATCGAACTCTGGCGGACCAACGGTCTGATACCGCACATGCGCCAGCTGCCCATGGACAGCCCCCGGCATACCCACCAGCTCGTTAAGGCGGTGGTTTCCAGAAGAAGTAAACTGGTGGGACACAGAATTTCGAATCTCACCGAACCGGATATTCCGTATCGGTTTAAAATCGTCGCTCTGTCGCGGGATGGAGAGCCCGTGCGAGGGCTTTTGGAAAATGCCCGGATAGAAGCCGGTGACAAGGCCGTGTTGGAGGTCAACGATTCCTTTTTCTATGTCAACCAGCTGGAATACGACTTTACGTTGACCAGACCTCTCGAAGGGTATCACCTGCAGCGAACCGATCGGGCGGTCGAGGCCAGCGTGATCACGCTGGCGATGGTCATTGCAGCGGCCAGCGGCTGGATGAGCATGCTTAATGCCAGCCTGCTGGCCAGTGGCGCCATGCTCATGACCGGCTGTCTGAACTTTAGAACCGCCGCGCGAAGTGTCGACTGGGGCACATTGATCGTTATCGCCTGTGTCATCGGGTTGGAATCTGCCGTTAAGAGAAGTGGTCTGGCCGATATTATTGCAACGCTTCTGACATCCGTAGGAGGTGATAATCCGTATTTGGCCTTGGGAGTGATTTTCCTGGGATGCACATTTATGACCAATGTCATTACAAACAACGCCGCTGCTGCCTTCATGTTCCCCATTGCCTTGTCAACGGCCGCTCAGCTGGATGTCAATTTCATGCCGTTTGCGGTGACGCTGATGATCTCCGCCTCCTGTGCCTTTATCACACCCACCGGATATCAAACCAATCTCATGGTCTGGGGGCCGGGCGCATATACGGTTGGGGATTTTGCAAAGATCGGCACCGTCATGACGGTGATCGTCGCTGTGATCACCCTCGTGCTGGCACCTCTTTTTTTCAGGTTCTGAATCTTCCGATAAAAGGTAAAAACAGAGCCTCCGGAGATATTTGCCCCTTCCGACGAACCCTATGCACGAAGTGTCAGATCGGAATCACATCCTCACAAGAAGACCGGGATGTCCGCTCTCTTTGCGTTGTGACGCCATTCCTTGTTATGCGCCGTTTATGCATTCAGGTTAAAGCCGCCAGGTAATCGATGGCTCATTGCGGGGGGGTAACCGTTGATACCTGTACTGGGGATATCCCACCATCATGGCGCCGAATGCCTGGTGACTTGAGGGAAGGGCCAACGCTTCCTGCATGGGTGGAAACACGCCCGCGGCGGCATTGAAATAGCCGGCCCAGCAGGCCCCCATCCCCAAGGTGGTTGCGGCCAGTTCCAGGTAGGTCAATGCAATCGCGCAGGCCGGCGGAGCGGCACGGTTCTCTTTGTGGGCATGGGCGACGATGACTGCCGGAGCCCCTCTGAGTATCACATCATGACCTTCTTCCCAACGGAATACCGTACGATCCATGTGAAATAGCGCCGCAACGTCCGGTTGGTTGTCCAGCATCCAGCGCATCCAGTCCACGACAATGCCGGACAAGCGCTGCAATTCGCCTCTATCACCCAGTACCAGCCATTCCACACACTGGGAATTATGCCCGCTGGGTGCAAACCGGGCCACATCGATGAGCTGTTCCAGTTCCGGTTTTGGCACTGTTTTGTCTTTGTATCGGCGGATGGAGCGGCGTTTCCTCAGAAACTGAACACTCTGCTCGTGGGTAATCGCCAGTTCCTTGCTTACAGGAACGCACGCCTCCAGAGGGACATCCGTATGATCCAGGCTGGCTGTGGGGCACACCGCCACACAATGTCCGCAGCGGATGCAAATTTCGTCGGCGTCCACAGAAGGGGAGGGATACGCGTCGTCGTTCATTTCGATAATACCGGCCGGACAGACGGCCGCGCAAATGCCGTCCTGATTGCACGTTTCCCGGTTTATAGTGAACAGCTCCACGCTACAGTCCTTTCTTTTGAGTCATTAGTATGTGGTCGGGATCGGATTCGAGATTATCTGACGGGGCGAAAAAAAGGTCAAGCGAGCCGATGTTAGGGGAGATATTTCGAACTTTAGGATAGCGATTATCTGTAGAGCTTCAGCCTTTTTTCATGATTAAACGTATGATCTGTTATGCGTCCTCCAAACCCCCTATGGCCTCAGCTGTCGGACGGCAATACCGTCAGAGTGCGTCGATGGTGGTCCGGATTTCCAAGGGAATCGAGTAAACAGGACGCATAATCCTCCCGGGACAGGGCATGTGCCGAAGTGACCTCGGAAATACTGCAGAATCGATACCCGGTTGGCGGAGAATCGCGCAACGTGGGTGCCCGCACAATCGTCCACTCCCAGTCAGGTTGTTGACGGATCAGCACCGAGGCATTCAGCATATCCGTCACAGAGTAGGGCGTAAGCCACAGAAGCGGAGGGACTACCGCCCGCATGATCCTCTGCCTCAGGGTGTAAACCTCATTTCCCTCTCGCACAGTGGTTATCTCACCGGCTGTAAATACCAGCCGCTTTACCCCGTTGGCGACGGTTGCCTTTGAAAGGGATGCCACCAAATCGGTCGCCTTCAGGCGCAGCACAGTAATCAGCACAACCACAACCGCGTCGCAGCCGTCAAGTGCTTCGGCGAGTAGTGTCTCATTGGACACCACAGGGGCTGTCATAACGGTACATCCGTCTCGGTCGGTGAAGCCATCAAGTTTCTCGGCCGACGAATGACGGCACACGGCAACCGTCTGGTACTCACGCTTGAGTGATTCACGCACCAGTTTCGTTCCGGTTTTGCCGGAGGCTCTGATAATGGCTATTTTCATGGATTTTTCAGGATGTCGTTTTTTTTCTATTAAAGCTTATCGTTTGCGCGCCCAACCCTTTGGTAGGCTGTGGTCAGCATGCCAGGCGGGGATGTAATGCTCCGGTTAAACAATTTTTCGGGTTTTTACGGTCAGCTTAAGTGCCTTGTAAGATACGGATTTTAATAGTGAACGGCAAGCCAGATGGTTTCGCATGAAGAGTCGGTCCATTCAACCCGATGTTTGACATGAGCACCGATCTTCACATAATCACCCGGATTTAAGATCACAATTTCCTTTTCGCCTTCAATTCTCAAGCCGGCATTCCCTTGGACAATTAATACAAATTCGTTCAAATCTTGATCGTACCAGAACCCTTCAGGCGAGGCATGACCTTTCGAAATTATCCGTTCTATCTTCACAACGGTCGATGAACATATCGTTTCGAACAATTCCTCGGGTAATTCAGTAGGTATTCCTTCAAATAGCGATCCCATGTCTCAAATTCCATTGCGTCATCAACAGATAACTCATTTACTGCGTTTGGCAGCTGGCCCGTAAGGCCGTTGAATTTCAACGGCGTATATTTAAGCGAGGGGTTGGAGGAGCTGCGGCATCAGACAATAAGGGCATATCGCTCTTTTTGTACGCTTTTTTCCACTGTCATTTAAGTCAATGGATATTAATTTTCGATCACTCCAAGGCCTATGGTAAAAAAATAAGGCCGATGCCACGCCAATATAGGTTCGAATGTGGTTCCACCTTTGCCATTTCTTTTGATACATCGGCCAGATTTCATCAACATCGGATAAGTCTGTGCGGGCCAGCACATTGTTTAGTGGAACATTAAACAGAACCGTAATTCCAAACGGGCCGATCAAGTATGCGAGCGCACTCACAAGCAGAAACAAACTGCCGGATTCTTTAATTTTCAGTCCTGAGTAAACTGCGATTATCGCACACAAGATTGGCGTTCCCAGGAAAAACACCAGAAATATTGGATTGATTATCTTTTCGTTTATTCGCTGCATGGCAAACATGCCCTTATCGGGTGGGAGATCGGCCAATGCCCTCATAACAAAGTTGGAGAACGCAAAAAGGAGTCCGGTGATCAGGCCAGCCCCTACTATGGAAGCGACGATGATTGTTGTCATTGGTCCGCCCATGTTGTTACAGTATACTCTCGTGCTGATCTATTAGCATCAGACATCAAGGCTGATCGGAGCCCGACTGGGCAACAGGTCCAATGCCATGTTAAGCGGGTTATCCAAAATTTTCATCAGGCTCCAGCCCCCGTATAAAAGTTTCAAAATCTTTAGCGACAAATGTCTTTGTATAATCCGATTCCTGATCGATGTGAACCACTTCTGGTTCACCGTTCGGGCCACAATTGCTGTAATCAAGGCAAATCATGTCATGGCCGGCTGAGGGACAGTCGCAAATGTATACGCCAATGTCTGGATATCCCCATTCTTCGATCCAGAATTTGGAGCTGAATTCCCCACACAAGGATGATGGCTTGTTCTTGTCGATGCCATAAATACCCGCTATGGCAACGTGATCTTCAGCCCAGGAAGTGGGTTCATGGGTACGGTAGTTGGTATTCTTGGGAGTGCCACCATTCTGATTCTTGATACACTCAATGTAGGATTGTGGTAGCTTGTACCCCAGCTCTGATTCAACCTCCTGAATCATCTCGTCCGTGACATCCGATCCAATGTATTCCTCTCTTGAATAATCGTCATTATCCCAGAATGACAAAAAATCAAAATCTTGAAATATCGATGTCATGGTACCTCGCAACGTTTGTGCGAAAGCCTTACAATTGAACTCCACCGGCCTTTAACTTCCAGCTATACTGACGGATTCGCCATTACCACAACAGTTTCAATAAAAGTCCTGTTACAAATAGCAATGCTCCGCATATTAAAGTCGTAAAAAAGAATCCTGTTCCCCCATCCTTACGTGCAAAACCATCATTTTCGCCTTCTTGATGGCGCCTGAGAGAGGGGGCTCTGTATTTAGGGATCGAAAGCCGAGAGAGTTGAGCAGGCACAGTATTACCTGCCAACATTAAAGCGCCGAATAGCGTCAACCCCATGGAACCATATAAAAATCCGGTCCCAATAGTGTCTAATGATCGCCATCTAAAAATGAAACAAATAGCAGGCACAGTGACGGCAGATAGAAGGTAAGTTATTAAACTATTTCGGATTATCAGAGTCAGGGTTGACGAAGAAGGTGAACCTATCTTTTCAGTAGTTTTAGGATTTTTCATTTCATAATCTCAGAGTTCATTTCCGACACGAAGCACAACTTTAACCAGCCCGGTGCAGCAACAGGTGATGCCGTGTTTTATCGAGGCCACCGATAAAATATCTTTATATTTCGATAAAAATCATATCGCTTGGCTTCAGCAGTGGTCATACGTCGTTCCCTGCAAGCGATTGTTTATTAAATCGGCCTTTTGGGAGCCGCAGGCCAACCTCCAGCAAATTTAATAATTGTGCCTGTATGAAATGAACCCTTCATATTGGCTAAGTAAGTTACCAGTTCACCTATTTCTTCAGGTTCTCCAAGCCTGCGCGCTGGTACAACTTCTCTTATGAATTCTCTCCCTATAGGATCATCTATAAATTTTGCTCTCGGAAAGTATGCTTCACTGTATAAGTAATTGGGAGCAATTGCATTCACTGGAATGCCAAAAGGAGCTAATTCTATGCTTAACGATTTAACCAAGGCATTCGCTCCGGCTCTTGCGATGTCTGGTATAGCGCCACCCGGCAAAGGCAGTTCGGTGCGACATGATGTGATCATAATTACATTTCCGCTGCCCTGCTTTTTAAGTCTTGGAATGGCCGCTTGCATTAATTTAAATGGATAAACTAGTACATTCTCAATCGTGGCATTTAAATCTTCAACCGCGGCTTCTTCGATCGGGATATGTATTGCAGGAAACGTATCGTTGCTTATCAGTACATCAACTTTTTTATGATTATCCCATACGTGCTGGATAAGCTTTTTAGGCTCCTGGATATCTAAAGGCTCTGTCCCGGGATGATTCGCCACATAATCCTCTTGTTTATGTGTATCCTGAAAAGAAGGATCTTGAGCAACCACTTGATATCCGTCCTATAAAAGAGCTTTAACGGCTGGTGGGCCAACATAGTCCAAAACATTTGTGACCAAAGCAATTCTTTTGTTCATAATAATCTCCAGAAATTGTTTCTGTGATTTAGCAGAAGATGGAAGAACCGAACGCTGGGGACAACTGCGGGCCATCAGGATTTCAAGCCGGTAATGTCTGAGTGTAAATCCGTATAGTTTTTTCCATCTGGGTCATCTGATTGTTATGCGAAAATCATCATTTCTGTATTTGTGAAACAGTTATGGTTGTCAATCTATGCTGCTCATCAAACATAAAAAGATAAGGCATATCCGGATATGCAATTGTGCTGTAATTTAAATTGAAAGGATCATACTTAACCCAATACGCAATATTATCAATATCGTCAGGATGATTTTTCTCAAATACCTTTACATTGCCAAAGCTTTCAATAATCTTTTTTTGCAGTTATCTTGGACAGCCGAACTCGCTGATTTTTCATGCTGAAAAAAATATTTGCGTCGCCATATCTGGAAGAATGAAACCAGATTCTTAAAATACGCCCATTCTGCAATTCAAATTCCGCATAGAGCTTTTCAACTACGTAAAACTCATTGTCTGACGCGAGCATTTTCCCTTCATGCCGATATCGAATATTGTTTGAATCAAGATCACTAAGAGACATCCCAATTTCAAGCTGTTGAGTAAGACCGGTGTCTTGTACCACCATATCTTGGTTTACGCTATGCTCATCAGCATGACTGTTAAAAACAATCGTAAATAGTATTAGGATTATCGCTGCATTCATCGTTTTCATATCAACATTCCATGCCTCACCAGCGTTACGTCTGAGCAAAGAAGCGTGAGCCGCATCAGCGGCTGGCGTTGTTCTACGGAAAAATGCTATGAGTTTATGTTTCGTTCACGAACCTTTTTCAGAAAGTTTAGAAAGGCCAGCCTGTGTTGGCAGTTTTCACAGTAATAGTCCTTCTGTGTTTCCAAATATTTTATTTTTGTGCGAGTATCGCCAAACGGATAATCTTTTGTATATCTTTCCGATAATCCAAAATATCCTGGAACGTATGAGTTGAAGTCCGAATCACAAAAGTCACAAAGTACTATATCTTCACCAAATATTTTATATTGGTAATAGTCATGTGCTCCTTTTTTCATATCCTCAATTTCATTTTTCGAGTGTCCGCAGTCATAGCAAGGGGCGACTTCAATCTTCATCATTTCAGTATTGCAAATTGGACATTTCATGTCTTTCTCATAAAGCCACAAATCATAGGGAGTAAAAAGAAAAGGAAAGCGATTCGTTCTATTGTCAAAGTGTTTTTGCCTTGTTTTCTATTTTTTGTCGACCGTGTACTATCTTTATCGAAGCGCGACGCCATGCCACGGACAAAATTTCCATGCACCATTTAGCTTTTCCCCATCTATTGGGCATACTTTTGGTGGAAGAAGTGAGCCAAGAGGCAATCTCCACTTGAATTCTCTTTTGTCCAATTTAACTGAAAAGGCTCCTTCTCTTTTTGCAACTGCAATTTCCTGTCCATTTTTGTTCTTAGAGGAGAATAGAAAAAAATGCATGTTTTGCCCCATCGGACCAAGCATGTTAACCAAGACAGGCCCCATCATTGACAAAAAATTTTTCGGGATTATGCACCATTTTAAGGGTATTCTCACGCAATGGTCTGAGTATGTAGGACCCTAAAGCCATTGTTTGCAGTTTTCCGAAGTTGGCGTC
>Ga0049114_1000231_pt1 | contig 11080 bp, 9 predicted proteins | sample WorMettanBELIZE2_FD_55211 | JGI IMG/M metagenome (GOLD analysis project Ga0049114, IMG submission 55211) | Marine gutless worms symbiont microbial communities from Max Planck institute for Marine Microbiology, Germany - Olavius tantulus BELIZE.2 | ecosystem: Host-associated > Annelida > Digestive... | reverse complement strand
TAACAACCGGCCAAGAAAATGCTTGAAATTCAAAACACCGGCGGAAGTCTTTAAGGCCGAGTGTTGCACTTAAACATTGAATGCAGGTTTCGAATTTCGAGTTTCGTGCTTCGATATTATCGAAGTCGGAACCTATCCAAAGTCGCAACTTCCGATATCTGCTCTGGAAAATTGGCTTACTGAGGCTAGCCTAGAAGGGCCAGAAACTGTTATCCATCCACACCTTTTCCGTGACTTCCCGATCGATGTCGGACAAAAAGTGCAGGTGCTCCCGTTCCCAATCCGCCAGCCACCGGTAGAGTGCCTTCTCGTCAGGATCCTCGGCCGATTCGGCCCGCTCTGCATACAGACGGATGGCCCGCTCCTCCATGGACATGGCTGCGGCAACGGCCGCTGCTTCAAACCCGGCCGCGGCGATCTGTTCCTTCAACTCTTTGGACAGCACGCGCGAGGCGACCTCGCTGGCGTGTTCCTCGTCTGATTGCTCCGGAAGAAAACGGCTGTTTTTTTGGTAGTATTTGTATTGATCGGCCAAGACCTGGATATGCCGTTCTTCCTCCTTGGCCATCATCTAAAAAATTCTTTGACCGTTGGCTGTTCTGTCTGATCTGCAACCTTCTGGTAGAAGGATCTGCCGCGTCGTTCGAGAAGAATGGCGCGTTTGAGAATGTCCAGAGTACCGGTTTCATTCATGTCAATATTCCTTTGAAAATGTGTTGACGACATCCCTGCGATGGACAGCAGGCGCAACATTCAGTGTACGATCTTCACAAAGTAACCTGTTTGCCGGATGCAATCAAGTGTCACCCGGATGCATCATGGGTCATAACGAGGTGCCGACCCCCAGGTGACAGTTGTCGGAATTGAAAAATTGACAGGACACGGACCGTGGGTCGAGGTGCAGAATGTTATCGTATCGGGGCACCTGGCGATGCTCCCGAAGGAGCCGGGCATCATCTCCGAAAAATGCGGTGAGTAGGCCGTTGAGCTGCCCCCTGAGAACGCTGTAGGAATAGTGTCGAGAGGCGATGCGAAAATTCTGATCCACCATTTCCCGACGTCTTTCCGAAAATTCGAGGATGCTGCGAACCTCCCGGACGGTTTCCTTAGACAGGTATCCGTCCATAGTGATGAGGTCGAATCCAAGGGGTTCAATATCTCGAACAAATGTGGAGTACCTGTTGATGAGTAGCGGCTTTTTAAAGTAAACCGCTTCGAGAAACGCGTTGCCAAAGCCTTCATATCGGCTTGGGTATGTGATGAAATCCGCAAAGGGGTACACATCCCAAAGAGAACACCCGGATTTTCCGGGCATCATTCGGGTCCAGGGGTCCGAAATGTGCCCACTCACCAACCGCAGATCCACGCGATGTTCGCAGGCATAGTCTTTGAGCCACTCGGCATATTCGAAACCCTCATCGCCGGCTTCGTGGGAAATCACCAGTTTGTTTCTCGGATCGTCGAGCTGCTTGACCAGTTCGATGGCAGATTCGATCCCCTTCCGTTTTACGATACGTGTGGGCTGAAGGATCATCCGATCGTCCGGAGACAATCCGATCGACTCCCGAAATGCCAGAATTCCGGCCTCATCCGGTACCGGCGGATGTTCGAAATTGAGAACATTGGGGATAATGGTCGATGACACTCCGGTGCGAAGGGCCAATTGCTCCTGGGCTTCGGAGTTGATCACGACATGCTTGATAATGGGAAGACCCGGGGGAAAGGCCATACGAAGATAATCGTTGACGGCGTTACGTGAGAACCGCATCCGTTCCCAAAAAAAATCATGATTGTGGGAAATGGTGGGAATCTGAGTTTCAGCGATGGTTTCGGTTAGCGCAAGACCAAATGGGACGTGCATGGGGATGGTCAGCACGTTTTCAGCGATCAACAGATCGATGCTGAATTGATGGATGAATTTATGGAGCTGAACCTTTAACAGCGATCGAAGATCATGGATGGTTCTCGTGACTCGCGGACTTCTCTGCTTGGTCCCTAATATCTGCTCGTTAATCCATTGGTTCTGCTCATACCGAAAATGGGCCTCGGGAACCAAGAAGCTCTTTTCAGCGTCCCGATCGATTTCTCCGGCGAACCAGAAACACCGGTATCCATTCTGCTCGAAGACATCCGCCCATTTGCATGCTTCCAGCGATATACCGTCGGTGCCTGAGAAGCGGGTGGATACAAAGCCGACATTTTTAATCATGGGTGCCCGAACCTAATTTCGCATCTCGCTGTTGATATTGTCTTCTCGCGAGGTCTTTTCCAAGCAAACAAGGTTTTATTGTAATACCCCTTTATTTCGAGACAACCCTTTCTATCAGCTTTTCAAAAGAAAATGGTTCGTCGATAAAATACATGATTGTTAGGCGTGTGTTAAAGCAAATAATACAACATATTGATGTCTGTCAAACGAAAAAGACAATATGTTGGGTAAAGTAGATATAACGGGAGGGTAATGAAACAGACAGGGAGTCGTGCTTCGGCGGAGAGATATCTTCGATGGGTATCCCATCCGGGCACGGAACCCGCCGGCAGGGGCAGTAGGCACTGCGTATCTGTTGACTATGAGTTGAGAGATTCGCGTCAGGCTTCAATGGAATGGACGTTTTCAGCGATGAGCGCCGCGGCCTCTGTTGGTGAATACTGGCCCATATCGAGAATGAGATTGTATAGTCTGGCGTCATTCCAGTCCTCACCAAAATAATTCTGGATGTAAGCCTGGAGATCCTTTTCTTCCCGCTCGATCAATTTTTTGGCGGCGACCCGGTCAAGATTTTCATGGGCCATGACATAATCCATTTTCTTATCGTTATCCTTGACTAACCGAACATGAAGCGTGACCGGGCGGCCTTTGAGGATGCACTGGCCACCCCATCCAAGGATGATGACGTTTCCCTCATCGTAGAGATCCTCAACCAACTTCTTTGTCGTATCGAAGTACTCCTTGTCGTCGAGACACCCATGTTCCCGATCGACGACACGCTGTACAATCGTACACGTGTAGCGATCCACCAGGCGGAGCAGACGTCCCTGGGCTGTCTTGTGAAAGACCTGGGCCTCTCCTTCGGACAGGTTCAGCCGTTTGGCGATTTCACCAATCAATTCTTTTCCAATGTAGGCGTATCCCAATTTCTCGGCAGCCGCTTCGGCCACGGCTTCGCTTTCTGTTCCAAATTCACGACTGATGGTTACCACCGCCATTTCCACCTCCAATTCCTAAAACGATTTCATGCAACTTTCGGGTCATTGGATTTCCGCCAGTAAATCCTGAGGGAGTTCGCACACTTCCGACGCTTTTTTAGCTTCCACGTAATGCGCGGCGGCCAAGGCTGCAGTACAGCCGTCGGCAGCGGCAACAACGATTTGACGGGCATATTTTTCGCGAAGGTCACCGATCACATACAGCCCCGGAATGTTGGTTTCACATTTTTCATCTGTGACCACGTATCCGTCCGCATTCATTTTCACCCCCGCCGGCACAAGTTGGTTGTTGGGATCAAACCCGATAAAAATAAATGCCCCATCCGTTGCCATCTCCCTGGTTTCTCCGGTTTGGGTGTCCTCCAGATCCACTCGGTTTACCCCCTGCTCATCCGCCTTGATGGCGGTGACGACGGTGTTCCACAGAATTTCGATCTTGCACTCATCGATGACACGTTGCTGGAGCAATTTGCTGGCACGGAGAGCATCCCGTCGATGGACGAGATAAACCTGCTTGGCGAGTTTCGCGAGATACAGCGCCTCTTCGGTGGCGGTGTCGCCACCGCCGACCACCGTGACGGTTTTTTCCTTAAAAAAGAACCCGTCACACACAGCACAGTAGGAGACGCCCTTCCCATAATATTCGTCTTCCCCGGGGATACTGAGTTTTCTAGGGCTTCCCCCTGTTGCCAGGATAATGGCGTGCCCTTTGAGGATTTTGCCGCCGGCAAGCCGGACCTTATGGTGTTCGAGTCCGGGATCCACTTCTTCCACTTCGTCGGAGATGATTTCAAGACCGTAGGACTGGGCATGCTGGGAGAATTTCATAGCCAATTCCATTCCGGAAATATGCTCATAACCAGGGTAATTCTCGACTCCATCGGACAGGGTCATCTGCCCGCCCTGTGCCGCTTTTTCAACCAGCACAGTCTTGAGTGCGGCTCGCATGGCATATATTCCCGCAGACAGACCGCCGGGGCCTCCTCCGATAATGATGATATCGTACATTTCTTCCACGACGCGATTGCCTCCTTTGTTGGGTGCTCGGGGGATTATTCGAAAAAGAAGCGAACGGGACAAAGATAAGGATCTTTTCCCATAAAAAAAGGTGTCTGACAAGTCATGATATGCACCGGAGGTGCCGTTTTCAGGGGTTGTTTTGTATTGCATTCAATCCGGGTAGGATTATATTGGCGCTGATATGATTACCCGTGCCGCCGCATATTTTCGAGGAATGCCCGGAGGGCTGTGGGTGCTTTCCGTTGGCTGGTTTGTCAGTGCTCTGGGTTTTGGCATCGCCATTCCGTTTATCTCAATCTATTTTCACTCGGCCCTGGGACTGTCTATCACGCAGATCGGCCTTTTTTTTGGCGTCATGGCCGTTGTGCGGAGCGTATTTCAGATTCTGGGAGGGGAAATTGCCGACCGGATGGATCGGCGTTCCTTGATGATTCATACCCAGATTATCCGGGCGATAACGTTTTTTATAATGGCCATCGCCGTCTACCGGGACTGGGGCTTCTATGCCATAGCCGCTTCCTTATTGATGAATTCCGTGTTCGGAGCTCTGTTTCAGCCGGTTGCCAATGCCGCTGTATCTGACATTCTACCCGAAGAGGCACGGCTGGACGGATTTGCCATCACCCGCTCGGCCATTAACCTGGGCTGGGCGGCTGGGCCCGCCCTTGGCGGTTTTCTGGCCGGCTATTCGTATGGGTTTCTGTTTATCATGTCCGGGCTGATCACCCTGGCATCCGCCATGGTGTTTTTGTTTTTTCTGGCTGCCAGGCAGATGGAGCGGCTTCCGGAACGGTTTCGCTTTTCCGATTTGGTTTCCGTTAAGGATGATCCCTGGTTGGCGATACATGCCGGCCTCATATTTATTCTATTTATGGTCCATTCGCAGCTTCTGGCTCCCTTTTCGATTTATGCGGTGGAAATGGTGGGCATTTCCGAGCAGCAGCTCGGGTTTCTCTATACCCTGAACGGCCTTCTGGTGGTCACGCTTCAGGTGCCGGTGACCCGTCTGTTGTCCGGATTTCGATTGACCTCGCAAATGGCTGCCGGTGCGATGATTTACGCCGCCGGGTACACTTTCATCGGATTCTGCTCCGGGTTTTCCATGTTTATGGCCGCTGTGTTCATTGTCACCATCGCTGAAATGGTTATGTCACCGGCTTCGTTAGCGTTAACGGCCCGGCTGGCTCCGCGGAATCGCCAAGGCCGATACATGGGCATATTCGGGTTTGCGGTATCTTCCGGGTGGTCTTTCGGCCCCCTGTATGGCGGCCTGATCCTGGATGCCGCGGGACATCACCCGGTAGCTGCCTGGGGAATCATTTCCGTGCTGGCTGTGGCATCCGGTCTGGGTTACCTGCTGCTTGCCCGGCGGATGCCGAAAACGTTCAATGCTCCGAGCTCATCCAAGTCAAAGTGAAAAGGGCCCCCTTCCAAAGGGAGAGGCCTTCAAAAAGAAAAAGGCTGTTTGCCTATGAAGAGCGACATAATTCCCGGATAGCGGAGTACGGAGTTTCAGCAAGTTAAGTGTAGAGGGTTCCCATTCGCAATAAACGACTCTTTGAGTCTCCAAACTTAAAAAAACCTCGGCATCGGCGTCGCTATCGGTATCGGAATCAAAGGAGTGTCATCCTTTTCGGTGTCGACACCGATTCCGAACCCGAACCCGATACCGATGAATCCGCTATTGCCCATAAACAATCCACCGATTTTAATGAAGATATGGCGTTTACTCGTAGCGCTTCCATATTCGCCCAGTATTGACCTTGGTATTTTCCAACCCTATAGTGGCGAAGTTTGGAGCTGCGGCGACACGTCACTGACCTAAAGATTAACGGCAGGCAGAGTGAATCCATACGGATTCGAACCGAGAGAATCTGAAAATGGCTGATCCACGGGAGAACACATTCGATCTTTGTGTTATCGGTTGCGGGCCCGGCGGCTTTGCCGGTGCCATGCGAGCCTTTGATGCCGGAAAGCATGTGTGCATTATCGAGAACGATCAAATCGGAGGCACCGGTGTTTACTGGGGCGCGCTGTCGTCCAAGACCATGTGGGAGCTGGCGAAGGATTTCTATGTCGCGTCCATGGTGGATCGGGGATACCGGGCGTCCGGGTTGGTGGTGCATTATCAGGCCATGCGCAACAGCGTCATCCAGGCCGTAAAGGAAAAGCAATACCAGATGCTTTCCCAAATCGAGAGTTTTTCTCCCCGGCGCTGGGAAGGTCCCGGCTCCGTTACCCTAAAGCGCGGTTGGGGTGCGTTTGTGGATTCCCGCACGGTCGAAGTTCGACTTCATGATGGAAGCACGGAAACCGCCTCGGCCGAACATATTCTGATTGCCACCGGATCCAAACCGCGTGATTTCCCGGGTATCGAGGTCGATGGCCGGCGGGTCCTATCCTCGGATCACATCCTCAATCTAACCGAATTTCCACGGCGGCTGATGATCATCGGGGCCGGTATTATCGGATGTGAGTACTCCGCGATTTTTTCGAATTTCGGCCAGACCAAGGTCTACCTTGCAGACTATGCCGAAAGAATTATCCCCTACGAAGATGAGGATATCAGCGATTTTGTCAGCGGCAAGCTCAAAGAGAACGGTGTGGTGATCTTCCAGACAGCGATACTCCAGGATATCGGCAAGCAGCCGGATCACCTGGAGGTCATCCTGGATTTTGCCGACGGTCGATCCGAGGTTGTTGAGGTGGACGCGGTTTTGATCTCCATTGGCCGGACGCCCAACATCGGCTCGCTGAACCTGGATAACATCGGTGTCGCCCCCAATGAACGGGGTGTTCTCGAGACCGATGAAAACATGTGCGTCAAAGAAAACATTTATGCCTGCGGCGACGTGACCCATCATCCCAATCTGGTTAATCTGGCAGAGATGGAAGGACGTTTCGCGGTAAAGCATATGTATGGGTTTACCCAGTACCCCCTCAACTATGATAACATGTCCACCGTGATGTTTTTCAGACCGGCCGTAGCCGCCGTCGGACTCAACGAAAAAGGGTGCCAGAAAAAGCAGATCCCCTATCGCGTCGCCTCTTATTCCAATTCCCTGGTGAGTCGGGCCATCGCCATGCGGGCAACCGGCGGATTTGCCAAAATCATTGTGAGCGATGACGAAAACGAACGCATTCTGGGTATGCGGGCCGCCGGGCCCATGGCCTCCAATAACATCATGACCATCGCCCTGTTGATGGATCACTCCGGCGGGCTAACCGATGCGCTAAAGACCGTCCATCCCCACCCGACCATGTCCGAGGGCATCCAGGAATGCCTTCGCGTCCTAGTTGGCAAGTCCATATTGAAATCCAAAGCGTTTCCCGAGCAGATTAAGTTGAGGAGGTGGTCGCCCATTGGCGGCTATTCCGACCTGTAGAAGCGGTTTATCAGATCATCTAAAGCTCGATGGCGTCGTTGTGTCGCAAATTGTAATGCTCACGTATTGTCCGTTAGCCCGTTAGCCCGTTATCCCGTTTGCCGGTTTGCCCGCTTGCCCTGAGCGAGTGAAGCGAGTCGAAGGGTACTCCCGTGTACGCTCCGCTTTCAATTTCCGACACGCCTTGCCCTCGAACTTGATTTAATCTGCTAAACCGCTTCTACGCGCATATAGTGAGAGTCCTCCGTGAGGGCATTCAAATCTGAAAAATAAAAAAGGCGCGGAATATTTAAGAAATTCCGCGCCATGTTCTATCCATTCTCTGGTTCATTTATATAAGCGTTGTCTCCTCTAACGCCAGCCCAAACTGGCGAATTTGTAGTGAGCGAAACGAACGAAAAAATGCGTTCGAGTTTACGGCCTTTTTAACAATCAAAATAAGGGATTATTCTTTACTCAGAATTTTCCCCCTACCTTTGTTCAGGCACAAATTCAATCAACCATATCTCGGGAGATAGGGCTACATAGCCGCCTACCAACCTTTTGCGAAATGGAGCGGCCTGGATCATGATGGACTTACCGTCTTTGCTCCATGAGAAATCCGAGGCGAGATAACGCCTGCGACCGTTATTAAAATCAGTTATTTTACGCAGAGCTCCGTCGGCAGTTCTTTCGACGTAGAGTTCTGTTTGTAAATCCTTGGCACGAGATTTAGGTGCCTGCCAGCTTGTATCATGACGGCTGGAAATGAAAGCCAAAAATGACCTGTCCGGAGAGAAAAGCCCGTGCTCATCCCATGTTTTGGGGCTGTCTACTAATTTTCGAATATTCCCTCCGCGGGCATTCATCAAATAAACATCATCCACATAAGGTGCGCCGTTTTTGGTGTGGGAAAATACGATAGAGCCATCTCCCAAAATTTGGTGTGTTTCGAAAAAGCCGCGATCATCGGCAATGAGGGCCTTGAGGTTTGAAATCTTCGCTGTTCCCGTCTTTGTCAAGTCCAGCTTTCCTGAAATGATGCTCCATCCTTCCCAATGATTTTCTCCGCCTGGCGTGCGGGATTTCCATTTAGGGTTCACGCGACCGGTTGGAGTGCGAGCAGCAAATATAATCGTCTTTCCATCCGGGCTGATCTGTGGATGCAGTGCGGCATGGTTCAGTTTTGTCTTGTAGATCAATTCGGCTCCACTACCGTCGCGTTTTATGATCCACAGATCATTGTTGATTCCCCAGGCCAGGTGATTAAAAAGCATATGCTTAGAATGTTCGTTTTCCACTTGGAAAATGATGTGTTCTCCGTCCGGATGCCAGACGGGCTGGCCGACAAAGCCTTTGGGCACAGGCGCATTGCAGGTCACGCAAAATTTGTCACTGCCGTCCGGATTCATAGTAAACATTTCCGTGTTCTTTGTAGTATCGGCAACAATGGCATCAAAGGCGATCTTGTTATGATTCGTGCCCTTATACCAGTCCAATCGCCCGCCTTTGCCCGTAATCTTTTTTGCTTGAATGGAAACGGCATTAGCAGCATGCTGCGCGTAAACCCATTGTGGATGACTAAAACATAGTACTGTAACAATCAGTAAAAGCATCAGTGTCTTCAAAGAATGCCTCCTTTGTGCAATAGCCGTTGTCATAAACTTGTTATGAGGATATTCAACGTACATGAAACGAGAAGCTTATCCCAACTAAGAAACAGCACGCACTGATTTCCTGTCTTCGGTCATTGATTGCTAACGTCCGCCAGTGAGGAGCAACCCGAGCGAATATCGGTTACACGGCCTTCAGGCAGACCCTCTATGTTCTCGCCGCCTGCTCCGGTGGATTGTTAGATGAACCTACTGTCCGCTATAAGATTTTGGTATCCATTGAATGTCAGTTTTTAAAAAGTCTTCCATATACTTTTCTCCTTGATCTAACGCTTGAACGCATTAGGCGTGTCAGCGATCTGCTGCAGTGATTAGTTGGGCGGCTCAGTCAGCATGGGCTTGTTGAAACCACAGCCGGAACCGGCCTTCCTTGGGACTATACACAATGCAATCCCAGTTGTTGTAGGCATTGTCCGTCGCAAAGCAAACAAGCTTGTGGTTTGAGAGCCCTTTTTCTTTTAGATCGAAGAAAGGCTTGTCCCCAAGGTCATAGGTGAGATTTGGATCGCCTTCGATTCCTGAATCTAATCCACATTTGATTTCGCCGGAAAAACCATTTGCGCTGAAGGCATATTGCCATTTCATCGGAAACACCAGGCTTATTTCTTCGTCATTCTCGAGTTCGTCATCAATGATGTGAACATCCCATCCGCTCGAAGTCCAAATCAATCCAACCCGATGAACTTCACGCTTCCAGTTCGGCTTTGAATCCTGAGGTTTCCAAATGCCTAACACCAACTCGTCCCGATCAGCACCGCTAAAACGCCCAGAACACAGCATAAGGAGACGAAAATCAGGATAAATGCCAGATAGAGCCTTCACTTGGTCTGGGGACAACTGTTTTAGGAGATTGAGATGATTGACCTGATCCGTGGATGTGAGTGTGTGTGGCGCGAGATCTTCTGTTCGAGCATTTGATGCAGCAAATCCAAAAATTATGACAATCACGATCCCAAACAGTGGATACCTACCTAGTTTTTTACCACCTACGACAACGCCTGCTCCTACAAGCGCAAACATACTGAGCAAAGCCCAAAAAAAAGGATCGTAGATAAATGTCAAAATATCCATCCTGTCTCGGCACAATAAAGGTTTGCCTAACGCTGCGCTTCAGCGGCGCGCTGTTTCTTGCGTGTCCCACTGCAAGCGCCTTATCAGCGTCTCACCTGAGCTGTTAAGTTTGAAGTCACTTCTTTTAATCGATAGAATGTTCCAGGACCTCTATTTGGGATCATTCCTTCTTCCTTTATGGTTTGCTCAAGTTCCTCTTGAGTCACGGTCCATTTAAGAAGCGTTCCAGTTGCCTCACCAATGTCTCCTCTTAAGTCTGGGGCATCAGATCTTACATCAACCCCGATTACTGTCGGAATTTTTGTGTTGGTTACTTTCCCTCTGATGGTGATGACTTTTCCCAAATATAAATCAAGATCAGATTGGTTGGTCACGATAGGAATATTAATTTTCTCCTCCGCATACGATGCGTAGGATAAAAATTGGACTAAACAGACTGTAACAATTATTTTCCACATTGTTAGTATTTTTCGCAAACGTTTGAGCTCAGCTGCGTGCTGTCAGGCTGGCGCTCTGTTTGCTCACGCAGGTTGCGTGAAAGATAGGCACGTCAACCGCAGCGATTTGTTATGTGAAATGTATTTGTAAATATTTTGTTTTCTCGGCAGCATACAAAACAAACATACCCTCAAGAATCATTTAGTTTATTTCCTGCATTCAATGTTTAAGTGCAACACTCGGCCTTAAAGACTTCCGCCGGTGTTTTGAATTTCAAGCATTTTCTTGGCCGGTTGTTAAGCCAGT
>Ga0049114_1000230_pt1 | contig 11215 bp, 12 predicted proteins | sample WorMettanBELIZE2_FD_55211 | JGI IMG/M metagenome (GOLD analysis project Ga0049114, IMG submission 55211) | Marine gutless worms symbiont microbial communities from Max Planck institute for Marine Microbiology, Germany - Olavius tantulus BELIZE.2 | ecosystem: Host-associated > Annelida >... | reverse complement strand
GACCGATTCAAAAAACTTACGACACGCATTTTCATCGGGAAATCTTTCTCTGAGCTGGTCGATATTCATGGTATCTTCTCCTTTCTGGGAGAAGACCCTACTCCACCACTTTGACAGATCCGGTCATTTTGGCCTTAAATTGGTACATAGTCCCGTTGAACTTTACCCCAATGGTGAATTGGATAAGGCTACAAGCACACACGAGATTGTCGTATTTGTAACCCGTCCTGGAAACATTATAACGGTCATGGGCGGCATCTATGAAGTTGAACTGAAGAAAGTCGACGGTGTTTGGCTGATTGACCATCTTGTCGGCAAGCTTACAAATCCGAATGATCTATTGCAGCCGGGACCCATCTACGACGTGCTTTTACCGATATATCAAGCGATGGGTCTGGTTGAATAGTCAAAATGATGGCCGGAATAAATTGGAGTTAAAAGTTTATCGTACGTCAGTGCTTTACACGGCGCCTCTCACGGGTGAGGCGGCCTCAGCCGCCGAATCCCTGTGAAGAGACTGGTTCGGTCACTTTATAGGTGTTTTAGGATTAAAGCCCATTTGTAACGCTTTATGGGATTTGTTTAAACACGGGGAAAAATCCAACCAGCTATTTTAAACGATTTTGCATAGTCGCTTCCAGCGGCCATTTATGATCATTCTTTGATTCAGAAGACCAGCGAAAGGAGATTGGGCGATGGCAAAAAAACTATTAAGAGAGCTAATGCCCTGAACCATTGTCATCAAAAGATAAAACTTCCTTTCCAAAAGACAAAAAAAAGATAAGAACTCCCTTACCAGGAAGGGAATTAGCAGAATTTGAAGGTTGTGTACCGCAGCAATGTATGGTCCACCATGTAGTGGGCCCGGAATTCACTTCACGATAATGGTCTGCAAAATTGCAATGACCGATGATTGGCATTATGTTAAGAACGCGTCTTTTGCAGGATTTTCTGAAAACCCCTTGATTTTGGCAATAATAAGACCTGACAGGCCTGGATGCAGGTTTTAGAAATAGCTCTCTTCGGGGTATTCCGGGTCAATGATGTAATTATCCGCTCCTGGTCCGGACGGATCCTCATATGCAGGGAATACATCAAAAGGCGGGGCATGAAAATGAACACTCCGGCTATTTAAGCGCGCCATAGAATACCTGAAATGGGGCGCGGATTTTGTCGTATACAGCGCACGTGAAATTGCTTCAAAATCAATTGTCTTCTATTTTCGAAAATTGGGAACTACCCTCAGGGAACCGCTGACGTAAGCTTCGGATCTAAAATCCCATATCCTGATTGATAAGAACAACCTTGATTCTCCCCTTGGGAAAGGACTTTTCGGTGATGGTCCACACATTGCAGATGCGGTCCGGGCTATCGCAGTCATGGCATATGGAGGTTTTCCTGCAGGGCGTTTTTTTGTCCAAGCGCATGGTGTTGGCCGGCGCCGCGTAGTCTTTGATACGGTACATGGCCTCTTCGAGGTCCGGCACGATTTTGTTTCGCCCCACACATATCACCACGTGCTTCGGGCCGAAAGCGATGGCTCCGACACGGTTTCCGATCATGTCCAGATTCACCAGCATGCCGGTCTCCGTAACTGCGTTGCTGCCGGTGATAAACAGGTCCACCAGCATGGCCTGGCGCCGCCGTTCGATCATCTCTTCCACGGGGATGTCTTTTGCCATGGAATCGATGGCCGAGATCCCCGGCAGAGAAAGCAGCGGTTTGTACAACCCTGCGGCCACAGCGGTCATGGAACCGCCCCAGGACAGGCTCTCCGGTTTCACCTGGGGGATAATCGTGTCCATCACGATCGCCTTTGCATCTTCGGGTGTGTCGGCCAGAAACACCTCGAAATTATTGCTTTCCAGCACTTCCTTCACGGTCTCCAATCGCAGGGTCCAGTAATTCTCAATCGGCTTGTTCATGGGTCTCCTCGTTCTTTGTCGTCATCGATTGCCTCCTGCTAATATCCAAAAAGCCCGACAGGCGCAAGATAATTGACCGGGGCAAGATCATTGGGGGGGGATTCGAATCATCGGCTTGACGAAGTGGAGCAGGCTGAATAGAATCTTTGAAACTTGCATCTTCTGGCATTAGTCCTCATTGAAAGGTCTACACATGACAACGCCAATTCTCGATGTCTATTCGGATTATATCTGACCCTGGTGTTACTTCGTTACCGGGCGTATCGAAAAACTTCGAAGCGAATTTGAGATAGATGTTCGCTGGATTGCCTTTCCGCTGCATCCGGAGACCCCGATTGAGGGCAGAACCCTTGAGGATCTGTTTGCCGGGCTGCCGGTCGATATCGGTGTGATGATGGAGCGCTTGCGATCCGTGGCCGGGGAGGAAGGGCTACCGTTTGGCGACCGGAAGATGACGTATAATAGCCGGTTGGCCCAGGAACTCGGCAAATGGGCCGAATCCATGGGTAGAGGCGATGACTTCCATGATGCGGCATTTCGGGCCTATTTTTCCGATGGACGTAATCTGGCGACGCCGGACGTGTTGACGGATGTGGCGCTTTCCGCGGGTCTTTCCGAAGAGGATGCCCGGCAGGTTATCCTGGAGCGGACCTTTAAAGATCCTGTCGACAAGGACTGGCAACAGTCCTATGAGCACGGTGTCACCGCCGTTCCCACCCTTGAATTAAACGGCTCGCAACTCGTCGGATTCCAGCCTTATTCAGAAATGGCTCGGTTCGTCCAAACCCATGGTGTCGTACCCCGTAAGCCATAAGCGGAACGACGGTATCCCAATGTTATCGGTAATCATCCCGGAGTTCAGGATTGTGTTTTCCATCACTCCATGAATCCGAAGTGTCGATATGCATGTAACTAACCCATGGGATTGAAACCGTTTTCTGACGGTGGGGCTCCGGAGGCTGAATTGTTTATTTTGCCAGCCAGGACCGGGCGATTTTGATCAGCAACAGGGCCGTCGGTAAGGTATGCATCAACAGATCAAAGATGTCGATGGGCCGCTTGAGGGTACCGTTTTTCAACATAATGAGTTTTTCAAAGGCGTGGGGCATCGGCATCACCGGCGCAATCAGCAAGAATACCGCAATAGGTATCAGAATACTGTACGGAATCTTATCCAGAAAATCGAACATAGCAATTTCAGCTCTTAAGTTTTCGCTGCGTTTTCGTAAGCAGACAGGTAGATATAAATCCTTGGAATCGGCGTTATACCTGAGGGCTCAAGGGGTCCAGGATTCAAGGTTTACCCGCACGCCTGAGGCGCATAAACCTATGGCGGCGCCGGAGGCGACCAGGGATTCAAGTGAAATACGGAAAAATTACAGCTAATCTAGCTTCTTTTAAAAACCAAATGAATGGCAAGAAATGGGAACGAGATTGCTATGCATCAAACACTCGGCCCCTTGACCCCTTGAATCCTCTTCTCTAAGTATATTGGAGAAGACTCACTTTTTGCCAACCATACCCTATGACAACCACTGCATTCAAGCGAATCCTGATCCTTGCCGATATTGAAGGCAGCTCCGGCTGCTGGAGCTATCGGGCATCCTCATTCATGACGGAAGAATGGGTGCCGGCCTGTATCGGGATGTCCATGGACGTGGACGCGGTAGTACGGAGACTGTTCACCGCAGGTGCAGAAGAGGTGTCGATCAGGGATTTCCACAGGACCGGATTCAATCTTCTACCTGAACTGATCGACTCACGGGCCACCATCGAAGCAGGATACCACCGTGGCCCAATACCCGGCATCGGTGACCCCAACAATGCGGAAGCCCTGTTTTTAATCGGAATGCACGCCGCTTCAGGCTCCCGGGGGTTTCTGCCCCACACCTTCACCTCACGGATAAAGCGGCTGTTGGTTAACGGTCAGTTGACACCGGAGGTAGGATTCTTTTCTGCATCGGTTGCCGGTTACGGTATTCGACCGGTCTTCTTCTCCGGCTGCCCGGTGGCCTGCGACCAGGCCCGACAGGTCATTCCGGGGCTCCACACATTCTCTATCGACAAGTCCGGGCCGCCGGAACGATTCGATGCCGCGACCTGGCGACGTCGTCTGGCCGACACTGCCGCCAATGCACTGACCAACCGAAGCACCCGCCCTTATCAGCCCGAAGGGCCCTTTCGAGCAGTGATTCATATGCGGGACGGCGTCCCGGCCGCCCAGCGCATGGCGGCCCGATGGGGATTCGAGCGATCCGGCGGAACCCTCGTGGTCGACGCCGAAAATTTCGAAGATCTGTATATGGTGATGATTCGGATGTGCTATCTGTCTCCGTCCATCGAGCGAATCCTGCCTCTGGGTCTATTCCTGTCCAATCTCAGAGGGCGGATAGGGCTTGCGTGGGTCCGTCAAAGGGCCAGGGTGCGGGGGCTGTTGTAAAAAAACCTGCTGCGGCAGGTTGGTTTTCTACCGCAGCAGGATGAATGGAGGTGCAAAGTACGTTTAGGCTTCGGGCTGGGTTTGAAACATCTTGCGATCTCTAAATTCGGCCTGTTTTCCGTCATTCCACTGGGCGACGGGCCGCAAGTAACCGACCACGCGGCTGTAGACTTCACAATTCTGGAAGTCGCTGAGCATCGGGTCTTTCTCGTAGCAGGTGTTGCACTTGAGGAAGAGTTTGTTGGTCTGTGGTTCGTAGACACCTCCACCGTTGACATGGATGCCGTCGGGCTGGGGTGATGCTGTGACGACAACATTTTCCTGGCAATCGTGACAGACACCTTCCCACATCAAATTTTCCTTGTCCGGATTCTCGTCAAACAGTTCGTGCAAACGTTCTACAGTCATATTGGCCATTGTGATCGTCCTTTCCATTTACTGGTTCAATGAACTGTTCCCTGTATTGCGCGATGAAGTTGCGAGGACACCTTTCGGTGAAGGGATTACACGCAATCTTGGGGATATATCTTCCAGCACCTTATACCGGATAGAAATGGGTGCTATCCGGATCGGCAGATCGCCTGAATTTCGGCAAGCTCCTATTTTATCCGATTTGCTTCGCCTTGCCGTAAGTGGCGCTGGTTGATGGCTTTTTGAAGGTTGTGAAGGTCTTCAAACAGTCCGGGTTGGCAATATTTCTGAAAATCCTCACACGTTGTCCGGTGACGGCATTTTTGGCACACCTCAACCGCTTTTCTATGCCGGCTCCGATGCCGTGAGCAGAGAATGTATCTGGTTTGCTGGTCGATCAGAGCCCCTTTTGTGGAGACGGTATGGGTCCTATACCAGACGGCCCATGCGATTTTAGACGACCCTCAACGAATCGATGGACGTATTATAGTGAAGCATATATTGTTGGTCAAGGAAAAAAAACCACAATATGTTGGGGATCTTGAATGCTGGATGCTTGATTCTGGATGCTGGATGGCATGATTTTGGATTCTTTCCCGCCTTAGCTTTCAGCGGCGGCGGGTTGGATTGCGGATTTTGGATTAAAGGATAGAGCGGAGCGATTCCACAATTTTAGGCAATTTAGGCATTTGTTGTGGCCAACGGGCAAACCGGCTAACGGGCCAACGGGCTAACGGGCCCACGGGCAAACCGACCCACGGGCAAACCGACCCACGGGCCAACCGCAAACCTTAAAAAGCTACAAAATCTTTTTTGGCCTCGATCACTTTTAATAAGTAACGGCGGGTTTCATTACTGGGGAGTTTTTTTCGAAGGGCCTGATAGACTTCGTGGGGGGGCAGTCGATTGATCTTGTCCGGTGCCGTGTCTCGATTCGCATGGAAGGTTCGAAGCACCCCTCCCGGGCCGGCATTGTATGCAGCGATCACGCAGTACTCCCGGGATACCGGGTCGATAATCTCATTCAGGTACTGGTATTCGAGAAGATGCAGGTATGCGGTGCCGTACTGGATGTTGTTTCTCGGAACGAGTAAAAAACCTTTGGAGGGGCGTCCCTCCCGGTTATTGAGAAAACGGTAGACATCTTCGCCTGCGGTGTAGGGGACGACCTGCATGAGACCGAATGCGGGCGCCGTGCTGACCGCAAATGGGTTGAAATTGCTTTCAGTTTTGATGACGGCATAGACCAGGTTCGGCGAAATTTTAAATTGGCGGGAATATTCGCCGACGATAGACTTGTACTTCCAGGCCCGGATTTGGAGGTGATCCCTGACCATGGGAAAGTTCACATAGTGGACCATCCGCTTCTCTTTTCCGACGGGAATCAAACGGGTGGCCAGTTTGTTCTCTATCAGCCAGTCGGCGTAGCGTTCCGCACGCCAACTCCAGCGAATGTACTTCCCTTCGGTGTCCTTGATCTCCTTATACAGAAAGGGTGTGGCCCCTAACTTAATGGGCTTCGCGGAGTACAGATCGACGGAACGGGGATCATCCGGCGTTAAAACGGTGGTCACGATGGCCGTTTTCAAGCTGAGAAGCGGCTGTTCAGTATCCAGAGTTTCGACGGTCACCTCTCCGCTGTCGAAATCCACGGAAGCTCTCGACAAGTAATTCTGTGTATATTTGACATACTTTTTCGGTCGTGGCTCTTCGATTTCATCATCTCCCCAGGTCCCGCTGATGACTTTTCGGAAGGTCTTCAGGAGCTTTTCGAAGTCCCGAATATCCTTCTCCAGGGCCTTTGGATTTGTGGCATACCGGACCGCTTTTTGGGTCGCCATCTGTTCTGCCGAGGCGATGTCTCCGGTGGTGGCGATCCGTGCCATCCGCACCATATCGCCCGAAGAGCAGGCCGCCAGGAGAGTTATACTGAGGCATAGGATGAGATACCGTTTCACCTCTGGATTATCCTCCGCTTCTTGATCGATTTGACGCGTCTATTCCATTGATTGAAGATCAACAATTTTAACCCAAACACTCGGACCCTTGACCCCGTGGATCCTTGGCCCCTCTTCGCCAACTATGTTGGAGAAGACCCTTACTGCTTGATCTTGGTATTTCGGAACTGAATATAGCCGTTGCGCATGGCCACATAGGGATCGATGGCTGCGGCCTTCAGGGCTTCATAATCGCCGATCCGGAAGGACAGTTCATTCCAACGTCGGAATATTGTTACGGCAACGGCTTCTTCCCATGAATCGTACACATACGCCAGCGGGCTGAAATAGCGATCCAGGACCCATCCGGTCGTGTCGCGAAGGGTCGTCGGACCGATAAACGGCAGGACGATATAAAATCCGTTTCCGATGCCCCAGACAGCGAAGGTTTGTCCCAGGTCCTCTATGCGTGGTGCCAGTTGGGGCAAGCTGCTGGCAGGATCTCCGAAACCCAGAACGCCGGCGGTGGTGTTGATGAAGAAGCGTTGCGTCTCGATGCCCGCCCCTTTGAATTTGCCTTGGAGCAGGTTGTTGACAATCCGGATCGGCGCGAAGACATTGAAAAAAAATTTCTTATGGGGCTCCGGACATCCGAAGGGATCACTGTTCGATACCCGATGGTGACGGGTTTTGCGAACCAAAAGTAAAACCTGTCATTGAATACAAAGAACCCCCGATTGATCGGCTCGAATGGATCCGCCACCTTTACCGTGGCGCTTTCCGCCTCTTCATAGAGGGTGTCCAGCTCCTCATCGAGAAATTCATCATCGAGCAGTTCTTCGTCGCCGGCGGTGTCCGAAGCCTCCTCTTCTGCCTGGGGCACCGGTGATGGGGGAGCCTCTGCGGCTTGCCCATAGCATAAGGCCGGTATCCAGAGAAACACCGTACCCACCATGATATGAATCCGAAGGAGCCGAAGGCAACCGATTCGCATCCGTTAGTTGCCCTCGGAAGGTTCTTCGGATGCTTCTGCTGTCAGGATCTCGACTTTTTCCTTTAATATTTCGATCAGACGCTCGGGGGGGTCCTGTCTGAGCACCCGCTCGAACTCGTTTCGGTAATTTCCCAGAAGACTGGTCCCTTCCACGTGGACGTTATAGACTCGCCACCGGCCCTGGCGCTTCCACATGCTGTAATCCACCGGAATTTCAACCGATTTTCGGATAATCTTTGTTTTCACAAGGGCCGTTTTTTCCGTCTTCATGACCTCCGACAGAAAAATGATCCGTTCGTTCTGGAATTTTCCCTGAACCTGATTGAAATAATTCTTGCCCAGAAACTGGGTAAATACGTCCGTAAATTCCCTGCGCTGCTCCGGTGTGAAGCTTTTCCAGCGATTCCGTTTCAATGTGCCCCGGGCGATGGCCTCGAAATCAAATACGTCGCCGGCGATGGCCCATAACCTTTCCTTTTGCTCTTTCGTGTTGGCGCCATCCCGGTATCGGGGGTCTGTGAGGATCTGGAGGACCTGCTCAACCGGTTTTTAAGAGATTGCATCGGGCCGGGAGCCTCGGTGGTCGCCCGGGCCGGTGAAGCCATGATCCCCGCCATCATACAAATGACCAATGTTTTACGAAGCATGGATCTGTCTCCTATTCTACGCCGCCGAAATCGTATTTGCCGATTAGCCCCTGAAGATCAACCGCCGACTCTGTTTCGGTAATTTCATCACCTTCCGAAAGCAGCTCATCCGAGCTGCCGAGCGTCAGCAGAATGAATTTGTCTCCGATCAGGCCGGAGGTTTTCACCGATGCCAGCACGTCTTCTGTCAACTTGATGTGATTTTCTATTTTCAGAAGCACCCGGGCATCTTCCCTTTCCTGATCGAGCATGATGGCATCCACACGACCAACCGACACTCCCGCCATTTCCACGGCCGCCCCCGTGCGAAGGCCCGATACCGACTGAAAGTGGGCACTTACGGTATAGTGGTCCCCCCCGGTGATCTCCATCCTTCCCAGTTTGATGGTGAGATATCCTATGCAGGCGATGCCGATCAGCATGAAAACGCCGACCGCTGTTTCTATTGATGTTCGATTCATGGTGACCTCAAGTGTTCGGACTCGAGTATTTAGTGTTTGGTATTTGTGAATTGTTATTTGGTGCTTGTCATTTGTGATTTGTCATTTGGTATTTGTTATTTCTCAACTATACCCCAAATCTGCCGGATTTGAAAACGCTTCCGGTTTTCAAATCACGGATATGCTTCCATCCATAATTTCTTAAAGCGGCAGTAGCCGCGCTTCATAAAATTGTCATCCGGATGTATCCTGATGACCATTTTATTCGCGCACCTGAAAGTCGCAAAATTGCGCTCTGCGGAATACCGCTGCCGCCACCGCATCTTCGAGGTTGCCCTCTTCTTTGACGCCGGCGATACCCGCACTGATCCTGAGACGTTTTTCGGAGCCGGCCATTCCGCTTGCCAGTTGAATGCTGCTGATTTCCTGTGTCAGCCTCCGACAGAGCTGTGTGGCCGAAGCATTGTCCACGCCGTCCATGATGGCAACGATCCGATTCAAATCATACCGGCAGCAGGTATCCGTGATGCGGAGTCTGGCCTTCAGCGTATCAATAAACTGATTCAGCACATTCTGCCCGCCCACATGCCCGGCCTCCTCGTATAATTCATCGATATTTTCAAATGTAAAAACGAGTACCGAAGATGGCGTCCCATGCCGGGACAACCGGGACCGTTCCTGTAGAAAATGAAGCTCACACTCCTGACGGGATTCCATCCCCGTCGCTTCCCGATCCGGTGCCATGAGACCATGAATGAAATTCTGGACGACCGGATTCGGAGAGTTTTGAATGTCTTCGGGGGTTCCTTCAATAAAAATACTTCCCTCTTCGAGCATGGCCACATGTTGGGAGATATAGAATATATCGGGTATCTCGTGGCTGACAATAACCCCGGTAAAGCCGAACTTTTTTTGATATTCGGATATCATGCCATGCACGGCGTTTTTGCGTATCGGATCCAGCCCGGTGGTGGGTTCGTCGAACAGGACAATCTCGGGATCGGTGACCAGGGCCCGAGCCAGGGCCACCCGTTTGTTCATACCGCCGGAAAGCTGGGACGGATATTTGTCATTCACATCATGAAGATCCAGCGATTCCATTTTGGCTTCGACCCGATTCCGAATTTCCGATTCCTTAAGACGCGTTTTCTCTTTGAGGGGAAGGGCCACGTTTTCAAAAACGGTCATGGAATCGAACAACGCCGAGCCCTGGAACATATAGCTGAATTTTTGTTTGAGTTGTTTCCGTTCCCCCCGGTTCATGGTGGCCATGGGTTCACCATTGAATAAAATCTGTCCGGAATCCGGCTCCATAAGACCGATAATGTGTTTCAACAGAACGCTTTTACCGACGCCGCTTTTTCCGATGATCGTGGTCACTTCCCCCTGGAACACGCTGAGACGGACCCCCCGGAGCACGTGATTGTCGCCGAAGCGTTTATTGACATCCTCGAATTGTATCAGGGGCTCATTCATGATGTTACAGTAAAAATGACGTTAAGATGTAATCCACAATCAACACCAGGACGCAGGAAATCACCACCGCCGAGGTGGTGGACATACTGACGCCCTTGGCACCGAAACCTTCTGTACGGGTATGGGTGTAGTATCCCTGGAAGCAACAGATCGTAATGATCACTATGCTGAACACAATGGCCTTTATGAATCCGCCGTTGATATCCGTCATTTGTACGCTGGACTCTACCCGTGAAAAGTATATCCCCGAATTGATGCCCAGCAGAATCGATCCAGTGATATAACCACCGAAAATACCAATCACATCGAACAATGCCGTTAGCAGGGGAAAGGATATCAGACCCGCGGCGAGTCGAGGACTCACCAGAAAGCGAATCGGGTTGATGTCCATGGTTTTCAGGGCATCGATTTGCTCTGAAATTCGCATGATTCCGATTTCTGCCGTCATGGCCGATCCCGCCCGGGCTATCACCATGATCGCCGTGAGCACCGGTCCCAATTCACGAATCAGCGACAACGCCACTGCCGCCCCCAGGAAGCCCTCGGATCCGAATTTCGTGAGGGTGTAATAGCCTTGAAGCCCGAGAACCATTCCGGTAAACGCCCCGGTGAGACAGATGACCAGCACGGATTTCACTCCGATAAAGTAAACCTGATGGATAATCTTCTCGAACTGAAGGGGAAATGAAACGATATGGTAGAGCCCACGAACGAAAAAAAGGCCGATGCGGCCGATTTCCTGAACCAATGAAATGGTCAGACGGCCAAGGGCTCCGAAGAGATTCAGTGGTGAATAAATCGTTTGCATGAGCTATACTGAAAACAACGTCAACAGGACAAAAAATTAATTCCTGCATTCAATGTTTAAGTGCAACACTCGGCCTTAAAGACTTCCGCCGGTGTTTTGAATTTCAAGCATTTTCTTGGCCGGTTGTTAAGCCAGTG
>Ga0049114_1000229_pt1 | contig 11231 bp, 9 predicted proteins | sample WorMettanBELIZE2_FD_55211 | JGI IMG/M metagenome (GOLD analysis project Ga0049114, IMG submission 55211) | Marine gutless worms symbiont microbial communities from Max Planck institute for Marine Microbiology, Germany - Olavius tantulus BELIZE.2 | ecosystem: Host-associated > Annelida > Digestive... | reverse complement strand
TATCCGCATTGGATCTACTGACCTGCGTTGTTGCAAGTTTTTACACGCCAACTTTTGGTCCCCCAGTGCGCAATTTTTAGGAGTCAACCTTATCTCAAATTCCAGCAACTTTAGGGATCTCGTGCAAAGGTCTCACCATGTATTTTTTGCACCAACCGGCGAGACGACGGCAGCTAGTGTTGCGCCCAATGCGACACCTCGGGTCTGCGCGATCACCTGAAGCGGCGTTCCAAGGAGCTGGGCATCGCAGGTCCCGGAGGCGTTCGCATCAATACGGCAGGGTGCCTGGACCGTTGCGCCGAAGGTCTGGTGTTCGTGGTCTATCCCGAGATTATCTAGCATACCTATGTGGACCGGGAAGACGTGGAAAAGATCCTGATCGAGCATCTGGTCGAAGACCGAATCGTGGAGCACCTGCGGTTATCGGATTGAGGCGCTATTAAGCTGGTGTGATTCCACAAGCCGTTTCTCGTATTTACGGGAAAAGGTTTGTAATGATGCTCTCTATCTGCGGATCCGGTAGTCTTTGTACAGCTTCGCCGGTGATTGTTCGGACCCTACCTCATCGTTCCGGCAGGGAGTGCTGAAATCCGGTGCTATGGATGGTAAACACAGAGGGGGTCTGAACGGTTACGCTCGCCGTAGCCTTTATCCGGACCTTCGACCGACCATCCCCAAGTGCCTACGACCTTCTTCATCTCCGATCTCCACCTGGCCCCCGAGCGGCCAGTCACGATCGAGTGTTTTCTCGGTTTCCTCCGCAGGCGCGCGCGGGAGTCCCAGACTCTTTACGTTCTCGGTGATCTGTTCGATGCTTGGATCGGCGACGACGATGACGAGCCCCCCTATTCCGACCTCCGCGCCGCGCTGCGTAAGCTGACGGCGTCGGGCACTAGCTGCTACTTGATGCATGGCAATCGAGATTTCCTGATCGGGCGCGCCTTCGCCCGTGACACTGGCTGTACGCTGCTCGCAGATTCCGCGCTAGTGGACCTGGTGGGAACCCCCACACTGCTCATGCACGGAGATCTGTTGTGTACGGACGACTTGCCCTATCAGAAGTTCCGCCGCCGCATACGCAATCCCATGGCGAGGCGTCTATTTCTCTGGAAATCCCTACCCAAGCGGCGCGCCATCGCTAAAGACTACCGCCGGAAGAGTGGCGCGGCCGTAGCGGAGAAGACGCAAGCGATCATGGATGTGAACCAGCGGACGGTCGAGGAATACATGCGCCGTTTTTCGGCCCGACAGCTGATCCACGGCCACACCCACCGACCGGCGGACCATTCCTTCATGCTCGACGGTAACCCCGTGACCCGCTTTGTGCTTGCCGAATGGCACGCGGACCGAGGTGAAGTGTTGGCAGTCTCGGAGAACGGCTGGAAGCGAGAAGAGATCAGGCCCGGCTAATGTCGTGTTGCTTACACCGCCCTCGACGTTGTGCCTCCCCAAGCATTCTCTCGCGCGGCTCAACGCAACCTGCACTTGAGGCAAAGCCCGCGCGGGCAGGCGGCATGGGCGGTAATCTGGGTGTCGGTTACGTTAAGACGCCGGCACTGGGCGGACGATCAGCGAGCCTTGGTGCGTCGCAACGTAAATCGGGATCGGGATCGCAATCGAATCCCGATTTCGGGTTTGGCGCATCCCGCTCTCTACTTTAACCAGACAGCTTCTCAATCACTTCCTGGTGCGTGGCTTCGCCAAGGTCCGTGGTGAGATGAGCCTGATGGTGCTGGGCGGCAACTTCCTGCGGGTGATCAACCGGCTCGGCGTGGGCGCTGTTCAGGGATGCCTGCGCCCGGCGGAAAGCGGCCAGCAATGCCCAGGCCATCGCGCAACTGGCCGGGTGAGTCGTAAGTCTCTATTCTTATCTTTCAGGCCCCTTTATGAACAGCCTCCGCCAGCAGCTCCCGGTAGACCGCTAGGTTGCCTTCCACCATGGCATCTATGGAGAACTCGCTGTGCATCAGCGCCTTCCCCGCATCCTCCAGCGGCTGGGCGCGCCCTTTGTTCCGGAGTAGCATCGCCACCGCCGCGCCCAGGGCTCGGGGATCCTTCGGTGGTACCAGCAATCCGTTGCATCCGTGGCGGACTACCTCCGGGATGCCGCCCACATTGCTGGCTACGATGGGCACGCCGGCACTTGCCGCCTGAAGCAGGGATACCCCCAATCCTTCCCTGGTAGCGGGATGAACTAGCAGTTCCAGACAGGGCAGCAGGTCCGGCAGGTCCTCCCGGAACCCGGCGAATCGCACGTGATCTTCGAGTCCCGCGCTCGCAACGCGCCGCCGTAAATCCTGCTCCAGGGGACCCTTTCCGAAGACGAGTAGCCGCAGGTGCGGAAACGCCTTTACCAGAGGCGGCAGGGCCGCGATCAGAAAGCGGTGCCCCTTGCGTGAGATCAATTGGGCGACGATGCCGATCGGCCGCGCCTGGGCGGGAATTCCCAGCCCGGAGGTCAAGCGTTCCCGGTCGCAGGGACGGTCGAAGCGCTGTAGATCCACCGCGCTCCGCACGAGACGCAGCTTTGCCGCGGGCAGTCTTTCGCTCAGCAACACCCGGCCGATGCCTTCCGAGATGGCGATCACCCGGTCGTGAAGGCGGTACTTGAGGGCGACCATCCAGCGGGGTTCCGGGTTGTCGACCCGGCGCGAGTGGACGACCGGCACATCTTCTAGGCGGCAGGCGATGCCGCCCATCACGTCGGCACCGATACGCCCGTGCAGGTGCACCAGATCTGGCCGGCAGCGCCGAAGACAACGGCGCAATCTGGGGATGAGCCGCAGATCCAGATCTCCGCCCATGGCCAGGGGATAGACCTGGGCGCAGACCGCTGCCGCCCGTGCCAGATCGCTTCCCGCGGGGCAAACGAGGGCGTTGCGGTGCCCGCGGTCCGCAAGTCCTTCCATCAGGTAGAGGGCTTGCAGGGCACCGCCATAGAGGTTGCGTCCCCCCTCCACATGCAGGATCTTCAAACCGTCCGTCTCAACAGGTACTTGGCCGCGTCCAGGACCTCGTCCACCGTGATCGATTGCATACAGGTAAAGGCGCCGTTACAGGTGGGTCTGCGCTTGCAAGGGGAGCATTCCAGACGATGATACAGTACTTGGGCATTGGCACGGGTAGTGTCCAGATAGGGGCAGGTGGACCCGAACAGCAACAGGCTCGGGCGGTCGAAGGCGATACCCATATGGCTGAGGCCCGTGTCGATGCCTACCAGGAGGGCGCTCTCCGCAATCAGAGCCGTCGCTTGCGACAAAGTCGTCCTGCCTACGAGGTCGAGCGGTCCGTCGGTAGCCAGGTCGCGGATACGCCCCGCGGCCTCCCGGTCCCCGGGCCCCCCGAGCATGACCACCGGCAGGCCCGGCCTGGTCTGGAGCCGATCCGCGAGCTCAGCCCAACGCGGGTCGAACCAGTGTTTTTGGGGACGGGTCGTAAAGGGACAGATGACGGCGAATCCACGGTTCAACCCCTCGCGCTCGATCAGCTCGCGGGCAAAATCGGTGGCCTTTGGTCCATAGGGTACGGCCATGGAGAAGTCATGGGTCGGCAGCCCCAAGCTCTGGGCCAGAAACAGGTATTCCGAGCCAATGCGCTTGCTGTCTCCACCCCGGGGGACGATTCGGGTCATGAGCCATCGGCTGCCTTCCCGGGACCCCAGACCGATGCGCTCCCGCGCACCGGAGAGGCGGGTCACCAGCCCGCTCTTGAGCAATCCCTGCAGATCCATGGCCAGGTCGAACCGGCGCGCGTGCAGATGCTTACAGAAGGCCCTGAACGCTCGGGCGAGACTGCCAAAGCGGCGCCGGCGCCAGAGCGCGTACCACTCACGGACAGGCCAGGTGATGACCTCGTCCAGGTCGGGATGGTGTTCCAGCAGGAACCGGTATTCCGGCTGTACCAACCAGGCGATATGGATCTCCGGGTAGGCGCGCCGGAAGGCGGCCACCAAGGGGGAAGCGAAAACGATGTCACCGATGGCGGAGAGCCTGACCAGAAGAATCGCGTTCATATGCACATCCGGCGGCGCTTGCCGACAATGGGACTCTGGTTTATTTTACTTTACCTCTTAAAGTCCTGTTAATCTGTCCGATTGGAACTTTACAATAAGCATTCAGAATAGGATCACTACATGTTGAGCACTACCCATACAGGAACTGCATCGCAGGGGATGCGGTAAATGGTCCGGTCGAAGCCCGCTTTTCTCCACATCAAGGCGACTTGACATGGCCCGCCCCATCGCCTTTATTGATCTCGGCCCGCACATGATCCAGTATTTTTCCACCCTCGGCCAATATCTAGGTCCCGCGTATGTCCCGGCGTTCTTTTCACGCCACTACAAGAGCCGCGGTGTGTTGCGGAAGCTGCATTATCCCTTGTACCCCGATCGCCACCGCGGGAGCGCACAGCAGTTTCCCGAGGGAGTAAACATCGACCCCGAATATCTAGTCCCGAAGCTCCGCACCGAAACCGACCGGGCAAGCGTCCTAAAGCAGGTACCCTATTATTGCTGGTTGGTCGACGAGCTCCATCGCTTCTTCGAACGTGTCTGTCCTACGGCCATTTTCCTTTGGAACGGCTCCGGCCTGGCCGCGACCATCGCCGAACAGTTGGCACGTCGTCGCGACATTGCCGTTGTCTTCGGCGAAAACGGTTATCTTCCCGACACGCTCCAACTTGATCCAATGGGCGTCAACGCCTTCTCGTCCTTTGCCCGTGCGTGGAGCCTGGATAAAATCCGGGCGCTCCGATGGACCGAGGGGCAAAGGCAGGCGCTTGCGAGATTCCTGGCCGCCTACCGGAACAATCAGCTGCCGCTTCCTCAAGGACCGGACACAGGACGCCTTCGTGCATCTTGGATCACTTATCTCCGGCAGGCGGTCTATGGCATCAGACACCAGAAGACGATCAAAGGGGGAAATCGACTAATACCATCGAAAATACCTACGCTTCCGCACGAGTTCGCTTTCTTCCCTCTCCAGGTCAGGGATGACAGTCAGCTGACCATGCATTCGCCATTATACGGCAATCAGCTTGAGGAAGCCATAGCGGATGTCCGTCGTGCCTTGCAGGAAGTCGCTCCGGGATTACCCCTCGTCATCAAACTGCATCCAGCTGACCGGAGAAAAAGCAACTATGATCCGATGGTGCGTACCTATCCGGATGTGATCTGGGTCGGTAGTGGCGATGTGCGTAAGATCTTAGCGCGGTCTAGGCTCGTGATTACCGTGAACTCGACCGTCGGCATGGAGAGCATGATCTTTGGAAGGCCCGTGGTCGTGCTCGGCAGGAGTTTCTACGGTTTCGATGGCCTGGTCCATCCCGTCCGCGACAGATCGGAGCTGCCGGAGGTATTGCGTACAGCGAGCGACAGCCCGCCTGATGCGCAATTGGTCGAGCGGTATTTGCTGTTCCTCTACTTTATTGCCTTGACGCGGGGCCACTGGCGGGATTACTCGCCGGAGGCGTTGCGTCGCGTGGCGACACGCATCGTCTCTATCATTGAAAATGGCGATTCGGCTCGGACACATCATTGCCGATTGGTTGCAGGTGGTGAGGATACCGCTGCCGACGCTTGCTCGTAGGCAGCTAGGCCAAAGAACACAGTCGCCAAGTACCAAATCATCGCGGATATGAAATGTGAATACATAGAAACCGTTGCACTCAACGGGAAAGCAGCCAATAGCAGGGGAATACCCCAAGGGACAGATTCATACTGACCTTGGCGTACCAATCGAAAGAGCGACGCCACTATGATAACGAAAACGCACCATATCCGATCAGTCCAATGCTGCCCGTTCCCGCGGCAACCTCCAATACGAATAGATGCGGTTGGCTCCTAGGTGTTTTGTCGCCGTTCGAATATCGCGCATATGAATCCTTATAGCTCTTGACGCCAATCCCGTTGATAGGGTTTTCCCTGTACATCTGGATCGCGGCCTCCCAATGCGGCAGACGGTTGCTTAGCGATGCGTTAATGGTTTCATACTCGCCGCCGGAGGCAAGGCCGGTTATCTTGACAAATCGTTCTTTTAGCCAGCCTGTCTGGTAAATAGCCACGCCACACACTGAGATCACGAGAAACAGGTTCAGAGCTATCCTTCGCCAGTTGAGCGTGCCATTCACAGCTACCAGGAGAGCCGTGTAAAGGACCACAGAAATAATCAACAGCACCCAGGATACGCGGACTCCACTGTAAAGGATCATCACCAGGTAGGGAACCAGGATCAGCCAAAGAAGGGGGACCTTCCTGCCGTAGTCGCGCATGGCATGAAAACAGACGGGGGACAACACGGCGAGCACAAGTCCGAACTCGACGCCTGGCAACATACCCGTCAGTCTTCCCTGGTCGACGGTCTCTCTTCCCAGCAGATTGACGCCGGTCGCGAGCTGAAACAGTCTATCTGAGATCCACACGAGCAATATCGCGAAGGTACCTGCAAGCAGTGGCCGGGGCTGCCCTACCAATCGGAATCGCGTGATCAATAAATAGCCGGCGAAGAGGTAGAGTTAGGTATCTGAGTGCAACGGATAAGGACCTTTCTATCGAGTCCGCGTCCGTAACCGATAGCAGGAAAGGAATCCAGATGCACATGAAGGCCGCTATGTATCGCGAAAGTCATTGCTCGTTCATCTGTCGACCGCTCGGCGATAAGCTGTGCCAGACCCAGGATTGCGAGGGAACCCCAAAAAAACCGGTATAGCTCATTGATCGAGAAAAAGGCTAGGGTCGCGGTCGCCGCAACTACCGGAAACTAGTTTACAATCTTCGATCGCAGGGCTCTGTCACGTTCCAACATCTGTTCTGTATATACTCTTTATAATGCCAGTATTCCAGTTTTTCATTTAACCGATAAATTCGAAATTTGTTGTTAGCATTTGAATCCCGGAAACAACGGAGTTAAAATACTACTGTGCTATTCTTCAGCACACCGACGCGGCAAACCCATCGCCTCGAGATAGGCGTCCGTGGCTGTCTCGATTTCGAAAGGTCGCGCGGCTTCCTTGAGCGTCTTCGGGGATAGCGGATCGTTCAGGGTCTGAACGATAGCCTTGGCGAGGGCCACTGGATCCCGGAGTGGAACCAGCGGGCCGTAGCAGCCCTCGGAGAGGATCTCCCGAGGGCCGCTTGGACAATCGGTTGCCACTACAGGTGTACCCACGCACAGTGCTTCGGGCAGCACGAGAGGATTGCCTTCCCACAAGGATGTGAATACGAATACGGCGGCATGGGCCATGTAGCTGAATGGCGTAGGCTTAAAACCGGGCAGCTCTGCTTCGGCCCCGAGTCCCAACTCGCGGATCAACCCTTCTAGGTAGTTGCGTTGATTCCCCTCTCCTAGGATGACCAGCCGACAGGGCTGCTGTCGGCGTACCAGCGCGAAAGCACGGATCAGGGTCTCGAAGTCCTTGCGTGTTCCCAGTTTGCCGACACCGAGGAGGACCGGTGGCTCTCCCGGTGCAAACCAGGCATGATCTGGTCGCTCGTGCTCCTGTTCGAACAGGCATTTCGGCACCGCCGGGTTGGGGACCACGTTGATGAGGTGACGCGGCAGGCCGGTGTAGGCGGCCATGTCGTCGGCCACATTCCAGGAGTTGACGATCACGTTGTCGGCTAAACGATAGAGCTTTCCCATGGAGTTTCTCTGGATCCAGCGTTCCAGCGGGCCGCGGGTAGCCAAATCGATGGAAATAGTCGTTCCCGAGCGGAAGACTAGCCGGGTGCGGACCTGGGCCAGAAGCCGGGCAAAGAGGGCCGTGCGGTTACCCCGGTCCTTGTCGGACAACATGACCACCGGCCGTTTGCGGCGCAGATAGCGTACGATCCCGGGTACGCAGCCATAAGTATGGCGTGAACCCAGGTCGATGACCTCGACGCCTGCCGGGACCTCTTGCAGCTCGGGGCCGTGACAGCGCACCTTGAGCAGGTCGACGCGATACCCTCGGCGGGCAAGCGCGGGTATCAGGTGCCTGGCGGCCCGGTCGACCCCGCTGTGCCCGGAGGTGGAGAAGAAGCAGGCGATCCGTCCGGGGTTGGTCATGGAGGGGACACAATCCATTCCAGGGAGTCTTCCTCGTCTGGAGCCGGTTTGAGCCCCGGCTGCTCGATGAAGAGGCGGTGCCAGATAGCGAACTGCATCAGCCCCCAGATCTCACGGGAGACCCCGCGTCCGGCCCGACCGGCACCGATTAGTTCCCCCACGGCTTCTACCTTGAACCAATCGCGGATGCCGCGATTCCTCACCAATCGGTCGCCGAGTCGGAGCAGCCTGTCGCCCCGGAGCCAGTCGCTTACGGGTACATAGAAACCGCGCTTGGGCCGCTGCAGGTGCCCCGCGGGCAGGCGGGACTCCGCCCACTGCTTCAACAGCCACTTGCCCTTGTAAGCGCGCACCTTCAGCCCGTCCGGCAGTGACAGGCCGAACTCGACGAGCCGGTGATCTAGGAAAGGCACCCGCCCTTCCACGCCGAAGCCCATGAGCATCCGGTCCGTCTTGACCAACAGATTATCCGGCAATGCCGTACTCAGCTCCACGTACTGGCGGCGTTGTAGGTCACTCCAGGCCAGGGGCGATTCCCGCCACGCATGCAAGACGGGCTCCCGTTCCACCCGGCCCAGGGTGCTCAGCGCGGAGCCGAACAGACGCCACCGCCAATACCCGCTCCATTGCCCCCGGGTCCGAAAGCCCCCGCTGCCGGGCCTGATCATACCCTTGAGCCAGCGTTCGGGCAGACGCGGAGAATAGCGGCGATAACCCGCAAAGACCTCGTCTCCGCCCTCTCCGGAAAAGACCACCTTTAGCTGCTCGCCGGCCGTTTCGGCCAGGATGGACGTGGGCAGACAGGCGTAGTCGCGCATCAGCTCATCCGCGGCCCAGATGGTATGCGGGATACGCCCGAAAACGCGCCCCAGATCCAACCGTAACGGGGTGTGATCGAGCCCGAAATGGGTGGCGATGCGGGCGGCCGCGTCCAGCTCGTCGGCCATAGTCGTGTCCCTGAAACCGACCGAGAAGCTGCGTATGGGACCGGCGCCCAGCGCGTGGAGCATGGCCGCCAGCACCGCGGAGTCGCCGCCCCCGGACAGGAAGAGCCCGAGCGGTACCTCGGAGCGCATATGTTCACGCATGGCGGCGTCCATCAGGAGGCCCAACTCCTCGCAGGCTTCCTCGGGACCTATATCCCGCGGTGCCACATGCGTCGCGGACCAATAGCGCCGGGGTGTGATCTCGAGTGCTCGGTCGATAATCAGCGCCTGTCCCGGCAGGAGCCGTTTGATACCTTGAAAGAGGGTATCCTCACCGCTGCTGAATTGGTTCTGGAGAAACCGTCGCAGCGCCGCCGGCATCAGCTCCGCGCATTGCGGCAGAATCCTGAGGAGCGCCTTGATCTCGGAGGCGAAAGCGATTCTGTCCGGCAGGCACATGTAGAAGAGAGGTTTGATCCCCAGTCGATCGCGCGCCAGTATCGTGTGGCCTTTTTTCCTGTCATCCAGGGCAAAGGCGTACATGCCGCGCAGCTCCGAGAGGAAGTCCATGCCGTAGGTTGCATAGGCGTTGAGAATGGTTTCGGAGTCCGACTCGGTGCGGGGGGGACATTCTTCTTTGCGGAGCAGGGCGTTCAGTTCCAGGTAGTTGTAGACCTCGCCGTTTGCCACCAGGGCGAGCTGTCCGTCCTCCGACACCATGGGCTGGTGCCCGGTCGCCAATCCGATAATGGACAGGCGGACCTGGGCCAACCCAAGGGGTCCATTGATGTGAATGCCGCGGTCGTCGGGACCGCGATGGGCGAGGGCATCGATCATGCGCCCCAACTCGCGGGGATCCGGCCTGGCGCCGTCGCGCATGATATACCCGGCTATGCCGCACATGGGGTGAAGTTCAGCACGCGAAAAACCGGGGGCACCGTCGTCGATCTGTCCGGGACGCGTTCAATCACGCTTAGTGCGTCAAACAAAAAAACCCGGGAAGCGGGTATATGCTTCCAGGGTTTCAGGATGATTTGGGCTTTTCCTACGCGGCTTCGGCGAAATCTATGGACAGCTCCTGCATTACGCAGTTGTGCATGACCTCCTTTTTCACTAAGCGTACCGCCCGACCCGGGAATTTCTTCGCGTATAAATTCTCTCGGAAACATGGTCTTGCAAGTAACCCGCCGCTTGAACCACGAAAACGCCGCGTCGAACCATTCCGGTCCTCCGCATCCGTACGGTTATTCCCCCACGACAAAGCAGCTTATACGCGCCTACCTTGACTGGAATGCTGCTCAATGCCGATTGCGTTCCAAATCCTCGTCGCCTCCTGTCGCTACCATGCATTCCACGTCTTCCGGTGCCAGACTGAGCAGTTCGAAAACCTCCGCGACCCCAAGCCGGCTCAACAGGCGATGCACAATCCGTGCCTCACCTCTTTCCTCCTCCTGCTCCTCACCATGTTCAAAGCCGAGGGAAAAGGACGGCAAGCGTTCAATATTGATCTCGGTCAACATGCATTTGGCCTCCTCAACTTGTGCTTGCAGATCCCGATTCTCCGACAGGATCTCCAGCATGTTCATATAATCACGGAACCCCCGCTCGTTGGCACCCAACAGCTCCCGCAAGCGATGCACGATGTAGGTGACAACCTCCTGCGGCTTACGGTCGCCGAAGTCGCACAGCACAGCGAGGAAAAGCATCGGGATTGTCCTGCTCCAGCAACCCGGCACAGTTTCAGGGTATCGCGGCTGATGATGTCTTTGGCGATCATAGCGGAAGGCTACCATGGCCGTGCAGCAGTTTCGACTATCGGGAAGAACTTTATACGCGCTCGCCCTGATCCAGGCCGTCCAGGGGTCGGCGTGGCCTGTCGGGCTAGATGGATTGGAAACCGCCCCCACGGGTCTATCAAATCGGTGGTGTTCCAGTTTTGTTGTTGTCCAAATACGGGAACCTTGAAGGATTTCCTCCAGGGGATTTGTGAAGGCACCCTTCACTAGGAAGCAACAAAGTTGAAATGCTACCTGAGATCTTTACGCGAGATCCCCAAAGTTGCTGAAATTTGAGATAAGGTTGACTCCTAAAAATTGCGCACTGGGGGACCAAAAGTTGGCGTGGAAAAACTTGCAACAACGCAGATCAGCAGATCCAATGCGGATAGAACACGATGCTTTGCAAGAAGCTGGATGAGGTTCATGAGCTGATTGATTGGACAAGGCCTGAAAAATTATTAGCGGGTGTCCATGCGAACCGGACA
>Ga0049114_1000228_pt1 | contig 11314 bp, 12 predicted proteins | sample WorMettanBELIZE2_FD_55211 | JGI IMG/M metagenome (GOLD analysis project Ga0049114, IMG submission 55211) | Marine gutless worms symbiont microbial communities from Max Planck institute for Marine Microbiology, Germany - Olavius tantulus BELIZE.2 | ecosystem: Host-associated > Annelida >... | reverse complement strand
CCCCAACCAAAACGGCGACCAATTAGACCAATTTATGCACCAGGCGTGAATTTTGGGGAAACCGGAGGCAGATTGGACTTGCACTGGAACAGAGTATCTACACGCCGGGGATGGCAGGTCAGGAGTCACCCGGATCCACCAATATCCGCCCGTGGGTCTTGCCTGCCAGCATGGTCTCGAAAAGGTCGGGGAGCCCCTCCAGGTCAGTAACGGTGGTCAGGATCCGCTCCAGGTGCGGTGGCCGCCAGTCTGCCGCCAGAAGGGTCCAGAGCCGGATGCGTAACTGGTGGGGTACATGGACGGAATTGATGCCCAGCAGGCTCGCCCCGCGCAGGATGAAGGGCATAACGGTGGTACTGAGTTCGGGGCCACTGGCCAGCCCGATGCTCGCGATATTGCCCTCGGGTTTGATAGTACGTGTGATCCGGGCCAGCATTTCACCGCCCACAGTGTCTAGGGCACCCCCCCACAGGGCCTTCTCCAGGGGACGCTTTCTGCCCGGCAGCTCATCGCGTCCGAGGATCCGCGCCGCACCCAGCTCCCGCAGCCAGCCATGTAATTCCCGTTTACCGGACACGGCCACAGGCTCGTAGCCCAAGTATTTAAGGATATCGATGGCAATGGCACCGACCCCCCCGGTGGCGCCGGTGACCAGCACCGGACCCAGCTCGGGCCGCTGGTCATTGATCTGCATGCGGTGGATCGCCAGGGCGGCGGTGAAGCCGGCTGTCCCCAGGATCATGGCGTTGCGCGGGTCCAGTCCCGGAGGCATGGGGACTACCCAGTCACCGGGAACCTCCAGGTACTCCGCGTATCCCCCGTCGTGGTCGAAGCTGAGACCGTACCCGGTCACGAGCACCGGGTCACCTGGCGTGAAACGCCCGTCACCGGAGGCATCCACGATACCCGCCGCGTCGATGCCACCCACCAGGGGAAAAGTCGTGAGGATTTTGCCCTGCCCGGTACCGGCCAGGGCATCCTTGTAGTTGACACTGGAATAGGCGACCCGGATCAGCACCTTACCCGTGCCGGGAGTGGGAACCGGCAGTGCCTCGATCCCGGCGCGATAGCCGTCGTCGTCGTTACGGATGCGGAAGGCCTTATAAACGGTCATATCAGGATACCTCTGAGGAACTTCAGGGTGCCCCACTCCAGGGGCAAATGGGGGGCTGTAGATAAATCGGCGGGATGCGGCCATCCATGGCTTTTCCCGCCCTGCGGCTCTTGCCGCGCGGGAAACTTTCTTAGAGGAAAGTCGTACACGGGGCTTCAGCCTACGAAAAGCTTCCGGAGAAACTGCTTGATGTCCTCGAAACAAACATGGTCGAAATCCCAATACCCTTTTTGAGCGCCAACACCCAGTGAATTGGCAATCTCCTTTCGGGCGGCGAGATAGGTGTGTACCCTTGCCTTGGAAGGATTGCGGGGCCTTTCATTTTCCGGCAGGGCCAACAGGCAACATTCCATATATCGATCCACACAGGCAAAAATCGGTTCTTCCCACACGGATTCGAGGCAAAGATCCTCCAGTATTCCCCGGTCGGCGTTGTTCGACATGATGAATATGCCAATCTGGATGTCTTTCCCTTGGTCATTTTTCCATCGATAAAGGTATCGATGGCTTTCGGTATAGGCAAGGGATATTTTTTCAGGACAGAACAGATGCTTGTGAATGCGGAACCGGCGGGGTTTCGTTCCGCGTCACGAACGATACCGAGGGAATGAACCTTGGAAAAACCGTCCGTGTTGAATAAGAAATGAAATCTGTGTTCGAATTGGTTGTTTCCTCTCGCATCCCATGTTTGCACCCCGGTTATGTCTTAGTGTTAGAATATTTTATCGAAGAAGTTCTCCTCATCTTTACCCTCCACCAACAACAGGTGCTTGGACTCTATTCTCCTCTTTTCTCCCCTCTCTTTTTGTTTCATCACCGGACCTCGAAGTCTTCCCCAATACCCGCGAGCAGCATTTCCAAGTCATACTGAAAGGCCCGATGTCGATCCTCCTCTCTGGCAATCAGGAACAAACCAATAAAATCTTTCCCTATACCGTCATCATGGTACGTCTAATATGCCCTTACCATGGAGTCGATGCACTCGTCGGAATGGGTTGCAATAAATAACTGCACGTTGTTTTCCCTGACCATTTCGAAGATAGCCTTCCATAGCGGCATCAGTGCGGTGTAGTGTAGGCCGTTCTCGATCATCGTCGATGAGCAGTATTCCATCCTTCATTTCCAGTATGGCAACGAGGGTCGCCAGTATCTTGATGATGCCATCGCCCATGATATTGATGGGAACCAGTCTGCCTATGCCGCTGATATCGGCATAGATCTTTCCTTCGGCTCCTAGTTTTACATCCTGCAGGTCAAGCTCTATCTCCCGCAGGGCATCAATGATTCCTCCCAACTCTTTCCTGACCAGGACGGCTTCGAGTCGCTGCTGGAGACCGTTCATAATGGTTGCGGGATGGATGAAACTGGCGCGAAGGGTTTCCCTATAATCGGGAGCACATTGAATGTCTATCTGCCCTCCTATTCCAAAGATTAGCTGGATTTCCCGGCGTGATCTTTGCTTCGGCATGAAATTTTTTCCCATCCATACCGAAGTCGAATGCCAATCCGCGGGGAACATCTTCCATTGCGATGGTGCTGGATATGGGGTTGTTATCGGTCGGTTCCTGCTTCCCCGGGATCTGTTCCACAATACCCATGGATATCTGATAAATCAGTCCGATATCAAGCCTTCTTTGTTGAGAACCCGATTTGCCGCTTATGGAAGGATTTCCGGAAGAATCAAACCCGTGAAGAAGATAACTGAAATTTTTGTTGTTAGTTAGAATCAACCCTCTGAAGTTGTGGATATTGACTGCCAACTGTGGATTGGACATCCCCGCCAATAGAAAAATCGCCTCCAGAACGGAGACTTCGCCGCAATTATTTCTCCCAATCAGCAGACTGATCTGCTTGATGTTTTCAATCTCCAGCGATGCAATGGCCCGGAAATTCTTTATGCTGATTTGCTGAAAGGACATAAAGACTCCTTCTACCTTATCGTCGAATCGATGACTCTTCCGACCGGATGGGATCGAGCAGAGGATTTCAGGGCGCGAAACCGCGAGGACCCTAGGGCGGGAAAGCGTAGCGCATCCCGCCTTTAGAAGCCCGAGGTTCGGAACTCCATCATCGAAGCTCAGAGCCTTGTCGTCGGGTCTCCGACTCTGACCATCGGTTCGTGGAATCGCACCGGCGGGTCGGCTACCCGGCCGCTCCCTGCCCTATTCGAGGGTTTTGAACCACAGAGGACACAGAGAATTTTCTAGGCGCCCTCTATGTTCTCTATGATTCAAGAACGATTACCATGCTGAACCTTACCAAGAATCCCATGGAAAGGCTTCTTCAAGGCCCCCTAAACATCCACCGGCAGCTTGCCGATCCGCGCCCGCCATTCCACCGGGCCCGTCTTGTGCACCGATTCGCCGCGGGAGTCGACGGCGACGATTACCGGCATGTCCCGGATCTCGAACTCGCGGATCGCCTCCATCCCCAGATCCTCGAAAGCGATCATGCGCGAGCCCTTGATCGCCTTGGCCACCAGATAGGCAGCTCCGCCGATGGCCATCAGATAGACCGCCTGGTGTTTCTTGATGGCCTCGATGGCGACAGGTCCGCGTTCGGCCTTGCCCACCATCCCGATGAGCCCGGTCTCGGCCAGCATCTGTTCGGTGAATTTATCCATGCGTGTGGCAGTGGTAGGACCGGCAGGACCGACGATCTCGTCCCGTACCGGGTCCACCGGACCCACGTAGTAGATGAAGCGATTGGTGAAATCGACCCCTGCAGGGAGGACCTCCCCCCGTGCCAGCAGGTCGACGATGCGCTTGTGGGCCGCGTCGCGTCCGGTCAACAGCTTGCCGGAGAGCAGGATCCGGTCGCCGGGCCGCCAGGTAGCGATCTCCTCCCGCGTGATCCGGTCCAGATCGACCCGCTTGGCGTCCGGACCGGCCTCCCAGGTGACATCCGGCCAATCCTCCGGACGCGGGGGCTCGAGCTTGACAGGCCCCTTGCCGTCCAGGGTGAAATCCAGGTGGCGGGTAGCGGCGCAGTTGGGGATGACGGCCACCGGCAGCGAGGCAGCGTGGGTCGGGTACTCTTTGATCTTGACATCCAGGACCGTGGTCAGACCCCCGAGCCCCTGGGCGCCGATCCCCAGGGCATTGACCTTTTCGAACAGCTCCAGGCGCAGCTCCTCGATAGGAGTCGCGGGGCCCCGAGCCTTGAGCTCATGGATATCGATGTGCTCCAGCAGAGCCTCCTTGGCCAACAGCATGGCCTTCTCCGCGGAGCCGCCGATGCCCATCCCCAACATCCCCGGTGGACACCAGCCAGCACCCATGGTGGGAACCACCTTGAGCACCCAATCCACCAGGCTATCGCTAGGATTCAAGATGGTGAACTTGGCCTTGTTCTCCGAGCCGCCGCCCTTGGCCGCCAGCCGCACCTCTACCCGATCTCCTGGTACCAGCTCCATATGGACCACCGCGGGGGTATTGTCACGGGTATTCTTACGCTCTCCGATGGGCGGCGCGACGACCGACGCCCGCAGCACGTTATCCGGGTGGGCATAGGCCCGGCGCGTACCTTCGTCCACCATCTCCTGGATACTCAGCTCCGCCTCCCAGCGCACGTCCATACCGACCCGGAGGAAGACCACTGCCATCCCGGTGTCCTGACAGATGGGGCGATGATCCTCGGCGCACATCCTGGAGTTGACCAGGATCTGGGCCATGGCGTCCCTCGCCGCCGGGGATTCCTCGGCCTCGTAGGCCGCGGCCAGGGCCTGGATGTAGTCTTGCGGATGGTAGTAGGAGATGTATTGAAAGCCGTCGGCGATGCTTTGGATCAGGTCTTCTTGGCGAATCGTGGTCATGTTCGGGATCTGCCCTTCTTGTCAGTCAGTGGAGTACTGCAATAGGCGCTCATTATATGCCGAATATGCCGCGCAGGCTGGATGCGTGGCAATCTTCCCGCAAACCCGGCCCGGCTGGATTTTTTTGCCGCAAATGATGCGGTACTTGACAGTAATTCGTTCTGCTTTGCCTGCGGTAGGCAATCAAATCGGTGGGCACAGCCCACCCTAACTATGATGTGGAGAGCTTGCGCGCCTTCTTGGCGTGCGGGTATGATGAATCCTACACGATAGGCGCGTAGCTCAGCTGGTTAGAGCACCACCTTGACATGGTGGGGGTCGTTGGTTCGAGTCCAATCGCGCCTACCATCTGTGAACCGCCGACTGCCGGTGATGAGCGTTTGCCGCCGGCGGTTAGCGGTTTTTCTTCTATGCAAGTGATCTCTCGTATGGATCACCACTGAGTCTCAGGTTTTGTTGCACATGCCTCGCATTACCCTTCCCGACAGTTCCCGGAAACAGTTCGAGGGTCCGATCTCCGTCCAAGAGGTCGCCCGCTCCACCGGTCCCGGACTTGCCGAATCCGCCCTGGCCGGTCGGGTGGATGGGATGCTAGTGGATACCGCTTATAGCATCGACCGAGACGCGACGGTCTCCATCGTCACCGTCCGCGACGAGGATACCCTAGAGCTGCTGCGTCACGCTGCCGCCCATGTCATGGCCCAGGCGGTGCAGGAGCTCTATCCCAGTACCCAGGTCACTATCGGGCCCGCCATCGAGGACGGCTTCTACTACGACTTCGCCCGGGACGAGCCCTTTACCCCGGATGACCTGACCCGCATCGAGCAACGCATGGGAGAGATCGTCGCCCGCGATCTACCCATCCGGCGCGAGGTCTGGGACCGGGACGAGGCGATCCGGGTTTTTGGCGAGCTCGGCGAGCAGTACAAGGTGGAAATCATCCGGGACCTGATCCCGGAGGGCGAGGAGGTCTCCGTCTATCACCAGGGGGACTGGTTCGATGTGTGCCGCGGCCCTCACCTGCCGTCCACCGGCAGGCTCGGCAGCGGATTCAAGCTGATGAAGGTGGCCGGCGCTTACTGGCGCGGCGATTCCCGCAACCAGATGCTGCAACGTATCTACGGCACTGCATGGCGGGATCGGAAGGAGCTCAAAGCCTACCTGCGCCGCCTCGCGGAGGCCGAGAAGCGTGATCACCGCAAGCTCGGCAAGGCCCTGGACCTGTTCCATTCCCAGGACGAGGCCCCGGGCATGGTCTTCTGGCACCCCAAGGGCTGGACTCTTTATCTGATCCTGGAGCAGTATATCCGTGACCAGTTCCGCGCGCGCGGTTACCAGGAGGTGCACACGCCCCAGGTCATCGACCGTGGCCTGTGGGAAAGGTCCGGGCATTGGGAAAAGTTCCGTAAGGATATGTTCGTTACCGAGTCGGAAGACCGGGTGTTCGCCATCAAACCCATGAATTGCCCGTCCCACATCCAGCTCTACAACCAGGGGCTGAAGAGCTATCGGGATCTGCCGTTGCGCCTGGCCGAATTCGGCTCCTGCCATCGCAACGAGCCTTCCGGTACCCTGCACGGACTGATGCGGGTGCGTAACTTTATCCAGGACGACGCCCATATCTTCTGTACCGAAGGGCAGATCCTGACGGAGGTATCCGATTTCATCGATCTGCTGTTCGAGGTCTATCGGGACTTCGGTTTCGACGAGGTGCTGGTCAAGTTTTCCACCCGTCCCCAGCTGCGAGTAGGCAGCGACGCGGTCTGGGATCGGGCGGAAAAGTCCCTGCGCGACGCCTTGGAACAAAAGGGATTGGATTGGGCGCTGCAACCGGGAGAAGGCGCTTTTTACGGGCCCAAGATTGAGTTTTCCCTCCGTGACTGCCTGCAGCGCGTCTGGCAGCTCGGCACCATTCAGCTCGATTTTTCCATGCCCGAACGCTTAGGTGCCCACTATATCGCCGAGGACAACCGCAAACGGGTACCGGTCATGCTGCACCGGGCCATTCTCGGCTCCCTGGAGCGGTTTATCGGCATCTTGATCGAGCACTACGCGGGCGCCCTTCCTCTCTGGCTCGCCCCGGTTCAGGCGGTCGTCCTGAACATCACGGACCGCCAGGCAAACTATGTGCGTGAGGTCGCTAACACCTTGCGTGACAAAGGCTTCCGGGGGGAATCGGACTTGAGAAACGAGAAGATCGGCTTTAAAATCCGCGAGCACACCTTGCAAAAGGTACCCTACCTGCTGGTAGTCGGCGACCGGGAGGTCGCCCAACGGACGGTTGCCGTCCGTGACCGCAAAGGCAAGGATCTCGGCACGGTCGATCTCGATGACTTCGTCGCTCGGCTGAGCGAAGAGGTCGCGCATCGAACTCACTGACGACCGGAACGGCGCGGATTATCCTCTTTAAGAAGCATGCGAAGCGTCCGCGCCGTTGTGCGTTTTTGATTGTTATCTACTTCGGAGGAACCTGCTATCGCTGCGCCAAAGAGAAACCGCGTCAATCATGAAATAACCGCCTATCAGGTAAGACTCATCGACGCGGAAGGTAATCAGGTCGGTATCGTGAATTTGGAGGAAGCCCAGGAACGGGCAACGGAAGTGGGATTGGATCTCGTGGAGATTGTTCCCAACGTGGAGCCGCCGGTCTGTCGCCTGATGGATTTCGGAAAATTTCTGTTCGACCAGAAAAAAAAGAAGTCCGAAGCCCGTAAGAAGCAAAAGCAGGTTCAGGTCAAGGAGATCAAGTTCCGTCCCGGGACGGGGAAAGGAGACTATCAGGTCAAACTACGCAACCTGACGCGGTTCCTGAATGATGGGGACAAGGCCAAGGTCACCATGCGCTTCCGTGGACGGGAGCACGCCCACCGCGAGCTGGGGCTGGAGCTACTGCGGCGCGTAGAAGCCGACCTGGCTGAGATTGGCACCACGGAGCAGCCGCCGCAGATGGAAGGACGGCAGATGGTGATGGTCCTGGCTCCCAAGAAGAAATAGCCATCGTGCATTATACCGTCGTACACGGATTATGCGGAAAACGCGCAAGGGATAACGACGGCCCGATTGCGACTGTTTTAACTACGAATCACGCGAATCGACGTGAATGTTTTCGTAGGGATGAGAAAAATTGTAACCGTTTAGACCTCCCGCAGATTTCGGCTTGATGCGGACATGGTTCTTTGATTTTAGGAGGCTATGAATACGAGAATGGGAAGCCGGGGTTCGCAAGCTCACCGGACTGAAGATCAAGTAACAGACCGGAAACTGGAGGTATGGACAGAAAGGCGGTTTACGTTGAAACATCCGTGGTTTCGTACCTGACTGCTGTCGTGATCGCTGAAGCTGGGAGAGGAGACAGTACAGCGGCAGCGCGGCGGGCAGAGGCGTTGGTGGACATACCAATTCCCGAAATCACCGATGCCGCCGTCTCCCTCTCAAAGACGCTCATAACCAGAGGTGTGATTCCCGAGAAGGCCCTCGACGATTCCGTTCATATTGCAGTGGCGGCCGTACACAGTGTGGACTATCTCCTTACCTGGAACTGCCATCACATTGACAACGCTGAGAGGAAACCCGCGCCTGTACGGCAGGGCGTAGAGACACGATAATTCGATAAGAAACAGCGAAATAGGACAAAGAGATGCCGAAGATCAAAACCAATCGCGGAGCGGCCAAACGCTTCAAGCGCAATGCCTCGGGAACCTTCAAACGGAACGCCTCCCACCGGCGGCACATCCTAACCAAGAAGAACAGCAAACGGAAGCGTCATCTGCGCAATCCCGAGGCATTGCACAAATCGGATGTGAAATCCGCACGGCGGATGATTCCCTACTGCTGACCCGCAGCCACGGCGATATTGGATCGATTCCGGAGAGATAGAGATGCCGCGTGTAAAACGAGGCGTTACAGCACGCGCCCGCCATAAAAAGGTGCTGAAAGAGGCCAAGGGTTACTATGGTGCCCGGAGCAGAGTCTACCGGGTCGCCAAGCAGGCCGTCATCAAGGCCGGCCAATATGCCTATCGTGATCGGCGCCAGAAAAAGCGCCAGTTTCGTTCTCTATGGATCGTCCGCATCAATGCCGCTGCGCGCGAGCACGGGTTGTCCTACAGCCGTCTCATCAATGGCTTGAAGCAGGCCGGTATCGAGATAGACCGCAAGGTACTGGCCGATATTGCCTATCACGACAAAGCAAGCTTCGCGGTCCTGGCGGAGCAGGCGAAAGTGGCAGTTACCGCCTGATCACTCGGGGCAAAAGATTTTTCGCCCCCGCATTGTTTTCAAGGACAGTGCCTCCTTTCTCCCAAACTGCTGAGGCGCAGTGGGGTAGGTTGGGTAAAGGCGCGCTGCCAAACCAGCGCTCGGACCGATGGTCTCTAGCGCACCGTGCCCAACAGCGATGGATGATTTTTCAAGGTCCCCTTTTATGTCCCTGTACCCCGAACCCTCGCATGACAATGCTTACCTGTGGAACACACAGAGTTGTTACGAAATAACTACGAGCGTTGGATAGGAGTGGAATTAAGTGATCCCAGTATGAATGCCCAGGAAGCTGCCCAGGCTCTTTATGAAGCTCCCTTCGTTTTGATGTCTCATGGAATGGAAGAGGACCCCATTTTCAATTACTGCAACCTCAAAACCCAGACTCTGTATGAAATGAACTGGGAAGAATACACCTCACTTCCGTCACGTTTGGTCGCCGAGGCTGTGGAACGTGAAAAACGGGCACGTCTTCTTAAAAAAGTGTCGGACAATAGCCATATCCGCAACTATAAAGGGGTACGCATCACCAAAAGTGACAAACGCTTTCTCATTGAAAATGCCGTGGTCTTTAATCTTATTGACAGTGCGGGGCACTATAAGGGACAGTCAGCCACCTTTAAAGATGTGACCTTTTTGTGAGGAGTGATCGATCTATAAACAGCCTGGAATCCAATCCATCAGAAAGCCAAACGGCTAACAAATAATACCAGTGGACGTCGTAAAGGATACTGCTGATTAAAGCTTTTCTTCCGTTTCTGCGGTCGGTGACAGTGCCCGACAGGTCAAGATTATGAACGACAAGACTGGACTGGGAATCGACCGGTTGCGAGCTGATGCCCTGGAGCAGATCGTCGCGGCGCGGGACCTCGCGGGCCTGGACCAGGTACGGGTACGCTATCTGGGTAAGAGCGGATTGCTGACCGGGGAGCTCAAGCGGCTCGGAAAACTGCCACAAGCCGAACGCCCACGGGCCGGACAAGCGATCAACCGGGCCAAGGTGCAGCTCCAGGAGGCCATCGAAACCCGCAGGAAATCACTGGAGCAGGCGGCCCTGGCCGACCGCCTGGCCACTGAGCGCATTGATGTCACCTTACCGGGCCGCGGCCAAAGGCCCGGTGGTTTGCATCCCATTACCCGTACCTTGCAGCGGATCAAGCGGTTATTCGCCAACGCGGGATTCGGCGTCGCCGAAGGGCCGGAGGTCGAGGATGACTACCATAATTTCGAGGCCCTCAACATTCCAGCCCATCACCCGGCGCGGGCCATGCACGACACCTTTTACTTCGACGAGCACCTGCTCCTGCGCACCCACACTTCGCCGGTGCAGATCCGGGTCATGGAGAAGGAAGGGCCGCCGTTGCGGATCATCGCCCCCGGACGGGTCTATCGCTGCGATTCCGATCTGACCCATACCCCCATGTTCCACCAGGTAGAAGGTTTTCTCGTGGACAAGCAGGTAACCTTCGCCGATCTCAAAGGCATACTCTATGATTTTCTGCGCAATTTCTTCGAGCGTGACCTGGCGCTGCGCTTTCGGCCGTCCTATTTCCCTTTCACCGAGCCTTCGGCAGAGGTGGATATCGTGTGTGTCATGTGTAACGGGACCGGCTGCCGAGTATGCAAGCAGACCGGCTGGCTAGAGGTATTAGGCTGTGGGATGATCCATCCGGAGGTGTTCCGCCAGGTGGGGATCGACGCCGACCACTACCTCGGTTATGCCTTCGGCATGGGTGTAGAACGCCTAGCAATGCTGCGTTACGGCATTGATGACATCCGGCTCTATTTCGAGAACGATATCCGGTTTCTCAGGCAGTTCGCTTGAAGGTTCCTCTCGGTTGTTCGGTTACGGCGCGCCGAACTCATCGGCACATGGCAATATCGAAAGGCGTACCCAGGAGCTGTTTATCTCGTTCCTGCGCGGCTTGACTGTGAAAGAATTCATTTTTCACCGGAAGCGGTGGGGTGGAGTTATCATATTTCACGCTGAATTCTGGATCACGTGGGGCTGAAGGAGAAAGATTTCCGGCACCGGTGGCACAAAAGCGGTCGGTGAACTTCTTGCCGTTATCGGGAAGGACCTTGTTGATCGTGAACCGCGCGTTCTCGATCAGGCGCTTGAGAAAGCCG
>Ga0049114_1000224_pt1 | contig 11601 bp, 8 predicted proteins | sample WorMettanBELIZE2_FD_55211 | JGI IMG/M metagenome (GOLD analysis project Ga0049114, IMG submission 55211) | Marine gutless worms symbiont microbial communities from Max Planck institute for Marine Microbiology, Germany - Olavius tantulus BELIZE.2 | ecosystem: Host-associated > Annelida > Digestive... | reverse complement strand
CTGTTCCAGCTACATATTGATGACCAATAGTCGCTACACTTATCTACGATAAAACCTAAGTAAACCCCGACCGCCTCGGCATACGCACGGGCACCGCTGCCACCCGCATTGAGACCGGCCTCGTCCTCGGCAAGCCCTGCGGCCACGGCATCCCGAAAAATTCTATCCCGCGCCGCCGTGACCAGATCGCTGAATGTCGTCAGCGCCACGAGCTGGCGGGGGGTGAAGAGGTCGCCATAGGTCGTCAAACCGTAGTTAGGCGTCTTGAAATCACGCGGATTATCAGGAAGCATCATTTCCGGCTTCCATTCGGCATTAACGTTCCGTGCAATTCTTTCGTGCTCAGCTGTTGGAGCCAGATAAACTCTTTCACGCTTTCCCTGAGCGACGATAGCCATTAGGCGCGCGCCCATGCTCCCCACCTTTCCCTCGGAGCGGATGTGGTTGTAGTCAACCGGGACACCTGACATAAGGCATCTAAAAGCTGAACGCTTTCCTGCTGTCGTTCCGCCTTTTACATCCGCTGGGGGTTTCCCAGTCTTCACTGTGAAGCGGTAGCCGTCACCCTCGATTATCGGTTCCACATAGGCTTCCTTTCCCGCCTTGCTCGACAGGACGAAGCTCGAAGCAAGCGGTACGTCCACATGCCGAACAGCGGGGTTCGGGCTCTTCACCGTCCGCACCCAAATCCAGGCAATCACCGTAAGTTTCTGGCCCACGTACGGCTTGAGGTCAGGCCGCTCCTGCGTCATCTCCGCCGTGATCTCGACCGGCGGATAGAGATGCCCGATGCGTTTTTGCGCCTCGTCCCGCATCCACCGACCGTAATAGCGCACGTCCTCGGCGAGCCCTCGCGCCCCGTGCCAATCCTGATCGACCAGCTCCTGCCTGTTCTGTGCTTCCGGGTTGACCGGTGGCCTTCCGGCAAACTTCGGCGGGATTTCGATCATCGCCTTGTTGATGAGCACAGCGACCGGGTTCAGGTCGCTCGCATAAGCTTCGAGACCCAGCCGCTGCGCCTCTAACGGCAGGGCTCCGCCGCCGGCGAAGGGATCATGGAACGCAGGTAGCTTGTCGGGGTTGAACAGCTCCGCCGCCTGCGGATGGTCCTTATTGAGCTCGCAGGTCTCGCGCCAGGACTTGCGGATTTCCGCGCGGGCCTTGTCCAGTACGGAATCGTTGGTGGTGTTTTCCCACTGCACGAGGTTCTCGATCAGGGTAAACAGCCGCTTGCGGATGGATGCCCAGCTTCCCTTGAGATTGCCGGGAGGAATTTCGCCGGGATGCGCCAGCTCCCACTTCCACGAGGGATCGTTGACCATCTGTGCAAAGATCACCGCACGCGCCGCTGCCAGAGGACGCCGCGCCCACCACAGATGCAATGTGCTTGGATGACCGTGCCGGATGGATTTCTCGCGCGCCGCCGCCGCGTTGATCGCATCCAACGGCAACGCGACTTCGATCAGTTTCTTCGGGGAAACAACAGGATGTGCGGTCGTCATCGGGCCTCTGCTCGGACGAGCAGATCGCCCAGGTTGAAGTTGATGGATGCGACGCCCCAGCCGGGCTCTTGCTCGAAAGGATTGCGGATGTAATGGGGGCCGTCGATGGCGTCGTCCTCGCCAACGAGCACTACCGCCAGGACGAACTTGTCACTCTGGTTGAGGGCATAGAGCATCTCGTTGCGGGTCACCGTGATCGTGCTCGCACCCTTGACGCGCCCCTTCACCTCAATGTGCCGGGGTTCGGGCGGCTTGCCCTGGCTTTCAGGGGGATGGGCGGTGAGGTCCCAACCGCATTTGTCGGCGGACACATCGACAACGCGGCAACCACGCGCCTCCTCGGCCCCACGCACGGCGTCCATCGCAATCCGCTCGATGCGCACGCGCGCCTGTGCGTCGGCAGCGACCGGTTCCTCGCCGCGCAGCCGGCTCATCAGGCCCGCCGGGACGATCAGCGCAGCCCCCAGCACCATGGGCGTGCCGCTCACCACATGGCGCATGGACCGAAGCTCCTGCTTGCGGCTCTCCAGGCGGCTGCCGAGATCGGCAATCGTGCGCTCGACGTTCTGGAGATTGAGACGCACATCCTTGCCCGCTTCGCCGTCCTCCTTGAGCTTCAGCCAGCGGTCTTGCCAGAAGTCGATCTCCTTGGTCAGGCGCTCATTCACGGCGGCCAGGGTCTTGTCCACATGGGCAATATGCCGGTGCGCAACGTCCTGGTAGTGCTCGGGCACGATGGTTTGCGCAGCCAAGGCCAGCGCCCGTTCCTCCTGCCCCGAGGCGATCCAGGGTGCGGCCAGGGTCTCCTCCAGCAGGGGCCGTTCCTCGTGCGGTAACGGCTCCAGATCGAGATGGGGTGCCCATCCCGCGAACGCGGCCTGACCATCTGCGCCGACCCGCACGAATTGCAGCCGCTTGGAGAGTACCCGGTCATCGCCGGACTTGATCTCATGGGTCAAGAGGAAAAGCAGAGCGGGATCGAGGCCCGCGTCCGCCGGGTCGCTCAGGATGGTCCCCTGGCGCAGCAGATTCGCGTGTTGCTCCAGGAGCCTGTCGGTCATCGCGAGCATCAGCGGATGGCCGGGATGCATCAGAACAGCCGGCTCAATACCCGGCTTGTCCATGGGCCGGATGGCCTCGCGCGTGAAACAAATCCGGCTGTAGCGCTTCAAGACCGGCTCGTGCTCGCGCCGGTTGCGCCCGGTGATACGGCGGTCGCGCTCGCGGATCGCCGCCGGAACATGGGTGATCTCGAAACGCCCGGCCTCGCGCGGATGGGCCGTCCCGCCCAGGGTCTCGAGTGCCCTGGTAAAGAAGGCCCGCACGAAGAACGGTTGCAAGCGGCGCGCTTCGGCCTTGTCCATCGCCTCCTTGACGGCGAAGAGCCGCTCGGCACTCATGGTTTCCTGCGCCAGGGCGTTGCGGTTCAGCAGGGATTCCAGGTGCTCATGATCGAGCGCCTGGTCGATCTTCTTGCCCAGGCGCGCACGGGTGTCGGGACGGTCCCCGTAGCGGATCGCCTCCATGAGCAGGTCTTTAAGGCTCGTTTCCTCGAAGACTTCGCCCAGAATGTCGAAGACGCGGCCCTTGAGCGCACTACTCTCGACTTCGAGCTTCTCCAGCAGGCGGTGATAAACATCGCCCTCGCGCGTTTCCTTGGCCACCAGGTTCCACAGATGGCACACCTCGGCTTGCCCGATGCGGTGAATGCGCCCGAAGCGCTGCTCCAGGCGATTCGGGTTCCAGGGCAGGTCGTAATTGACCATCAGATTGGCGTTCTGGAGGTTCACGCCCTCCCCGGCCGCGTCGGTCGCCACCAGCACGCGCACCTCGGGCTCGGAGCGGAACCGAGCCTGGAGACAGCGGCGCTCGTCGCGGTGCGTCCCGCCGTGAATGGTGATGATGGCCGCCGCATTGCCGAGCATGCCCGCGATCTTGCCGTGCAGGTAATTGAGCGTATCCCGGTGTTCGGAAAAGATGATGAGCTTGCGCGGCCGCCCGGAGGCATCGCGCATCTCGGGATTGTTCTGGAGGATTTTCGACAGCTCGTCCCACTTGCGGTCCTGGTCCGATGCCACGACCGTCCTGGCTTGCTCCTCCAATCCTTGGAGGTGCACGATTTCGGCTTCGAGCTCCGCCACGGTTCTGGCGGCGGTGGCGTCGTCGATCAGGGTTTCTTCGAGCCCCTCCTGCTCCTCGGAGGTCAGATCGTCGTCGTCCTCCGGGATGCCGGCAAGGGTCTCGGCGCGCGCCTCGTGGCCCTTGATCCCGAGCTTCTCGTCGCGCCGGCGGTTTTCCAGGCGTTTACGGCGGCGCTTGAGCGACTGGAAGATCGCCTCCGGGCTGGAGGCCAGGCGGCGTTGCAGGGCCGTGAGGGCAAAACCGACGGAGCCCTTGCGCGGCCCTGTGAGCTGGTCGGCCTTGCCCATTTCGGTCTTGACGTACTCGGTGACGTCCTCGTAGAGCGCGGCCTCGACTGGGGAAAGCTCGTAGTTGATGGTATACGCCTTGCGCTCGGGGAACAGCGGCGTGCCGTCGAACTTCACTAGTTCTTCCTTGACCATGCGCCGCATCAGGTCCGAGGCATCGACTTTGTGCACGCCGTCGCGGAACTGGCCGTAGAAACGGTCGGAATCGAGCAGCGACAGAAACAGCTGGAAATCCTCTTCCTTGCCGTTGTGCGGCGTGGCCGTCATCAGCAACAGGTGGCGGACATATGCACCGAGCTTTTCGGCCAAGCGAAACCGCCCGGTCTTCTTCAGCTTCGAGCCGGAATAATGGGCGGCGAGCTTGTGGGCCTCGTCGAAGACGGCGAGGTCCCAGCCCGGCGCACAGAATTTTTCCTGAAGCTCTTCGTGGCGCGAAAGCTGGTCGAGCCGCACGATCAGACGCGGGAAATCCTCGAAGGGATTGCCGCTTGGTGAGGTCTGCTCCAACTGAGCGGAGTAGATGTGAAACTCCAACCCGAACTTCTCGTACAGCTCGTCGCGCCACTGCTCGACCAGGCTGCCGGGGGCAATGATCACGATACGGTGCGAATCCGCGCGCATGATGAGCTCGCGGATATACAGCCCGGCCATGACGGTCTTGCCCGCCCCTGGATCGTCCGCCAGAACGAAGCGCAGCGGCTGGCGCGGCAGCAGCGATTCATAAACGGCGGTGATCTGATGCGGCAGCGGCTCGACGTTCGAGCTGTGCACCGCCATCATGGGGTCGAAGAGAAAGGCCAGGTCGATGCGCTTGGCCTCGCAGGCCAGCTGAAAGGATGCGCCGTCGCCATCGAAGGCGAAGGGTCGCTCAGCGGTGGCGATTTCGACCGCGGCCTCGTCGTCCCGCAAAAGCAGGCGTTCCTTGATCGCCCCCGCGGGGGTCCGGTAGATGAGTTGGAGAGACTCCCCGCCGTGAGGCACGGTCGCGATGACTGAGACAACCTGACTGGCCTCGATGCCGGACAAGCTTTGCCCTGACAGGATCGCTTCGAGTTTCATGGCCTATCGTTTCCTAAGCGTTCGCGCAACGATCGGTCAAGCATATCCTGCGCAAGTACGGCTACCCACCGGACCTTCAGGAAGCCGCGGTCCAGACGGTTCTGCAACAGGCCGAAGGGCTTTCCGAAAGGTGGGCGGCCTAAGACTCAAAGGGCGCGTTGCGCACTCTCCTTCCTTGCACTCTCCAAAGCCACCCCCGGAGACGCCAAAAAACAGTCAGGAAACCCGATCCGGAAATCTTGGTCCGTTGGTTGCCTTCGATTTACCTTTTCTTACGGATTTGCACGGCGACACGCTTGGGATCACTTTGCGGCGCTGCTTTCGGTTTGCTTTCGGGCGCAGGCTCAGGCTTGGGTTCAAGCTCCGGCGGCAGCTTGAAGTCATGAGGGGGGTCGAGGGTGGAGATGGCGTGCTTGTAGATCAGATGAAGGGCCGGGCTTCTCAGCAAGATGGCATACTGGTCGAACGATGCGATCTGGCCCTCCAATTTAGCCTCGTTCCGCAGAGATACGGTCACCGGGACTTGTTCCTGACACAAGGCGTTGAATAACGCCTCCTGAAGCTTATCTCCTTTCAACATAGCAGCATCTCCTGATTGGCGTTGCGGTACCCGGATGCGCGACCCGGAGTCGGGTCCCGATTTTAACTCTAGTCAGGCACCAGGCCGGATCGGCCGGTTGGAGGAATTTGTCTGCAAGAAGAAAAGTGAACACTTATATTTAAATCAAGAGAAGGCCGCGAAGCCGCAGACACCACAACGCATGACTGATTCCGTGTCTCCGTCCGTCCCTGCACTCTTCGGCATCCTGCCTGCGCGCGCATCCTTGCGCTTGCCATAGCAGTCCCTCAAACCAGACAGTGGCAAGGACAATCCGAGCAAGACCGCAGCGGCGTGAGTGGCTAAGCCCGTACCGGGTGGTATCTATGAACAAGACAACTTTCAGCGGCCTGTTCCATGAATTGGCTACGGCCACGCGCACCAGCCACGGTAAAGGCGTCCGGTTCGAGCGCCTGATGAAACGCTAGCTCACGGTAGACCCGCAATATGGGAACCGTCTCGCCGAGGTATGGTTATGGTCGGCATGGCCGTATCGTCGGGGGCCGGACGTTGGTATCGACTTGGTGGCACGGGAGCGTGGCAGTGGCGATTATTTGGCCATTCAATGCAAGTTCTATGACCCGGCGCATACGCTCCAAAAGGCCAATATCGATTCTTTTTTCACCGCCTCTGGCAAGTGCTTCGAGACCGCGGACGGCGAACGTAGCTTCAGTCAACGCCTCATCGTTGCTACCACCGACAAATGGAGTAAGCACGCCGAGCAGGCGCTGAAGAATCAGACCATCCCGGCCACGCGGTTGTGGTTCAAGGATTTGGCCGCCAGCCCAGTCGATTTGAGCCAGTTCAGCCTGGCCAAGATCGAGGACATGCAGTTCAAGGGCAAGAAAGCGCCGTACCCCCATCAGGCGGAAGCCTACCGCCTATATACGGGCACGGCCCAAGCCGCCATACCATCGTTCGACGTGGTGTCCTTCGATCTGTGCAGCCTGTGGGTACCAACGGGACCACAGCGCCGTGATCTGGCCCCTCGGCACGGGCTTGGGGGCATCTACGGGCTTTGTGCTGGCTTTCTGACCGACCGATGATGCTTCACTGACAAAACGCTATGGGAAGCTGACAGAGCTTTCTAGCCAGTTAGCAACGTCTCAATGATTGATCGGCGACTATTGGCTAATCGGTGCCATAGGGGGCGGTAAGTAACACGAACACCATCCCCCATAACTTGTCGGCGACGATCATCGCATCGTGCAACCCTTGGAGAAACACCATGTTATCGGTCTTTTGCTCCCCAAGCCGTTATACCCAAGGCAAGAACGCCACTGGTGTCCTTGGCCAGGAAATGGCCGGTCTTGGCTTGGAAGGTCCGGCTCTGATCGTGGCCGGAAAATCTGCCATTCGTCAGTTGACGGATATATGGAAGACGACGTTGGCCGATGCCAAGATCGAGTATGTTGTCTTTCCTTTTGGCGGAGAATGCTCCCTAGCCGAGATCGAGCGCGTTAAGACCATGGCTCGACAACACAAGGCGCAGGTGATTATCGGCTCCGGAGGTGGAAAAGTACTGGATACAGCTAGGGCGGTGGCTAACGACTTAGCGTTACCGGTCGTCAACTGCCCTACCATAGCCTCCACCGATGCTCCGTGCAGTGCCGTGTCGGTGATCTACACGGAAAAAGGCATAGTTCAGGAGTATCAGTTCTACCGCAAAAACCCTGATCTGGTGCTGGTCGATACTCAGGTAATTGCCAACGGACCACCCCGGTTGCTGGTGGCTGGAATGGGTGATGCCCTAGCCACCTGGTTCGAGGCGAACACCTGTGTTGCCGGTCACATCCCCAACACGCGGGGTGGCACTTCGACCCGTAGTGGCTCAACCTTGGCCAACCTGTGTTACGAGATCTTATTGGCCGATGGAGTTGAGGCGTTGCGTGCTGTCCGGAACCAAGTAGTCACTCCAGCTCTCGAACGACTCGTGGAAGCGAACACCCTTCTTTCAGGTCTGGGTTTTGAGTCGTCAGGTCTCGCGGCAGCTCATGCGGTGCATAACGGTTTAACTACAGCCTCTGAGACACACGGCTATTTTCACGGAGAGAAAGTCGCCTTTGGCGTACTCGTGCAGCTGGTTCTCGAAGGGCAACCTCGATCTATCCTGAACCAAGTATTGGCTTTTGCTACCGAGGTGGGCTTGCCCATTACCTTGGCAGAGATCGGGCTAACCCAGATTTCTAAGGAATTGCTGGAGCAAATCGCCAACCGGGCCACGGCCAAGGGTGAAACGATCCATAACGAACCTTTCGAGGTGACGTCTGACATAGTCGTCGATGCTATCCAGGCCGCCGATGACCTCGGAAAATGCTGGCAAAAGTCCGTAGGTTAAAGTGAGTTTTCGGACCCCAATGAATCACTATGTCGAATCCAATCCGTTGAGATTCGTCTCTCACCCCAATCTGTGCGTTGGTTACCTCCCGACCTAGAGATTCAGGAAGTTTTGGAACAGATGCTCGAACATGAGCACCTGGGCGATCGGCCACATCCCTTGGTCGCCAGATCAGCCCGGACATTGCTCAACCTAAGCTCACGTGAGCTTTCCAGCGTAGTGTCCACCGCGCTCAGTTTCTTGAGCCTCTACCGCGATCCGGTGATTGCCAACAATACGAGTCACTCCGACTTCCACATCCGAGACCTCATGCACGATGACGATCCGGTTAGCCTGTACCTGGTTGTGCGGCCAGCCGACGCCGATCGTCTGCGGCCATTGGTTCGACTAGTCATTACTCAAATCGTGCGTCGGTTAACCGAGCGTATGGATTTCGAGGGCGGACGGAGTGTCGCCCATTACCGACACCGCCTGTGCCTGGAACCAGGGACAGCGGACCGAATCCATGCAAGAGATTCAGCGTCCGCTGATTACCGCTGACGAGGTGATGCGCTTGCCATCGGCTACGAAAGACGAGCAGGGGAATGTCCTGGAGCCGGGCCACCTATTGGTGTTCGTGGCCGGACAGGCCCCGATCTATGGCCGACAGATCCTCTATTTCCTGGATTCGGTGTTCCAGCAGCGAGCGCAAATTGCGGCACCTGAAACCAGCGACCGCATCGATGCCGGGGGCTACTGAGCAGGCGAGGCGTCGTGCCGGGCTACTGGTCCTACTTGTCACCTGGTTTCTATTGCTCGTGGCCGCCGTAGCGTTCCTGGCTTCCACCAACACCCGGATCAACCTCACAGGCTCATTACCGCTAGGCTTCTATCGAATCGCACCTGCCAGCATCGAGCGTGGAACACTCGTATCGGCTTGCCCCGACCTTAGCAATCCAGCTATTCAGGTGGCACGCGAGCGAGGCTATCTTCTATCTGGCTGGTTTACCTGCAAAGGTGGCGTTGCTCCCCTGCTGAAATACGTCCTGGCGTTGCCGGGAGACTCGGTTGAAGTGGCCCAAAAAGGTATCCTGGTCAATGGGCAGGAAATCGCAAACAGCGCCCGGTTAGCATCTGACAGTGCTGGGCGTCCGCTGCCCCCGCCTCCAGCTTCGGGAGAGGTCCTTGTCGGCCACGTCTGGCTGTTCTCGGACTACACGTCGGAATCCTTCGATTCCCGATACTTCGGGCCGGTAATGTGCTCCGACATCGTGAGCAAAACAGTTTCACTTTTGGTCTTTGATTAGCGAGTGTGGAAGCCATGGGGAAAACGCACGAATACACATTCAAGATTGACGCCTACACACCAGCGACAATTCCGATGTCACGTCTGGCAAATTACATGCAGAACCTCGCAACCCTTTTCGGCGAGAAAGAGCATGTGCATTTCATGGGTCTTAAAGAAGGCAGCATCATACTTGCCCAGCGGATCGATCAGGAGTCGCTGCCCAAAGTTCATGCGCGTATTGAAAGCATTAATCCAGAGGAAAGAACCGGGCCGGAAGATGCCTTACGCGCTTACAACGCCTTGGACCGTTCCCTGGACGAAGACAACACTAGCGGCTATTTGTATCAGGACGATGGTGCGCAGATCCTTTATTTTCCAGGATGCGCGAAGCCAAAGCCGCTGACATTTGGGGCTTTCACCCAACCTGGAAGTCTCGATGGTTCGCTCATCAAGATTGGGAGCAAAGGCAATACTGTGCCTGCTCACCTGCAGGAAGACAATGATGTTTATATATGCAAAGTTGCCCGCAATATGGCTCGCAATATGGCCCCGCATCTTTTTGCCGCCACGTTGCGCGTTTACGGAACTGGAAAATGGGAACGCGACGCAGACGAGAACTGGACGCTGAAACACTTCGACATCGCCAATTTCAAGGTTCTCGACGATACGCCGCTTGACGAGCTTGTGAAACACCTGCGCAAGGTTCCTGGAAATGGGTGGAAAGACATTAACGATCCCTATGCTGAACTGCAACGTCTCCGCCATGGAATAGACGAGGAGCGTTGATGGTCGTATTTGATGCAACAGCGCTGATTTATCTTTTCGATCCCGAGGCAAAGGCGCCTATCGATCACGAAACCCAAACGGCTGTTACCCATGTTCAGAAGCGGATTGAATTTCTTATCAGTACACTCAAGAAACGCAAGGAAAAGATCATCGTTCCTACCCCAGCTTTAAGCGAATTTCTGATTGGTGCAGGAGAGGCCGGACCGGCATATCTCGACAAGCTGGACAAAAGCGCGGTTTTAAGGTCGTAGGCTTCGATCAGCGTGCCGCTGTCGAAGTGGCCGCCGCAACGCGCAAGGCTATCGATGCAGGCGACAAGCGTGGTGGTTCCAGAAGTGCTTGGAGCAAGGTCAAATTCGACCGTCAGATTATCGCTATCGCCAAGGTTGAAAGAGCTTCGGCGATCTATTCCGACGACATCCATATTGGTCAGTTTTTGAAGAATTCTGAAATTGATGTTGTCCGTGTCGGCGATCTTCCTCTGCCACCGGAAAATGCTCAAAAACAATTAGCCTTTGACAGTCCAAACTAAATTGATTTACGCGTTCAGTCTGTGTCAGGTCCTGGCGCTGCCAGGCGATCGGGTGGTGGTTGGGCGTCCGTTGCCACCACTTCCAGCTTCGGGAGAGGTCCTTGCCGGCCACGTCTGGCTGTTCTCGGGCTTATACACGCCGGAATCCTTCGACTCGCGTTACTTCTGGCCAGTACCCGGCTCATCCATTATCGGTACCACGACCAATCAAATGGAATGTTCCGAAAAGTATACTTTTCGGAACAATGGAGTTGGCCGAGGTCCATGATGAGATGAGCACCGCAGCGTATCGGGATTTGGAAAACCTGCCGGAGCGGGCTATCGGTGAATTGTTCGATGGACGGCTCCATGCACTGCCGCGTCCTTCCGCGCCGCATGGGTATACGCACTCCGCTGTAGGCGGCAAGCTGTTCAATCCGTTCCACAATGGTATTGGCGGCCCTGGCGGGTAGTGGATCATCGACGAACCGGAAGTGCATTTTTCGTTGGATAGAGACGTGACTGTTCCAGATTTAGCGGGTTGGCGGCGCGAACGGATGCCAAAGTTCCCGACAAGCCATAAATTCGAGGTCGTACCGGATTGGATCTGCGAGATCCTGTCACCATCCACCAGAAGCATCGACCGAGAGATCAAGATGCCACTGTATGCGCGATATGGCGTGTCGTGGCTCTGGTTGATTGAGCCAATTGAGCATGTCTTGGAAGCTTATCGGCTAGAGGCTGGTGAATGGTTGGGGGTTGGCTGTTACGCCGGTACCGCTCAAGTTGCTATACCGCCTTTCGAGGCGGTGCCCTTTGACCTAGAACGGTTGTGGGTGCCAGCTGGAGCGTAAAGAAAACGTTGTTAGTGCGAGACTGCCAGACTGCCAGACTGCCAGACTGCCAGACTGTTAGCCAGTTCCTCCTTCAGGCCCCTATTTTGTGTTGCAAAAGGCCATCTCGAAATACATCCTTGCAAAACAATCAACCTTTATTGATTTTGCAAGATGCTAGTCGGATACGCCCGCGTTTCGACCCAGGACCAAAACCACGCCTTGCAGCTTGACGCCCTGAGACAGGCCGGGGGCGAGAAGGTCTTTACCGAGACGGC
>Ga0049114_1000223_pt1 | contig 11640 bp, 4 predicted proteins | sample WorMettanBELIZE2_FD_55211 | JGI IMG/M metagenome (GOLD analysis project Ga0049114, IMG submission 55211) | Marine gutless worms symbiont microbial communities from Max Planck institute for Marine Microbiology, Germany - Olavius tantulus BELIZE.2 | ecosystem: Host-associated > Annelida > Digestive... | reverse complement strand
GCCCCGCCGCTCTGGGTGATCGTGCCCAGGGTGGCAGTCGCACTAAGAGCGCCGCCCACACTGGAAACACCAAAATCGATCGCCTGGGTGTTGACCACCGTCGCACTGCCGGTGCCGTCGGTGTTTAAAACCAGCCGACCTGCGGTCAGATCCAGTTGATCTAAGTTGACCACACCGCTGTTGGCATTGGTTGTAAACGTGGCGCCTTTATCGACCCNCACCGGTCCGCTGTCGATGATCCCGGCCGCATTGCCGGTGGTCACATTCAATGAACCGTTGATATCTGAGGTTGCCAGATTCACCGCGGTGGTGCCGTTGTCAAAGACAACGTTGCCATCTGTGCCCAAGGTGGTAAAATCCACAGCTCCGAAGATCGCGTTGCCGGCCTCAGACAGGTCGATCACCTGATTAACGGCCACCGTCTCAAAGCTGCCCGTGTCGGTCACCGTGAGCGGACCGCTCTGGCTGATCGCTCCGGTCCGGGCTGTGGCCGTCAGGCTGCCGGTAATGCCGGAAGCGGCAAAGTTCAGCGCATCTCCAACGATGATCACGTGGCCGGCGTTGGCCACGGTCGCGCTGGTGCCAAAGGCCACCGTGCCGCCAAAGCTGTTGCCGGTGTTGGCCAGAGTAATGGTCTGATCCGCAGCAGCGGCGGTAAAGGCCGCATTGCCGGCAATGGTCAGCGGACCGCTCTGGCTGATCGTGCCGGTCTGGGCCAAGGCCGTCAGGTCGCCGGCAATGGTTGAGGCCGCAAAATCCAGCGCACCGCCGGCAATGCTTACATCACCGTTGTTGGCCCCGCCGAACGTGCTGGTAGTAAAGGCCACCGTGCCCCCAAAGACGTTGCCGGTGTTGGCCAGGGTGATCGCCTGATCAGGGACCGCCGCCGTATCAAAGATGCCATTGCCGGCTACTGTCAGCACCCCGCTTTGGGTAATGGTGCCATCGGCAGTTACATCCAGGTTGCCCGCGATGGTCGTCGTACCTAAAACAATACCGTTTTGATCTACCAATGTGACGTTATTGGCATCATTGCCGACGGAGCCATTATCAATAACAACTGTTCCAAAATCGTTAGTAGCGACATCTAAAATAATTGAATTCCCGGCACCTGCGACAACGGTAGTTGTACCGCCGACGGTAATCGTGCCGCTGTCTTCAATTTGACCTCCCGCTGTCAGATTGAACGTGGTGGCGCTGACGCCATTTAAATTAACGGCATTTGTTTCATTGATGGATACCGTGGAGGTTGTAGAGGTCAAATCCAAGTTTGTCGCAATGGTGTCGATGGCGTCGGCTGCGCCGATACCGTCTGGCGCAGATAATGTTACGGTGGTGCCGGAAATGTTTTCATTGCCAGCACCATCGCCCGTCAGATTGTCAATGATCTGGCCTGTGCCATCGGCTATGAGAAATGTATTGTCATCGGCGGTGATGTTAACAGTTGTTGCTGCGATCACCTCGCTTAAGGAAACGTTCGTGGTGGCCGTCATGGTAACACTGCCGGCAGAATTAATCTGCACGCCATCCGCCATGAAGATATCGCCGTCGGCATTACCCGCTTGAGGCGTCCCGCTGTTGTAGTCAACACCAGCAAATACGCTTATATTACCGGATGTTGTTGTATCAATGAGACCGCTGTTGTGAATAACATCGTGACCGGCATAAAGCTCAATATCTGCACTGTCGTTTGTGATAGCGGCGTTAATGGTCAAATCATCCGTTCCGGCACTCCCTTCGGCAGCGAGAACCAATGGTACGCCACCGCCGTTCACCGGCGCATTGATCGTCAACGGACTAGATGCCCTAATCACTATTTCATCTCCAACGCCACCTCCCGAATAGGAAAGCCCGTTCAGGACAAGGGTACCATGATTGCGGTAGTATACGTCGCCACCGCCTGTATTGTTGATATCCACCGCACCGCCCGTAACCGCACCGTTTAGATTTAGACCGCCAAAACTGGTTAATGACAAATTTCCGGTCGTGGTTATGCTCGGATTGCCGCTTAGAGCATCCTGAATAGATCCTCCATTTGCGCTTAATACGACGTCACCACTTCCGATGTTAATAATCGAGTCGTCTGCGAGAACAATTCCGCCCGTGGATGTCAAATCGAAGTCAAGGGTATTGCCTGCATTTTCAACATTAATTATTTCCAGATTGCCGGCTAAGTCATCCCCGATAGTAATGCTCGTCGTACCTGAATTCAGAACCAATGCGGCAGTACCGCTCGGATCAAGAGTAACATCCAAGTTGGACAAATCTTGATTATTGCCAATGAAAGCCCCGCTCGATGAATTGATGGTGATATCGGTCGTGTTGATGATATCGATTTGACCGTTTACAGCAGCGCTTCCTACGGAACCACCGCCGCCCGCTGTTAATGTAACAGCCCCATTTGTATCGATATCGGTCAGCAAATCGTTCGCTGTATCGAGGATGCTTCCCGCTGTCGCCGTCACATCAATGGGTGCAAAGCCACTGGTGATCAAACTGCCGGTTGCACCAAAGGAGACCCCGGTATCACCAGTGACATCAACGGCACCGGTGCTAGAACTCACTGCCGCATTCACAACTAGGCTGCCCGCTGCATCCAAGGTTACCGCACCCGTGCCGTTGGCACTGATCGCCTCGGTCACATCGATCGTGCCGCCAGCTGCAATGTCGATAGACCCGTCGGCGCTGGTCGACACACCGGTCAACGCACCGACCGTGGCGCCGCCGATCTGAACACCGTCGGTCTCATCTATAAATACGCCCGTGCCCGATGCCTCCAAAATGCCCACATCCGTTGACAACCGAGACGCCGCACTGGTGCCCACCGTGCTGCTGGCACTTAACACCGCCTCGCCGGCAGTCAGCGTCCCGCTGCCGGTAATCGNACCGTTGGTCGCCGTCACTTGAGCCGTGCTGCTGCTGACCACACCAGCGCCCAAGGTGACCGCATCACCGCTTAGGGTCAGCGCACCGGCACCGGCATTGCCGATCTGGGCCGTGTTGCTTAGCAGTCCGGTCTCTACTCCGTTGAGCGTGCCGTCGGCATTGGCCGTCAGCGTGATCGGCCCGGTGGTCGCTGCGCCAAGCGCCGCGCCAAGCGTTACCTGAGCATCAGCCGTTAACGTGATCAAACCAGAGCCGCTGTCGATCGTGCCGGCTCCCGTGCTGACGATGCTCGCATCGGCCGTGTTGGCATCCAATGTCACCGTGCCCGCACCGTTGGCACTGATCGCCTCGGTTACACTGATCGTGCCGTCAGCTGCAATGTCGATAGCCCCGCCGGCGCTGGTCGACACCCCGGTCAACGCACCGACCGTGGCGCCGCCAATCTGAACTCCGTCGGTCTCATCTATAAATACGCCCGTGCCCGATGCCTCCAAAATGCCCACATCCGTTGACAGCCGAGACGCCGCACTGGTGCCCACCGTGCTGCTGGCACTTAACACCGCCTCGCCGGCAGTCAGCGTCCCGCTGCCGGTAATCGCACCGTTGGTCGCCGTCACTTGAGCCGTGCTGCTGCTGACCACACCAGCGCCCAAGGTGACCGCATCACCGCTTAGGGTCAGCGCACCGGCACCGGCATTGCCGATCTGGGCCGTGTTGCTCAGCAGTCCGGTCTCTACTCCGTTGAGCGTGCCGTCGGCATTGGCCGTCAGCGTGATCGGCCCGGTGGTCGCTACGCCAAGCGCCGCGCCCAGCGTTACCTGAGCATCGGCCGTTAGCGTGATCAAACCAGAGCCGCTGTCGATCGTGCCGGCTCCCGTGCTGACGATGCTCGCATCGGCCGTGTTGGCATCCAATGTCACCGTGCCCGCACCATTGGCACTGATCGCCTCGGTTACACTGATCGTGCCGTCAGCTGCAATGTCGATAGCCCCACCGGCGCTGGTCGACACCCCGGTCAACGCACCGACCGTGGCGCCGCCAATCTGAACTCCGTCGGTCTCATCTATAAATACGCCCGTGCCTTATGCCTCCAAAATGCCCACATCCGTTGACAGCCGAGACACCGCACTGGTGCCCACCGTGCTGCTGGCACTTAACACCGCCTCGCCGGCAGTCAGCGTCCCGCTGCTGGTAATCGCACCGTTGGTCGCCGTCACTTGAGCCGTGCTGCCGCTGACCACACCAGCGCCGAAGGTGACCGCATCACCGCTTAAGGTCAGCGCACCGGCACCGGCGTGGTGACGGAGAGTGTGCCAGGAGTATTGGTCGAGCCGCCCGTTGCACCTCCGAATACTATTTCGAGGGCACTGTCAACCGCACCGTCGTTGACCCGGTTGGGAGCGTTGGTGTTGCCGATAGAGATGTCGCCGGTGGTGGCGATGAGCGACGACGGATCATTACCAGTGGCCGTCCCGATCTGGAGCGCATTCGTGCCGCTGAGCCCCACATCTCCCGCACCCGTTAGGTTCAGGATAATCGTACCCGAGGTCACCGTATCGTTGGCCGCCGCTCCGGCATCCGCTCCGGTGAGTTCCGCACTTCCCGTAACCAGCTGGCCCGCTCCGGATATGCCGGTAGTCGCGGTCAAATTGATATTCCCACTTACCGCCGATTGGTCACCGGCGGCGTCCACTACCGACGCAGGGCCAGTGGTGACGTTGTTGGTAATGGTGATAGTGCCCGTCGTCACCGACAGCGTGATGCCGCCCGTCGCAGTGCCGCTGGTCGAGCTTCCCGCTGTGGTGATACCATCCACGCCGTCCACCGAAGAGACTGTGAAGCCGTCGGCCTCGTTGGTAAAAGAGAATACGCCGCCCTCGCCGGTAAGATTTGCTGCAAGGTTGGTGACGTTGTTGGCCGCATCCAAGCTAACTGCCGTTGAGTTCGTGCTGGAAGTAACAAGCGCTAACTCGCTAACTGAAATGGAACCCGTTGTATCGGTAATATCGCCCGCACTCGTGAGCTTTAACTCGCCAACGCTCGACGGCGCAAAGGCTTCATCGGCGATCGTGATGGATGCCGACGTCAGAGTGCTTGCACCCGCACCCTTGCCGTCCGTTCCTGCAGTGGTCGCTTCGCCGATGCGTAGCGCACCCGTGGTAGAGATTCTATTCGCCTCGGAATTCTGAAGCTGACCAGTCGTGCCGAGGGTAAGCGCAAGGCTATCGCTGCGAGCAATAATTACATTTCCCCCTCCACTTGAGGTTATGGATCCTGTGCCACTTATAGCGAAGTCGTCGCCGATCAGGGTGATGTCTCCGGATTCACTGGAAATTCTGCCTGTGCCAGAAATGACAATATTCCCACCGGTGCCGCCTCCATCATGAGGCGTATCCGCCTCTAAATGTATCGTTCCCGCACCCGTCGCCGCGAGCGTGATACCATCGTTAATCGTGATGTCGGCTTCAGCCTGAGCGACGAGGCTTACTCCACTCTGGAGAGTTCCGCTGGCTGCAAATGTGATATTTCCCTCACTCTTGTCTCCAACCGTATCCCCCGACTGGAGGACGATTGTCCCGCTTGTGAATGCGGTTAGCTCAGCAACGTCTAAAGTGGTATTCACTCCACCTTCGCCAAAGAGGATACTGTCATCAAGTGGACCAGGTGGGTCTGGGGTGAGTTCACCATTGAGGGTTCCTCCCGGCCCCGCCTGGACAGTGATATTAACGGGATCGAGCAGCAGTATCCCGCTGTCGCCATTTGAAGCGTATAAATCGACATCGCCGGTAAAAACGAGCTGCTGTTTACCCGACACCTCCGCGAACCCGCCGTCACCGCCTTCGGCTCCGCCGCGGGCGCTGATGTTGCCATAAAAGCGGGTGACTTCATCGGACCAAACGATTATTTTGCCGCCGTCTCCCGAATCGACGGCATCGGCATTGATGATGGAATCGGCACCCACGTAGGTGCGGCCGGCATTCTGGACATCCGGGTTCTTACCCTGGTAGTCGCCACCGATGAGCACTTTGCCCCCGCCGCGGCGTCCGCGGGCGAGGATCTTGGAGTAATGGACCAGCCCGACCTTCTCGCCGGTAATGCGCACCTCGCCGCCTGTCTCGCCCTCATCCATGCCGGACACATCGAGGGTGCCGCTGTTGTAGACGATGCCCTGGTCGCCACCGTCCAGGCGGATGATGCCGTTCTGTTCTTCGATGGTGGTCGCCTCGATGACCCCGGTGTTGTTGACCACCGATTTAACCGCGTCGAATGCACTCCTTGCAGAGAGAATCACTTCACCGCCGTCGGCGGAAATGGTGCCGCTATTTAATAAGGTGTCTTCCATGGGCTCGCCGTCGGGTCCGATCACCTTTCCGGTGACCGGCGCATCGATCACAAACCGGATCATTTCATTTCCGGCAAAGGCGAGGGTGACCTGCTCCCCGGCGCCCAGGCTGACCGTGCCGAGGCTCGCCAGAATTTCTCCCTGGTTTTCAACACCCGGAGCGATGAGCGACACATTGCCCTGGTCTGCCCGGATCAGACCCTGGTTCAAAATGGCGCTCAGCGGTTTTCCCGGATCCTGAATAAAGACGTAGTTCCCGTTCAGAAAGTCCTGGTTGGCCATGTCGAGGGTGCTGGCCACGAAACCGGCGGTTTCGATCCGGCCCGTGGGTCCGACCAGGAGGCCGTTGGGATTGATGAGAAAGACCCGGCCGTTGGCGGAAAGCAGACCATGGATCTCGGACGGGTCCACCCCCACCACACGATTTAATGCCGTGGCCGCGGCGCTGGGCTGCATAAAATGCACCGCCTCGGGTCGGGCAATGCTGAACTGCTGCCAGTTCATGATGGCTTTGGGTGTTCCCTGTTGGATATTCATGGTCTGTGGATTAGCCATGGAAATCTCGGCCTGTCCGGCAACCACTTGCCCGCCCTGGGGCATACCCAGTGCGTGCATCGGAAATACCAGAGAATAAATCATCACCATCAGGAGCAACGATGTGCCTTTTTTGCCGGGGTAGTCTGGCAATCATTTTTTTATCTCCCGCCACCTCTGCAAGGGTGAAAGAAAGGGGTGTATTTGGTTTGAGGATCGGGGTGTGTTCCCGTCCGGATTCAAGCTAACCCACATCACTGGATACCGGCCTGGAGCCTGTTCCTGCGAATGCAGGGGCCGGCATGACGGAAAAACTTCCCCGACTCCGAATTGTCTATAAAAGAACATCCGCAGACACCGGTGCCTTCTCCCGAAAGCATTTGAAATTTCTCGAGAGAGCTGCTCCGGACTGCTCGAATCCGCCGCCTTGCCGATTGTCTGAAGCGCTATGGTATGTGTACAGCAGAAAGCCAGAAGATCGGACACCCCTCTAGTCGAGGCATACTATCTGTTTCCTGGAAACAGTCAATCGGTCAAAGGCATGATTTCAATGCGTATATTTTCGTCTAAACTGTTCGGTTTGGACATCACACCCTTCGATGATTTCAGTCATCGAGCATCATACGAATGTACTAGTTGTCGTCCCTGATGCTTCGGCAAATGTTAGTAGTTAGGTTTCTTCTCCGAGAGAGAATGTTTGTATTAAAACAGGTTTAGTGAGACCAAAAAGTAGTTGATGGCAGAGGACTGGCCCGGGATCCGTCGAATGGGAATCGCGTAGTCGTATTTAAAGGTAAAACGATTCTTGTAGAAGACCCGGAGGCCCAGTCCATACCCGTCCAGATGGTTCTGTGTTATCTCGCCGGGGAGAGGATCGTTGGTAAAGACTGCCCCGTAGTCATAAAAGGCCGCCAGCTGAATCATCTGGGCCACCTTCTGGTTGAACAGGTTTTTTTTAGCAAGGCCCGGCGGGGCAAAATTGATCTCCGCCGACAGGGTAAAACCGGAATCGCCCAGAAAGGTCGCCGGATCGTATCCGCGAACCGACCCGTAACCTCCGATCACGAAGGTCTCGATGGCCACCAGGCGGTCATTGGTGACCTGCCCCGCACCTCGCACAATGAGATTGTTGTAGCCGAAAAGCTTTTGGATGCGAAGGGCACACAACGTGAATCGCTCGTAGTGCTCGTCTGGATTCTGACGTGTCGGCGGTTTATCTTGAAAGAGATCCAGCTTTCCGAACACGCCTCTAAAACTGAACAGGTTTTTTCCCAGATACCGATCGAGACTCTCATAATCGATCGTAAAAAACGCCGCATCCAGCTCGTCGATGTTGGTCACCTCATCCTGGATTTTGGTTTTTGAATCCTTGTGATCGTATCCCAGAGTGAATTTCAGGGATCGATTGCGTTTTGCAATGAACGGATGCGTGACCTTCCCGCCATAGATTTGCGTATCGCCGTCGAATCCCAGATCCGCAAGATTTTGACCGACCAGAAAATTACCACGGAGATATCCCAACTCAATCTGCGTGCCGTACCTGAGCACCGGTATGGTGTAAGTGCCCAAAAACAGCGCCGCATCTTCTACGTGGTCCCCCACGACCCCTCTGAGATACAATTTCGAACCCAACCTGTGCTCCACGATATTCATTGTGGCGCCGTACCGATTCTGGCTGGTGAGCGGAGATCCGTAGTTGTTATAATCAAGGCTGAGATTGATGCCCGCGGTGAGCCACCCGGTGTCCTTGGCATCCACGACCACATCGACGTCGCCCGGCTTCTTGCCTCTTTGCAAAACAACCCCTGCTTTGACGTCCGGCAATTGATTGGTAAGGACAAGCGCCTTTTCCAGTGCTTCCTCCTTCACCACACCATCCTCAAACTGCCCTACAAAATACCGTTTGATCACCTGATCCGCATACACACTGTCGCCGGAAACCTTGAACTCCCCGATGTTTCCCTCCATTACCGCAATTTCGAGCACACCGTCCTGGATATCCTGCTTCGGGAGATAGGCCCGGGCCAGAATATAGCCCCGTTCCTGATAGGTGATGGTGATGAGATCCACCAGTTCGCTCATTTCCTCAAGGGTCAGGTCCCGTCCCTCGAAATCCTTGGCAATCGCCTCGAGTTCTTCCGTGGTGATCACCTCATTGCCGGAAAACCGGATATCCCGAATCATCACGGTCAGTTGTTCTTCCTCTTCCGGCTCCTCGAGCATCTCCCCTTCTTCGGGCGCCAGCGGTTCCGGTAGCTGAATGTCCGACTCGCCACCAGGAAGGGTAGGCTCAGGCAGCTGCATTTGGACCAGCAGATAGTTCTCCCGGATCCAGCCCTTTTGATCGCCCGATGTGATTCGGTACCAGTCCCCCTGGCTCTCCATCACCTGAACGCTGCCGCTCACGTTCGCGATAACGGGCTCATTGAATCCAGGGCCGCTCCGTAGATTCATCAGGCTTCCAATCACCGTGCCTTCCAGAGGCGGCTGGTAAATCTCGGCTAACGCAACGCCGGCAGGCGCCGCCAGGATGAAAGCTGTGATCAGTAGGCGTGAGAACATGCGCATGGCTTCGCTCCTGGGTTTTTGTTAGGTTTCGTTAAAAAAGGATCTATTCGGGATCTATCTTCAAAAAATCTGTTGATCAGAGGTAAGTGGCTAATGGCCTATTACGGCTTTGCCTTGCTGTGGTGCGAAAAATATAGCTGACCATCCGCCGTTAGACCGGCCCAGGTCCCTCTGGACAACACGAGACGCCGAATGGTGAAGCACAAGCGTCCGGCTTTTGGCAGCGGAAGTGGTGTCACCAACTGCCCGAAGCAGAATATATGGGGAAACGGCTTGAAAGGTGAACTTACAGTCTGGGGGGGTTCGGACGCCCGCGACCCGGCACGGACACAATAACAGCGGTGCTTTACGTATAATTACCGGACACGCCCCGCGTTTCAGCCCCCCCCCGTAAGCCGCCAATCAAAACGCGTGGACCATCAAAACCGGATCTCAGGTCAACGTAAAAAGCATTTTTTAGGAAAACAATTGTGATAGATCTCACATAACCAGCCTTGACAACGAATGTCAATGGGTTTCTAAATATTTTTGGATTTAAGATATTAAAAAGATTAGAGAAGCAAAGGATACCAGTATGAAGAAAAACACGATTATCGGTGTTATGGGCGGGGGACAGGTAAATGAAGCGGATGCGCGCGACGCATGTCATCTCGGACAGCTCATCGCACAGCAAGGATGGATGCTGTTGAATGGCGGTCGAAACTGCGGGATTATGGACGCATCCGCGAAAGGGGCGAAACAAGCAGGTGGATTGACCATCGGTATTTTGCCGGACGAAAATACCGCTAGGGTATCGGGGCATATCGATATCCCCATTGTTACCGGCATGGGAAGTGCCCGAAATGCAATCAATGCGCTCTCCAGCGACCTGGTCGTGGCCTGCGCGGGCGGCACCGGGACATTATCGGAAATCGCCCTGGCCCTGAAAGCCGGCAAAACGGTGGTGCTCCTGAACATGGACCTCGGATCGGCCTTTGACGGCTACCGGCAGGCAGGACGTCTCTTCGACGCTCGGAATCCGGAGCATGCCATTGAGTTGATTAAGGAGCAATTGGGCCGGTAGTGGCTCGGGCATGGAAAGCAAGTACCCTCAGCGCAGAGGCGCAAAGGACGCGGAGGAGGTATCTTTTTTCCAGAATCCCTGAGAAGGGGATTCTGGAAAAGGGTTGCCTCCGAAATGGATCGAATCCCCCAGTAGAGGTGAGCCAATAGGACCCGAAGGGTCAAGGATTCGAGTGAAAATCAAAGGAGACAGAGAGATTGGAGTGTTCGGCGGAAACCGATCGAATGGTAAACGTGCTCACCAGATAAGATTAGGAAGCAAACTTTTTAACCTCTGAACCTTGCTTGTGGGGTCGAAGCCCGGAGGGCGAAGCCCCAAACCCCTGAACTTTGAACCTTGGAACCTTAAACCCTGAAACCTGAACCCTGAAACCTTATCCCCACGAATCCGCTTCTCCAATCAATCCCGACGAAAGAATCGCCTCGGCAAGGGCCAGATCCTCGGGGGTGGTAATCTTCAGATTCAGATCGCTACCGGGAATGATCGTCACCGGTCTCCCCATGCGCTCGACCAGCTGGGCGTCATCCGTGATACCGTCGGCATGGTCCCTCTGGGTCTGATGGGCTTCGAGGATCAGGTCATATTCGAAGGCCTGGGGGGTCTGGGCGGCCCATAGAGATTCCCGCCGGACCGTCGCTTCAATGACCGAATCCGCCTGAACCCGCTTGAGCGTGTCCTTTACGGGAATGGCCAGTATACCGGCTCCGGTTTCAGCAGCCGCGGTAACACATGCTTCGATCTGATCCGGACGGATGAGCGGACGCACCCCATCATGGATGACAACGATTTCATTTCTTCCATCAGCCGCGAGAAGACCATTGTATACCGAATCCTTTCGCTCCGCCCCGCCGGAAACCAGTTGTACCGGGGTGGCCGATGCCCCTTGGGGCAATATCGTATCTCTGCAGAATTGAAAGTCGGCCTCGGGAATGACCAGATAGATCTTCCGAATCACCGGGCATCGATCGAATGCCTGCAAGGTCCGTGAAAGAACCGGCCGCGCACCCAGGGTCATATATTGCTTTCGGGTGTCCGATTGCATCCGAACACCCTTTCCCGCTGCCACAATGATGGCGGTTGCATTTGGCGTCTTGCTGTTGTTCATATGTTTGACTCGGATAAGGGTTAGTTTCCTGTCCCGGAATCTATTTCCCCAGTTCAATAAGTAAGTGCAACACTTTTAGGTTTTAAGGCTTTCGCGATATGACGCGATATTATGCCAAAAACCTATCGACACCTAAGCGCA
>Ga0049114_1000222_pt1 | contig 11708 bp, 14 predicted proteins | sample WorMettanBELIZE2_FD_55211 | JGI IMG/M metagenome (GOLD analysis project Ga0049114, IMG submission 55211) | Marine gutless worms symbiont microbial communities from Max Planck institute for Marine Microbiology, Germany - Olavius tantulus BELIZE.2 | ecosystem: Host-associated > Annelida >... | reverse complement strand
TCCTGACGATCTTGAACGCTATGATGAAAAATCAATCCTGTTGGATTGCTCCGTCCTGATTTACTGTTGACCCGGAACACAGTGGCTGACACCCGACACCTGCTTGTAGGGTTTTAGCTCGGAGAGCGTAGCCCCAAGCCCGGCATCCCACATCGAACGATATGTAAATCCCTTTAAAACTGGCGCTCTCGGATAAACCTTTGGCGCGATAGATCAAGGACAATTTCCGAATTTGCATTACATTGGAATACCAAATTTCTTAATGTAGATTTCAAAAGTAGCAAACTCGAAAACCGTACCTTTCGAGTAACAGCGGGGTCGAGGAAAAAGGAGTAACCTAATGTTCCGTAACCATTTAACATACCGAAAAGATGGCGTCGCAGCGATTTCAGGTGTGGACCAGCGACTGAGAGAATGTATCCAGACTCTCTGGCTCACGCTGCCACCGGAAAACAGAAACATCGATGCGCTTGAAACCCATTTTCATCGTTTGAGCGAAAGGGCCCTGCGGGACTTCAAAGAGGACCTGCAGCATTTTCCCCCGACCGAAGTTGAGAACAGCCTGACAATTTAGGCTGGCCTAAACGAACATGGGAAGCGATGTGAGGTCACATATTGTGACCTCACGTTTTTTTTGAATATTCCAGATCCGCATAAATCCATTACCGTCCCCGTCTTATTTTTATTCCTCGTTTCTGTTTAAAATCCCAATTTGTGGTCTTAGTTTGATGGAAAATTATTTAACTATATGAGCAGGGGAATCAATGAGTGGCAGAAGCTTGGCGAATCTTAAAGCGGGAATGCTGGTTCAGGTCATCCAGAAGCAGGATCAGCGCACTGGTAAATTGACCGAAGGGGTTGTTAAGGATATTCTTACCAGGTCTTCAACGCATCCTCATGGAATTAAAGTCCGACTGGAAGATGGCACAATAGGTCGAGTGAAGAACATTCTATCTGAGTGAATTACAGCTATAAAGGTAAATACTCCACACCATGGCCGCCCGCTTGTCCCGAGCCGAGTCGAGGTGGCAGGGCCTTATTGAATCAGTCTCTGTGCCCTCTGCGTGCCGGGTCGTAGCTCGAAGAGCGAAGCCTGGCGAGTTCTGTGAGAGAATAATTAATTATGGAATTTTTATACCTATCCCCTGAATTTCCCCCCAACTATGCCCAGTTCGTCCTTCGGCTGAACGAGCAGGGCGTGAATGTCTGGGCCATCGGCGAGGCGGACTTTTATTCCATGCCCGAACCGCTGCGATCGGCACTGAAATACTATGCCCGGACCGATTTGAACTCTTTTACATCTGTCAAAGCCGGCATTGAGGAACTGCACAATGCCCAGGCCGAGGCCAGGGTGCCACCCGGCTTTGATATCGTCGAATCCCACAACGAAACGTGGCTGAACCTCGAAGCCCGGATCAACGAGACATATGACATTCGAGGGATCCGCCCCTTGGATATCGATCTGCTCCAGAGAAAGAGCGGGATGAAGGAGCGATTCCAGGAGGTCGGTCTTCAGGTGGCGAAAGGGGAGAGGGTGCAAAATCCTCCCCAGGCACTGCAACTGGCAAAGACCTTGGGATACCCTGTGATTCTGAAACCGGATATCGGAGTCGGGGCGGCCGGTATCTGCAAAGTGACCGACGAATCAGAGCTTTATCAATCCCTGGAGAGAATCGACGGCGACTATGTTCTGGAAGAATTTGTAGACCAGCGGATTGTTACCTACGACGGCCTGGTGGACTGGGGCGGGAAGGTAATCTTTGAAAATTCCCTGACCTACGGTGATGGGGTGCTGGATTGTGTCCTTGGGAAGGACACGTTTTTCTACCTGAAAAGAAAGATCCCGGAAAAACTGGCCCAAATCGGACGGCGCCTGGTAGGGGCCTTTGCCATCCGGCGAAAATTTTTCCACTTCGAGTTTTTCGAGGTAGACGGAGACTACATGCCCATCGAGATCAACTGCCGCCCGCCCGGGGGGCCGATCGTTGATATGATGAATTACAGCGTGGACGATGACCTTTACGCCGCCTACGCGCGACTGATCGCCCATGGGCAGACATCAGCGGCCGCCGAAAAGAAGTATTACTGTGCGTATATCGGCCGGAGGGATCGACGCTATACCCTTTCTCACGACGCCATCATCTCCCGCTACGGAGATCAGATGGCCGAGTATGGCGAAAACCCGGCGGTTTATCAGGGCGCCATGGGGCGGTACCGATATATCATCCGCGACCCATCCAAAACCCGCCTCCTCCAAATGGCATCCGATATCCTTGAGGCAGAAGGATAGTCCTGCTCATCCTGTTAAATGGAATAAGCGTACAACTGGGTTATAGTACAGAGGACGAAGAACTGGTCACATATTGTGATCGGGTGCAAAGCCTTAAACTTGTATCGGGATCGGGGCTAGCCGCCCGCAGGGCTGAGTCGGTTTCACAAATCGGCATCTCCCGATTTGTGAAACAAGATAAATACACTCTGTGTCCTGCGCTTGCCGGGTCGTAGTCCAGTGGAAGCTGGACGAAGCCTTGTGCCTCTGTGGTGGGAAATGATTCTCTGCGGTCTCTGAGAACTCTGTGATATGTAACCTGGAGTTCAGGAAGCGGATCGGGGCCCCATGAACAACCACAACACAAATCCAAGAATGGGAAATATCAGGATAAACACAATCCAGAAAACCTTCTTCCCCGTTGTTGCTCTGCTCTGAAAGGTGCTGACAATCGCCCATATATTGGCAATCAGAAGGATCAGACCGAATAAGCCGACTTCAAGTCCCAACATTCCACACTCCTGGTTGTGATGTGATTAAGAATAGTTAGGTTTAAACATTCGAGAAAAAGTTGTCCAGGGCAAAAGTTTCTCCATAAGATCACAATTCGTGATTATAGACAGCCGTCCGCGCGTCCCGCCTGTCCTGCATAGTCCTGCCAGTCCCGTTTATCCTGAGCTTGTCGAAGGGAGCTATGTCGAGGGAAGCAGCGCCGAAGGGAACCCGCCTGCGGTGAGCATGTCGAATTCGTCGAAGGGCCTGTCCGGCGTTTTATCGGGTCGTAGCTCGAAGAGCGACTAGTAGGGTCGAAGCCTTATGCGAAGCCCTAAGACTGAAGCCTTGGCGAAGTCGGAAGACGGAAGCATCGCCGAAGGGCAGGTTTAAATAATATCAAACTCGGTGCTCTCTGTGTGCTCTGTGAGATGATTATTCAAAATTTATCACAAAAAGGTGAACACCCATGATGTTTATTAAATATAAGTTTCTGATAGCCTTCACTGTCGCTCTGTCTATCGGTCTCGGCTGGCATTCATCGGTTGTGGCCGGAAATACACTGTTGATGAGCATAGAGGACCTCAAGGACAGGATCGGTGATCCAGACATTCTTATACTGGATGTCCGGACAGGCTCTGACTGGACAGACAGCTCGCGTAAAATCAAAGGCGCCCTGCGGTTCGACCCCGAAAAGTTCAGTTCCTGGGCCCGACTCCTGCCCAAAAGCAAGACGATTGTATTTTACTGAACCTGACCCAACGAGGAGACCAGTGCCAGTATGGCACGGCAATTAAAGAACGTTGGATACTCCAGCGTATATGCTCTACACGGCGGATGGCAGGGATGGTTCGCCGCCGGCTTCCCTGTGGAGCAGAAGTAGGTAGAAAGCCGTCTAGCTTATCTAATTCACATCAACTGGGCGCTGAAGTTTGACAATTCTTATCGATACCGATAACGAACGATACGATTTGTGACCTCCAATTCCGACTGTCGTTGATTGTATAATCTGATATGGGATGATGAAAGACATTAGCTACGGATTGAGATTGAGATGACGCAGGGCTGAGCATCTTTTTGATTTCAGCACTATTTTGTCCTGTCAGTCCCGTTTATCCTGCTTGTCCTGAGCTTGTCGAAGGGAGCTATGTCGAAGGGACGTCTCTCGTAGGGCAACGACAAGTGAAAAATAGCTATCATCTGACTCAGCGGTCTTGCTGCCTTGAGTGAGTGAAGCGAGGGGGCGGTTTTCGTCAGCGTTCATCATCGATAATCAGCGGCTAATCAAACAAGATAGGTAAAAAATGGCACTCACCCCGGAAAATAAAAGAAGCGTCGACGGCATCCTCCTTTCCCACCACTACACCGACTACAAGTGGATCGATCCCCAGAAGATTATCGTCTCCCAGTGGGTCCGCATGAAGTGCATGTTCGGCTGCGGCGAATACGGCCGCGGCGGCGCCTGCCCACCCAATACGCCGCCGGTGGCCGAATGCGAGCGCTTTTTCAAGGAATATTCCGATGCCATCATCCTTCATTTCGAAGGCAAGATGGACAAACCCGAGGACCGTCACGCATGGTCGGCCAAGATCAATGCCAAGCTGGTCAAGCTGGAACGCGCCGTGTTCCTGGCAGGGTTCGAGCGTGTGTTTCTGCTGTTTATGGACTCGTGCTGTTTCTGCAAGGAGTGCACGGGCAGCCGCGAAACCTGCGAGCAGCCCCGCATGGCCCGGCCCTCCCCCGAGGCCATGGCCGTGGATGTCTATTCCACTGTGCGTCAGTTCGGCTTCGAAATCAATGTCCGCACCGACTATGACCAGAAGATGGACCGCTACGCCTTCTTAATGGTTTATTAGAAAGGGTCGCAGACGGTAGCAACCTATAAACTGATTGACTTACCTTGGATTCTCAGTCTTGAACGCGCCTGGAACCCGATTAAAGCAAGCTGCCCGCAGGGCTGAGGCTATTTTCATTTGTCGGCGTCTCAGCGACAAATGAAAAAACATATTTATTCTCCGCGCACTCTGCGCCTCGAGTGAGTGAAACGAGCGGGCGGTAAAGGTCAGATGCTGCCGCCCGCAGGGCTTGACCGAATCAATCTCTGTGGTCTCTGTGAGCTCTGTGAGAAGATTCGGTGTTTACGCCCTTTCAACTTTCAACTTTCAACTTCAGACTTTTAACTTTTTCTCTCAAACCTTTGAACTTTCGCCTAATCCATATTACCCAGTACCCAGTACCCAGTACCCAATACCTATTACCCAATACCCAATACCCAGCTTCATTTCACTAAAGATCTCACTCGAGAGAGTAAGTCCTTCATAGCAACATTTGGAAGCATATAATTTCGCCGTTTTCGGCTGCTTTCTCCATCCAGAAATACTTTAATCTTATCTGCAACGGCCACTGACAATAACACTTCAAAGTGATTTAGATCCACATAATAGTATTCCGGATTATCCGAAACGGTTTGCGAAGCCACCGTCACAATGATGTCGTTGTCCTCCTTCATAAACGGTATAGTACTGTTACCGCCTGTGGTAATAATAGATAGGACAGGAACCTTCAGCTTTTGTTTATTGGCTTTTTTGATGATCTCAGAGCTGGGGTCTATATCCTTGTATAACTGATACCTTGGATACATATACCGGAGAGAAGCTGCGGCCTCGGAACCGCCCAATGGCGTAGATATGGTAACAATCTTACCGATATGCAATCTTGTTCTTAAAAGCAAAATTGCGATAATGCCGCCAAGCGAATGAGAAACAATATCAAATGGATCGTTTTTAAATTCTTTCCGGGCCAATCGGGCGATCCGTTTTACGTTTTTGTCCAGTGGTTTTTCAATCGAATACTCCGGCGCCAGTGCGTTATGGGTTCCCATATTTGTTTGGATGAGCGTGAAAGAAACCGGCGACATGTTTGCACCGTGGATGTAGAGTATATTTTTTTTCATAAACCGTCCTCTTTGTTAGCTGCACCAAACGGAGACTCTCATGAGCAAGGCACTTCGAGGTGACGCTGTAGTCCACCTACCGCGAACCTCGAATAACGCCGGGCATGGGAGTCTCCATTTGGCCCGGAGGGGGAGATCTTTTCAGCGATTAGCTGAAAAGATTTGATGCAGCATGCATAAAAAAACCTCCTGCCAGCAAGGTCCAAGAACTGAAAGTATTAGGATGCTAACAGAAGGTTGTGGGTAGAGAAATTAGCAAAATTGAGCGTTTTTGTCAATTTTTGAAATTTTGCAATACCTCGAGCACATAATCGATATCATATTCGGTATGATCGGCCGATACCTGGAATCGGATTTCCTCATCGCCTCTGGGGACGACAGGGTAATTCAACCCGGTGGCCAGAATGCTGTTTTCGATCAGGTACCGGACCATTTCCGCAGTCTTTTTGGTGTCCCGGACCATCAACGGAACGATCGGATGCTCACTTTCAATGATCTCGTATTCCAGCCCCAGCAGCCCTTCCTCGAATCTTTTCGTAAGTCGTCTCAGCTTTGAGAGCATTTTTCTTCCTTTTTCACTGTCTAAAATATCTATTGCTTTGGCGGCTGCAGCCGCCTCTGCCGGTGTTATCGGGTTCGAGTAAATGCAACAGGCGCTGCTTCACGCAGGTAGTCGATAACGGGTGCACTGGCAGTGATATAGCCGCCATTGACGCCCAGAGATTTTCCCAGCGTGGCGACAATCATGTCGATGCCCTGCGCCTTGGTGTACTCCTCGGTGCCACGGCCGGTCTTCCCAAAAGCGCCCACACCGTGAGAATCATCAACGAGAATATTGACCCCTTCCGGATACGCCGCATCGTACCGGTCGGCGATTTCTGCAATCCGGACCAACGGCGCATGATCACCCCGCATGCTGAAAATGCCGTCTGTAACGATTAAAACTCGACTTCCCTTGCCGGTAAACCGTTCTATATGCTCTTCCAGATGATCGATATCGAGGTGACGATAGATCTCTTTGGTTTTGGGGCGCGAAAGCTTGATCGCGTTGATGATGCTGTTGTGGTTGAGCGCATCGCTGATAACAATTGTGTTGCTGTCGATGAGCGGTGTAATCACGCCCATAATAGCCGCGTAGGCTGAACTGAAAATCATGGCGGCTTCTCTTTTGTGAAATTCAGCCAGCTTCGCTTCCAACTCTATGCGGTGTGCATACGTGCCGCTGATAAACCGGACTGCCCCTGGACCTACCCCGAAATTTTCTGTAACGGTTTCTTCGGCGTTTTTGACGTCTGCGTTTAAAGAAAGCCCGAGATATGAATTCGAATTCATCCGCAAAAACGCTTTTCCCGGAAAACCGCTCAAGAAATATCGGGGGCCCTTTCCATCTTCCTCCGGCTGTACGCCGACAATGACCATCTCTTTTCCTTTGAGCAGCCCTTTGCCATCGAGCTCGGTCAGTTTTTGCTTCAACATGTTTTCCATTTTCAAGCGGGGCATGCGACATCCTCCGTAATTGCCTGGATATGTTTCAGCATGTCTTCGGTCATGGATTTAAGGTCGTACTCGGGATGCCATCCCCACTCCTCCCGTGCCGCGCTGTCGTCGATGCTGTCAGGCCAACTGTCGGCAATGGACTGCCGGAGTGGATCGATCTTAAAACTCAACTCGAATTCGGGAATCACTTTTTTTATCTCGGCTGCGATCGTTTCCGGAGCGACCGACATTGCAGCGACATTAAATCCATTGCGGTGCTTCAAGCATAAGGGATCTGCTTCCATGAGCGTGATGGCAGCATTCAACGCATCCGGCATATACATCATATCCAGAAGCGTTCCCTTTTTTAGGTAGCATGTGTATTTCTTATGCTTGATCGCTTCGAAATAGATTTCGACGGCGTAGTCGGTGGTCCCTCCGCCCGGTGCGGTTTTATACGAAATCAGACCAGGGTAACGGACGCCCCGCGTGTCTACGCCGGACCTCTTGTAATAATAATCGCAAAGCAGCTCCCCGGTGACCTTGCTGACCCCATAAATGGTGTCAGGACGCTGAATGGTGTCCTGGGGAGTATTTATTTTCGGTGTTGCAGGCCCATATGTGCCGATAGAGCTGGGCGTGAAAACCGCGCACTGATATTCGCGGGCGACTTCCAGTACATTATAGAGGCCATGGACATTGACACTCCAGCACAACTGGGGCGCTTTTTCACCACTGGCCGACAGTACCGCCGCTAGATGGTAAATCGTATCCACCTTATGGGTTCTCACCACTTCGGCAACGGTGCTGATGTCGGTACAGTCGATAAAGTGAAACGGGCCGGATTCCAGCAATGCCTTATCAGGCTTTTTGTTGTGGCCCGCTGCAATAACGTTTTCTTCACCCAGTCTTTTTCGCAGGAGAGGGGTCAATTCCGAACCAATCTGGCCAACTGCTCCGGTTACCATGACCTTTTTCATTTCTCCTCCTGGTGATGATGTCCGTCAAAGGAAAAATATGGACCTGCAGGCAAACCGGCATTCGATCACGTTATATGACGCCGAATTTGCCGATAGCCCTGTTTCGATCGAGTCCGCCTGCCACTCACACTCTTGCCTGTTCGTGGATCAGTTCATTCTTGGCCAGATATTCATGAAGTTTCTGTGGTGAAAAATTAATGATATTTTTTGAGAGCTTGTGGATCCGATACCCCTGTCGGGAAAGCGGTTCCATCATGGGATACAGAAACCGGCGCATCCGTGCCGATGCGACGAGTATGATAACGCGTGAGCGTTCCGTATGGGCCAGTTTTTGAATGTGGTTTAGAACGTTGATGGCAAAGCGGCGTCTCAATTCATTGAGGTGCTGATCCCGTTTGTCTTCATAGCCGTGGACACCTCCTCCCATGGGGGCTGCACCGCGACCGGTCTTGGAGTCCGAAAAAATCTCCTGGCTATCCTTGATTTCCTTATTTTCGAGTTCAGTGCAGGCCATCAATTTTGGGCGGGATTCCAGCTCGGGAAACTCGACCGGCTCGAAAGTGAAAAAACGTGCCAGGGAGCGATTGACCAGTATGATTAGGTAGTGGCTCATAACTTCCCCCGGGCATTGCATGGAAAAGGATTCAAACCACACGCCAACCTGCAAGGGCTTTTTTGTTGGATTTCGGGGAGTACCGCTGGAAGAGGATTTGTACGAGGAGGTGAGCTAGGGGCCGGTTTCAGATCATGAACGCCGTATCATATGTTTTCGGGAAGCACGTCAAGTTCAACAGGCGGGGTTTGGTACTTTATTTCGGGTGCATGTGACTTGCTATCACCTCCCCAACCTATCGTATTCATATAGTTTATTCGATCGCAACGGCGGAAAAGATGAACGCACGACTGTTTTCTTTGGATGCCGTCAAACACTCCCCATTTCATAAAATGACTGTTGGAGGTGGTTAGACCATCCGGTGGCGTCTCATAATGTGTTGAAGGTTGACGGCATTAACATCAGAGTAATCACAAACATTGGAAAAGCCATAGGTAAATACCTGATTTTATATCTTTGGGAAAGGCAATTGGTGAGATCCTAGACACCCGACATCTATCCTCTGTCCTCTGCTTGCCCACTGGCCCGTCAGTCCGTTAGCCCGTTTGTCCTGAGCAAGCGAAGCGCGTCGAAGGGTTTGCCGGTTGTACTCGGATACAAGATCCAAGACTCAGGATTCAAGATATGAAAGATAATCAGTCAGTTTCCACCCCATGAGGCGTGCATCCTGTATCCTGTATCTTGAAGCCTGCCCCCTGACACCTGAAACCCGACACCTGATTTCTGTGTCTGTCATCGGTTTTCTGTCATCTGATCCCCGTCCCCATATTTTTCTTCAGTTATTTGATCTTTTGTCTTGACAATATAGTTAGGCAACCTTACAATAGGTCCATGAACGATCATCAAAACGCTTTTGACCGCATGCAGGATCTTGTTCTGGCCATTGTGGAGCTGATCAACACCGGGCATAAGGACGGCGTGGACTATGGGACCGGCCACCGTCTCTCGCCTGTCGAAGCCCACACCATCCAGGCCGTGGGCGACAACCAGGGGCTGAATCTGACCGCCCTGGCCAAGGCCATGAATGTGACCAAGGCCACCATGTCCGAACGCGTCAAAAAGCTTACCAGGCAAGGCCTGCTGAGAAAGTCCATGGCCCTTGACAACCGTAAGGAGATCCTCATCACCCTGTCGGAGAAAGGCCGCCTAGTCGAAAAAGGCCATGAGGAGGCACACCGGAAGATGTTCAAACTTTTTGCCTCCCACTACGGCGACCAGACGGAAGAGCAGCTTGAGCTTTTCAATCGGGCCTTCAGCGACTACCTTGCGCTGGCCCGGTCCATCGAAACACATGATAAAACAGATTAATGGCAGTTCCCTTTTTTTACAATCATTGTTAGTTTGACTAACAAACAAAACTGGATCAACAAAAATCACACAAGGAGAGAAACAATGAACGACACATTCGCGGAAAAAGCCAAAATGTGGGATTCCAACCCTCAGGTCAGGGCCCTGGCCGACCTGTTCTCAGCCGAGTTGAACAAGATCGTCCTGGATCACAGCGGTCTCGCCATCCTGGAGTTCGGCTGCGGCACGGGCCTTGTCAGACTCCGGTACGCTGTAAAAGCCGCTTCCCTGGACATGGTCGACGCCTCTCCGGCCATGCTCGATGTACTCCGGGCCAAGGAAGAGGCCCGGGCAAGCCATGTCACCGTTCATGAGGGAACGCTTTCAATGCTGGTCGGGCGGGCCGTTGCGCCGGAGTCTGTTGACTGGGTCATCTCCAACATGGCTCTGCATCATGTGGAGGATATCCCGGCCCTGATCGGGGAGTTGCACCGGCTGATCAAACCCGGCGGCCGTGTGACCATCGGCGAACTGGAAGCCGAACCCGGAACCTTTCACGCACCGGATATGGTCCCGCACAACGGCTTTGATCCCCATGAGTTGTCCCGGCTCTTTGAAAAAGGGGGATTCACCCTGAACAAAACCCACACGTTCCTGACCATGCCCAGGGAGGACAACGACGGCGTGACCAGAACTTACAGCGCCTTCATCCTTGACGCGACACGCCCCTCTGCAATTTAGGAAAAGAAAATGAACGCGTCAGGGGTCGCCGAAACCGTGGAACCTTTCCTGTTCCTACATCAGAGATGGAAGGTTTCGCTAAGGATAATAGAGCGTTTGGATTGAACTGTTTCAGTCGTTTTCGATGACCCGGTAAGATCACAATACGCGCTGCAATCGGAACGTTATTCTGACAAACGCTCTAAAACCCGCAATCAAAAACAATGAATGGTTCTTTGCCTGTCCTCCCTGGGAAAAAGAAAGTGTTGAAATACAATACGGAGTTGGTTGGCACCAAAAGAAATGCCCATACGTGGACTTCTTCAAAAGGGAAGGCGTTGCAGAATTGACAAGAGCCTACGGTGATATGGATGAACGAATCGCAGAGCTTCTTCCAGAATATATAGAGTTAAGAAGGGAAAACGACATGTGCAAGGGAGACGACTTCTGCGATTTTTTGTACTACAGAAAACAGCCGAATTATTTAGATAGTCAGGTCTGAATTGACCAGACTATCGGCCAAAGTGATATGTGTTTTTTCTGCTATGACTCCCTATTTATCAAGGGGCTATAAAACTTGTGATATCTCAAACAAAACAAAGGCACAGTCTATAAGACAGTCACCCTGACACCTGCCTGTGGGGTCGAAGCGCATAGCGCTAAGCCCCAAAACCCGACACCTGATATCTGTCTTCTGCCCTGTTTAAGCGCCATACTTTTTCGGGATTATGCACCATTTTAAGGGTATTCTCACGCAATGGTCTGAGTATGTAGGACCCTAAAGCCATTGTTTGCAGTTTTCCGAACTTGGCGTCCCGCAGCCTTTCCAAGTAAAGATGTGAGCATGAGCATAAATGGCATCGGACGCATCACGATTTTCTTTTTTCCATTTTTGGCAACTCGTTCCTCAGGGGTTCG
>Ga0049114_1000221_pt1 | contig 11717 bp, 12 predicted proteins | sample WorMettanBELIZE2_FD_55211 | JGI IMG/M metagenome (GOLD analysis project Ga0049114, IMG submission 55211) | Marine gutless worms symbiont microbial communities from Max Planck institute for Marine Microbiology, Germany - Olavius tantulus BELIZE.2 | ecosystem: Host-associated > Annelida >... | reverse complement strand
TGATTTCGCGAGTACGAACACCGACCTCCTTTGTCAGCACCTTATATCGATATTTCGTAATCCAAATAAGGTGCACTCTTAAATCATGCACCGTATGCGATAAGCTTCTGTAAGATTTCATAAATGAGAGCAGACTAAACGTCTTGCACTAAAGTGCATGGTTTTTACTAACGAATTGAAACAATAAAGGTGGCGACATCAAGTCCGGTTTGTTACTTTCTGGCATGCCGCCACCGGACAGATGAGTATTCATTCCGTACGGGCCATGCGTTTCCGGTCGGCACAAACCAACCGTCAATCCCAAGGGAGTATAAAATCATGCTCAGAAGAAAAGGTATTTTGGCGTTCGCTACCTTTGCGCTGGCCATTGGGCTTGCGTTCGTCGCAGGGTCCGTGCCGGCGGCGGCGTGCAAGGGCCTCGAACGGGGCCTGTGCGAAAGGAAAGATTGCAGCTAGGTAGAGTCGTACACGCGCAAGGACGGCGTAAATGTCGCTGGTTACTGTAAGTCCAAACCCTACAAAAAGAAGAGACTCGATAGCGGGAGCAGGTCGGTCGGGTCTGACCCCAAGGAAAGGTTCGATAGCAAAAGCAAATCGGTCGAGTCGGACGGCAAGAAGAGACTCAATAGCAAGCGCAAGCCGGGCGACAAAAAGAAGTCTGAATCCAAGAAGAAGACAAGCAAGAAGAAGTCCGAAAAGACGATCTAGCCCGGGTGGATCGGACGTGTTCGTTAGGACACGCAAGGCCAGCTGATCGTCTGCCGGGGCTTTGTCGGCGTCTTAACGCAACCTACACCCACATTACCCCCGCGGGCCTACGTGCCCGACTACATGGGTCGCGCAGGTTGAGCAAAGGGCGTAGGATGCGGTAGTGGGAGGTCTTTCAGGATGGCTCTGCCGGGGGTGCAAACCGCGGTTCGCGCGGTGATTGTGAGCTTGCTGGCCAGTGCACACATTCCCCGCGCGAACTGCCTTGATGAATGGTCCGTGCCCAACCCGTCCAGTGGCCTAGATCGCAATCGAATCCCAATTTCGATCCCGATTTCAGGCATGGCGCATCCCTCTCTACTTTAACCAAACAGCTTCTTAAGAGTTCACATAACACCCCACCACCCCCGGAGGACATTTCATGGGGAGACCGCTGACAACGCTTGTATTGGCAGTCTGGGCCCTGGCGGTTCAAGCAGAAGTACGCACGCAAGACGTCCATTATCAAATCGAGGACGAAGCATTCACCGGTTATCTCGCCTATGACAATGCGCTGGACGGAAACGCCCCAGCATACTCGTGGTACACGAGTGGTGGGACCTTTCCGACTATGAAAAGCGCCGTGCCCGTATGCTCGCCGAATTGGGTTATGTGGCCTTCGCCGTGGACATGTACGGTAGCGGCAAGCATACCGACGATCCGGATTAAGCGCGGCATGGAGGTACTCCGCTACGATGCCGACGCGGATCGCCGTTCATGGCAGGTCATGCAGCAGTTTTTCGAGGAAATCTTCGCCGATTGAGATCGGGTAAGGTTGCGGATATTGAAGCCCGAGGAGTACTTCCTCGAGGAGGAGCCCTACTACGAGTCCGTGGGCGACGAGATCGCGGTGTTCGAGGCCACCTACCGCAACGGGTTGCCGGTGTTGTTGAAGAGGCCTACCGGTTGCGGCAAGACGCGCTTCATGGAACACATGGCCTGGCGGCTCGAGCGGGCGCTGATAACTGTCTCCTGTCACGACGACCTGACCGCTTCCGATCTGGTGGGCTACTTCCTGGTCAAGGGCGGTGAGACTATCTGGGTCGACGACCCCTTGGCGCGGGCGGTGCGCGCCGGGGAAATCTGCTATCTGGATGAGATCATAGAGGCGCGTAAGGATACCACCGTCGTCATCCATCCCCTGGCCGACGACCGGCGGGTGGAAAAGGCGGGGGAACTATTGGCAGCGCCCGACGATTTTTGCCTTGCTATCTCCTATAATCCGGGCTACCAAAGAGTGCTCAAGGACCTCAAGCAGAGTACGCGCCAGCGCTTCGTGGCCTTGGAGTTCGACTACCCGGAGGCCGGGTTGGAGCAGCGGATTCTGGAGAAAGAGACCGGGGTGGCCCCGGAACAGGCGCGCCAACTGATCAAGTTCGCCCACATGACCCACAACCTCAAGGGCCAGGGCCTCGACGAGGACGCCTCGACACGGCTCCTGGTCCATGCCGCCAAGCTGATCGTCTCCGGCGTCGCCCCGGTCACTGCCTACCGGAGCGCCATTGCCCAAGCCTTGACCGATGATGCGGACATGCTGGCGGCGATCTACGAGATCGGTGCCTCGCTCTTTTGATCGTCGGTACCCATGTTCGCTATTATGAATCGGGATTTGCCCCGCCCTGACGATCTGCCTTCACGGCTTGGCCGGATCATGCTGTTCGCGGCCTGGGTGGTAGGGCTGGCTGTGCTTGCCCTGTTCTTCCAGCGCCTGCTCGACGATCAGGAGAACCCGAACCGGGAGCTCGAGACAACCTCGGACGCACAAGGTCGTCCCCAGGTAATCCTGCGGCGCAACCGGTCCGGGCACTATGTGGCCAATGGCCGGATCAATGGTGAGCCGGTGGTCTTTCTCCTCGATACCGGTGCCACGGACGTCGCACTCCCGCTCCGGGTGGCGCGTCGGCTCGGCGTGCCCTTGGGTGCGGCACGCATAGCCAAGACGGCGAACGGCAATATCCGGATCCGGAGCGCACGGCTCGGCAGCGTCGACCTGGGGGGTCTGACGGCCCGCCGCGTACAGGCGTCGGTGTTGCCCAATATGCCGGGAGAAGAGGTACTGCTGGGGATGAGCTACCTGAAGCGGTTCGATCTCATACAGCGCGGCAACACCCTTACCTTGCGTGCCCCGAAATAGTGCGCGATGACTGAGCAGCGTCGACGCATACTGGTGGTGGGTGTCGCCGCCCTGGATACCATCAATGAGGTGGCGGACTATCCGACGGAGGATGCGGAGCTGCGCGCCTTGGATCGGCGCATCGTCCGGGGCGGCAATGCCGCCAATACCCTAGCGGTGCTCGGCCAGTTGGGGCATGCCTGCGCCTGGGCGGGAACTTTGGGTAAAGATGCCGAGGGCGCGTGGGTCCTCAAGGATCTGGATCGCCGTGGCATCGACACCGGATCTTGCGTTTTCCATCCCCAGGGCAGCACATCCACCTCCTATGTGGTATTGAGCCGGGCCAACGGCAGCCGCACCATCATCCATTATCGCGACCTACCCGAGCTCTCGGCGGCCGACTTCGCCCGGATCCCGCTCGCCGGCTATGACTGGGTACACTTCGAGGGTCGTGATCCCAAGGAAATCAGGGCCATGCTGAGGGATTGCGTCCGGCGTTTCCCGGAGACCAGAGTCTCGCTGGAGATCGAGAAGCCGAGGCCCGGGATCGAGACCCTGTTTATGGGACCGGATGTCCTGATTTTCTCCCGCCACTATGCCCGGAGCCGCGGATATGCGGACCCGCGACGCTTCCTGCGCGATCAGTGGGGGCACACAGACGCCGGGTTGCTGATCCTACCCTGGGGCGAGGTGGGGGCCTATGCCCAATCTCGCGCTGAAGGAGTCTGCTTCGCACCTGCCCATAAACCACCACTGGTCAGAGATACCCTGGGGGCCGGGGATGTCTTCAACGCCGCGGTCATCGACGGTCTCCTCGCCGGACTCGCCCCGGCGGCACTGCTCGACCACTGCAATGCACTGGCCGGCCACAAGTGCGGCCTCCTGGGATTGGACGACTTGGTAGCGAGTGCCCGTGAAGCGGGAGTCCTATGACCGATACCTGACTGGGGCTTTGCTCGAGCCATGATGCGGGGGAGATAACCGATGGTTACCAACTATTCCCAGTGGCCGCGAGGAGGAAGACGGCCGGTTCTCAGGAAGATCGATACGTGTCCACTCTGCTCCGCGCGTTTCCCGGCCGGCGTAGCCGAGTCTCCTTGAGGCATAATAGTCCCCAACTCGCACCGTCCATCCCATTCCTGCCGTAGCGGTTGTACCCGGATGTCCCAGAAAGAAGACCAAAAAAAGACCAATTTCATTCGCCAGATTATCGACGAGGATCTAGCCCATGGGAGGCACGCCCGCATCGCCACCCGCTTTCCGCCGGAACCGAACGGTTATCTGCACATCGGGCATGCCAAATCCATCGTGCTCAATTTCGGAGTCGCTCAGGATTACCAGGGCACCTGCAACCTGCGTTTCGACGATACCAACCCGCACAAAGAGAACCAGGAGTACGTGGAGGCGATCGAGGAAGACGTGCGTTGGCTGGGTTACGACTGGGGAGAGCGGCTCTATTTTGCCTCCGATTACTTCGAGCAGCTCTACGGGTTTGCCGTCGAGCTGATCGAGAAGGGCCGAGCCTATGTCTGCGCGTTGGATGCGGAACGGATGCGCGAGTATCGCGGTACTCTGACTGAATCCGGACGGGAGAGCCCCTACCGCGAGCGTCCAATAGTGGAGAACCTGGACCTTTTCGCGCGGATGCGGGCCGGCGTCTTCCCTGATGGGAGCCTGACCCTGCGGGCCAAGATCGACATGGCCTCGCCCAACCTGAATCTGCGCGACCCCGTCCTCTACCGCATCCGCCATGGGGTGATCCATCACCGAACGGGCGACGAGTGGTGTCTGTATCCCACCTATGATTACACTCACCCGATCTCGGATGCCCTCGAAGGCATCACCCATTCCCTCTGTACCCTGGAGTTTGAGGACCACCGGCCCCTCTACGATTGGGTGGCCGCCAATGTCTCGGTACCTTGCAGGCCGCGCCAGATCGAGTTCTCCCGGCTCAATCTCGAGTACACGGTAATGAGCAAGCGCCTGCTGACCAAGCTGGTGAACGAAGGCATCGTCGAGGGCTGGGACGACCCGCGGATGCCGAGCATCGCCGGGCTGCGCCGCCGCGGCTACACCCCGGGGGCCATCCGCACCTTCTGCCAACGCATTGGTGTGACCAAGGCCGACAACCTGGTGGAGGTGGCCATGCTGGAAAGTGCCGTCCGCGAGGATCTGGACCGCAATACCCCCCGGCTCATGGCGGTGTTGCGGCCCCTCAAGCTGGTCATAGAAAGCTATCCGGAAGACCGGCCCGAAGCGCTCCTCGCGTCCAAACATCCCAAGGACGCGACCATGGGGGCGCGGGCGATTCCCTTCTCCAGGGAGCTCTACATCGACCGCAACGACTTCATGGAAGAGCCGGTCAAGGGGTTCAAGCGATTCACTATCGGCGGCGAGGTGCGTTTGCGCTATGCCTACGTGGTGCGCTGCGTCGGGGTCGTCAAGGACCGGACCGGAAGGGTCGTGGAGCTGCGTTGTACCCACGATCCCGACACCCTCGGCAAGAACCCGGGGAATCGCAAGGTCAAAGGCGTCATCCACTGGGTCTCGGCGCGGCACGCGGTCGCGGCGGAGGTAAGGTTCTACGATCGGCTGTTCACGGTCCCGGAACCCGGCGTGGGGGAGCGAGACTTTCGCGCGGACCTGAACCCGGATTCCCTGCAAGTCCTGACCGGCTGCTTCGTGGAATCGGGCCTGACGAGGATCGCGCCGGGCGATCGCTTTCAGTTCGAGCGCGAGGGCTATTTCATAGCGGACCCGGACTCCAGACCCGGACGACCGGTGTTCAATCGCACCGTGACCCTACGCGACACCTGGGGGCGGAAAATGGGGGAGCAGAAAATGGAGGGCCAAGAAACGGGCAAGATCACCGAATCACCCATTTGATCTCTTCGAGGCTGGTAATTCCCGATTTGACCTTACATAGACCCGATTCGCGCAGGTCCATCACACCTTCGAGCCGGGCCTGCTCCGCGAGCCGCAGCACATTGCCGCCCTCCGGAATCAGGTGCCTGATCGCCTCGGCAATCGGCATGACCTGAAAGATATCGACGCGCCCCCGATATCCGTTGGTGCAATGCTCGCAACCGACCGCGCGGTAGATCGTCGACTCCGCCTCGATTTCATGACTGCTGAAGCCCTCTTTCAACAAGGCGTCGCGTGGCAGCTGTTCGGGCTCCTTGCAATGGGGGCAAAGCCGTCGTGCCAGACGTTGGGCTATGACCAGGTAAATCGAGGAGGCGATATTGTAGAGGGGGATGCCCATATTCGCCAGATAAGTCAGGGATTGGGGTGCGTCGTTGGTGTGCAGCGTGGAGAGCACCAGGGATCCTGTCTGGGCGGCCTTGACCGCGATCTCCGCCTCTCCGGGTCACGAATCTTCCGACCATGAAGATGTCCGGGTCTTGGCGCAGAAAGGCCCGCAGCGCTGCCGCGAAAGTGAGCCCGGTCTTTACATTCATGTTGACTTGGTTGATTCCGGGTACCCGGATTTCTACCGGATCCTCGACCGTCAAGATGTTGACCTCCGCTCGGTTGAGGATAGCCAACGCGCTGTAAAGGGAAACCGTTTTTCCCGAGCCCGTAGGTCCGGTCACCAAAATCATGCCGTAGGGTTTTTGAATGGCGGATAAGAATGCGGATTTCTGCTCCGGCTCGAAGCCGAGGTGGCCGAAGCCAACCAGTTCTGCAGATGCGTCCAAAATTCTCAGAACGACCTTCTCTCCGTACAAGGTCGGTAGGGTGTTGACGCGGAAATCGACCTCCCGATTGCGGCCGATCTTGAGCTTGATGCGCCCATCCTGAGGTACCCCAGTGCTCGGCTATATTCATGCGCGACATCACTTTGAGTCGCGCTACCAGGCGCGCGACGATATTCACCGGGGGATTGGAAACTTCCCGCAACAGACCATCTTGGCGGAAGCGGATCCGGCAATGCTTCTCGTAGGGTTCGAAGTGGATATCCGAGATCCTGTTGTCAATGGCGTCCATAAGGATCTTATTGATATAGCGGACAATGGGGGCGTCGTCGACGTTCGGCTCCGAGTCGTACCGCTGCGCCTCTTCCTCGGAAGCGATGTCCAAGCTGTTCAGGTCGGTATCCAGGCTATCCAACATAGCCCGATCCCAGACCACAGTCGCCTGCTCGATCGCAGCGGCGCGCTTTACTTCTTCGACGAGGACCATGTTCGGGGCCAAGCCCGTGGCGAATCCGATCTCGTCCAGGGCCCGGTAGTTCTTAGGATCCGAGACGCCGAGAAAGAGCCGATTGCCGCGCTGGAAGATAGGCAAGGCGCGGTGCTTACTCACCAACTTTTCATCGACCAGGTTCAGGGGGAGATCGGCAAGATCGACGGCATCCAGATCCAACAGGGGTACCCCGACTCATCGGCGGCGGCAAGGGCAATCCGCTCGCTGTTCAGCTGCGCTTCCGCGACCAAATAATGGACGAACGATTGTCGGCGCTCCAATGCCTCTCGGTGCGCGTTCCGTGCTGCTCTTCCGAGAGCAGCTGGGCGCGCACCAGACGCTAAGCGAAGCTGAAAAGCTTGAGTGTCGCTTGACTGGTCGCCATGAATACTTGCCTGCTCGGTACGAGAAACAGGGCAGATACGCCAAGGATTTCAACAAAGATTGAAAAAGCAGGGTCTGGTACTGTGTTCTGACTTATTTTGCGTTTTCAGACCCATAGGGTAGGCTGCATCTATCAATCAAGCACGGTGTTGGTGGACACACCCCACTCTATGAGCATATATGTAAAATATGCCGAAATGGAATACTCAGGCATGCTGACATCATCGAACCGCATTAGCCAAATAGCCAAGTTGATTGGGATGCGTATGCTTGAAATCGGGATCGGGATCGGGATCGGGATTACGGTTGCGATCCTGATTCCGATCCGGTTAGGTGCTTCTGCAAAACCGATAAGCAACGGGTAGCCAAGCCGTTACCGCATCCTCCGGTTCAACGCTTGAGAACTTGTAGGATCTCTTCGAGTTCCAGTCGCAGTTGGCGGATGATCTGGTGGCTTTGCGAGGTGTCTTGCTGGGCAGTCTTGCCCGATAGCTGCTGGCGGGCACCACCGATGGTAAATCCCTGCTCGTAGAGCAGATTCCGGATCTGGCGCACCATGAGTACGTCGTGGTGTTGGTAGTAGCGGCGGTTGCCCCGCCGCTTCACCGGCTTGAGCTGGGGAAACTCCTGCTCCCAGTAACGCAGAACATGTGGCTTGACCGCGCATAGCTTACTGACTTCACCGATGGTGAAGTAACGCTTGCCTGGTATGGGCGGTAGCTCGTTGCTGCTAATGTTCGTTTCCAGCATAGGCCCCCACCCGTAATTTCAGTTTCTGTCCCGGACGAAAAGTGACTACACGACGGGCAGAGATAGGAATCTCCTCACCTGTTTTAGGGTTTCTTCCGGGACGCTCCCGTTTCTCCCGGAGCTCGAAATTCCCGAACCCGGACAGTTTTACCTGCTCGCCCTTTTCAAGAGCGGCGCGGATATGTTCGAAGAACCTCTCGACGATGTCTTTGGCTTCCCGTTTGTTCAGGCCCAGCTGGACGAAGAGATACTCTGCCATATCGGCCTTGGTCAGTGCCATCGTGTCAATCTCTCAGTATCGCCCCTAGTTCACTTTTGATTTTCGCCAACACGCGGGAAATCGTTGCGTCGACTTCCCGATCCGCAAGTGTCCTGGAAGATGCTTGCAGAATCAATCCAAAGGCGAGATTTTTTTTCCCGGAATCTATTTCCGGGCCCTGATAGACGTCGAACAGGACGAGATCTTGGAGCAGATCGGACGCGGCACTCGCCGCACACATGCGCACTTGGTCATAGGTTACGTCCTCGTCGACGACGATTGCCAGATCGCGCCGGATGGCCGGGAATCTGGACAGCGACTCGAATACCGGCGGCGAGCCCGTCTGCAGCTCAATGAGTGCGACCTCGAACAGGAAGGCATTGCCCTGAATATCGAGCTCCGCCGCCAGGGCCGGGTGCAGCATACCGAGCACACCGATCTTGCGGTCATCGTGCTTGATGCAGGCAGTTTGGCCCGGATGCAAGGCCGGATGCTCGGCAGGTAAAAAGCGAAATTGCTCCAGATGGCCGGTCAGGCCGAGCACGGCCTCCAGATCCGCCTTTGCGCTGTAAAAATCGACCGGGCGGACCTGCATACCCCATTGCACGGGGGCCGAAAAACCAACGACCAGACCGGCGAGCTTCGCATTCTGCTCCAGCTTGTCTCCGGTGCGGAGGAAACACAAGCCACTCTCGAAGATGCGCACCCGCTCCTGCCGACGGGCCTGGTTTTGTCGCGCCGTCTGCACCAGTCCCGGCCAGAGACTGGTACGCATGACGGACATGTCCGCCGAGAGTGGATTGGACAGGGGCAGGACTTCAGAGCGTGGATCGATGCGATGCTGCAGCTCCGGGCTCACGAAGCTGTAGGTAATTACTTCGTGATAACCCCGAGCCACCAGGGCCAGTTTGGCGCGGTCAGGATCGAAAGCCGTCTCGGGGAGTGCCCGGATGGTAACCGGTGCACCGGCATGGGTCACAGGGATCCGCTCGTAACCGTGAATACGGCCGATCTCGGCGATCAGATCCACCTCGAGCGCTAGATCGAAGCGGCTGCTAGGCGGAACCAGATCCCAGCCGTCGGAGGCTGGTGTGATCTGCATATTCAGCCGGGTGAAAATGTCCTCGACGGCTGCATCCGCTAGCTTCATCCCTAGTACTTTGCCGATTCGCTCTCGGCGCAGGTGCAACCTTTTCCGCCGAGGCAAGTATTGCTCCGCGTTCAGGATCGCGATTGGCCCCGGTCTGCCTCCCACGATGTCCAGCAACAATGCCGTCGCCTGCTCCACCGCCCGCGCCTGAAGCTCCGGATCGACCCCGCGCTCGAAGCGGTGGGAGGAATCGGTATGCAACCCGTAGCTGCGAGCCTTGCCGCTGATAGCCCGGGGGGCAAAGAAGGCACTCTCGAGCAAGATGTGGCGAGTCCGGGTCGTCACCCCCGTCTCGGCTCCACCCATGATGCCCGCCAGGGCAACGGGCCGGCTGCGGTCGGCGATCACCAGGGTATCGTCCCGCAGCGCGAGCTCCTCGCCATTGAGAAGGCGGAGGCGTTCGCCGGCCACCGCCATGCGCACGCGGATTTCTCCGTCCAACCGGTCCAGGTCGAAGCCATGCAGCGGTTGACCAAGCTCCAGGAGTACATAATTGGTGACGTCCACCACAGGGCCGCTGCGGCGCAGGCCGCTGCGGCGCAGGCGTTCCTGCATCCACAGCGGGGTCACAGCACTGGAGTCGATGTCGCGGATAATCCGGCAGACATAGCTGGGGCAAGCCTCGGGAGCCTCCAGACGGACCGGGAAACGGTCGTCGTTGCGAGGAGGGACGGGTTCGATAACAGGTTCCCGGACGGTACTCCGATTGATAGCTCCCACCTCCCGGGCCACACTGGCGAGGCTCAGGCAATCGGCCCGGTCGGGGGTCAGATCGAGCGCGATACACCAGTCGTCGAGGTCCAGGTAGGCACGCAGATTTACTCCCACCGGGGAATCCGCGGGTAAGGATAAGATGCCCTCCGAGGACTCGGCGAGTCCGAGCTCGTTGGCGGCACAGATCATCCCCAGAGATTCGACGCCGCGCAGCTTGGCCCGCTTGATCTCGAAATTCCCCGGCAGGCGTGCCCCCAGCATGGCCACTGGGACCTTCATATCCGCGGCCACGTTGGCAGCACCACAAACGATCGGCAAAGGCTCACCGGACCCCACATCGACCCGGCACAGGCGCAGCTTTTCAGCATCGGGGTGGGCCTCGACGGCCCGGACCCGGCCCACCAGAACGCCGGTGAACTCGGGGGCTGCGAGTTCCACCGCGTCCACCTCGAGCCCCGCCATGGTCAATTGGTTGGCCAGGGTTCGGGTATCCACATCAGGATTCACCCACTCCCGCAACCATGTCTCGCTGAATCGCATTTCACCCTTTCCTGATTTTTATTTTTTCATGGTGCATTTCCGCAAAGATAAATCAATCAGCGTTTTCATCCTTCCGATTTCATATACCATGTATCCGCTCAATATCGCTGTAAACAAAAGACAACTTTTGAAAAATTCATACTGATGTTTTTTTGAGGTGTATGCAAATATTGTTGTTTTGCTCCTTAATCTCGGGGTTTTGAAATTGTTTGATTTTTCTGATTCAAGATTGGTTTTTCCGTAAATATTATTGCTTTTTCAGCAAATTTTTGATGTCGGAAATTTCAAGGTGGCACATCCTCATGGATGGCAAATAGCCATTCGCGCTTTACTGTTGGAGGCTAAATATCTTTGTACAAACCAGGTATCTCCACCTCTTTTTATTTCAAGGAAGACCTAATGCACTAAAAAAGTTCAGCTTGAAGAGCCATGTTATTGGTAAAACCAAAACAATATTCTTTTGCTGGTAGTATAGCATAGATGAGACCTTTGCATAAGATCCCCAAAGTTGCCGAAATTTAAGATAATGTTGATTCCTAAAAATTGCGCACTGGGGGACCAAAAGTTGGCGTGGAAAAACTTGCAACAACGCAGATCAACAGATCCAATGCGGATAGAACACGATGCCTTACAAGAAGCTGGATGAGGTTCATGCGCTGGTTGATTGGACAAGGCTTGAAAAATTATTAGCGGGTGTCCATGCGAACCGGACAGGCGAGAAGACGTGGCCACCATTGATGATATTCAAGGAGTGTATATCAAGTCGGGAGGAGTGAGCATTGTCGATGCGAGCGTCATTGCCGCCAAACAGAGCCGCCCGAAGCAGGGAAAAGATGGGCAGAACACGCAAGACCCGGAAGCGCGTTGGAGCG
>Ga0049114_1000219_pt1 | contig 11878 bp, 13 predicted proteins | sample WorMettanBELIZE2_FD_55211 | JGI IMG/M metagenome (GOLD analysis project Ga0049114, IMG submission 55211) | Marine gutless worms symbiont microbial communities from Max Planck institute for Marine Microbiology, Germany - Olavius tantulus BELIZE.2 | ecosystem: Host-associated > Annelida >... | reverse complement strand
TGGATGATACTGTCAAGGGCCACCTGCCCCCGGATCGCGCGCTGTAGCTGTTTCTTGGAGGCATCAGGGACGATTTTCGTGTACACTTTCCCATGGTGCTCTAGGATTCCGAAGACGATCGTTTTACGGGCTGCGCCATGCCCCTTTTTTCCGCGAACACGGCGGGCGCCAAAATAGGATTCATCGACTTCAACCTCGCCGGATAAGGGTGATGAAGATTCACACGCCTGGGCAGTCCTGATTCGTAATTTCATTAACAATTGATTAATCGTAGGACGACTTACATCACTCAGCACAGCTGATTTTCGAGGCCGGCAAATTGTGCGCAAAATAGCGTATAATTACTCTAGATATCTAAGCTTCCGAAAGGTATGAGCGCCTGAAATACCTGTTTTTCCTTGCATAACATGGCCTTAAGCATACATTTGAAGATGCTAAAGTTATTTAGACCTATATTTCCCCACACGTGGGAAACTGTTGTTTCCCATCACCGCTAACGGTTTGGCTCAGACGCCCAATGCCGCGTGGCACTGAGCTTGAAAGTTGCTGAGGAGCCAGACTGCGGCATTGGGTCGCTTGTAGCCGAATGTTAGTCGAATGAACTGTGAAAACGATCCATCAATTAAACCTGACTCCTTTTTTCACAACGGTTCGAATTCGCAAAACCTCTCTTCGCAGAAGGACAAATAGCCCGTAGGCGTCTATGATAATAGGATCAAATATTGTTAGCAGAGCTGTCAATACAACAACACCGTTATTCATGTTCCAACGGATCTTTTGTCTCAAGAAAGGTGAATTCTTCAAAATCTTTCGTATTCACGGTATAGAGTCTAGAAATACCGTGATCTTTAAAATTTTTCTTTCGCGTGGTGACAGATTTGAGCAGCCCGACAAGCATCAAAAGTTACATCGGTTGGTGATACATAATCGCGATGCCGGTATCCACAATAGTCTTGGACAATTTGGATGGCATCAGGTAATAGCAACGGCGCTTCAAACCGATGCCATATGATAACATTAGAGAAACTCCATAAGGATTTGTGCAGGAAGATACACGGAGAGATGACCGTCAGCGTCCCACGTATTCATGACCTGTTCAACAAAGACTTTAGCGTTCGGATGAATATGCGCATAGATCAACACATTGGTATCAAGGGCAATATCTGTCCCTAAGTTGAATGTCCGAACCGTAAATGAATGCTGCGGCAGCATGCTGGATTGAGGGGGCACGATGTCATGCTTGAGGGATTGCAGCAATACCTCTATGGCCTGAATCCGATCAGTCATTGGTGCATGCCGAAGTTGCTCCATCATGTCTTGAGCAAGCATCTGATTCTCCTTCTAACTCACAACAGGTAAGCCATCGCCTCTGGCGGTGGACTCCGAAAGGCTCTGCCATTCCGTCGCGCATGGGACTGTAGTAGAGATAATCTCCCTCCCATCAACCAAAGTGGAAGAAGATCATCATGCGAGATTGGCAAATCCAATCCCACATAAAATGGTAATGCAAATACCATCTTGTGTTTGTGCCGACATATCTTCGGCATGCGATTTATCGGAGGAATTCTTCGAGAGTTGTGTCAACAACAAGGGATTGAGCTTGTTGTAAGGGCACGTCATAGTGGACTACATTCATCTCTTGCCTAAGCATTCCGCCGAAACACAGCGTGGCGAACACTGTCAGTTTTCTCAAGTCGAAGCAGCCACCAATTACCGAGGTATAAGATAGACGCGAAGTTTCTTCATTTTTTGCTGCGCCTAACGGGGAGCTAACCAACAACATCCATTGCCCCCGTCCATGGGGGCAACGGATGTTTGTCTGCATTCAGCGTCTTGATCGGCGGCGCGTCGCATGTTGCACGGACGTTATTGTCGGGCGATTTCCTGTTTTGGTGTCTGAAACGGTCAGGAGATCAAAGCGCCGTCGTGCCAGATTCCTGTGTACTTTCCTTTTGGTAATACTTGTTATAGTGCACTTGCTAGTTAGCTCCCCGATAAGCGGCGCAGGGACGCGCCGCTTATTCTCTGGCGACACACCGGAGAGATAAGGTGAGGGGTGGTTATGAAGATTTCTCCCTACGGTCGAGATGACAAGGGGTTGTAGCCAGCCAACATGTTAATTCAGAGAGGAAATTCCAACCAAATTCAACAACCTTTCTGTAAACGCCCCAGTACGTTGCCTGTCTCCACTCAGTCCCATATGCTCGCTTTCAAGCCACCAAAGGTATTCGAATATTTCATGCTTTGGTTGCTTTGAAATGAGCATTCTATAAATTTCCGGGATGTGACTTTGCTGATTCGAGGTATGCTGACATTACTTTGGTATTCCTCGTATTATGGTCATCACTCTATTGACCGGATCAAAGAACTCAGATGTACCGGCTCTCGCCGAGAACGACTTTCCTGTTTTTATCGCATTCTCTACGACCGATGGCATGATGCCGCGATTTTGCATTTGATCTAGAGCATGTCCGGAAAAACCCTACCGTTAATTTCCGTTGGCTGGTTTCGGGCTCCTTAGATACGGGGCATTTTTTAATTCAAATCCCTTGCCACCCCTAAACCCTGTAGCATCCATACCTTGTCCCGTTTCCTTCGCTGTTTTCCCGGCTTCTCATCCCTTGTTACCGATGTTTTGTAGGCAATGTCCCAATCTTGTTGTTACCGAGCATAAGACACCTTGAAAAATCCTATCCATAGGATCTCTCAAGGCACCCTCATTAGGGGGTCAAGGGTAAGCTAGGGGCCAGATTATCTCCCTAACCTCGCTCGCACAGCTCCACCAAGACTCCACCCGTGGCCTTGGGGTGCAGGAAAGCGATACGTGCGCCACCTGCGCCGATGCGCGGCTTCTCGTCGATGAGCTTGATACCCTTAGCCTTGAGCTCTGCAAGTGCCGCATCGATATCGGGCACCCGAAAGGCTACATGCTGAAATCCGGTTCCCTTCTTCTCGATAAACTTGGCTACCGGGCCATCGGGGGCTGTGGATTCCAGCAACTCGACCTCGCTTTCCCCGACCGGGAAAAATCCCGTATTCACCTTCTGCTCGGTGACGACTTCATCGCCCGCAAACTCGAGACCGAGGACATCGGTCCAGAACTTTTTGCCCTCATCCATACTGTTGACGGCGATGCCAAGATGATCGATTTTGAGTATCTGCATTTTCTTGCCTCTGATTAGCCGAATAGCGAGAGCATAACGCCGGCGGCGACAGCGGATCCGATGACGCCGGCGACGTTGGGACCCATCGCATGCATCAAGAGGAAGTTGGTCGGATCGTACCTGCTCCCCACGGTCTGGGAAACCCGAGCAGCCATGGGTACCGCCGAGACGCCGGCCGACCCGACCAAGGGGTTGATGGGTGTGCTGGATAGCTTGTTCATGAGCTTGGCCAGCAGCACACCCGCGGCGGTCCCAAATCCGAAGGCGACAATCCCCAGGCCCAGAATTGCAAGCGTCTGGGTGGTGAGGAACTTATCGGCCGTCGCGGTTGCCCCGACCGTAATCCCCAGGAAGATCGTAATGATGTTGATCAGGGCGTTCTTGGCGGTATCTTCGAGCCTACCAACCACACCGCATTCTCTGAAGAGATTGCCGAGCATCAACATCCCGACCAACGTCGCCGCCGCCGGGACGATGAGGGACACGATGATAGTGACAATGATGGGGAACAGGATCTTCTCGCGTTTGGTGACCGTACGCAGCTGGGTCATCTTGATCACGCGTTCCTTCTCCGTCGTGAGGAACTTCATGATCGGCGGCTGGATAATAGGCACCAGCGCCATATAAGAATAGGCCGCAATGGCAGTGGCTCCCAACAGATGGGGTGCCAACTTGGAGGTGAGGAAGATGGTAGTCGGGCCATCCGCGCCGCCGATGATGGCAACAGATGCGGCCTCCTGGGCATTGAACAACCCGGAGGCGATGGCCCCGATAAAGGTGAGGAAAATGCCGAACTGGGCAGCGGCACCGAGCAAAAGCGATTTCGGGTTGGCAATGAGGGGCCCGAAATCCGTCATGGCCCCCACGCCCATGAAGATCAGCGGCGGGAATATCCCCAAGTGATCGCCCTGGAACAGATAGGACAGGAGCCCTCCTACCTCCTCGGTATGCACCATGTACTCGGTAGGCTCGGCAGCGGTACCGCCCTGGAAGAAATGAAGCAGGGTCGCACCGAAGGGCACATCGCCGGAATGGGGAGCAACCTCCACGACCGCATGATGCATCAGGTTCGCAAAAGGCAGATTGGTGAGGAGCACACCGAATGCGATCGGGACCAACAACAGGGGTTCGAAGCCCTTGACGATTGCCAAATACAAGAGCACACACGCGATGGCAATCATCACAAAGATCCGGTAGTCGGTCAGGCCGACAAAGCCGGTAGAGCTGAGAAAGTTCAATAACGCATCATACATGGCGGCGATTACCCCTGTCAGCTCAGAACGACCAGAACGTCTCCAGCATTGACGAGGGCCCCTGCGGCCACGGAAACCTCGCTGACGGTCCCATCATGGGGCGCGACGATTTCATTCTCCATTTTCATGGCTTCCAGGACCAAGAGCTTTTGCCCTTTCGTCACTTTGTCGCCGACGTTGACATCGATATCGACGATGGTGCCGGGCATCTGCGCCACCACTGCACCCCCACCCGAGTCCCCTCCCGCTGGCGGTGCACTCGGCTTCGGGGTCGCCGGTGCGGAAGTCTGGGGTTTGGCAGCAGGTTTGGGCGCCGTGGCTGCCGGGGTCGGAGCGGAACCTGCCTGCCCCTTGATCTCCTCTACAGCGACCTCGTACTCTTTGTGGTCCACGACCACTTTGAACATTCTCATAGCTGTGTACTCCGAAAAAACTTAGATTCTGTGTTGCATCTGTTCGGCAATACCGGCCCTTCTCCAGGTGGACGAGGTGTCTTCCACCTGCTTGATGTCCCTAATCAGGATATTGCTGGTCGATGTTCCGAGCATTATCGCAATAGATGCCGCGATGACCGGTACGAGCTCATCGTCGCTCTGGGAAGCCGGTTTTTCATCGGCCCTCCCGGCTGCAACCGCAGGCGCGGGGTTTTTAAGGGCCAGCGTCGGCTGCTTCTCCGAGCCAGACAGCTTTTCGAACAGGCCGATGACGAACTGTAAGACGACGAGGACCACAAAGGTGATGCCCATGCCCAGAATCGTCGTGATCAGGCCCGCCCACAACCGCTGGGTAGTTGTGAACTCCTTTATTTTCTCGGGATCGGCAAAAGCAGTGAGCAGATCGGTTTCCATCATGCCCTCCGGTTATCACAAAGGCAGGTTGCCATGCTTCTTGGCCGGCCGCTTTTCCCGCTTGCCTTCCAGCATGCCGAATGCATCCACGATACGTTGCCTACTCGTACGCGGCTCAATGACATCGTCCACGAATCCGCGTTCCGCCGCCTTGTAGGGCGTGGCGAATTCCGCGTTATAGTCATCGAGTATCTTCTTTTTCGTCGCAGCCTTGTCTTCCGCCTCGTCGATCTGCTTCTTAAAGATAATATTTACCGCGCCTTCCGATCCCATCACGGCGATCTCCGCCGTCGGCCAGGCGAGCACGGTGTCCGCCCCGAGCGACTTGGAGCACATGGCGACATAGGCCCCACCGTAGGCCTTTCTGGTGATCAGGGTAACCTTGGGCACCGTCGCTTCACTGTAGGCATACAAAATCTTGGCGCCATGACGGATGATACCGCCGTACTCCTGGGCGGTTCCCGGAAGAAAACCGGGCACATCGACCAAGGTCAGCAGGGAAATATTGAAGGCATCGCAAGTCCTGATGAAGCGAGCGGCCTTGTCGCCGGAGTTGATATCGAGACAACCGGCCATGACCTTTGGCTGATTGGCAATGACACCGATCGATTCACCATTGATCCTGGCATAGCCGGTGATCAGGTTGGTGGCGAAATAGGACTGATACTCCAGGAACTCCCCATCATCGACGATAGGGAGGATCACATCATGGATGTCGTAGGGTTTATTGGGGTCTTCCGGTATCAAGGAGTCGAATTCGTCGATCTGTCGATTCAGATCGTCATTGCACGCCACCGTCGGGGCCTTCCCCAAGTTGTTCGACGGGAGATAGCCTAGGAGCCGCCGGATTTGCTTGATGCAAGTTTGATCGTTTTCGGCGATAAAATGGACATTGCCGCTGACCTTATTGTGAGTCATGGCGCCCCCCAGATCCTCCGCCGACACCTGCTCCCCGGTGACCGTCTTGATGACCTGTGGCCCGGTGATGAACATCTGCGAGGTCTGATCGATCATGAAAATGAAATCGGTCAATGCGGGCGAGTAGACCGCGCCGCCGGCACAGGGACCCATGATCGCGGAGATCTGGGGAACGACCCCGGAATAAATAGAATTTCGGAAGAAGATGTCGCCGTAACCAGAGAGGGCATCCACGGCTTCCTGGATGCGGGCGCCGCCGGAATCGTTCAGACCGACCAGCGGAGCACCGACCTTGACCGCCGCCTCCATGGCCTTTACAATTTTGTAGGCATGCATTTCGCCGAGGGCACCGCCGGTAACGGTGAAATCCTGTGAGAAGGCATACACTAGTCGCCCGTCAACTCGACCGTAACCGGTGACCACCGATTCGCCCTCGAGATCAAGCTTGTCCAAGCCGAAATTGGTACTGCGGCATTTTACGAACACATCCAGCTCGACGAAGGTTTGGTCGTCGAACAGCTTTACCAGCCGCTCCCGGGCGGTCAGTTTCCCCGCTGCATGCTGTTTTTCTATCCTCTTGGTGCCTCCCCCGAGAGAGATTTGTTCCTTTTTTGTTTTAAGGTGATCGAGTTTATCGGTTAGCATCTTGGGTATCGCCTCAGTAGGTTCCCGTTCGGGGCCTCTGACATGGAAGCCCATTCGTTAGAAAACAAAAATACGTCTAAAGATACTCGTAAACGGCATACTCGGTGGTCTGGCCGAGTAACTCGTCGATCTCTGCCTGGACAGTGTTTCGTTCCAGACTCCGAAACCAGTTGTTCCAGTCTTCCGCAGATCGCCAATTACTATCGACGATACACTCGGTCGGATCGTCGACCCGTTGCAAGGTTTGGCCGGATATATAACCGGGCTGTTTCAGCGTGAGGCTGCGCATTTCATGCAGCAGCTCGGTTAGTTTGGGATGGTCGCCTTCCGGGACATGGCGTTTTATGAGGATTTTTACGGACATTCTATTTCCCCTATCTCTGGTGAGAAGTTAGGTTGGCCACGCGAACGCTACCTGTTCTTTGAGCGCGTGAAGCGCCGACTACTCGGCGGCACCGTAACAAGCTCCCCGGCGATTCCTGAAAACACCCCTTCGCGAGCCTGTTCCTCGATACATGGCACACGCGGTTTTGCCGGCATAACTGGTTGCGCCTTAATTTTTGAGAAGTGAAAGCTATCAATTCAGACCCCGGAGAGCAACAAAAACTTCGGGACCCGGCGATTCCCACCGGTCACTGGCAGCGCCATGAACTGGGCTGGCGGACAAGTGCCACGAAGTAGTAAGATAGTCATTGCCTGCTCAGGAGGCGTTGCAACCGTAGCAGAGTGGTCGGTTCCGTGCGTTGTAGTCCGTACTCGTCCGCAGGCTCGAGACTGAATGCAGGCATTTGTCTTTCCCAGCCAACCGATTGATCGACAAGACCTCTGCGCCCTTAGCTCAGGTGGTAGAGCATCTGACTTTTAATCAGGTGGTCGTTGGTTCGAATCCAGCAGGGCGCACCAACAGAAACAAGGGGTTGTGGGAAACTGCAACCCTATTGTTTATCTGTGGCGCATTCTCCTGCAAAAAGGCACAGTTCTTGACAAACGTCAGGGGCAAACCGCGTCCGGGTGAAACAGCTAGTGATGTACGGTATGCTTCGAGCCGACGACGACTACTGACCCAGACTGGGGCATATCGATGGAGAATCCAGCCATTACACCCTGCGAGCTAAAGTCTTTGAGCTCCTGGAGAGCCGCAGGGCGAAACTCGTACACGACCTTCTAGCCAGCCTAGACGGAGTTCCCAATTCCGGTATTCCCCAAGCATGGGAAACGGAGCTCCTGCGGCGTCTGGACCAAGTGGAGGACGGGGCGGTCAAGCTGATCGACCGGGAGGAGTTACGTCGCCGAATGCGCATCCGCACGGCAGGTGCGTGATGCGAGGGGAGTGAAACGTCTCATACTCAAGCGGTTTCCCTTCTCCGGAATCGTTCGTGAACAGGGCTCTGAGTTTCTCGTGATCGCCTTTGCTTACCATTCGAGGCGTCTGGGATACTGGCGCGACCGGCTCCTCACATAGAGTCACGATAAACGGGCACCTGTTGTGCTTGCACGGGGCTGAGATGAATCACAAGCTCAATGCGCAATCGGCGGTCTGCTTGATCCGCGTGTGTACGTCCGGCATGGGCATGAACTAGGGGGCGTTCTCAACTGAGCCGAATCCTTGCGAAAATCAAACACACCAGCCCCATGCAACTGTTGGCGGGTCGCTCATAACGGGTTGTTATCCTTGGGTAATTTCTCAATAATACGGAGAATAAGAAAACAGTGCTGGAAATACCTGGAATCAGTCAAAAGGCAGATGAATTCAGGTTCGTTCGAACAAATAACGACCAGCTGGTTGATTGAAAAAACGGGGAGCTTAATAAATTGGAAGTTTACGCATCGCGCAAAGGTCTCTTCCCATCGAATCGGCTCGAGCCTGTTCGAGCCGGGGGAGACACTTCCTCAGTAGGTTCGTTGACGGCCGTGATGCTTTGTACTTGAAAGTCGGTCATGCATTTCGGTTGAGAAACAGCATACTGGCGATTGCCATGTCGGCGGATAACTGCCATTATCAGATCGACAAACACGGTGAGTAAGAATACGAACACGCCGGCTTTGGGGACTGTTTTGACGCGTTTGAGGTAACCTCAGTCAATGATGTCAACGCCCACTTTTACCAGAATGCTTGCCAGTACGGCGTGGGGAATATTGGAAGCGAAGCTACCCGCACCGAGGACAATGGTGAGCAAAATCACGGCATGCAGAGCACCGGATATGGGTGTTTGCCCCCCGGCCTTGATGTTGACGACGGTACGCATGGTGGCACCGGCGCTAGGCAAACCACCAAACAAGCCGGCTATCGTGTTACCGATCCCCTGGCCGATCAGTTCCCGATCCGGGTTGTGGATGGGGACAGGTAAGATTTTCCGCCACCAAGGAAGTAAGGAGAGAATCAACGGTACCCAGTGCCACGAGCATTAATGCCGAAACAATCATACCCGCCACATGGGTAAGCATGATGGTCGGTATTTGTGGATCCGACAAGCCGGTGGGGATTTCGCCTAGAATGGGGACATCAGTATCCAGCATCAGCAGCATGTAGACACCGGTAGCCACGATCAATGCCATCACCTGAGCAGGAAACATGTGATTCACCCGCGGCAAATAGATCGGAATTAAGAAAGATAATCGTCAGCACGATCAGGGCTAGGTTAACCGCAGGGGTACCGCCGAACAGTGCGGCGAAGAAGCCGACAAAGATAGCGCCATAGAGGTCGGCAATGGGACCGGCGCCTGAGGTTACGTCCATCACGAGGGCTAATGGTAGGGCCACGACGGCCACGGTCAGACCGCCGTAGATATCCCCCGGATGTTATTGAAGTGCAGTCTGCGTATGAAACTCATTTGCCCGGTTCTTTCTCATCGACCCAGACGAAGATTCCGCTTACTGCGTCATATACAGTGAATCGTCCGCTTTCGACGTCATATACCATGCCATGTTCCTGAAACCATCCTTTGGCGAGCGCATTGCGGACGCAGGAGAGCTGCTTGAGCCGGGTGACTTGGGTGAGCACGTTTTGCTCCACCTGCGCCAGCGGGGACGCCTCAGCGCTCGCACGCTCGGCGTTTTTGAACCAGCGGATCATGGCGAGGTCGAGGTTGTTCCGGTCACTGTTTAAAGCCGCAACAGCAACACAATGCGTGTGACCGCAGATGATTGCGTGCTCGACGCGCAGACTATCGAGGCCTCCCCCGAAAAACCGATACCGGGCCTCGGTACGAAGTTGTCCGCACTTCGGAGCATGAAGAGCTGGCCAACGCCCGAGCTCGTCATGGGATGAGGGCCACTCGAGAGTCGCTACAGGTCAGCATGGCGATCTTCGGTGATTGTCCACGAACGACAACTTCGGGGTCCCACGAAAGATTGTTTGCATATTGTTCGCGGAATCCTGCGATACCGCGCAAGAATTCATCGTGCATCTGTGGATTCCTCTTTTGGGTGTTTCCCCGTTCCTTGTCTAAACGTAGTCCGGACGTAACCATCCCGCTACTCCGGGCGGGGTATCGGTGGACTACCCAAGAATGTCAGGATCCAATCATGGCAAATATCTTAGCGATGTTCCCCGGCCAAGGCTCGCAATACGTGGGCATGGGTAAAGCACTGTGTGACGGATTCGAGGTGGCCCGAAATACCTTTTCGGAAGCCGATGAAGTACTGGATTTCAAGCTCAGTGACTTGTGCTTCAACGGCCCGGAAGCAGAATTACGGTTAACCGCCAATCAACAACCGGCCATCCTTACGACCAGCATCGCCGTCTGGCGGATCTTGACGAGTGAAACGGGTTTGCGTCCTAAGCTGTTTGCGGGCCACAGCCTGGGTGAGTACTCGGCATTGGTCGCGGCCGGTAAGCTCGATTTCGCGCAAGCGGTCGGTCTCGTAAGGATACGTGGTCAGGCCATGCAAAGGGCCGTGCCGGAAGGGACCGGCGCCATGGCCGCGGTCATCGGCTTGGACACGGCAACGTTGATCGGGAAATGTAAGGCCATAGACACGCGTCTCGGCACCGTCGAGGTCGTCAATTTCAACGGTCCGCAACAGCAGATCGTCTCGGGCCATAAAACGGCCGTGGAGACCCTCACCAAGGCCCTCGCCGATGAAAAGATCCGGTGCACGCCACTGCCGGTATCCGCGCCCTTCCACTCCAGCATAATGGCGCCGGCGCGGGAAGAAATGACCCCCAAGCTGGAGGGTACACCACTGAACTCTACCGAGCACCCCGTCATCGCCAATTTGACCGGACAGCTGGCGCAACCCTATACCATTGACAACTTGATCAAGCAGATCGACAGCCCGGTCCTGTGGACCGATACCCTGGCGACGGCCGTTGCCGAGGGGTGTGATACCTGCTTCGAGATCGGCCCGGGCAAGGTGCTGTTCGGGCTGGCCAGAAAAGCGGTCCCCAAGGGATCCAAGATCATCCACAGCGACGCCATCGACAAGGCCGTTGAGGACGCTCGCATGCTAACCACCTGATAATCCTGAGCCCTGTCTCGGATAATTGGTGCCCGGAAGATATGGTGAACCCATCTGCTCGCAGTCTGAAAAACTGTTCGGGGGCCTTTCTGTCTCGGTGCCAGGCGAGGCTCAATGCCATTAAGTTAGCTACTAACCGTTGTCGTGGTCAGTCAGGATGCGGAGGAGGAAACTACGAATCACGCGAATCCTCGCGAATGGATTTGCGCAGATTCGCGTGATTCGTAGTTTCCTTTAGCGCCTGCACCTTTGAGGTTCAAGCGTCTCTGCGGCTCAAACCAAATGGCACAGAAAATCATATATGTTCGCCCTGACGAATTACGGGTGTAGCCTTGCCCGCCTCCATGGTCGCGGCTAACATTGAAAATTTATCCTATCTGGCACAGCTGAACTTCGCTTCAGGTTCTCCGTCGAGGCGTCTTCAGAACCTGAAAAACCGCATAGAAAAATACAAAAAGAGACCTTTGCGCGATGCATAAACTTCCAATTTATTAAGCCCCCCGTTTTTTCAATCAACCAGCTAGTCGTTGTTTGTCCGAACGAACCTGAATTCATCTGCCTTTTGACTGATTCCGGGTATTTCCCGCG
>Ga0049114_1000218_pt1 | contig 11900 bp, 12 predicted proteins | sample WorMettanBELIZE2_FD_55211 | JGI IMG/M metagenome (GOLD analysis project Ga0049114, IMG submission 55211) | Marine gutless worms symbiont microbial communities from Max Planck institute for Marine Microbiology, Germany - Olavius tantulus BELIZE.2 | ecosystem: Host-associated > Annelida >... | reverse complement strand
TGGCTGTAGATGGTTTGCCATCGTGGCGCTTTCGACGCCGTGAGTGAAGGGGGATGGGGCCCATACCATTATCCTACGTTCATCGCTGGCTCGGAGGCGCCGCTGCATCGCCGATTCGGATAACCAGATCAGCGCCGCTTCCTGATCCGATTTCGGCTCCTCGGGGGGCAATACCAAAAGACCGTCGTCCACCGTCCAAGTGAGGGGGGCTTCGATGTGGACGGGACCCGGCAATGACCGTCGATCCGATTTCCCCAAACGTCTGGTGAGCTGCTGCCGTAAGGTCTCGTGGTAGGCGCGGCGATAGGTGAGCTTGGCTGCTCTCAGTTCGTCGCCTTGTAGGAACAGGGTGAAGGCGCGTGCGGGTATGGCGTTGAAGGCCCCGAGCTCGGCGCTACAGAGCCGATTGCCGAAGGGGTTGGCGCCCGTGTCACAGGTCAGCTCCAGCTCCGGAAACAACCCCCGAAATCGGGCCTCCGTCATGCTCGAATGCAATTTCTCGATAGCCAGATTGAGCTCGCCCTTGCCGAACAAATACAGTATGGCCAAATCCGTCCGGCGGTGCCCATCTTCGGTAAAGACCAACCAGACAATGGGCCCGAGCACGACGGCGAGCATGAGCGATTTCTTGTAGAAGGGATTCAACCGTAAGTCCATAGCGGTTGATTCCACACCCCTCTATCCACGGATGACGCGGATTTTTCCTATAGGAAAACGCGGATCTAACAAAGAACTAGCCAGCTTTTTTCCAATAGTGCAGGATTTCCAGGATTGATAGGATGCTTGAATCTAACAAAGTTAAGAATCCTGTAAATCCTGTGGGTAGCGGTGAATTCTTAAGTGGTTAGAGAGGAGGTTCATTAACCACTCCCCATCTCTTTTTTGACCCCCTCTCCCCAACCCTCTCCCGCCGGGAGAGGGTTGGGGAGAGGGGGCGCAGTGTACTCAATCCACTGCTATTAGCCATATTTCCACTTAACATTAACCACTACCACCCTGTGAAATCCTGTAAATCCTGTCCTATTAGGGCGTTGCGACAAAATCAACCGAAGATATCGGCGGTAATGTTCTTGAACCAGCTGTAGGCGTACTGCACTTCGCGCCGCCGGGTCTCGGGGGAGGCATCCATAGGGCTCAGACCACCGGCGCCTTCGATCCCGGCGATGGTCTTGCCGTCTGCGCTGAGCCGGTAGACGGCGGCCACCGAGACGCCCCAATCCTTGCCAAGGATGGAGTAGCAGGTGTTGACGTAGGAGGGGGTTCCCGGCTCCTCACCCTTGAACATTGCAATGATGGCGGCCGCGCACACTTTGGCCTGGCTGTTGGCCGAGTAGCCGGATTTGGGCATCTTGGTGGCGATGCAGGCGTCGCCGATCACGTGTATGCCTGGATGTTTGGTGGACTCGAAGGTCTTCTTGTCCACCGGGCACCAGCCGCTATCATCCGCGAGAGCCGAGACCTGGGCGATCGTGCCGGCCCGTTGCGGCGGGATGATGTTCATGACATCGGCCTTGACCTCGTCGCCGAAGCTGGTTTCCGCTGTCATGTTACCCGCATCCACCTTGACCACGGCCGCATCCGGTCCCGACTGCCACTCGATTATGGATTGGTCGGTACCGAAGCCGTAGAGTTCTTTCCAGCCCTGGATGAACAGGCCCTGCTTCGAGAACTTCTGCTTGGCGTCCAGGATCAGGACCTTGGATTTGGGCTTGTGCTGCTTGAAGTAGTGGGCTATCTGACTGGCACGCTCGTAAGGTCCGGGCGGACAGCGGAAGGGGTTCGAGGGAGAAGCGATGACGACAGTACCACCGTCGGGCATCGCTTCGAGCTGGGCGCGCAGGAGCTTGGTCTGCTCACCGGCCTTCCAGGCGTGGGGCAGCTTGCGACTGACCGCTTCGCTGTAACCTTCGATCTGGTCGTAGAGCAGCTCGATACCGGGAGCGACGACGCAGCGGTCGAAGGTGTAGTCCTTACCACCGGCCTTGACCACCTTGGCGACCGGATCGACTAATTCGGCGGTCGCGTGGACCACCTGGATACCCATAGCCTCGAGCTTGTCGTAGCCGAACTCGATGGTGTCGATGGTGCGGTCGCCGCCGAGCACCTCGTTGCTCATATAACAGGTGTAATAGTGGGTGTTGGGCTCGATGAGTGTGACATCCACCGATTTATCCGCCAGCTTGATGTAGCGGGCGGCGGTGGCACCGCCACTACCTCCACCGACGACCACGACCTTCCACTTGCCTGCGCCCAGGGCCAGGTACGGAACACTAACTATGCCGACAGCGGTAGCAGCCCCGGCGGCCTTGACGAAATCGCGACGATTCATGTTCATGGGTGCTCTCCTCCTTAAACTTACTGCTGGCTGGCGTAGAAGGCGTTGATGGCCGCCAGGCCCACTTCACCCTCTTTCTCGATCAGTTTGTCAAGTTTTTTCTTCATCTTTTTGGGCGTCTTACGGTGGCTGGCGCGGAAATCGGCGATGGTGTGCTCCAGGTATGGGACCCATTGGCCGGCCAGTAGGTAATACTCGGCATCTTCGCCCGTGATCGGCTTACCGCCCTCTTCGTGGCACTTCTCACAGTATTTATCGTGGAGCTTGGCACCCTTCTTAGCCGCGGTGGCATCGAATTGCTGTTTGGCCGGGACGAACTTTTGGGCGGCAAAGTGGCCGGCCATCCGCTCGATTTCCTCATCCGTATAGCCCTTGGCGATGCGGCCCATGATGGTGCTGTCGGTGTCGCCGCTCTTGAATGCCTGCATGGCCTCGACGAAGGCCGTCTTTTCCATCTGCGCGATGCTGGGCGAGGCCGGGCCGAGGCTGTTGCCGTGCATACCGTGGCAACTGTAGCAGGTGCCTGTGAGCATGTCCGCGCCGGCAGTGTCGCCGGCGGACCCGGCGGTCGAGAGCACGAGTGCCAACGCGCCGGTGACCAAGGCCAGGTTCATTGTTTGTTTAGCCATGTCATCTCCTTTTGTATTTTCCAGGTGGTAGCCAAGGACGCCCTAAAAACGTCAAGAAGCCCGTGCGGGATCGGGATGAATCACATCACCGATGATCCAAAGCGAAATCCAATGCATACTCGTGGCCCAGGGAGAAAACCTATCAGCCAGGTAGCTCAAGATAGATAGGGGTGCATCATGCTCGAAATCGGGATCGAAGTCAGGATTCTGATTGCGACCCCAATTTCGATCCAGCGCGTAGGATGGGCAAAGCGAGCATCCATCAAACCGATCTCAAGGTTTCGATCATTCCTCGGCGGTTTCCGCACCGTGGCTGCTCGTTAATTGCACCAAGCGCAGCGTGCCCATCAATCCATAGCCTGTTGGGCACGGCGCGTTTTTGCGGTTCAAACAATCGGCAGTGTTCAACCCAGGCCCAGGATATGGTAGCCGGTATCCACATACAGTATCTCACCGGTGATCCCGGAAGCCAGGTCGGAGCAGAGAAAGGCCGCCGCGTTGCCGACTTCCTCGATGGTCACGTTACGCCGCAGGGGGGTGCGTTCCTCCACCTGCTTGAGCATGCCCCGAAAATCCGCGATCCCGGATGCGGCCAGGGTGCGGATAGGGCCGGCGGAGATGGCGTTGACCCGGATACCTTCGGGACCTAAGGAGGCAGCCAAATAACGGGCGTTTGCCTCCAGGCTCGCCTTGGCCAGGCCCATGACGTTGTAGTTGGGCACGGCGCGCACCGCCCCCAGGTAGGTCATAGTCAGGAGGGCACCGTTGCGGCCCTGCATCATCCCGCGTCCGGTCTTGGCCAAGGCGGCGAAGCTGTAGGCGCTGATGTCGTGGGTGATAGCGAAGCCTTGTCGGGTAACGGCGTCGATATAGTCACCTTCGAGCTGTTCCCGGGGGGCGAAGCCGATCGAGTGCACGATGGCGTCGAGTCCGTTCCAATGGCCGGATAGATCCTGAAAGGCGGTGGCTATCTGATCGTCGCTCGTTACGTCCAAGGGCAGCACCAGCTCCGATTCGCACTCGGCGGCCAGATCCTCGACCCGGGATTTGAGCTTGTCGGTTTGGTAAGTCAGGGCGATCCGGGCCCCTTCGCGGTGCATGGCCTGCGCCACACCGTAGGCGATGGAGCGGTTACTAGCGACGCCGGTGATAAGGACCCGTTTATCTTGTAAGAAACCCATGGCATTCCGATCCTGATCTGTAGTGGTTGGATGGCTGACAAGGCCCGTGCGGAGATGCGATCATTGGCCTTGCCGAAGTGATTTGCTTGTTTCCCACGTCCCACAACCCGGTTTAACCGCTCCAGCGGTCCCCTGGGCCTCTCTCAGGGGCTCAGTTGCAATGGTTGGACTTTCCATGACGATGGAGTGCAGGATTTGCCCTCAAGCTGGAGCGTGGGAGCCAGAAAGAAAGTCGGACTGGCTCTTACCTTACCGAAACTTCAGGACAGACAAAAGCAGGAGATCGAGCGATGACCTTGAGTTGGACAGGCCGCTTGTTGATCGCGATGCTAGCGGTTCTGCCTGGTTTCTGCCTGGTGCCTGCGGCCGGCCCGGGGAAATCCCATCGCGCAAGAAACAGCTGAACGCCGGTAGGTTGCAGATCTGTCGCTTCAGGTACGATACCTGCTCATCAATGACGCGATAGAATGCCATTTGGGACCGGGAGACCATACACGACAGGTGAGACGATGGGAACAATCGTTGGATTTGCAAGTGATAAAGGGTGGCATTGGAAAGACGACAATCTGCTACCACATCACCGTGGTTTTAAGCCGTTATCATGGAAAGAAAGTGTTGGTGGTAGACGGTGACTATCAGCGCGGCGACATTCCCGGAAGGTTCTTCGAGGCGTCGATCGAAGAATTCCGAACAGGACAAATTCCAGGGCCTATGCTACACGACAAATTTCTTGAATTGTAAGTGGCCAAGCGCTGACACCGAATATCAACATCTTCGCAACCAGTGAGGCAGAAGTCCATCTCGTCCCCACGGACCCCCGGCTTTCGGCCGTCACCGTGGAAAAGATGCCCACCACGAATAACATCCGTGAAAACACGCGCAGCCTCTGGCGTCATCTTTCTGTTTTAGGTTCCGTGCTTGCGCCGATCCGCGACCGGTACGATTACATCCTCGTGGACTCCCACCCAGATATCAACAACCTGTTACGCACGATACTGAGCGTCAACACCGATGTCGAGTCAGTAGCCAAGACATTCGGTGAGGAAACCGACTATTCACTGACTCAATATGCGGGTGCTATTGCCACGCAAGCACGTGAGTGGCGCAGAAATCTCAAGCGGACCGAGCACACGGAATATTGGCGTATTTCTCAGGCCGGTCCGATTTTCGAGGTATACGTAATGGAGGGAGATAGATTACGCCAAGCCGCACGCGACCTGTTCGGTCTTCGACATCAGCGATCAAAACGCCGAAAAGCAGTCAAAGCAACCCCGAGAACTGACCGAGGAGTTTATTAAACGATGTCCGGCTTAAATCAAGATATCGATGTCCGCCTACTCGCCCGTTGGCTCGGTGCCCAGAGTGTAAAGGCCGGATTGAAGGAGAGCAAGAACATTACGGTCGAGACCCTGGGCCGGTTGGCGAAGGGATTGGGGATCGAGTTCGGCAAGAAGGCGACCCGTCAAGAGCTGATCGACAAGATCGTGCGAGTCGCGAGGAAGCGAATCGACACGTCGGTGGATGAGCTCTACCGAATGGAACAGGATGAAATCGTCGGCTATTTCGACGACATCGGCGTGGAATCCGAGGAGCTGCTTGACTTCTTGAAACAGCTCGACCTGGACCCTGGCCGCACAGGACGGAAAAACCTCGCTCGATTCGTGGCCCATGAATTAGCCGAGACCGGCAGATTCAAGCATATCGCCTCGAAAGGCAAATTCCCCTCTCCCGAACCGATTCCCGCTCGGGAGAATTCTGCCAATCATTAGAGGCAGGACCACCGAATCATCATCTCTTCGGAACGCCAAGCAGGCGTTCCCTACAAAAATCCTCTGTAGGCATGGCCCCTGTGCCGTTTCGGAGGGTAGGCGAAAGCAGGAGATCGGGCGATGGCCGTGGGTTGGACAGGCCGCTTGTTGATCGCGATGCTGGCAGCCATGTTGAGCGCCTGCGGTGACGCCCCCTGGAATCATCCCTACCCGAGCGACCAGGCGGGGGCCAATGTCCTCTACGGGGCCTTCTCCGAGCGTCCCAAGCACCTGGACCCGGCGCGCTCCTATAGCTCTAATGAGTACGCCTTTATCGCCCAGATCTATGAGCCGCCGCTGCAATATCACTTTCTGAAGCGACCCTATGAACTGGAGCCCCTCTCCGCCACCCAGGTGCCGGTGCCAACCTATTGGGATGCGGAGGGCGAGTCGCTTCCAGCCGATGCACCCGCTGAGCAGGTCGCCTACAGTGAGTACCTGATCCGAATCCGGCCCGGAATCTTGTTCCAGCCCCATCCTGCCTTCGCAAAAGACGCGGCGGGGCGACCCCGTTATCTGGACCTGACAGCGGTGGATCTGGCCGGGATCAATCGCCTGTCCGACTTTTCGCACCAGGGAACCCGGGAGCTGACGGCGGAGGATTTCGTCTATCAGATCAAGCGCCTGGCCGTGCCTTGGCTGCACTCGCCGATTGCCGGCACCATGAAGGAGCATATCGCCGATTTCGCCGCCTTGGCCGAGCGCATCGAGCTGGCGGCGCCCGCGTCCATCCCAGGTAGAGGACGGCCCTTCCTGGATCTGCGGGACATCCCATTCACTGGTGCCGAGGTCCTGGACAGATACAGCTACCGCATCCACATCGAGGGCAAGTATCCTCAATTCGTCTACTGGCTCGCCATGCCCTTTTTCGTCCCTATCCCATGGGAGGCGGTCCGCTTCTACGCCCAACCCGGCATGAAGCAGCGCAACCTCACCTTGGATTGGTATCCGGTAGGCACCGGGGCCTTCTATTTAGAGGAAAATAACCCCAACCTGCGCATGGTGTTGGCACGCAATCCCAACTTTCACGGCGAGTCCTATCCAACCCAGGGTATGCCGGGGGACGAAGCGGCAGGGTTGTTGGCGGACGCCGGCCGGCCCTTGCCCCTCATCGAACGCGCCGTCTACAGCCTGGAAAAGGAGAATATCCCTTACTGGAACAAATTCCTGCAGGGCTACTACGACAGCTCGGAGATTTCTTCCGATGCCTTCGATCAGGCGATCCGGTTCGGTGGTCAGGGCGAAGCGGTCCTGACTGAACGCATGCAGGAAAAAGGAATCAGACTGTTGACAGCGGTGGAGACGTCCATCCTCTACATGGGCTTCAACATGCGCGACCCGGTGGTGGGCGGTGATTCGGGGGACGCGCGACTGCTGCGGCGAGCTATCTCCATCGCGGTCGATAATGAGGAATATATTTCTATCTTCCACAATGGCCGGGGGATCGCCGCCCAGGGGCCGATTCCTCCGGGCATCTTCGGATACCGTGCGGGTAAGGCCGGGATCAATCCTTACGTCTACGCCTGGCGGGATGGACGGGCCGTGCGCCGCGGTCCGGAAGAAGCGCAAGACCTGCTGGCCCGGGCGGGCTACCCGCGCGGTCGGAACCCGACGACGGGCAAGGCCCTGAGCTTGAACTACGAGGCCGTCGCCTCAGGACCGGACGACAAGGCACGCTTGAGCTGGCTCCGCAAGCAGTTCAAAAAGCTCGGCATCCAACTCGTGATACGGGCGACGGATTACAACCGCTTTCAGGAGAAGATGCGCAAGGGGACCGGGCAGCTCTTCACCTGGGGCTGGAACGCGGACTACCCGGACCCGGAGAACTTCCTGTTCCTGCTCTACGGCCCCAACAGCAGGATGGATGGGGGTGGGGAAAATAGCTCCAACTACGCCAATCACGAGTTCGACGCCCTGTTCGAACGGATGAAGAGCATGGACAACGGCCCCGAGCGCCTGGCCCTGATCGACGAGATGGTGGAGGTTGCAAGACGGGATGCCCCCTGGTTGTGGGGATTTCACCCCAAGGCATTTGGCCTGCACCATGGTTGGGTGGGGAACTTAAAACCCAACCTGATGGCCAACAATACCCTCAAATACCGCCGAGTCGACGCCGCACAACGCGAACGATTGCGCCGGGAATGGAACCGGCCCGTGCTCTGGCCCCTGTGGTTGACGGCCGCCCTGCTGGTAACGGGGGCGCTACCGGCGGTCGCCATCTTCCGCCGCCGCAAGCGTAGCGGGGCTTTACCGCTTGTAGGAGGACATTCGGATCGGGTGGATTTCCAAAGACCGAGGTGAAAATCAATGCAGATTGCCAATCCCATCTACGACGTCGTATTCAAATGCCTGACCCACGACAGCTTCGTGATCCAGATTCCCCATCTGGGTCCGGAGTACAAAACGGCTGCGGAACGACTCTTGGCCGTTTTCGACCAACACCTGAAAATAACGAGAGACGAGCATATCCTGGGCATCGATGAGGCCACCTATCCACAAGAATATCGAAAGGTAATCCGCCGGTTGAATCGGGCCATCACCGAGCCGGAGATCAGACAGACCATGGACGTAGAGGATGACATCCTGGCGGAACTGGAGGATATGGAACGGCAAATCACGGGAATGGGCCAGGCCATGGAGGAGAAGAATAAAGCCCTTGAAGAGAGTGCCAGGACCTTGGAAGAAAAGGACAGACTGATTGCGGAGCTACGACTTGAGCACTACCCAATCTATAATGATTCGGTAGCCTGACCATGACTGCCTATATCATCCGCCGACTCCTGTATGCCGTCCCCATCCTGATCGGGATAAATCTGATCACCTTCCTGCTGTTCTTCGTGGTCAATTCCCCCGACGACATGGCCCGCATACAGCTGGGCGTTAAACGGGTAACGCCGGAGGCAATCGAAACCTGGAAGCGGGAGCGCGGCTACGACCGACCCCTGCTGTTCAATCACCAGGCCAAGGGCCTAAATAAGATCGCAGACACTATCTTCTTCGAAAAATCGGTACGGCTGTTCGCCTTCAACTTCGGCGTCTCGGACAGCGGGCGGGCCATCGGTTTCGACATCGCTCAGCGCATGTGGCCCAGCCTTGCCATCGCCGTTCCCGTGCTCCTGGTGGGCTTGGCCGTAAACATCAGCCTGGCCCTGTTCATCGTCCTCTTTCGGGCGACCTACGTCGACTATGCGAGTGTGGTCCTGCTGGTCGCCATGATGTCCATCTCCGGGCTCTTCTACATCATCGGTGGTCAGTACCTGCTCAGCAAGCTGTTCCACCTGGTGCCCATCTCTGGCTACGACACCGGGCTTGCGGCCTGGAAGTTTCTGATCCTGCCCGTGATCATCGGGGTCATCGGGGGCATCGGCACCGGGACGCGCTGGTATCGCACTCTGTTTCTGGAAGAGATCGGCAAGGATTATGTGCGCACTGCCCGCGCCAAGGGCCTGACTGAATGCCTAGTCCTGTTCCGGCACATGCTCCGCAACGCCCTGATCCCGATCCTGACCGGTGTGGTGGTGGTGCTACCCCTGCTGTTCATGGGCAGCCTAATCACCGAGTCCTTCTTCGGCATCCCCGGGCTCGGCAGTTACACTATCGACGCCATCAACAACCAAGATTTCGCCATCGTGCGGGTCATGGTCTTCCTGGGCTCGGTCCTTTATATCTTGGGGCTCTTACTCACCGACATGTCCTACACCCTGGTGGACCCGCGTGTGCGGCTGGAATGATGCTCGGGTCCCGAAAGATAAGAAGTTTCCCGGCGTGGTGTAACCTGTATTGATGTTAGATCAAAACTGATGGGAGATCGAAGATGACAATAAGATGGGATTTGACTGCCGCATTGACAGCAGTTGTGTTAGCTGTTTCTGGAATCGCTTATGAAGCTGTAGGGGTAGAAAAAGGTGGTGGAATCTAGGTGTCCTGTCGGACCAGACTCCGCTAACCCAACCCACTCGGTTACCTAAAAATTGGCTCATTCCCACGCCCAGAGACTGTGAAAGAATTCATTTTCCCTGAAAGTTGTGGTGTGAAGCCGCAATATTCCACGCTAAATCCTGTGCCATGTAGGACAAGGAGAAAGATTTCCTGCCAAAGTTGAGAAAAATGTGTCGTCCTGTCCCTTCAGATCTGAAAATCTAGCAATATTTTCACCGTCTCGCCAGCGTGGCGAGCCAAAGATAGCCATTGCTCCCCCTACCCCAACCCTTTCCCGAGGGTGTCGCAATGGGTGCGACTCAAGTCGGGCGGGAAAACGCGACGCATCCCGCCGCTTGATCCGTTTTCATTGTTCTCACACCAAGCCACAAAAACACGAAGACTTCTCTTCTATTTCCTGTCATTCTCCCAATCCTTATACCTCTTTGTGGCTTGGGGTCTTGGTGTGATGCAAAAGAAAAACAGGAAACGGGAGCTCAGGTGATTCCGTTTCTGTCCTGCAACAGTCTACCGACGGGCTTTTGCGACGCCCTCCAAGGGGGCTAAGGAGCAAGCCTGACATTAATTTCGAAGTTCTACCGTTTTACTGAATCAGCCCATAACTACGGGCCATATCATCATTTATGACGGTCACTGCGGTTAGCGAGAGTGCCCAGGTTTTCACTACAGGCCGAAGGGTTTCCGACAACACCTTGTTCAACGGTGGTAACCACTGATCACGATGGCCGTTGATCACCAACATCAACCAAAAATCCACCGCTTCGAGTTTCACCTGCCTGAAAGGCTTCGAAAGCTCCGGCTCGGTTTCCGGGTGTCTCTCTAAACGAACGGCTAGCCACAAATTCATCGCATTGCCCAACTTCTGACGAATCTCATTGATGAAATCATCAAAGTTGGGTTGAGTCTCCAATCAAAGTGTACTCGATTTGGCCTCCACAACCCAAATGACAGGTAGTTTACGTGAAGTGGTTCGCAACAGCAGAAATTCGGTGATCTTCGTATGGGCCTTGATTTTCCGGTAAACGGCACTTTTTTCGATGTGAAAACAGTGGTCCACGGGGAAAGGTCCGAAGGTCATACCTGATTCCTACAGCGGTTCTTTACAACTCATCCCAGACTCAACTCCACTTCTTCCTCGTAGAGCCGAATCAACTCACTGATGATCGGATTGTCGGGCATGCCATTCTGCAAGTCCGCCGATACCCATTCACCGTTACCCCGATTCGAAATAATCGGAATTGACATCTCCCTTCCCTGCGCAATGAGGAACAGCTTTTTGACCTCGAAATAGGAGTGACTGGCCAGGAAAATTGGATGTCGCGTTCCGCCAATAGCGCCACAATCTCAAGCAGGTCATAGATCGCGCTGGGATGCAGAGCGGATTCCGGTTTATCGATGAAGGCGACCGACTGCGGACTAAGGTAACAATTGCCGAGCAATGTATCGAGAATGGCGATCTTTTTCACGCCTTCCGAAGTCACACCAATGGGAAATTTCTAGTTTCCCTTTTTAAATTGCCAACGATCCGATGCCTCATCATACTCCACACTACCGCCCAGGCTCTCTTTTTAAGGTCTTTCCGCGATTGGGCAAATTCCATATATTTCCTACCACGTTGCGGGGAATTGCGCAAGGCGCGAGCAAGATCGAGATCGAGATCGAGATCGAGATAGGTATCGCCAAACCCGAATGATTTATCCTGCTCGCAAGACTTGAGGATAACCGGTTGTAACGACAACACCTCTTTGGCCGGCAAGAAAACCAAATTACTAGTGCGCGATGATACATGACTTTTCAATCGTGAAATTTGTTTGATCGTATCTTTACCAAACTGATAGCAAAAGCAACCACTATGGACTGAAAGTCCATAGTACGAGTTGCGGCTGAAAGCCGCGTTTTCGGCTTAAGCCGACGAAAGGAAATGACTGGAAGTCATTCAACACGAAACTCATCATCGTTATGGTTCGGATGGTTGTCGTGATGGGCTAAATATTCCTGGATCATTTCG
>Ga0049114_1000217_pt1 | contig 11903 bp, 13 predicted proteins | sample WorMettanBELIZE2_FD_55211 | JGI IMG/M metagenome (GOLD analysis project Ga0049114, IMG submission 55211) | Marine gutless worms symbiont microbial communities from Max Planck institute for Marine Microbiology, Germany - Olavius tantulus BELIZE.2 | ecosystem: Host-associated > Annelida >... | reverse complement strand
GCCAACTTCGGAAAACTGCAAACAATGGCTTTAGGGTCCTACATACTCAGACCATTGCGTGAGAATACCCTTAAAATGGTGCATAATCCCGTAAAAAAATAGATGTTATTAAGGCCTTTACCAAAGAAAGGAGTTATTCATGAAGAGAATATGGATTGTGCTGGTCATCCTATTGGCGACAGCCTCCCTAGCATCGGCCGGAATCGTTGCCAAGGACAGTCTCGACCTCGGGGAACAAGATCGCAATTGGCAGGCCGGAGTGACAACGCTCTGCATTGACGGACTGAAGTTCGTTTTCGCATATAAATGGGCATCGGAGATGGGCACTCGCGGAGTTGGTGCCGGAGGTGACGTGAGCCTCGTACAGGTGTACGAAGAACGGGGCGGCAAAGTAGTTCCGGCAACCTGCAGGTAGGTCTCTGGGCGGGTCCAGCCCGTCCATTTCCACTTTTTCTGTAAAGCGGGGCGAATGTGACCTGTTACTATTAAAGGGAGGGACTCAAAGTGTCGACCAAAACACAAATCCTGATTTACTTGGCCCTGCTTGCCCTCATTGACACGGCTATCCCCATACCGATCACCGCGATGATTTTGATCATGGTTTTTTTCCAAAAACCGAGATGGTTCAAGGATTGGGTGGAAGATATCTACCGGCGATAATGCAACGGCTTCAACCGGCACTGTCGTTAAGGATAGTCGGCATCTTGGATGTTCAGAGCAAAACGACGCACCATATGGAGTAATTTCATGAGCGCATTTCTTCTTTAATCAGAAGATCGATCATCTCGGCAGGGCTCTCTGCACGTAATATAGATTTTTGGTGAGGGGTTTTTAGAAACCCTTCTTTTTCGGCGGTAGTCAACAGGAGCTCAAGCGGCTCATAGAAGCCGTTAACATTCAATAAGCCGCACGGCTTGGAGTGAAGTCCCATCTGCTGAAAAGTGAATGCTTCAAAAAACTCCTCGAACGTACCAATTCCACCCGGCAATGCGACGAAAGCATCCGAAAGTTGAATCATGAGATGTTTTCTTTCGTGCATGGTGGGTAATACATGCAGTTCCGTCAAACCTTGATGGAAATTTTCCTTGTCTTTTAACGCTTGAACGGTCACACCCAGAACTCTACCACCCTCGGCCAAAGCGCTGTCAGCAAGCTGTTTCATGAGCCCGGTACAGGAGCCACCGTAGACACAGGTTAACCCGCGCACGGCAATTTCACGCCCTATCGCTTCAACCGCCTTCATATATGCCGGATGATTACCGGTGCTCGACCCAAGAAAGACGCAAATTGAATTCATAACATTCCTTTATTCAGCAAACAGGGGGCATAGGTAATTCAGTATTCAAAGTTTGACACCTCTTGCTTAGTTGGATCAACGCTTTAGCTAACCGTGCGGCCCCCCATACCCTCCATCCGATAGCGGAGCGCCCCATCGACGGTCTGCCGTAAAAAGCATGTCGACGATGGTCTCAACGTGAGCCTCTCGGAAAGCTTTATATGTCTGCGTACGAACCGCGTCCAGGTGTGCCAATCGTTCAGGTCCGTATTCGTCGGGCAGCACCACATGGACTAGCACCATCAGTTGACGACCCGGTTGTATCACCCGTATGAATCGCTCCTTGACGGGAAGGCTGGCAATGCTGGCATCCACGATCTTCGTTACACGCTTGAGAATGTCGCTACCGGGGGCCCTGTTCATCAAAGCCATTAACGCGGTCCATGACATCCTAACGGGTACGGCGATTGAAATGGCGACCACCACGAGCACCACCGCAGGATCGACATAAGGCGCAAGGCTATCCAGTTCCAGTGCTTTCAGTAAAAAGATACCCGCAAAGGCAAGCAGAACACAGGATGAGATCGCCGCGTTGACGAACCAGTTTTCCGTGTCGGCGCTGACCAACGGGCTGTCTGTGGTCTTTGCGCCACGACGCATAATCGCTGCAACGCTCCAGCAGACTGTCGAGGCAAAGACCCCATACGCTACGGCAATTCCAGTGGCAATGGAACGACCGCCGGCGAGCAACGCCTGCACCGCCCCCACGATCGCCATGATCGAAACGCCCAGAACCAACATGCCTTTTATGCCGTTCACCAGCGGTTCGAAGAACGCATACCCGTGTGGAAATCTTTCATCATCACCACCGGCCACCAAAGTCGCAACCTTTAGCGTGAAGAGGGCTGTCGCGAAGTAGGTTAAGTTGAATAATCCGTCAAGCAAAATCGCCTGTGAAGAACTGATGCCGGCAACCGCGATGCCGACGCACCCCACCAGGACGTTCCCCAAGGCAGAAATCTTCAGATACCTTTTTTTGTGTTTTAGAGCTGTGGTTTGCATTTCGCCTCTAAGAATATGAATTTTCGAATAAACATTGTTGCCAGTTACAAACACGATCTCATGATTAACCAGATCCGATCAATTGAGAATTAGCACCCGCCTGGAACTGCAGGATCCTCCTGTTCAAATGGTTTTTTCTCTGGAGTGAGATCCTTGTCTCCTGTTCCCGGCATGAGTTCAAAACCAATGTCAAAATGGATCAGCATGGTCTTCATCTGCTCCAATGCATTCCGATCCCCCTCGATTTTCGCTTTACCGGAAGCAATTTGTTCGTCGAGGGACACAACGCCCATCATCGTCTTCTCGAGATCGGAGCGGTTGATGGTGATGGCCAGATCCGCATCCTCTGACTGATACCCCTGCAAAACGGTGTCAAACCTTGAATTGTGAATTGAGTTCGTTAAAGTAAGTTTCAAACTGTGGGTCTTCTGTCATTCTAGTTTTCACTGATCTCACACTGTGACTAACTGATGAATACGTTAGGCCAAATATTCCTGCAATCGTTTCGTTGGTTAGCAATCCTGTTTGGTAGATTAAATAAATAATAATATCCCGTTTTTCTTTCTCAGGGCCATACATCCTCCGTCTTTTTTTGAATTCGTTGACATTGCAGCCAAGCAGACGTGCTGCCTTGTTTAAGGTTTCCTCTGGGCTCACGCCTGCGGCTGTCTGCCGATGAGAGGATATTTCCCTATCTGTTTCTTGCGGCAAATATTGTTCACGAAGTCGCTTTACAAATCGCTTAGAGCCTAAAAACAGCCCGTGTCGAAAATCCTCCCACAAGCGTTTTTCTTCTTTTGAATATTTTTGGACTTTTTCCCGGTACTGCGCTTCTCTTGCGGGAGGCAGAAATTGGGATAAAATTAATTCCGTGGAAAGCCACTTCGGTGCCGATTTTCCGTAACCATAGGCCAAATAACTGCTCCACTGGTAATCGGCCAATCGTTTAACGATGCCGGCTCTTAACGGATTGCGGTGGATGTAGAAGGAAAGCTGCTTCAAGTAAGCGTCATTTTCTATGATGATACTTTTATATCGCCCCTGAAATAGATGCCCGCTCCTGTTGTGCCGGTTATTGAATCGCCTCGTATACGTTGTGCCAAACCAATGCATTGCTTTGGACAGATTCGCCCGCCAAGTCTTTAAGAGCATATGATAATGGTTGTCCATCAACACATAGGCACAGACGTCGACAACAAATCTCTCCGACATTTCACCTATGGTTTCTAAAAAACGAACACGATCCATATTGTCATAAAAAATGGCCCCATTCTCATTACCGCGGGATAGCGTGTGGTAAAGTGCCCCCTCGTATTCTATCCGCCATGCTCTTCCCATAATAAACTCGTATCTGATCAAATGTGATCTGTCAAAATCAATTCACAATTCAAGGTTTGACACCTTTTGTTAGCGGTTTGACACCTGTTTGTCTATCTCATAGAGAACCAAGAGTGCAATGCTGCCAAACATTATCAGGGGAAATGACATGACATGGTTCACATGTTTCCGACTAAAGAATGCCATGCTGCTGGCCAACCTCATTTCCAATATGATCGGCGTCTCCGTTACCCTGTTTATTAACCGGTCGATATTCAGTGCTGCGGAAGAAATGCGAGAGTTGGCCCACTCCTTTGATCTGATATTTCTTCCCGCTTCGTTCATGGTGCCGTTCATCGTCACGCTGATTTATGAACAACCGATCCGCCGTTTCCTGAACGAGGTCTACCAAGACAGGGGAACTCCAGAAGACGCTATCGCCAAAGTGCACCAGAGATTACTGAACGAGCCGTTTTTCCTGATTGCCCTCGACATGGGCATATGGCTTTCTGCCGCAGTACTGTATCCACTCTTTTTCTGGGTATCGGGTGCCGAATGCGTGATCATTTTTCGACCCTTTTTTATGAGTCTATTTACCGGATTGATTACGGTAATCATTGCATTTTTTGTGTTTGAGCATTTACTCCAGAAACGACTGGCGCCGTTCTTTTTCCCCGACGGCGGTATCTATATGATCCCAAAGACTATCCGGATACGAATTCGGACCAGACTCGCAGCGTTCCTTTTCGCCATCAATGTCGTCCCCTTTCTAGCCATCTTAATTCTACTTCGGGAGACCGTTGTCGTTAATGCCGACCCGGCAATGCTGTTGGATGTGTTGCGCACCGGAATCTTTACAAGCTCAATCATATTCCTTGCCGTCGGCATATGGTTGACCTATCTGGTCAGTGCCAATTTGACAGAGCCCCTGAGGGAAATCATTCGTGTACTGAAAGGTGTGCGGAACGGCAATTTCGACAATAAGGTACGCGTAAGGTCCAACGATGAAATCGGTTACACCGGGGATGTCATCAACGAAATGAACGAGGGGCTCAAAGAGCGGGAGTTTATTCTGGACACATTCGGAAAATACGTCACCCAGGAAGTTCGGGATGAGATCCTATCCGGGAGAATTCCCCTTGATGGTGAAATGAAAGACGTGACGATCCTATTCGCCGATTTGCGGGATTTTACGCCTATGACCGAATCCCACGACCCAAAACTCGTGGGCAAGATCATGAATAACTATTTCGAGACAATGGCAGATGTCATTCAGCAGGAGGGTGGTCTGGTGCTACAATTTCTGGGTGACGAGATTTACGCGGTGTTTGGAGCCCCCATCTCTCGAGCAGACCACCCTGAACGTGCGTATAGGGCAGCCACCACCATGAACCAACGACTCATTGGCCTCAACGAAATATTTGTGGAGCGAGGTTGGCCGCCCCTTAAACACGGCATCGGTATACACACCGGAGAAGCCGTGGCGGCGAATATCGGAAGCCCTGATCGACTCTCCTATCTTTTGGTGGGAGACACGGTCAATTTGGCCTCCAGGCTCCAAGGCTTAACCAAGAAAATAGAGGAAAACATCATTATCAGCCAAGCGACGCGCCAACGTTTACACAAGGACTTGCAACTGAAGAAATTAGAGGCCGCGAAGGTTGCAGGAAAAAGCCAACCTGTGGAAATCTTTGCTGTAGCCTGATTCGATAGACTTGGTTGATCTCACCTCAGCGGTGCCATGGGAAGCGGGTTCCGATAGCCATCCCTTTAAAAGCGAATGCAGATCTTCCCAAAATGCTTTCCCTCCTGAAGATATGCCATGGCTTCCTTAAGTTCTTCAAAAGCAAATACCCGATCAATCACAGGTTTTAACTGATGCTGTGCCAGTGCCCGGGTCATGGCCTCGAAAGAGTCTCGATGCCCCACGGTAATCCCCTGCAGTCGTACCTTTCGCGTGACAATCAATCCGAGACTCACACCCATGTTCACCCCGGAAAGCACACCGATCATACTGATGGTTCCACCCGGCCGAATCGCTCGAAGGGATTGGGGCAATGTCTTCTCGCCGCCCACTTCGACAATGTGGTCGACGCCGTCACCTCCGGTGAGTTTCTTCACCGCCTTGCCCCACTCCGGAGTGGTGTTGTAGTTGATGCTTTCATCGGCGCCCATGGCGGCGGCACGCTCCAGTTTTTCATCGCTGCTCGATGTAATGACCACAAAAGCTCCTAACAATTTGGCAAACTGCGACGCGAACAACGATACACCTCCTGTGCCTTGGATCAGCACCTTGTCCCCTGCTTTCACAGCCCCCTCGGTTACCAGCGCACTCCATGCCGTTAGCGCGGCGCAGGGCAATGTCGCTGCCTCTTCGTCCGACAGGTAGTCGGGGACCTTTGCCACCCCTTCCTCGCTGAGAGCCATGTATTCCTGCATGACGCCGTCCATCGGTGCCCCGAGGGTTGACGTAATTCGGGTCATGTCAGGCTCGCCGGCAATCCATTTTTGCATGAACATGGGGCAGACCCGATCACCTACTGCCGCTCGGCTGACGCCGGAACCGATTTCGACGACACCATCTGAGATGGGGATCAGAGGCAACGTCCCCGTAAAGGACCCGTATCCCCGCATGGGGACAACGAGATCACGAAAATTAAGCGAGGCGGCTTTCATCCGCAGCAGTACCTCTCCGGGCCCCGGCTCCGGTTGGTCCCGCTCGGCGATGGTCAAATGATCCATGGACCAGTCATCCTGGATTTGGAATACCTTCATGGGTTCCTCCTATGTAATCCTTTATGGAATCAAGATATCACTTGGATCTCGTCGAGTGCTGACGCATTTACACTGAATTTGTACCTGAGTTACGGACGTTGCCGACACAGCAGAAAATTCACCGCCTTCATGCTCATGACCACATCTCAGTCCTGGTTCAAGACTTCGATGATCGAATCGATTCGCAAAAGAGATGATGCCTTTCTCTTCCACCGCAAGTGAGCCGAATTCGTGAACCGTCCCCGCCTCGTAGTCTTCGAAATACCGATTCTCGATGGGGGCTTTAAAATTCCTGGTATTCATGATTATCGTTGAATCCAACGTCGGGTGAATTAAAGAAACGTGGTTTCAATGCTTACTTAGCAGAGCGGCGTTTGGAAAGACAAGAATTGAAGGATGACGTATGATCCGAACCGATGACGATTGCGTTCACTTTTTCAAAGCAATTCTATGCATATAGCAGTCGGTGGCAACCGCAGCGTTGACAGCATGACATATGGCCCGGCAACCAACGGAAGGTCTTCAATGGTCTGGGGAACGGCCAATCCTGCCACGACCCGGCGCGGCTTTTGGAATGGGACCTTTGTAGGGTGTTGGAGTCCTCCATCCTGAATCGGACTTGGAATCGTGAGACCTATCCACTGGTTTGTATTCAAAGAAGGTTTGATCTGCTTCGTCCAATGTTAATGCCTCCCAGGGCAGCTTCGTATCCTTTTCCGTGATCAAATAGGTATGGCTGGCCTCCGCTTCAGCCCCGGTCAAATCGGTATTGGTCTCAAACATCTTTTTGCCCTTATTGTGCCAAACGACAGTGAGAATCCTTTCATCGGTCACGTTTAACAGAACATTGAAGTAATCCTCTTTTCCCAAACCCAGTCGGGGCATGTAGCTGTCACCGCGTACAATCAACCTTCTCAGTATTACGGACCACGCATGCTGTAACTCTCGTATTTCGTAAAACCTGAATGTTATACCTCGAAACGTGCCGGTCTGAAGGCCATCGAAGAGTGTGGCCGCGTCAAAAGGAACCAACCGTCCGTCTTTAAGTGCTGCACGAGACATTGAGACTACTGTTTTTGTCATCCGCTCTGCACGCCTATCATATCTGTCCTTCGCGACGTCCGGATTCGGTGATCCAATAAGCAGCACGATCAATGTATACGTAATCAAATTCCCGACAAGGGAAATCGCAAATGAAGCCGTGTATCGAATTTTTGAGCTCCAAAACCAAAGGGTGTAAAATCCCCCTTCAAGAAGCCACGATAGGAGAAACGCGGCCGAAAAAGTGATGATGTCCCTGTCGTCGTGACGGATTGGCGGAAAAAAGAATCCGATGACAGTCGTGACAAGATTGGCGATAACCACTGCCAGCAGAATTTGTTTAAATGTGGGTTGACCTTGCAGCTTCAGAAAATAACGAAACAACAGAAAAACGGCGCACTCGATGCATACTATGACAATAAAGCCGGGCCCAAGCATGTGATCTGTTATCGACAACATGATATCTGCCCGCGCCTCTCCGACAAGGGCAAGAGGGAAAAAGATACCCATCCACATTGGCATCGATCGGCGCATAAAAGGCCTCATCCCTGATCGGTCACATCGCATTGTCAAGGTTCACCACCACTGTAAGGCTGTGCGGTCGCTTCTAAGGGGCTGTCGCTTTCGATGGGAGGGAAGAAGAGTGAAGAGAGATCCTTACGATATGAACGCAATACGCATAATACGGGCGTGCCTCAGATGTTAATATTCTGAACAGCCCCACTCTGAATGCTCTTTCTGTCTATAGCACAACGGTGTTTTGCCGTAAAATCCAATGACCACCCTGAAACAGACCTTGGGTCTTATCTTCTGAGGCGCTGAACCAGATACGCATCCATTATCAGATGGATAATATGGTGCAACACGCACACCACCAGTGCCAGCCCATATTGGGGAAACAGGGCCACCTGGAGGATAATCGATAGGGGCAGCGTTTTCTGACCGCCCATGAAGATCACGCTTTGCCGACGTCCAGGGCCAATACTTAAGCTCTTGGTCAATCCCAGGCCGGCCAGCACCAGACCGAGATGAAACGTAAATGTTACCGCTGCTATAGGCAGAATGGCGCCCGCGCCTTCAAGAATGGCTCCCCGACTGTGGCACATGGCCATCCAAACAATGGATAGAATCAGGCATTGATTTGCGATATTCGCTCGCTTTAACATTTTCATTGTAACCATGGGCAAACGGCTTCGTACAATAAGACCCGCTGTCAGTGGGATCAGTACGCGGGTGGCAATCTTTAGCATGATCGCCACACTGTCGATTTCAATCTCCTGACTGGAGCCTGCAAACGGCAACAGAAGCTCCAGGGCCAGAGGAATCGTAAATACCGCCAGGGAATTGGCGCAAATGGTAATGAGCAGCGCATGCGCCATGTTGCCTCCGGCTGCGCCGGTCATGACCACACCGCTGCTCAGGGTGGTGGGCATGGATGCCACAAGAAAAAGTCCGATTAGAATGCCGAATTCCAGCGGCAGAACACTGTAGACTGCGGCGAGCAACGGAGAGACAATAAATATGATGGACAGCGATGTCAGAGTTCCTTTGACATCACCAAGTCCTTCACGGATCTGCTTTGACTCCAGTACCAGACCGGACAGGAAAAAAATCGAGATGATAACGACATCCGGCCCACCATGGGCCTTGAGCCAGCGTCCAACAGCTACGGTTTTACCGGTGACATCGGCCAATGCCGCTAGGGCAACAGCGACCAGCCCCAACATGAACCAGTATTTTTTAAGAAACTCGCGCATGGCTAGAAAAACAAGATCCAAGGATTCAAGGATTCAAGGGGTCAAGGGTTTGTTTGAAAAAGAATAGATCTATGAAAATATCCTCCGTTCGATCTCTGCCAGGCATTCACATGGTGAAGGAATCTGAGGGATAATTTTATTTCCGTCATGCCGGACTTGATCCCCGCTACAGACGGGATCTGCGACCGGCATCCAGAAATTATACTGACTAAAAGAACCTGGATTCCGGGTCAAGCCCGGAATGACGAATGTAGATATGAGGAACTCCCCTAAATTTTCGTTTTTTATTGTTTCACTTGAACCCTTGACCCCTCGAATCCTTGGACCCTTTGTCCTCACACATTCCTTCCGGGATGAACAATAACAACGTCCTTTCTGGTTCTCACATTGACGATCACGATGCCGGTAACGATCAACAGCAACGCCACTATTAGATTTGCCGTTATCGGTTCCCCCAGCATGCGATTGCCAAGCAATACCCCAGCCACAGGCATGATGAATATAAACGAATGCATGGCCACGGCACCATATCTTTTCAGCATGGTATTCCAGGCCACAAAACCGAACGACGCTGTAACGAATGCCTGATACATCACCGCCAGAATCACATCCGCATCAAGGCCGGAAGGTATCGACTCCCCGGCCAACCAGGCCCCGGCAAACAATAGGGGCGAGGCAATGAGCATTGGATACAACACTACCTGATAGGGCTGGAGGCCCACCAGGACCTTCTTAGTATAGACACCGTTGCAGGCCCACAAAAAAGCGGCACACAACACGATCACATCACCGGTCTTTAATTCGGCCGAAACCCCTTGCCGCTGCAGAAGCACAAAGTCCACACCGGTGAACGCCAGCAACATCCCTGTCAGCTTTTTACCGGTGATCCGATCCCCCGGGATAAACAAGTGGGCCAAAATCAGAACAAAAAACGGCTGCATGTTGGCCAGCAGGGTGCCCCGGGAAGCATATGTTTTGCTGAGGCCATAGTAGAACAGGGCAAGCTGTATCGAAAAGATAACGGAGAGGATCGCCAGTTGATGAATTTGACCTTTTCGGATCGCGATGGGCTGGCGGGTCGCCAGCGCCCATGCCAGAATAGTAACTGCGCCAAGGCTGAATCGTATCGCGGCTGTTGAAAAAATACCAAGTTCGGTCAAACTGATTGTTATGGCGATGGTATTTGCGCCGAAAAGAAAACTCAGAAACGCGCTAAAAAAAAAGCCCATTACGGGCAGATCTTTGATGGCTGAACTTTGGGTCGTCACATGTATCCCAGGGGTTGGAATCTGGTTATGAGATAGTCTAGAAATCCACCAACGTCGGCCGCAACAACATCAACGCCGGCACGGCCGGCAAACTCCGGATCAGCGGTAAACACCGGCCCGCCGGCAATTATCGTCGTTTGCACCGGAAGCTGATCTGCAATGTACGCGATTGCCTCTTCGGAATCAAACTGAAGTATCGTCAGTCCCAGAAGGGACGGCCGGATCGATCGGCAGACATCGATAACGACGCCCGGTTCCTGCATGAGGCCGATGGGGTGCACGGACAAACCGACGGATTCAGCAAATCTATGAATAGTGGCCAGACCCTGCCCCAACCCATCGTCGATGGTGGCGGTCGCCATCAGGGGCGGCTGGTTCCACAACCCCCTGATATCATGCGCATCTTTCCAACGCCGCAGCTCATCGACCGCCGCCTCCAGGGATTCTCCGGAGGGAAGGCCCTGGGTCTTCCATCTGTTCAGGAGTTCAAGAATATTCTTTTTGAATTCCGGGTGAATTTGCATCGTGGCTAACCTAACAAACCACCCCAACAGATTTTGACTTACATAGTGTTCCCAAACGTGCGCCGACCTTCATGGATATCAAAGGGTTCGTTCCAGGTTGATCGATTTGGAAGGGCTGAATTGGTTCGCGCTGAAGAAATGTATCAGTTTGGAGTCATTCCAGTCGACCAGGGTGTTTATTTTAGTAACCCCCAGTGATTTTAGATGATCCAAAAACTCATTAATCATCTTCTTCCCGATACCCATGCGCTGGTAATCGGGGTCGACCCCAATGGTATCCAGGGTCGCTTCCTCGCGGTGAATACCATATTCACCCATATAGAGGACACCCATCACAAATCCCACCACCTTACCATCCTTGTCTTCGGCCACAAGTGACGTCGGTAAATAATCTTTGGATTTAAAAAGCTTTTCGAATCTGGTTTCATAGTACTCCACGCGGGAATTCTTGAGTACTTTCTTGTCAATACCCACCACCGCGTCATAATCCTCAGCCCTCATAAGTCTGATGTTGATGGCGCTCTCGTCCATGGGGTCTCCTTTCTCGCCAGTGACATGTCCTACAAGCCTCTCAAAACATGGATGGGTATTATTCAGATGAATGGGCCCATCGAATTGAGAAAATATCAGCTGGATCATCCCCTCTTTTATGCCGACACCCGGCATAAAACAAGGAAAAACCGGAAAGCCGCAGCGTTGTTTAGAATAGTGTGAATGATCTTCGGAGATTCCGATTTCGCCTCCGAAAAGACCACTATCGATGGTCGTATTTCGCACTATAGTTTAACGGGATTATGCACCATTTTAAGGGTATTCTCACGCAATGGTCTGAGTATGTAGGACCCTAAAGCCATTGTTTGCAGTTTTCCGAAGTTGGCGTCCT
>Ga0049114_1000215_pt1 | contig 11921 bp, 14 predicted proteins | sample WorMettanBELIZE2_FD_55211 | JGI IMG/M metagenome (GOLD analysis project Ga0049114, IMG submission 55211) | Marine gutless worms symbiont microbial communities from Max Planck institute for Marine Microbiology, Germany - Olavius tantulus BELIZE.2 | ecosystem: Host-associated > Annelida >... | reverse complement strand
GACGCCAACTTCGGAAAACTGCAAACAATGGCTTTAGGGTCCTACATACTCAGACCATTGCGTGAGAATACCCTTAAAATGGTGCATAATCCCGAAATTTTTTAAATTTTCTAAAGCTTTATGGCATCCCAGGCCATGGTAAACGCGATCTCGAGTCCCTGCTCATCCAGTTCAAACCCATGATGCATGCGTGGATTGGCCAGGCGAGAAATCGGATTAAACATAAACGCTACAAGAAAATTGAAGTCGACGTTCTTGATAATCTTCTGTTCGATGCCCCGTTCAAACGTCTCAATGATCGGTACAAAGTGTTTTTCCAGGGCCTCCTTGTCGACCAGTTCCCCATATGGTGAATTGGCGAACTGCTCCATAAACGTGTAGTCGTTCAGGTTGTCGTGGATATAGTCAAACGTCCGAAACCAAACGTTTTTTATGATGTCCCGGATCGGCAGACTGTCGTCGAAGCCTTCGAGCAGGGCTTTGCTCATTTTGAGTTTCAATTCAACGTAAGTGGATACCAGCAAATCCTCTTTGTTTTCGAAAAACACGTAGATCGTGGACGGCGAGACATTGGCCGCCTTGGCAATCTTGGACACGGAGCTGGAAGCGAAACCGATCTCATTGACGAGCTTCACGGTGGCTTCGACCAGGGCTTCCTTTTTTTGTTCATCTTTCGTTCTCATGGAGGACAATATAAAACGATCATTCGTTTATGTCAAGTATCATTTTCGATTTTTTTTCGTCACTCGTATCATCCCCAATGCGACAACCCTATCTCGCATTATTTGTTTGTCTATGTGTACCAGTATAAGATTCAGCTTATTGGATCGGTTAAATACACCACGAGAAATTTTGGCGGCTTTGAATGGGTTTAAAGGGCAGTTTGGGCAATATTAGTTTGCACTACCATGAGTTGTGGAATGGAATGGCACCAACGTTCGGAGTGCTCAATAACGCCATTTTGATCTGGGCCAAGAGCTTCCGGAAATTGGGAATAGGTAGGCTATATGTTCAAAGGGTTAAACCTCTGGATGCAAAAGGTCATTGGGCAACGGTCGGACGCGTTTCCACTCGCTGGAGGCATGTTCGGCTTTCCAGAGGTCATAATTTTTTTGTAGATTGAGCCACAGATCCGGTGTTGTGCCAAATGCACGAGAAAGCCTCAAGGCCATGTCCGGTGTAACGGCTCCATTTTCATTCAATATTTTGGATAACGTCTTCCGGGAGACTCTTAGTTTTGTGGCCATATCAGTGACAGTAATTGCCAGAGGGACCAGATAATCCTCCTTCAGAATGCTTCCAGGATGGGTTGGCTGTCTCTTCATTTTTCTCATCACGGGCCTCTCAATGATAATCGTCATAGTTTACAACGTATGCATCGCCATCTATGAACTTGAAAAAAATTCGCCAGTTGCCGGACACACGAACAGAATATTGCCCTTCCAAGTCCCCGCTCAGTTTGTGCAGGTGTGAGCCTGGATAATTCATATCCATGATGTCACCAGCAGCATTCAAACGGTCAAGAATTCTTGCAATTTTGCCTGCGTGTTCGGGGCGAATTCCTTTCTTTATTCCTGTGTAAAAAAAGTCCTGAAATCCTTTATGTTTAAAGGATTTTATCATTTTAAAAAATTGTAACCCCTAAGGTTACAATTGTCAAGATATACTTTTCACATTAAACTGGAGACTCTTAGACACACACGCAGGGAAAGATAGCGAACAATTATCGGGAGCTTAGGATGAATTGCAGGTTGGGACAAGAGGTTGGGGATTGTCGGAAATACCCTTTTACATTCACTGCTTAGGTCGCATCAAAGGTGGAGCTTTGACATGCATTCCGTAAGGCCAAATCAGATATTCATTTATTGGAACTCTACAACCGGCGAGTTCATGGGGTAATTAGAGAACTGCTGGGAGATATATGATGAAAAAACTGTTCGCCTCCACGCTGCTACTTTTCGCATTTGTCGCATTGATGCACTTAGCGGGTGTATTTCCTTTCAGTCGGATGTTTGACCACGCAAATGCTGGCCGTGACAGCCAGAAAAGGCTTCCCATTTTTGACACACATGTTCACTATAACGAGCCTGCATGGGAGGTTTATCCACCTGATGTTATCATTCGTCTGCTAAAAAAATCCGGGGTAGTGAAGGCCCTGGTTTCAAGTACCCCTGATGAGGGTACGCGTATGCTTTACAAAGAAGATCCTGAGCGCATCGTTCCATTTCTCCGGCCCTACCATAAAGACATCAACTCGAGAAATTGGTATGTAAAGGACCCGGTTTTCCCGTTCCTCTTAAAAAGACTCGAAATGCCTATTTATAAAGGTGTCGGTGAATTTCATATTCACAACCCGTTTGATGCGGATTCCCCGATTATTAAAAAGACTGTGAGATTGGCGGTTGAGCGTAATTTGTTTATTCATGTGCATTCAGACCATCGTGCGGTGGAAACCATATTTTCCTATGAACCTGACGTTAAAATTCTGTGGGGCCATGCGGGGATGTCCGATCCTCCGGAAGTTGTATCGATGATGTTCGATCGTCACAAGAATCTATGGGTGGATATTTCTATTCGCGAACATGAGATTGCACCCAATGGAAAACTATCTCCCGAGTGGGCAAAGCTTTTTCTCGAACATTCGGATAGAATTACCGTCGGCAGTGATACCTGGGTGAACGCTCAATGGGAAAATTACGAAGCAATCATAGCGTTGGACAGAAACTGGTTATCCCAGCTCCCCGTCGAAGTGGCCAGGCTGATCGCCTTTGAAAACGCACAGCGGTTATTTGACCGGTAGCATACCCTAATCTGCGCAATAGTCTTGCCCTTGTGCGCACCTTCCGGCAACCATTCTCAGTTGCACATAACAATATACTATACTGACATTGGGATGAAATCGGACTGGCTCAATATGTTGTGGTTTACTTGAAAAAACCAAAAGTGCAGATAATGGGATGCTATCTGTACCTTATGGATTTGAGGTCCGGTAGAGGACTAATGGTCGGAGTCCACGGCTAAGGATTAGGTTTCGTTTTGTTGAGTCCTTAAGGACTCCACTCCTAGGATTGCTTTAAGGATATATCCAGAAGCTTTACCGGTGTATCGAAAGTTTTCCAGCCATGTTGTTCCCCTGCCGATATAAAATAGGTTTCGTTAGTGTTGAGTAACCTCCTGTCATCACCTAAAAACATTTCAATTTGGCCTTCTATGACAATTCCACACTGATCAAAAGTATGTGTGTGTCCGGTATCTTCCATTTCCGCACCAATTTCCATGTAGACCATAATCAAATCATTACCCAGTTCCGCCTTGCTCATAATGCCTGGTCTAAAACTTTCCAATTTTAAGGTATCTAAATTCCAAAAAGCCATTACGCCTCCTTTAAATGGTGTGCCTTGTAGTGGCTCAGTGCAATGTCGCTGCATTTAGGTGCTCGTTTCGATATTCACCCGGTGTCGTTCCTGTCCATGTTTTAAATGCACGGAGAAATGAATTGCTGTCCTGATAGCCAAGCAGGAACGATATCTCCGGTGGTGAAATCGCCGAGCGCGCCAGGTAATGTTCAGCGAGGGCCTGTCGTGTCGAATTGAGAACATCTTTATAGCTTGAAGATTCTTGACTTAATTGCCGCTGTAGAGTCCGCTTGCTCATGGCCAGACGACGGGCCGCCTCTTCGATGGAATTGTGCCCGGCCGGCAGCATCTCCAACAATGCGCTTTTTACTCTCTGGGCAACGCTGGTTTCGGTATCCAGGTCAGATAGTCTCTTCTTCAACCCTGCTTCGAAAAAATCCCACATACCGGAATCTTCGGTGAGAAACGGGTAGACTGCATCCTCTGCGGAGAAGGCAAATCTGATGGCGTTCCCCTGCCGAATGGTCCTTCCGAAATATTCCTCATACGGCTTTAAATTCTCAGGCGGCTGGGGAAGTTCCAGATCGGCAGGAACGATTCGTTTTCGGGTGGCCAGACGGGCCAGCCAGGTGAAAAACACCAGTTCCGTGGCGCCCAGGGATCGTGGAATCTGATCGTCGTGGCCATAACATTCTAAGATAGCATTCGTTTGAACCTTCCCGACGTCCACCTTCAAAATCATGGGGCCGATGAGCCGCTTGAACTGTGCCAACCGTTGCAGAGCGGTGTTCAGGTTCGGGCTGCACAGGCTGGCGAAGATCGGTGGATCAAAGGCTTCGACCGAAATGGCCTGGCCGAGTTTCAACGGCAGCTCCTCGGGGCCGGCGACCTGTTCCAGCGCTCGCCAGAGGCTGAAGTATTCTCCCGAACTCAGACTCGCATCCCTGCGCGAGAACAGGTCCGCCGGCAATCCGGCCAGTGTCAGTACATGGGCCGGATTAAATCCCATATCGGATATAAGAAGTTTCCATCCTTTTTGAACCGCAAAGTGAGTTGCCTGTTTCATAGGTTTAATCCTTAATTTCACAAGTCGGGTTGAATCGCGTCATGGCAAATTCTTCTCAAAATAGCTTATCCTGTGATCTGACTCAAGGAGCGGCCCTTCGCAACCTCCAACTTCAACCTGCATTTGGTCTTGCATCAGAGGCCGAACTGCGCCTTGATGCCCCCGATAAACGTTTCGTCGTCCGCGGCTTTCCGGTTGGCGACGATCTCAACGGCATCGGGTCCTGCGGTATATCGGAGCTGATTCGTGCCGTCTGTCGCGGCCTGATAGATGACCTCGGCGACCACGTCTGCCTCAGATCCGCTTTCGGCCAGGGGCCCGAGGGCGGCGAAGACCTTGCCGACCAGCTCCTGGTATTCGGTCAGGTTTTCATCGTTGTTGAAGTCAAGGGACCGGCCGCCAAAATCGGTTTTAATCATACCCGGTTCAACGATTTTGACCTTTACGCCGATAGACTCCATCTCAAAGCTCAATGCCTCGGAAAGCCCTTCAACGGCAAATTTCGACCCGTGATAGAGCGTGCCCAACGGGAAACTCATTTTGCCGCCGATGGACGAGATGTTGATGATGACACCGTTTTTGTTCTCTCGGAAGTGGGGCAGGACGGCCTTAGTGGCTTCCAGAAGACCGATCACGTTCACATCGAACTGGCGCTGGATCTTTTCCATGGGTGTGGCTTCCAGCACGCCGTAGGAGCCGTAGCCCGCATTGTTCAGCAGGACATCGATCTTGCCGAATGTTTCGATGCCTGTCGTAACCGCTTTTTTGATCGATGCCGAGTCCTGCACATCCAGGTGCGTGACCAGCACATTGTCCAGTTTGGTCAGGTCGCTTTCCTTCTCCGGGGATCGCATGGTGGCGATCACGTTCCAGCCCTTTTCCTGGAAATACTTTGCCGTTGCCTTGCCGATGCCGCTGCTGGCACCGGTTATTAAAATCGTCTGTGTCATTGGTCTTTTCCTTTCTTCTGTGTTCGGGGCTATTTCAACTCGCGCAGATGTACGCCCATTTGTTCTTCCAGTATTGGCTTGATCACTGTTCGCACGTCGTATTGCTGGTCGCCTTCGTAGCGGGGTGCGTATTTATCATATGCACGTTTCACCATCTCGTAGCGTTCAGTGACCGGGACTATATTATAGGCGTGGCTGACCACGAAAAACTCACCCGCCTTGATCTGCTGCATGGCAATCTTGATGAACTGATCGGTAGGCATACCGTACTGCATGTTCTCTTCCGGCCCCAGTTCGGAAACCACGAAACCCGGGCAAATCAGGCTTACTTCGATAAAATCGGGTAACTCTTCGTAAAGCGACTGGGTGATGGCAAAGACACTGTGTTTGGTGGCCACATAGGCGCCGTTGGGCGGCGTACCATGAAAAAATGAGTTTTCTGAGCCCAGATTGTAGATGGCGGCAGGGGTGCCCTGTTCAATGAATCGCTTTCCAAATACTTTGGAACCGTATACCACGCCATAAAAATTTACGGCGAATATCTGTTGTATATGTTCAATGGGCATATCCAGTACCGGAGCATGGGGTACCATGATACCGGCATTGTTGATGAGCACATTCACATGGCCCTTCCAAGCCCAGGCAAAATCGGCTAACGCCTCCACTTGGTCAGGCTTGGTGACGTCGCAGATGGTGTAGGTCGCCTCGACGTCGAGTTTTTCCAATTCAGCCACAGCCTCCTTCAGCCGGTTCTCTCGAGGTTCAGCTAAAACAATCTTCGCGCCCTCTGCACCGAAAGCCTTTGCAAGTCCAAAACCGATACCCGTGGCACCGCCGGTGATGACGATAACTTTATCTTCGAAGTCCTTCATCTTTATTTCTCCTTAATTTCTATATATTTTACTTTTCTCCAGCCATTCAATGGCCTGTATTTTTTCAAACTGTATGCGTGGGGTATTTATTTTTCCATGAACTTTTGGGACATCTTCAACATCGTTTTTCTGGGTAAAAACGGGACTACCCAATTCACCATGAAGCTCAGCCCTGTTTCATTGATCTTTACGAGATCGCCTTTCAACATGGCATCATAGCTACATTTGGCGACCGAATCGGGTGTTGCGGCGTTATCCCAGGCTTTAGTACCGTCAAGGTCACCGGCGGCAACAAAACCAGTGGCAACGGTACCGGGGCAAAGTGCCGTTGAAGTAACATTCGTTCCCTCAAGCTCCTGGGCAATGGCCTGGGAGAAGGACACGACAAAGGCCTTGGTGGCATAATAGACCGCCTGCAGCGGTCCCGGCATGAAGGCCGCGGTAGAGGCAACATGCAGGATTTTACCGGAATTCCGGCTCACCATGCCCTGCAGGTACAAGTGGGTCAGGTTCACCAAGGTGACCATATTGACCTGCATCATGGCCTGGTCTTTGGCCAGGTCGCGTTCGTGGAATTTCCCGTGGCCCCCAAAACCGGCGTTGTTGATCAGGATATCGATCTGCAGATCCGCAGCCTCGGTGGCGGCGAAAATCTTTTCAGCAGCATCCGGCTGGGCCAAGTCTGAGGCGATGACAGTGGCAGTGATGCCGTGGGCGTTCTCCAACTCCACTTTCAATTCGTTCAATTTATCTTCTCTCCGGGCGACTAACACGACATCGCCGCCTTTTGAAGCATGATATTTTGCCAACTCGACACCAATACCACTTGATGCGCCTGTTACTAATGCAGTGTTACCCATGATTATCTCCTTCTGCTGTTTTTTGTCTGAATCGTTTCTGTCGCGTTTTGGCTGCAAGATAGGGCAGGATCATTTTTATGACAATAGCACGCGGCGCCATAATTAATGCAAATGACGCCATATTTAGGGACAGACGTGCCGCGGAGAGTTAAAGCCACTGCAAATTTGTTTGTTTTCATATACTTAAATAATTGTAAGGGATTGACTATCAGGGGCAGGTGTTTTTGTTAAAGAAGGGGGTATTGCTGTTGTGCCGATATCAAAAGCATCATTTAGCTGAATTGATTCCAAAAAAATCTTGGCTAAAGACTATTGCCAATAGGCGCATCCCCGTAAAGGCACTCCCGGGTGCACATATCAATGTATTATCCTGACATAGGGATAAAATCGGGCCTGCTCAAGGTTCACTCGCATTACTGCCTGCCAGGTTGCTGCAGTCCTTTAGACTTACATCTGCCCCCGGGGCTTCAGCAGGAAGGTCTCCCTATCCTACTGCCCGGGTAGCTACCGGGATGAACCGCCAATTTCCCGTGCGGGACTTGCACCCGCTGGTGACGTGAGCCTTCGTGGCGTACCTACATGTTGTGCAATCCCTAATTGATTCAGACGTAAGGATATTATATGGCTATGTGCTAATCTGGTCCTCTATTTAAAAATGTGGAATAGCGCGAACAACTTTCTGTAGGACATGCTATTGTATGGCTTTAGACTCACCCATATCTACCTTCCCAAAGATAGTTCCGGATGTTTGGATGACATCAGGGAGAAGTTCAACATCATCGAACACTACGAGATTGAAGAAAAAAATTGGAACGAAATCAAACTTCTTCTTGACGCGGAGATGACCGAACCGGTGCTGGACTTTATCGAAAACCGATATGGTCATCAGGAAGGTTTCCGGGTGATCGTCACACCGGTGGAGGCTGTTATTCCCCGCCTGGAAGTGGAAGAAAAGCCTGAAATTGATGATGAAAGCCCAAAAAGCGCAAGTGACGCGAAGCGAATCTACCGCGAGGAGTTGTACGAGGATATCAACAACGTGTCATCCGGTGGTCGCACCTTCATCCTATTGGCGATTCTGTCTGCTTTTGTTGCGGCGATCGGCCTTCTGCGAGCCAACGTTGCTATTATCATTGGCGCCATGGTCATTGCTCCACTGCTGGGCCCCAATATGGGAATGGCGCTTGCAGCGACCTTGGGCGACTCAGCCTTGGCGAAACGATCCCTCAAGACAAATTTTACCGGGATTGCCGTTGCGCTTACCATTGCGATAGCCTTAGGATGGTTTGCCGCCGTTGACGCGACAAATCCGGAAATCGCTTCCCGTCTGCAGGTGAGTTACGCAGATTTTGTTCTCGCTCTTGCATCGGGAGCGGCTGGTGCGCTTTCCTTTACCTCAGGTGTTCCAGGAAGCTTGATCGGCGTCATGGTGGCCGTTGCCTTGCTGCCGCCATTAATGGTATTCGGGCTTCTTGTAGGGGACGGTCAGTTCCAGACAAGCCTGAACGCCCTTTTGCTGCTAATGATCAACGTGGTCTGCGTAAACATTTCGGGTGTGGCTATGTTTCTATATCAAGGGGTTCGACCAAACAGTTGGTGGGAGGCAGAAAAGGCTAAAAAGCAAACACGTATCGCGATTTCGGTCTGGATGGTCCTGCTGGCCATGCTTAGCATTTTGATTCATTTGGAGTTCGGATGATTGGTATGATTTGCGTTTAGGGAACGGTTTAGGGCACGTTCCTCACATTTTCATATTTGATATAGAGACAGGTAGGAATACATTCCGGTGGCGCCTGGTTATGTGATATCATTTCCGCTCTGATAGTAAACAATCCATTCCATTCAGTGATTGTTATGTTTAAGAATGGAAAATCGGTTTCCGCAAGGGCAGCTGTCTTGGCAAAATTACTGAATGTGTAAATGTCATTTGGGCGAATTATCTCTTTGTGGCTATTCTGTGTGAGGGTGGCAAACTCAGGGTGATTGCCAGGAAAAATATTGGCAAAAAGGCGATAGCGGCCAGTGAGAACCAGATTCCGTAAAGATCGGCCATCCTGCCTATAATTGGCGCTGCCCCACCGCCAATAGCAACGGCAACACCCAGGGTGATACCCGATGACAAGCCGATACGATTCGGAAGAAAATTTTGTCCCATCACTATAGACGGGCTGTAGGTCCCATAAAGTGTTAATCCGATCGGGACCAATAACAGATTAGCCAGTTGGGCATTATTCACAAGAATTAACATGGGAAGAGATAGCATCAGCCCGAAATACCCAAGCAGCATCACCTTTCTTTGCCCCATGCGGTCGGCTAAACGACCGCCCAATATGTTCCCAATAATTCCTGAGCATGAAAAAAATGGTCAGCGCCATGGCTCCGGCAGCTCTGGACTGATCCATGACATGGATCCAGTAAAGTGGAATAAAGGTATTCAAGCCATAGAAAATAACCGATCGACCGATGACGGTTATGGTTAAGCGTGAAAACGCGCTCCAGTCATCTTTCAAACGCTCAGTGTCCAGTTTGATCCGGTCCTTTTCCCCACTGACCTCCAGAGATTCAAACGAAGAAAACTGACACGCCATAACCAAGGCCATTACGGTCACTGGTACGATAAGGATTAGTGTTCCTTTTAACCCCCATGCAAGCAAGGCTGTGGTGATTATAAGAGGTCCGATGGCGAACCCAATGGTGCCCCCGACACCAAAAAGACTCATTGCTGTTCCTTTTTTGGTCCCGGCTGCAAAATTGACCAATCGTGCCGCTTCAGGGTGGTAGGCTGCGATTCCTATCCCGCTAACGACCGCGAGAAACACGATCCATTCATAGCTCTGAAATAATCCTGAAAGGGCAAGCCCGATACCAGCCAGCATCAGACCCGCAGACAACAACCACGGCTTCGAAAAACGATCCGCTGCGTGACCAAACAGCGGTTGAACAATGCTCGATGTTATATTAGCGGCAAATACGATTCCTGCGACGGCAGCGTAGGAAAGATCGTAAGCGGAGATAAAAAACGGCAGCATTGCCGGCAATGCGCCCTGGTTAATGTCGGTAACCAGATGCCCAACGGATAGCAAGCCGATATATTTATGCTTCATGGTTAGATGTCCTGTTCACCCAAGTCAGTTATGGCAGATATTCCTTATTCATGATTGATCATAGGCCAGTTGAATGATATCCTGCTTGCGCTATGCGGACAAAGAATGTCTCAATTCGGACAAAAACGACCGACTCAGATCCCATAGAGGATATTCTCAATGTCCCCCGGCCCATCGTTGCAATGGCCAAAGAGTTTCCATCAGGACATGTGATATCCCGCCATAAGCATTCTCGCGCCCAACTGCTCTATGCATCATCGGGGGTGATGACGGTCGGAACTGAAAGCGGCATTTGGGTTGTACCGCCTCTTCGTGCGGTGTGGATACCTGCCCAGACCAATCATCAAATTGAGGTTTCCGGCAATTTGTCCATGCGGACACTGTATATCGATCCAAACTATTATTCCGGTCCGTCTGACGGATGCTGCGTTATTGCCGTATCTCCTTTGTTGAAAGAACTGATACTGCACGTCGTCGATCTGCCTCGGTGTTATCCATTGGAAGGACAGGAAGAAAAAGTGATTTCCGTTTTAATGGATCAGATCAACAGTTCGCGCGCCGCCCCGTTGGAACTTCAAATACCGGTAGACGAACGGCTCAGGAGGATACACGCTCATCTTTCCAGTAACCCCGGGGACAACAGGACATTGGAGGATTGGGGGAAAAAGGTGGGTGCCGCCGGGCGAACATTAACCCGGCACTTTCGATCTGAAACCGGGATGAGTTTTGTACAGTGGAGACAACAGTTCAGGATTTTAGAAGCATTGAGACGATTGGGCAGGAAAGAACCGGTCACAAACATAGCCATTGAATTGGGATATGATAGCCCAAGTGCTTTCATTTCCATGTTCAAAAAAGCACTTGGCAAAACGCCCGGGCAGTATTTTGCAGAGTGAATTGCCTATAGCTATCAACCACAGACTATTGCCAATAGTGCGCACCTCCAACAAGTCATCCCCGGGTGCACATAGCAATATCCTGACATTGGGATCAAATCAGGCTGGCACTATATGTTGTGGTACCCCTGAAATACCAATAAACGCGGATATGGGGATGTTGTCTGCACCTGAGATCGATGGAATCTGCTTTGAGTGACACATCAAACAATTAACACGACGACAATGAGTACTCCGAAAGCCAGCGGGAATATCATGCGGGATAGTTTGTCAATACGCAAGGCGAGCGCCTCTTTCTTAATTGAAACAAGATACACCGTTGCGAGGGACTCGAACAACGCCAGAAACACCAGAATTGTCGACCCGAAAATAAACTGGTCCAGGAGAGTTAAGTAGCCAAGCCTGGGCACCATGTTCGTTGTCGCGAAAATGAACGCGATGAGTGTCAGCATCGAGGTGGCGGAGAGCCCTATCTGGGGACCATACTGAGCGGGATTTATCCAAAATACGCCCCAGGACATGGCGACGATCAGGCATAGCGGCATTATCACCTTCAACAAGTAATAGGACCGAATCCGTTCGGCAGGGATATGATAGTTAAACCGGGATTGGTATCTGTCATAATAACTGTCATACCGCCGGTCGATTGTTGCCTCCACTTCTTTTATGGTCCAATCAGAAATGTTCAATCGCCCATGTTTTCTGATCGCTTTTTCGTCAACGACTAGCTGAACCTCTTTTTCCGACCATCCCACCGGGAGAAGGGTAATAACAAAGACTTGTTTATCGAATGGGAACTCCTTCAAATGGTGATAGG
>Ga0049114_1000213_pt1 | contig 12003 bp, 14 predicted proteins | sample WorMettanBELIZE2_FD_55211 | JGI IMG/M metagenome (GOLD analysis project Ga0049114, IMG submission 55211) | Marine gutless worms symbiont microbial communities from Max Planck institute for Marine Microbiology, Germany - Olavius tantulus BELIZE.2 | ecosystem: Host-associated > Annelida >... | reverse complement strand
TCTAAGGAATGTGAATTCAGATTTAATCACCGAGAGGAAAATCTTTATGATTAATACTCACTCTGCTGAGAGAAAATCCACTCTAAAGTTATCTAGACCCTACGGAGAATAAGGGAAACAGCGCGGGAAATACCCGGAATCAGTCAAAAGGCAGATGAATTCAGGTTCGTTCGAACAAATAACGACCAGCCAGTTGATTTAAAAAACGGGGGGCTTAATAAAAACGCCGCTGAATCCGAGTACGATTTGCCCGCCTTTCAATTTAAGGAAAGGGGGATCGGTGGAGGGGCCCTCATATTCGACTGTCAGGGGGTCGCCCCAGCTGTAATTGCTATAAGCATTCGACGCGTCTGGATATCCGAAGACATAGAGTTTGTCTCCGACAGCGAGGTCCTCAGCCAAGTATACGCATGGATGTGTCCGATCCGAAACAGCGAGCAGGGCCAGGTCTTTTGATGACGAGTAGGTTGCGATGTCGGCAGGGAGGGTGCGGCCTTGATGGACGATCCGTAGGATCTGCCGACGCTCATATGTGGGCTTCACCACATAGGCACAGGTAATCAGCTGACACGGCGCCACGAAAAACCGTTGCCGGTACCGATTCCCACTTCGACTCACGCCGTACATTGGCGTAAAAGATCTGTGAGATCGGACATGGTATGGCCTATGTGTCGGTTTTCAGATTTTCCCATTCCAGCTTGATGGTCAAGTGGGCAGCCCTGGCCCTTCACCCACAGGGCCATCAGCTTCCCGGAAGCTAGTCCCACCGCGAGACCGAATTCAACGGATGCCCTCTTGGGACCGGCCTTTTTGAGGGGTTCGACGAGGGATCGGGAGATTTTCTTTACAATGCTGGTCACTTGGTCGAAATCCTGGACTTCGGAACTGACCTGACGTTTCCACCAAGATCAATTGTCTCTATTGTGACGGTGGTCTGTTCGTCGAGGCGTAGCGGTTCGAACCGTGTCTCGACCATCTTGCTCCTCCTAATCGTTCAAGCAAATCCCAGCAGCGTCTCCAGATAGGTATCACCGGATTTGAGTCGCTTCGTAAGTTTCCAAGATACTCTATTTCGGGGATCGGAGGACACGACTATGCATGTCGGCAGACTCGTTTTTCCTCAGATCATCAACCACTTGCCGATGCGTATGTTTCGACGCTGCGTTGCGCGGTACGAGAACAGCCGCTACGGAGAAGATATTAGCCAACGGCTAACACCAGCGAAACCGGCATGTGCCGAAAATAACCCACTGTAGTATTCTATAACATGAAAGTTAATGACATACTGCGGATTGCCCCCCGGATATGCCTGGTGAAGGAACTCGAGAACGATACCTTGCTGCGTGCCCTGCTGTGCCGGCGCGTGGATTACACCCCAGTGTGGATTATGCGTCAGGCTGGGCGTTATCTGCCCGAGTACCGGGCCACGCGCGCCCGTGCCGGCAGCTTTTTGGCGCTTTGCCGGAACCCGGAGCTGGCCTGCAAGGTGACCCTGCAACCTCTGGATCGGTTTCCCCTGGACGCGGCCATCCTGTTCTCCGACATCCTGACGATCCCGGACGCCATGGGGCTCGGGCTCTATTTCAGCGAGGGGGAAGGTCCCGGTTTCGAGCGCCCAGTTCGCGACGCTGCCGATGTGCAACGGTTGGCGGTCCCCGATATGGCGGACGAGCTGGGCTATGTGATGGACACAGTGGGTATGATTCGGTGCGAGCTGGATGGCCGGGTCCCCCTAATCGGTTTCTCGGGCAGCCCTTGGACCCTGGCGGTCTATATGGTGGAAGGTGGCAGCACCAAGAGTTTTGCCCGCTCCAAGGCCATGCTGTTCGACCGTCCCGAGCTGATGCATGCCTTGTTGACCAAGCTCTCCGAGGCAGTTATCGCCTATCTCAATGCCCAGGTGGCGCGCGGTGCCCAGGCCCTGATGATCTTCGACACCTGGGGAGGGGTGCTGACCCCCCGTGCTTATGAGGAGTTCTCCCTCGCTTACATGACCCGCATCATCGCCGGGCTCACCCGCGAGACGGAGGGACGGCGGGTCCCGGTCATCCTCTTCACAAAGGGTGGCGGCCACTGGCTGGACCGGATGGCAGAAAGCGGCTGCGACGCTCTCGGGGTGGATTGGACCCTGGATCTGGCCGATGCCCGGCAACTGGTCGGGGATCGGGTGGCTCTGCAGGGCAACCTGGACCCCAGCATCCTCTATGCCTCACCGGAACGTGTCCGAGCGGAGGTCGGGCGGGTACTCGCGAGCTATGACCGAGGCCCAGGGCATGTCTTCAATCTCGGCCACGGCATCCACCCGGATGTCGATCCCGACCAGGTCGCTGCCTTGGTGGATGCGGTTCATACGCTCAGTCCCAGGTTTCATTAGGTCGAGCAAAGCCGCCGGGGACTTGGCTGCTGTGATGTCGATGTTTCGCTGTCTTTTGGTACTCATGTCCGTGTTCGCAAGCCCGGCCTTCGGCGCCACCGCCACCGAGGTTTTCCATCGGGGGAGTGGGTTCGATGTCTACCGGTTGAATAGCGGAGAGGAACAGCGTCTGGAGTTCTTCTGGAAACGCAAGAACGGTACGCCTTACGGCAGTATCCACGCCCTGCGCCGTGCCTTGGCGACCGTAGGTCGAAAGTTGATCTTCGCGGTCAACGGTGGGATCTATTCGGAGCAGTTCACGCCACTGGGTTTGTACATCGAGAACGGAAAACGCTACTACCAACTCACGCGGGGAGAGGGCGGGGGAAACTTCTTTCTGTTGCCCAACGGCGTCTTCTATATCACCGCGGAGGGCGCGCGCGTCGTCGAGACCAAGGATTACCAGCCCCAGGGTCAGGTGATCAATGCCATCCAGTCAGGGCCTATGTTGGTAATCGACGGACGTCTTCACCCCCGCTTCATCGAGGACTACCACAGCAAATACATTCGCAATGGAGTGGGTGTCGACCGGGAGGGTCGCGTGATCTTCGCTATCTCCGAAGAACCGGTGAATTTCCACGCTTTCGGCATCCTGTTCAGGGATAAGCTCCAGTGTCCCAATGCACTTTATTTGGACGGGAACATCTCCGCGATGTATGCGCCCGAGCTCCACCGTTACGGCGGCTGGCTATGGCGCCGATTCGTGACCATGATCGGGATGACATCCGAAGTACCCGACTCGGTGGGGCCCTAGGTAGTGTTAACATTCCTGGCCTCTACCCTAGTCTGAAGACAATGCCATTAAGTTAAGGGTTACCGATCAGCAAAGTAAGAGAAAAAACCACGAATCAGAGGTCGTCTAAGAACTAATCTATTGATTATATTAGAGTATGATTACCATCATTGAATCGCCGATATTTACAAGGCTATGGCTAGACTATTGGTGCGAGGATGAACGCGGTGAGTTTTCTGCGTAGTTGGCTGAAAATCCGGATGCGGGAGATGTTGTCCCTAGTTCCGGAGGTATACGCAAGGTCAGATGGTCACGAAAAAGCCAAGGGAAAAGAAGCGATGTGCGGGTCATCTATTTCACTGTCCCCACAAAAGGCCTGATTTGGCTACTCACCATCTATGCCAAATCAGACCAAGAAAACATCCCGGCCCATATGCTCAAGATATTGAAAAAGGAGCTTGTCGATGGTTATGAATGAAAAAGAATTCACTGAACGGGATTCCGAGCGTGATATTTGGCAAGAAACGCTGAATGCCGTTCGTGACATCAAGGCTGGAAGTGTAGGTCATGTTGAAACTGTCGAACTGCTTCCTATAGTCGAAGCTCGCCAGAAGTCCGGCTTTTCTCAATCTCAGTTTGCAGAGCTATAAGGCGTGTCAGTTCGCACTCTCCGGGATTGGGAGCAAGGGCGTCGTAAACCAAGTAAAACTGCTACGTCACTTATTCGGATCGCAAGAGAGCGTCCAGATATATTACATGAAGTATTCGGATAAGAACTTGGCGTCAGCGAGGATACCATCCGCCGCTGGAAACGCCGCGACGGCAGTGCCAAAATACCGAGGCAATTCATGGATGTGGCCGAGGGCCGCTTCCACATTGCCGCGCACGTCCTTGGTCTCGTCGAGCTGGGGTTCCTGGGGCAGATAGCCGACCTTGATACCGGGTTGGGGCTGGGCCTCGCTCTCGATCTCGGTATCGATTCCGGCCATGATGCGCCGCAGGCTGGACTTGCCCGCGCCGTTGAGCCCGAGTACCCTGATCTTGGTGCCCGGAAAAAAGACAGGGAGATGTCGCGCAGGATGACCCAGCTTGGGCGGCACCACCTTGCCGACCCGGTTCATGGTGAAGATGTACTGCGCCACAGTTGCTGAAACCTGGGTTCCGTCGGGATCGAAGGGGTAAGATGCGCCCTAATTATTCCATAGAAGCGGATGCCGGTACCGGGACCTGATATGGACCTTTGGTTACCGGATGCAGCTTGCTGATCGATAAAGAGATTTATACGCGCTCACCCTATCCCTTCGCGGCCTGACCCGTGCGGGCTTTTTGGGGATTATGATGGAGCAACAGGAGCCTGAGGTATAGCACATGAAGGTCGCCGTGTTTTCCGATGTCCAAGCCAATCTCCCGGCAATGGAGGCAGCCGTCGAGCACATTCTGGATTGGAACCCGGACCTGGTGGTCATGGCGGGAGACCTGGTCAATCGGGGCCCGAGCAGCCGCGCCTGCCTGGAGCTGTTCGACACCTTACGCCGTGAGCGGGGTTGGCTGCCGATTGCGGGGAACCACGAGGCCTGGGTGCTCCGCTGCGGCCAGGAGCGCCCCCTCGACGCCTTGGACGCCGCCATGCGCCGCTTCGCGGACGTGACTTTTCGGGAGCTCGCCGAAGTCGAAGAGGCCCTGCTCGGCTGGCCCGATCATATCAGCTTCCACGCCGATGCTGAGGATAGCTGGGTGCATGTCACTCACGGTTCCATGGCCGGCCATCGGAGCGGCATATCCGCCACGACGACGGACCAGGACCTGCGTGGTCGACTGCCGGAGGACGTATCCCTATTCGTCGGTGCCCACACCCACAAGTCCTTGCAGCGTCGGCTGGGGCGCACCTGCATCCTCAATGTCGGCTCCGTGGGTTCTCCCTTCGACGACGACGTGCGCGCTTGCTATGGCCAGTTGGAGCTGCGGGGCGGTCGCTGGCAAACCCACATCGTCCGCCTGCCCTACGACCGGGCGCGTACCGAACGGGATTTCGTGGAAGCCGGATTCATCGAGCAGGGAGGCCCCCTGGCGCGGATCATCTTCGAGGAGTGGCGTCAGGCCCGCGTACTGCTGGCGCGTTGGCACCACCGTTACGGGGAGACGGTGCGCAACGGTGCCATCACCCTCGAAAGTGCGGTGACCGAATTTCTGCGATCCTTATGATCGACGCCAAAACAGCAACATTCGATCAGTATCTAACGAGGCTTCGCCTCGGCCCCGGACCAGCTCCAGGTAGTGGAGGACGCAGCTCTCCGGCGCCCGCTCGAATTCCTGATTGGCGGCGATGCTCCGGTTTTGGTTCAGCAGCTTGTGGACCTCCTCCAGGGCCGCGAACACGGTTTCGTCCTCGGCGGCTGGTACCGGCGAGAAGACGACGCAGAGCTGGCGGTGGAGCTCGTCGATGGGGATCCGATCGTCGCCGGCCAGGAGGGCGCGCAGGGTCAGTTCCAGGCCCTTGAGATTCTGCGGATTCAGACCGGCCACCAGTACGAGCTGATCGGCCAGATAGCCGAGGCTGAGACCCAAGAGCTCGGCAAAGCCGGTGCGACTGTCGATCAACAGGTAGTCGATGACCCGGCCCGCAGTGGAATAGGTGTCGAGGACCCGCCATTGCTCCAGATCGTCCCGCGTCTGATAGGCCAAGCTGCGGTACAAGGTCTGGCGGTCGCTCTTGTCCGGGGTACCCGGCGCGGGGGGATTAGGCGCCAGGACACCGTCGGAATCAGAGGGTGCGCCGGTAACTGGGTCCGTCCAGGTGCATCTCGCGCAACAGCCAGTGGGGGGGCAGGAAGGTCGCCTCCGCCGCCTTTTTGTCTTGGTCGGATCGCAGGGTGGCTATCACGCTCATGCCCAGGCCTTCGCCTTCCGGGTAAAGGTAAGGGCCTGCTAGGGGCGAGTAAGCCAGGCCCGGCGCCATCAGATCCAGATTCATCAGCACCACCACCTTACCTCGACCGGCCCAGTAGGCCCCCAGATTGGTCAGGAGGGTAGTGCGCCCGACGCCGCCCTTGAAGGAGAAAAAGCTGATGATCTTCATCACAACTCAGGCGGCTGGTGCCGGTTTGGGACGCACCACTAATGGACGTAGGAGCTTGGAAACAGCTCCAAGCGGGTCAAGCCTTCCCGGTTTTGGGTCGGAACAACCGTAAGGCCAGGTGGTATCCTTCGGTTTGTCGGCTAGCTCCAGATCCAGATATGGCGGGATGGATTCGGGTGGATAGAAGTCTTGCTCCAAGTGATCCAGATATTCCAGTCCGCGCTGGAAAAGATCGTTCGATTCCGAACAGCAGGGTGAACAGATAGAAGGTCGCTTGGTCGAGGAGTTGCTCCTTCCGGCCGTTCAGGATGGAAATGGCACCATCGAAGAACGACCAGATTTTCCCTGCGTAGTGCTCCGGCCAGTCGGACGGCAAGGGTGGCGTGATCGCCAACCAGAGTCCAGAATCTGGCGGGCGTGGATCAGATCGTCGCCGGTCAGCTTGATGAGCGCCTCACCCGGCTGCGGCAGGCCGATTTCGAGATGTCCCCAAAGCCAGGTGCGCAACCGGCCTGCCAAGGGTTCCGAGCGACAGACCTCGAAGGCGCCGACCAATTGGCCCAGCCGATCGATTTCCTGAAAGCCGGCGCCGCGGGTCAGGGCCTCTTCCAATAGCTCCGTCACGATGCGGCGCAATTGTTCCTGGGCAGACCAATCCTCGTCCATTCTCAATCGGTCGTATAGGTGTAACAGCAAAAGGCTGGTATCCGGGCTCAGCGCCCCAAGGGTGGGGAAATCAGGCCCTGTACCAGCTCGCGCACACCCTCCAGGCGGGCGCGAATCACTTGCTTGAGCGGATCGAAGGGCTCCTCATGCAAGAGACGGTGCAAACCGGCAAGATATTCACTTTGTGTATCCATAGGATTAAGTGTGGGTGGCCTATAACCACTCCAGATTGATCTTCTCTAATCGGGATTACCAATCACTATAGCGATAGGACTGGGAAATCAACTCCGGGCGCCCTCGCAATTCCACCCGCGCGGATTAGATCATACCATAGGGCCTTTCGCTATGATCGGGACGAAACCCAGTATCGGCATCGAAGGCATCCAAGGCACAGGGTTTATAGGTTTGGTCAGCCAACAGCTGTGGAGGGATACCCCACCTTCTCGGCGTGCGAGATCAATGCTCTGTGGGTCCAACATCGGCTCCTCCATGTAGGAGCAGCATCGGCAGGCACTTGGTGTTCTGTTTCCTGAAAGGTCCACCAGGTGGGTGTCCCCGACTCGCCGGTAGTTCCGTCTAATCAAGAGAGTGTCGCAAAAGTCCCTCCGTGGACCGTTGTGGTATGGAAACGGATTATTGCGACTTTCCGTTTCCTTCATTTTCAATCGGTTGCGGCATCCGAAAATGATGGTCCATCTCTAAACCGCATCGGGCGTCACCTTTCACGACACCCTCATCATGAAGATAGGTAGGCGGGTCTTGCGAGGTTGGAGAGTGCCGGCGAGTTCATCGACCTACAATTCACAGGTTCAGGAGCGCGCGTGCCGGCGCAACTTAGAGCGGAAAATGGAGCGGAAAATCCGCCCGTGACGGGTATAATCAGGGATCGACGAGGGCAGCAAGTGCTGCGATTACCTTCAAGACCTGCGATGTTGATCTACCTGCATGGCCTCAACAGTTCCAATCAATCCCATAAGGCGGGGGTGCTACGCGAGCGGTTGGCACCTAGCCAGGTTCTGGTGCCGTCTTATCCCGCCCATCGACCGGATGCGGCTATAACGAACCTCAGCGATCTTTTCCGCGGGCTGCGCCGGGAGCAGCTGCCCATCGTCGTCGGCAGCTCCATGGGCGGTTTCTACGCTCAATATCTTGCCCGGCGGTTTACCTTCGCGCATCTGTTTCTCATCAACCCGGCACTCACGCCCTGGGATCTGCTGCGGGATTTTGAGGGCACGCCCCAAACCACCGCCTACGGCGAGACCTACCTGGTCGATCGGGATTTGATCGAGCGTACCCGAAAATATGGGATCGATACCCCCTGCGATGGGGTCCCGACCACCCTGTTTCTGGACCGTGGCGACGAAGTAATCGATTCTCGCATCGCCGAATCTCTGTATCACGATTGCGGTAGGCTCCTGATCTTCGCTGGTGGAGATCATGAGTTCCAGCACCTAGAGGAGGCAATCGCTGTGATCAGGGAGGCCGTGATCGGGGAGGAAGCTGCGAGTATGACTCCAACAGCAGACACTTAGGGAAATAAGTGACGCCGGTAAGCTCGGCGAAATGGTCATCGCTTGTTACCAAGGTCACCTCGTAGTTGAGTGCCGTCGCGTAGATTAGGCATTGGCGAAGGAAAGGCAATGTTCTAGAGACAAATCCGCTGCATAGGCGCCACCCCGTTGGTCAGGGAAACGACCCGAGCCTGCTGGGTCGTGGCGATGATTTCCAACGCCAATTCTTTGTCACGCCCCCGCTTGGTCCACTTAATAGAGATCGAACTGGATGCAGATAGGAACGATCAATAACTGTGGATAAGTCAAAAAAGGCTCAAAACGGTCGCAAAGAATCCCATCCGTCAGCCACTCGATCCAGCTGCACGTATACCACCAACATCGCCATCAGTAGCGATCCCTATGATCGCGGTAACCTTCCGGATTCGCCCCCCCAAGCAAACCGCGGAATTCCTTAGATGGGGCGCATCAGAATCAGCTCGATAACAAACCCTTTCGTGATAAGGGCAAACTTCAACTCGTCATGGATGGCTCTGGGAAACACAAGTTGATACTTAACTAGAGAGGGTGACAGCAATCATTTTTACTTACCATTCATCAATGATGGATCGTAAAAATATAACCAGCTGCCGGAAATACCGCAAGCGGTGCCGCCATGTGTTAGAGTTATAATTTTCGGTAAGTCGTTAACTTTTCAATATATTTCTAAATTCCACAGGCCGGATAAGGGCAAAATAGGTTGGTTTATCAAAATAATCCAGCTCTTTGTCGGCCTCAGCTGGCCTGCAGAATTTAAAAAATAACATGTAAATCAATTTCTTATCAAAAATTTTATCGAGCTAGAAACCATGCCGGGCCATCGATTTCCTCTATGCAGTAGTCAACGATCAAAGGGCGATCTCCGAAGACTTGATTAAAGAAATCAACGCCCTGTTGCTGTTTGATCTCTCGCATACCATTGCCCGAACCCCACACGGCCGGTTGGTCAGAAAAAATTGGATTCCCTGAAACAAGCGGATGACGGCGGTCTCAATGGCATTGAGGTTCAATAGCCGCGGCGTCTGCGCCGGGATTTTCCGGGTTGCGCAGCAGGAGGTTAAAGAGCACCGGTGCCTCTGTCGTGTCGGGTTGCCGAGCAAAAGGCGAGGACCTCATCGTATCGCCGCAGCCAGCAATTCAGCTTACGTTTGAGTACCGGTAGTTGCTTCGAAGAGCGGCCCCCTTGCCGTGGATGATGAGGGCACAGGGGTTGTTCGCTCAGCTCCGGTGGCTGAACGATAGAAAACGATGGCGGACGCTGTCGGAAGGGTTCGGCTTGATCGGTCTCGATGAGTTTCGCGTCTTCGACGGCGTTGCAAAACAGCTTCGTTTCCAAGGTGCGCAGGTGTTTTCGCATGGTTGCGGTAACCCTCGAGTGCAGGAGGTTCTTTAACGAGTATATCCGGTACGTGTGGATGCTGCGGAGAGCAGGTCCGATAATTCGACTGCGCCCTACCGTCGGTGGTTCCTCAGGGCAAGCGAATGATAACTCGATAGAAAGTAACAGGTTATACTGAGCGGTGCCAGCAAGCGGTGTCGGCACAACTGCGGGCCATTGAGCAGGAGTTTGGCGCACGGCAGGCACCGACCGGACCCGGGGGGTGTGCTCCCTGATGTTGCTGAGCGGCGAGGGCTGGGTCGGTGCCTGGGTGCTGGTGATGAAGCGGTTCGTTTGGCGGGAGTGGTCAACTACCAGCAACTGGCGAGTCTGGCCGGGGGAGTCTCATAGAAGGTTGGGCGAAGGCGTGCTGGCAAGCCGGCGCTCGAGCCAATGGCCGCTAGTGCACCGTGCCCAACAGCGATGGATCGATGGGCACGCTTCGCTTGGTGAGCCCAACAAGCAACCGCGGTGGCGCGGAAACCGCCCGGAATGACCGGAATCTCGAGCCCCGTTCGATGGACGCTTGCTTTGCCCGTCCTACGGGTTGCCCTACTGGTCGGTGTCGTCCCCAACCACTCATAAATCTCGATCGATGTCTGGTCGCACCTACTGTACCCGCCGGAGCAGGCGGTTCCTCCGGGCAGCTTACGGACTTGGCCCTTGCGCTCCAGTAGCGTCAGTATCATCCGCAGAGCCTCCGGGTCCAAACCGAGGTGATGTGAGATGTCAATCAGCGCCGCTTGTTTTTGCTCGGCGAGATAGACAGTGAGCCGAAACAGGATCTAAGGAGCTTGATCAGAACTCCGCGGTCAGACGCAAACCGAAGATCCAGCCCTGCGGATCGTCCTGGGAGGGATCGGTTTTGAGAAGCTTATCCTGCATGTACTGGACATCGACGGTGACAGCCGTGTGTTCGTTGAGGACCGCGCGGTAGTAAGCCTCGATGACCTGGCTCTGATCGATGTTCTGATTGCCGCCGTCAAGATAAGCGTAGCCGATACCGATATTGTCGTCATCCCGGTTCCAACCGCCGCCGTTGAAGTTGAGGCCGCCCGAATACAGGGATTTGTAGTCCACGGCAGTATCTTCCTGCTGTCGGGAAACGCGCAGAAAAGCGCCGACGACCTTGCCGAACGCCTGATCGAACGACAGACCATAACCGAGGAGACGCTCTTTTTTCTCGCCGGCTACATCGAGAAACGAAGTGGAGGTCCCTGTGAGGGTAAGGCGATAGTTACCCTCGCCCATGGCGGTCTCAGGATGGTATCCGACCTCGACACCCCAGAAGTTGAAGTTGTCGCTGTCATCATTCTCCCCAATGTTCATCCCTAAGCCGGTGAGCATCCACTCCCCGTATCTCCATTCCAAGGCGGCGCCGGTATCGTAAGAGCCCAGGTTGTAAAGCCCTGAGTTCACGAAGACCTCATTCATGAACTGAGTGAACTCGTCGTTGGCATATTGGTTGCCATCAATATAGTCGGTGGAATCGATAATGCCGATAGATGTACCCAGGGTGTACTCATTCCCGAAGGCGTGGGTGTATTTGTACCAAGCAGTGAGGAGGTAATCACGATTGCGCCCGTTGATGTTTTCTAGGTCATCCTCCAGGTCCACCGCCCAGGGCGTCAGGTTCCAGGGCGATATCTCGTTCAGACCATTGTCCGCTGCAAACCCGAATTTGGCGAAGAACTCGTGGGCGTCGCTGGGGTGGTAACTGATCTCGAACTGGATAGGCATGCCGCCACGGCATTCGTTATCGAATTCATCCAAGGATATCCCGTTGTCTTCCGAAGGCAAGCGGGCAGAGACGCTTTGACACTGCCCGGTGGCCGCTAAGATACCGCCGATCGATAACTGCTCGCTCAAGTCCACCGCTTGTGCCGGTAGTATTACGGTAAGGACAGATGCCGCGAGGAAACGAAAATAGCTCGGTTTCATATCTTATTCTCCCCAATGCATAAGCTAACTGTTCATTCCCTTATTTTAGCACAAGCGTGCAATCGAGACCTCTCGCTCCGCTCGGGACAAGGTTTCAGGACGCTGGAGCACCAAAACCTGCCTCCACACCAGAAAACGTGAGAGTAAAAAAGGAACCTATATATTTAACTAGCCAAGTTTCCAATTGAACCTGCAGAAAATGGCTATCTCTATTCTAAGAAACAGGCGATATGATCATGTCTGCAG
>Ga0049114_1000211_pt1 | contig 12050 bp, 11 predicted proteins | sample WorMettanBELIZE2_FD_55211 | JGI IMG/M metagenome (GOLD analysis project Ga0049114, IMG submission 55211) | Marine gutless worms symbiont microbial communities from Max Planck institute for Marine Microbiology, Germany - Olavius tantulus BELIZE.2 | ecosystem: Host-associated > Annelida >... | reverse complement strand
ATTCATGGTATCTTCTCCTTTCTGGGAGAAGACCCTACACCACCACTTTGACAGATCCGGTCATTTTGGCCTTAAATTGGTACATAGTCCCGTAAATATTTTTGAGGACCCCAAAACGTTCGATCCAAAATCAGAATCCGGCTTTGCTTTGGCCGGAAGTTATCGTTTAATGAAAGCGACGAAAACGCTTTCGAAACAAAGACCCCTTCCTAAAGAGGAATCTATGAATTCGGTCAGACTTTGGGTAACAGTCTTGATTGTTCTGGGCATCGGATGTTTTGTGGCTTCCGAGGTGGCAGCGGGCAGAAATTACAAAAAAAGGCTGGATGATTACGGGGCGGCGATCCGTTGGTCTGACTTTGATGCCGCAAATGCGTTCCTGAAACAAACGAAGAACGACGCCACGTGGGATAGAGCTGCAGATAAGTACAAAAACATTCGGATCGCCGATTACATTGTCAAAAACTCGAAGCACCAAAAGGATCAAAAGCAGGTGCTGCAGACGGTGGAAATCCTTTACTACCGAACGAATAATCCAACAATCCGGACACTCATTGATCGGCAGCGATGGGAGTACAACACAAAAGAGAAGGAATGGTATCTGGTTACCGGGCTGCCGGCTTTCAAGTAGTACACAACAGACCGCCATCCCCCCGCGAACAAAACCCATCACGGACGTTCTGATGTGGAATAGAAGGCCGTTGCAAAGCGGCGTTCCATGGTCCTCCCAAACAGCGTTCGGAGTCCACCCGGATAATATCTATTCCAAATAAATATAGATAGTTAAAGCAAGACCTGTCTCCTTGACAGAACCTGATGAACGTCTATCTTTGGTTTAAAGGGTTTTTGACATCGATCTCATCATTTTAACGGGATTGCGAATCTAATCCGACGGTTTCAACAGCCACATCACGACCAGCCATGGATCTATAAACCCACCTTCGACCGCACCACCCGGTAAACCCTTCAGACTCAACAGCCATTAATCGCGACAAGCGGTCCATATTCAAAAAGGTCCGTAATATATTGGAGAGAGCCCGACGATTTCCGTAACGTACATGTCTACCACCCGCTCTGTTCGCATCGATGGTATGCGTTGTACCGATGACCGGGCTTCTCGCTGATATTTTATATACCCATGAACCGTCAGATCACGAAAGCAGGTGTGTCATGAAAGCCGGCATATTTTTCACCGGCACGGGTCCCATTCTCCTGTTAACGAGTTATGACGCGCTGGATGATCCGAACCTGATACAGAAATTGGAAACCAAGGGTATCCGTAAGTACATTGCCTATGAAGTTCCAGAGGAGAAGGTGAAAGAAAAGTATGGACAACAATACAAGATCATCCTCGGAGATTTGAAACAATCGGACGATTTGCGGGTACTCGATTATGATGGTCATCACGTGTTTTATAACTTTTCCATCAAGGACGTGGGGGAGCCGGTGTACCATGAAAGTTGATCCACTTGCCCTTTCGCTTCTTCCCGGGGCGGGGCGGCATCGGACCCCGGCGTAAACCCAGACAACCGCCCGCCCCATTACACTCAACGCCACCGGAGGACAATTGCTCCGGAAAGAAAAAGGAGGTGACCTATGCTCCTGAAACAGGCGGAACTTTTTTGGGGTTTGAGCCATGAATTTGTGGAACAGGTCATGGCCAATGTCACAAAGGAAACCCATCCCGGCAAAACCGTGCTTTTTGAGACAGGCGCCCCGGCCGATTATTTTTACACGCTGATCAAAGGCTGCATCAAACTTACCATCGGCCAAACAGGTCGAATGGTGTTTGTTGTCAATCATGCGGGAGAATCCTTTGGCTGGTCCAGTCTGGTGGATCGAGACACTTACTCGGCAACCGCCGAATGCGCAGAAGATACGACGGTGCTCAAGATAGAGCGCACCCGGCTCGACAAGGTTCTGTCGAGTTACCCGACAGACGCCGTCCAGTTCATGAAGCGTCTTGCAGGGATGCTGGGCAGGCGGCTGTTGCAGAGTTATGAAACAATTCAATCGTTCCACGAGGCCGGCGAGACCCCCACCGATGGGACAGGTCAGATACCGGAATCCCTTGGGGCGGTTTAGCCATGACCGGCATTCAGCGCACCGGGATCCCGGATAAACCGAAACAATAGGGGGGATATGGGATGGGCCGATCTTCAGGCGGGCTCAAAATGAGACCGCCGCCATCTTTTCAAGTTTGAAAGACGGGCGACTCAGAGGGAGTCTAGCGAGGACAAAACCATCGGACGTTCATGGCAAAATGGGCGCCTGCCGCAACGACGGCAGGCGCTTTTCTATCATGCCCGTTTAGAAGCGGTGTTCTCGAACATGTCACCGACGGCAGATTAGCGTCCGCCAAACGCCCTGTCGATCTCCCGATCCAGTTCTTCAAACCCGTTCTTGGCCTGAAACTCCTGCCAGCGCGCCGCATCCTGCTGATAGCTCGAAAGCATTTCCCGCTTGACGGCCGATTTTACCGCCGACTCTTCCACCACCATGAGCACATAGACATCCGAGGTGGGCGAAATCCAGATATCCTCCTGGCGGGATCCGGCCAGGGTTTCCTTGGTCACTACCCGGGAGACCTGTTTGGAAAAGGAGTCAAGGGTCTGGTCGGCTCCGATGCCGGTTTGCTGGGCGAAACGATTCACCAGGGATTCCACTTTCACCGACAATTGGTTGGCAAGCTCCCCGCGGCCCTGGGCCATGGCGTCATTTCGGGCAAACTGAAGTCCCCCTTTTCCGATCCTGGCCGATCCCACAGCAGACATCGCATCGTCTACGTGACCGGTCAGGACCCATTCCGGAGCATTTTTGAACTCCTTCCGGAGTTCTTTGTTGGACACCCGTTTGGCGGTCTTACTACAGCCGGCCATGAAAAAGACACTCAGTGCCAGCACCCCACATACCATCAATACTTTGCGGCTCATTATCGCCTCCCGTATGGTTGGTTCGCTTCACATCGTTTCATGTTGTCCATCCGGTGCCGGGGAGCGGCCATGACATCCCGACATGCCTGTCTCAACTGTCTCCCCCAAAGCCGATGACGCCTAGAAACTCTAAAAGTTTTCGGGCTGTCCGGTCTGACACCGCTTCCACGGCCATACGAATCGCTTCGTTTCCGTCCACATGGCCCTTGCGGATACTTTCTGAAATCGTATATACCCGTGTGCCGGTATCGGCATCCTCTATCTTTACCGCCGCCGTGGCACGGATAAACTTCACATCCGGATTGTTAAGGTTCAGAGGGACAAGATCCAACTCACCCCGTATAATGCCGGCCGCCCGGTTGTCCTTCTCTGTCACCGGGATACCGTTGTCGCCAAGGGCACGACTCAGCCGGTGGGATACGGAAGCTCCCTGAACACCGTCAATCCGGACATAAAAGGCCGAGTCGGATTTCAGGGAGGCCGCTTCCGAAAAGATCGGCCGCATGTCTATATCGCTGGATCCCATCACCGGTCGACCAATGACCCGCAACCGGCTTTCCACGGCGGTTTTCCGGATCACCAGCCCCAGAATCCGATTCAGAGCAATAATCCGGGGCAGCCGTCCATGAATCCCGATAAGCGCATCCACTTCCCCGTTTAACTGGGTGGTCAATTGATCAAGCTGTTCGAACCACTCCCTGGCCGCCTGTTGACGGTCCAGCACGGCCAGTGCATAGAACAGACCGGATTTCGAATCCTGCCACACTTTGCCGATGGTGACACCCTGTATGTTGACCGTCGATTCAATGCGGATCCGAGACTCCACGTTTTTCTCGAAGAGTTCTCCGGCCGACCCATCCATAAACGATGCGGTGGTCGCGGCAACTTCGGTGCTGACCCGGGATTCAAAAATTCGGGACAATTCACCGACCGCCTCCCGTCGGGCCTCGGTCTCACTTTCTCCAATACCGGTGGCCGTTAGATACCGGGATTCCGGAAATTCTTCAGAGTCTGCCGTCGCTGCTTTTTGTTTCGGCGCCGCGGCACATCCGCCCAATAGAACGCAGAGTATGATGATGCCGGCGAAAATTCTCGGGTTCATGGTCATCTCCTTAATGGACACGGCGGCCCAGGACATCAATGGCGCTGTTGGGATGCAACCGATTTTGGCAGGCCGTACCGTGTATCGTGAACCACATATGTGGTTTGTCCCGCATCGATCCGAAGGGTTTTGATCTCTTGTCGGGGACCTCCGCATTGGGATAACCCCAGGGCATAAACACCCGGGGGGACAAACACTCGTGTCATGTATATTTCCCCGGGCAGTGTTCTCCAGCTTCGCGTATCGGCCCGCTCGATGGCCATATTGATCAGGTTCAGGACCGTGGCGATGGTGTTCTGCGTATCGTCATCACCCTGGCTGGAGAGCCCTTGGATAACCACCTGTTTTGCGACAGCCCGGACGATGGTTTTGGCGATGATCCTCCCTTTGCGGTCATCCAGGTTCTTGAGCGCGATCCGGTTGATGTCTTCCACCAGTGGCAGATCCGATTCAATAACCGCGGTTCCGGACCGAAGTATCAGTTGTCCCCCGCCGCATGCCGGTGGATCTGTTTCCATACGCGGAAATGCAATGGTTACCGGTCCCCGACGTGTCGGCACAACCACCCGATCTTCGACTTTGACCGGGGCGTTGCCGCTGAATTGGATATAAACGATCTTGCCTTCCCCGCCGGTATCGGTGCGCGCAGACCATTCACCTCCGGGAACCTGTTTCAGGACGGCTTCGGCATCCTCGAGCCGGTCCACGGCCACCCCCAGCCGGAGCAGATCCTCCGGGAGCGATTCCGGCATGGGCGTACCGTACGCATCGCTATAATCAATATAGGCCCTCGCGGCCAGTAAGTAATCGATGAACGCCTCGTCCAGTTCCCCGTCGTCCTCATTCAATATGCCGCTGAGATAACGGGCGAAGGCGTCCTCCTTGTAGACATTCTTCTTTTCATACTTGGTATTATAGAGGCTGAGCAGCGAATCCAGTCGGCGACATTCCACGAGGGCTTCGTCAAACTCTCCGGACTGAAGATATCCCATGGCCGACATCAGGTGGATCATAACCCGCTCATAGTCTTCCCCCGGGTATTTGAGAAAGTAATCGCTGGTAAAAAATGAGCCTGCCGTACGACTGAGACTTTGGGCCATAGCGCATCGGCCAACTGCTCGGCGTTATGGAAGTGTTCCTGGGCCAGCGCATAATTACCGCACTGAAGGTGAACCATACCGGCGTCCATCAGGAACAACAATTCCGAATTCCCGCCGTACTTCCCCCGCTCCTGCTCGAGAAGATGGGTGGTATTGGCGCAGTTTCCGGCTTCCAGGGAATACTGAAGCGCCTTGGGATTCGGAGCGGCACACCCGATCAGGGCAGCGCACAAGATGATACTTCGGACCAGGAAGTGCATCATCGACCGCCGTCCGGAACCATCGCCGGGCCAAGGGTGCATCATTGCCACTGAAGTAAACGAATTCATGTAAGGTCTGGGCGTAAAAACCTACAGTCCGAAGCGGCGTTGTTTAACAAGCTTCTTAATTTTCTTTTCCCCGATCCAGACCTTTCGATGGGTTTCAACGTTGCTGAGTTCCAGATTTACCTGATAGTACTTTACCTGCTTTCCTTCGAGGCGATCCGTCGAGCCATGGAGAAGAAAATCCGCACCGATCTCCTGGCCCTCCTCCTTGGCGGTTTCCTCCGATGAGTGGGCGGCCTGATCTTTTCTCTCCATACGGATTTCTTCCCGTTCGCCGGATGCGGCCACAAAATCCACTTCCCCGGAGTTGATGAGCTCCCGCTCCAGATTTTTGACGAAGGTCCGGGTATTGATGTGTTCATCGCTGCGGTTGCGCACGGTACCAACGATGACCACCGGTGCCTTGCCGCCGTGCCGGAGCCTGAAATCCTGGACCCAGGGCCGGCTGAGAACATCGCCGATCATTTCTTCGGCGACCAGCCGGGAGTCCGTATCATTCCATTGTCCACTCAAATCGATGGTTTCGTCCACCTCCACCCGCTTGACGCTCGTGGAGGCACACCCTGTCAGCAACATACCGGATACGGAAAACGACAGAATAACCACTAGTAAAAGAATGCCGTGTCTCATGCGGATTCTCCTTTTTGACTGCAGTTTCGGGCCGGGGTCGGCTCGACAAGCGCTGGAACCAAATATAGTGAATTATATCGGTGTACCGGGTGGATGTCAAATCCACCGCGCATCTCAATGTCATTTTAACATTCTGAAAATATTTATAAAATTTTAATGTGAGGCGCGTCACCGTGAACAGGAGTCTGCAGCCGGGCCGGTTCGCAGGAGGGTCCCGTCGGTTGAGACAGGAACGGCGGACATGCTGTCCGCCGTTCGTTAAACATGAGGAAGTATCCTTCGATCCGATCAGGTTTGTTCCAGCAGGCAGTCGATCTTGCACATAATCTGATCGTCGGCGTAATTGCTCAACTCGATGGTCTGCCGCGGGCAGACCGCCGTACAGACCCCGCAGCCCTGACATAGCGCGTCATCGATGATAATTTGCTTACGCTCCTCGTCAAAGAATGGAACTTCAAATGGGCAGGAGCGGGCGCATGTGAGGCATTTGACACAATGGTCGGCATCCAGTTTGGCGGTGATCGCAGACAGCTTGATCTCCGGCTTGGACAGAAATGTCACCGCCCGGGATGCCGCCGCTCGGGCCTGGGAGATGGTCTCCGTTATCAGTTTGGGGCCATGGGCGGTGCCGCAGAGGAACACGCCCTCCGACGGCATATCCACGGGTCGAAGTTTGACATGGGCTTCAATGAAAAATCCGTCCGGATTCCGCCCGAGCTTCATGATGCCGGCCAGGTCCTCGGTGTCTGAGGCCCGCATCCCGGCGCTGAGTGTTAACAGGTCGGCCTGGATCTCGATATCCTGTTTCAGAACATGATCCTCCACCCGGACAAAGAGGTCATCGCCATCGGTCCTGACCACGGGTGGATTGTCCCTGTCGAACCGGATAAAAATCACCCCTTCATTGCGGGCCTGTTTATAATAGTCCTCCATGAGGCCGTATGTTCGCAAATCCCGATACAAGACGAAGACATTGGCCTCCGGGTTCTGTTTTTTTACGGCTAGGGCATTCTTGACCGCGTTTTGGCAGCAGATCCGTGAGCAATTTTCGAATTCATCGTTGCGCGAACCGACACACTGAATCATCACCACGGTTTGCAGATCCTCAGCCCCCTTCTCCTCCAGCCGCCGGCTGAGTTCCACTTGGGTCATGATCCGGTCATCCGTTCCGTACAGATATTCGGTGGGTTGGTACTCAATGGCTCCGGTGGCCACCACGATGACTCCATGATCGATGGTCATCGGTGTCCGGTCCGGGCCCACGACCAGTTCCGTTTTAAAATCACCCTGGTATCCGGAGAATCCATCGACAGTGGCGTGGGTGACCACATCGATGTCCGGATGCGCCTGAACGGTCTCGATGGTGGATTGCAGATAGGCCGGAATATCGCCGCCCTCGATGGTGTGCTTCAGGTTGCGGGCGAAACCGCCCAGCGTCGCTTCCTTTTCGATGAGGGTGACCGCAAAACCCTGCCCGACAATATCCATAGCCGCGTTCATTCCGGCGATTCCCCCGCCGATGACCAGGGCACGCTGTTTGACCGGAATGGTCCGCTCCGAGAGCGGTTGCAGGGTTGCTACCCGTCCCACGGCCATCCGCACCAGATCCTTGGCCTTTTCCGTCGCGATCTCCGGATCGTTGGAGTGGACCCAGGAATTCTGGTTCCGGATGTTGGCCATCTCAAAGAGATACTTATTCAGGCCCACAGCCACCAGCGTATCCATGAAAATGGCGTTGTGGGTTTTGGGGCTGCAGGAGGCCACCACCACCCGGTTGATCTGTTTTTCCTGGATGATTTCCTTGATGAGATCCTGACTGTCCTGACTGCAGGTGAACAGATTTTCATCGGCGTGGACCACACCGGGAAGTTCAGCCGCATACTCGCGGACCGTCGGCACATCCACCACCCCCCCGATGTTGATACCGCAGTTGCAGACAAACACGCCGATCCGCAGGTCCTCGGCGGTCACATCGCGCTCATCGGGCAGCACCCGTTCCTTGGTATCGGTTCCCCGGGCATCCACGATCATCGAGCCGGCCGCCGCAGCCGCGGCGCTGGCCTGGGTGACCGATTCCGGAATGTCCTTGGGGCCCTGGGCGACCCCGCAGGCAAACACACCCGGTTGGGAGGTTTCCACCGGAGCGAACGCATCCGAATCCACAAACCGGTATTTATCCAGGTCCACACCGAGACGTTCGGCCAGATCGGTAAAATCCGACGGGACCTGGAGCCCCACCGAAAGCACCGCCATATCGAACACCTCTTCCTGCATGACCCCGGTGTCGTCGGCATACTTGATAACCAGATCGTCGGTGCCCGGTTTTTCGGTAATCGAATGCACCCGGGATTTGATAAAGCGTACCCCTTCCCGATCCTTGGCCCTTGAATAGTACGTTTCGTAATCCTTTCCAAAGGTGCGGATGTCCATGTAGAACACCGCGCAGTCCAGGTCGCCGGAGGCATGCTCCTTGGCAATCATGGCGTCTTTCACCGCATACATACAGCAGACCGATGAGCAATAGCCGTTGCCGCAGCGGTTGGTGTCGCGGGATCCGATGCACTGGAGCCAGGCGATCTTTTCGGGTTCCTTTTCATCGGAAGGGCGCACCAGATGGCCCATGGTCGGGCCGGAGGCGCTCAGAATCCTTTCGAACTCCAGACTGGTGACCACATTGGGATTGAGCTTGTACCGGTAGGTGTCCGAGAGCATCAGCGGATCATAGGGCTGGCTCCCGGATGATAAGATAACCGATCCGACGGTCAGATCGATGTCTTCGGTTTTCTGCTCGTGATCGATGGCCCCCGCCAGACAGGCGTCGACGCACTGATAGCACTCGCTGCAGATACCGCATCGGAGGCATCGTTCCGCCTCCTGTTTGGCCTCTTCTTCATTGTATCCGAAGGAAACCTCGAGAAAGTTGCATTCCCGGGCTTCCGGGTCGAGGCAGCGGACCGGCACCCGATGGGCTGTTTTCTCTCCGGAGGTGTCGGGTTTCTCAAAGTCCCACTCCTGATCACGGTCTACCGTCAGATCCTGACCGTTGAGAAACCGGTGAATGCTTTCCGCGGCGGTTTTGCCGCTGGCAACGGCATCCACAACGGATTTGGGGCCATAATACGCATCGCCGCCGGCAAATATCCAATCAATGCCGGTTTGTAGCGTGACCGGATCGGCTTCCAGGCCGCCCCGGGGGGTGATGCCGATGCCCTCTTTTTCCAGAGCAGACAGCAGTGCGCTCTGCCCGATGGAAACGATTACCGTGTCACCAAACATGGCCTCGCACTGGCTGTCGTCATACTGAGGGTTAAAGCGGCCTTCCTCGTCGAAGACGGCCGTACAGGTCTTGAAATCCAGCCCGGAGACCTTTTTGCTCTTGTCGATAAAAAAGGCCTTGGGCCCGAAGCTGTTGACGATTTTGATGTCGCCCTCCATGGCCTCTTCGATCTCATGCTCCCAGGCCGGCATTTCGTCGCGGCGCTCCAGGCAGACCAGGGTGACGTTCTTCGCGCCCTTCCGCTTGGCGGTCAGTGCTACGTCGATGGCCACATTGCCGCCACCCACGACGATGACGTCGTCTCCGATCTCGACCTCTTTGCCCAGGGCCGCCTCCCTGAGAAAATCAACACCCTGGAGAACACCGTCCGCGTCCTCATTCTCTACGCCCAGAGACCGTCCCCCGTGGAGTCCCACAGCGATGAACAGACTGGAAAATCCGTCCGCCTTGAGGCTCTCCAGGGTGACGTCCTCGCCGAAGGTCACGCCGGTTTTGATGGTCACACCCATTTTTTCGATGACGCTGATCTCCCGGGCCAGGATATCCCGTGGCAGCCGATACTCGGGGATCCCCACGGCCATCATGCCGCCGACGACATCCATGGATTCAAAAACGGTGACCGGATACCCCTGTTTGGCCAGGAAGAACGCAGCGGCGAGCCCGGCAGGACCAGCCCCCACGATGGCCACTTTTTCGTCTCGCTGCTCCGCCACATCCGGAACGACCGGCTCCCCCTGGGACAGTTCCCAGTCGGCCAGAAAGCGGTGCAGTTCCCGAATGGCCAGCGGTTGGTCCACTTCGCCCCGGGTGCAGACCTCTTCACAGGGATGATGGCAGACGCGGCCGCACACCGACGGGAACGGGTGATCCTCCCGGAAGAGTTTGAGGGCTTCGGCGTACTGACCGGTGTTGATCAGGGCGATATACCCCTGGATGCTGACATGGGCCGGGCAGGTGGCCTTGCATGGGGATACGCTCCGCTTGGTTATACCGTAGGCGCCCGGGATGGCCTGGGCATAACGTTTGTAGACGGCTTTGCGGGTGTTCAACTCCTGGTTGTATTCGTCGGGTACCTCGATGGGACATACCTTTGTGCAGTCCCCGCAGCTGGTGCACTTGGAAAGATCGACAAAACGCGGTTTTTTCCGAACCCGGGCGGTAAAACTGCCGGGCTCGCCCTCCAGGGCTAGCAGTTCGGTATTTGTCAGAAGTTCGATGTTCAGATGCCGGCCGACCTCGACCAGTTTGGGCGAGATCACTCACATGGCACAGTCATTGGTGGGAAACGTCTTGTCGAGCTGGGACATCAGCCCGCCTATGGCCGGCTCCTTTTCCACCAGATAGACATAATAACCGGACTCGGCCAGGTCCAACGAACACTGCATGCCGGCAATGCCGGCTCCGACCACCATAACAGAACCGCTTTTGGGGAGACTCATCAGTTACCTCTTCCTAATTTTGGGGTTGCCCGTTGCTCGATTCACGACCTGCGACGGCGGGGGATTTGCGGAGAACATAACCCGGTCACGATTGCCGGGGCCGCGGGCCGTAAAGAGAATAGCTTCTCGACCAATCTGGTCAAGTTATCAAAAACACCTGTTCCCGTCAACGCGAAAAATGGAACAAAAAAGGCGCCTGCCGCAGCAGCGGCAGGCGCCTTTTGGAGAACAAGGGAATTATCGGTTTAGAAACCGCCGGGTGTCGCCGGAGGGAACGTAAAGGGCGGCTTGCGTTGATCGTAGGACCACTCGAGGAGCTCGCGCCAGCTATCCGGTGCGTTGTTCCCCTCGTCGACGGATGCACAAAAGTCGAGTTTACCGTAGAACTTATCAGGGTTGTAATTCGGCGGTTGATACGGCGAAGGCCATGCGAAGGGATCCGTTGTATCTTCGCCCGTATACCACCACTGATATTGATAACTCGATCGTCCCTGGATTTTCAGGTCGCCGTCTGGGAAGAAAAAGGCCAGTCCGTGAAAACCGCCCAACAGCGGTGTCTGAGAATAGGAGCGACCGTTGTAGTACCGTCTGGTCATCATGCCGGACGAGGCCAGCACGCATCTATCCATCAGGTCGGCCAGATCTTTAGCGGATGATATGTTCCAAGGCGCACCACGAAGTGCATCGGAAAGGGAATACAGGTCGAACAGCGGTGTTTGAAGCCAGTTCGATTCCGGCATGAAAACATTCGGGATCCTTGGAGTCGATATGGGCAGATCGTCGAAATATTCCACCAGCGGCGATCCGTTGGATGACCGTGACCGTGCGCCGCCATTCGACGCTTTTCCGCGCACCGTTTTCGCATAATCCCATGCCGCCGGATTATTGTACATGGCGACAGCCAGGGCATCGAAAACCTTTTTCACTGCCTCTATGCGAGACATCTTTTCACCATCAACATCCTCTTCGGCTGCCAACGCATAGGCACTCAGGGCGTGGTCCTTGGCTCCGGGAGCCGGATAGGCATGCCTGACGATGGCCGTGGCAAAATCCTCCGGTTGGAGTTCTGCCACATCACCCAGGGATTTCAGAATAGCGAAATAATCCCATCCCGTCGATAGGGCCTGGCCCGGTGAGGCCACCTTGACCTCCTCTCGGCCCTGAAGAGGCCGAGATTCCTGCCGCGCCCGGACCTAAGAGTCCGAAGCGCCTCGGTGGGTTCCCGCTTCACCGATCGGCTTGG
>Ga0049114_1000209_pt1 | contig 12093 bp, 11 predicted proteins | sample WorMettanBELIZE2_FD_55211 | JGI IMG/M metagenome (GOLD analysis project Ga0049114, IMG submission 55211) | Marine gutless worms symbiont microbial communities from Max Planck institute for Marine Microbiology, Germany - Olavius tantulus BELIZE.2 | ecosystem: Host-associated > Annelida >... | reverse complement strand
AGACATGATCATATCGCCTGTTTCTTAGAACAGAGATAGCCATTTTCTGCAGGTTCAATTGGAAACTTGGCTAGTTAAATATATAGGTTCCTCTTTTTAAGATGGTATCGAACATTGGGTCGCCGTATATGGACCAAGATAGCGGGCATTGATTATCATCATCTCCCATGGAGACAGGATAATCAGTCAAAAGAGAACATACCTCTTGACTGAGCATATCATTAAAAACAACATATTTTTGATTTTTAAAAATTTCAGCAATACTCATAGTTTAATCTCTTCCTATTAGGGTATAGCTTTACTTCGGTTTTTCATTCAAAGATCAAGCTTCGGGCGGAGGCGGGACCAAGACCTCCCGGTTGCCGTTGGTCTCGGCGGGGCCCACTAGGCCGATGCGTTCCATCTCCTCGATCATGCGGGCCGCTCGGTTGTAGCCGATCTTGAGCCTGCGCTGCACGCCCGAAATGGAGGCACGGCGGGTCTTGGTGACGAACTGGACCGCCTCGTCGAACAGGGGATCCTGGTCCTCGGTGTCACCACTGGAGGATTCCGGATCGATACCGGGAATGGCCTCTCCCGTATCCTGCAGAACGATGTCGATGTAGTCCGGTGCCCCCGTCCGCTTGAGGTATTCCGCAACCCGGTGCACCTCCTGGTCGTCTACGAAGGCACCGTGCACCCGTTGAGGAATGCTGGTTCCGGGGGGGAGGTAAAGCATATCGCCCCAACCGAGGAGATGCTCGGCCCCCATCTGGTCGAGAACGGTCCGCGAGTCGATCCGCGAGGACACCTGGAATGCCATGCGCGTCGGGATGTTGGCCTTGATCAGGCCCGTGAGCACGTCTACCGACGGGCGCTGGGTCGCGAGCAGCAGATGGATTCCTGAGGCCCGCGCCTTCTGCGCCAGGCGTGCGATAAGCTCCTCCACCTTCTTGCCCACCACCATCATCATGTCCGCCAGCTCGTCGATGATGACCACGATGTAGGGAAGATGGGTGAGGTACGGTACGGTTTCGGTCCCGTCTCCCCCTATATCTACCCCTAGCCTGCCCGGTTCGGTCGCAAACAAGGGATCAGGAATGGGCTCCCCGGCCGCTTCCGCTTCCGCGACCTTGCGGTTGTAGCCGGCGATGTTGCGCACCCCGAGCTGGGCCATCAGGCGATACCGGCGTTCCATCTCCGCGACGCACCAGCGCAGGGCATTCGCCGCTTCCTTCATGTCCGTGACCACGGGGGTGAGCAAGTGGGGAATGCCTTCGTAGATCGAGAGCTCCAGCATCTTGGGGTCCACCATGATCAGACGCACGTCCCTCGGTGTGGACTTGTAGACCAGACTCAGGATCATCACATTGATGGCCACGGATTTTCCCGAACCCGTCGTGCCGGCAATCAGGGCATGGGGCATGCGGGCCAGGTCCGCGCACACCGGCTTGCCGACGATATCAGTACCCATGGCCAGGGTCAGGGGCGCCTTGGCATCCTGATAGGTCGGGGAGGCCAGGACTTCGCTTAGAAAGACGGTCTCACGGTGCTCGTTGGGGATTTCGAGGCCGATGACAGATTTGCCCGGTATGACCTCCACTACCCGCACGCTCACGGTGGACAGTGCCCGCGCGACGTCTTTGGCGAGCCCTGTAATCTTGCTCACCTTGGTGCCGGGTGCAAGCTGAAGCTCCAGCAGGACAACCACTGGCCCCGTATGCACCGCGACCACCTCCGCGACGACACTGAAGTCGGCGAGCTTGGCCTCCACCTGGCGCGAGAGCGCTTCCAGCCCCTCCTCCGTATAACCCTTACCGCTCTTGCGGGGTGGGTCCAGGAGCTCCAGGGACGGGAGTTCCCCCGCGCCGAGAAACTGGGAGATTTCGAACTGGGATCCGTCCTGCGCTGCCGTGGATGCAGCTATCGTGACGGGTTTCGACTGCTCCGGGGGAGGATCGGATTCGGCGACCGGCGGCATCTTCGACACTGTTTTGGTTCGATAAGACTCGGATGGCTCCAAGGCTTCGAGCAAGGAGGGCTCGCTCCTGTCCGCATCGTCCACCGGGAATCTCCGACGTCGCAACGGAAACCAGACCTCGTTCTTTACCCACCGCATAAGGGCCAGAACGGATCCCCCTACGGCATCTAGCACCGCGAGCCAAGAGACCCCCGTGAAGAACCTGAAACCGACGAACAACAGCCCGAACAGGAAAAGCGTCGTCCCCTTGGGACCAAAGGCCAGGGTCATATGGTCTCCGAGGAGCAACCCCAGCCCTCCTCCGGTCCCGTTCGACAACTTGGCCCCGAGCGCCGGCAGATAGATACTTGCGAAGGCACAGCCCGCGACCAAGACAAATAAGAAGCCGATCCAGCTCAGCGCCAACTTGTGAAGTCGGATCTCGGGCTCCGGTTTTGGCTTGTGGAAGATCAGATAGCCGGTCCAGGCGACCATAACCGGGATAGAATAGGACAAAATACCGAACAGATAGAACGAGATATCGGAGAACCAAGCGCCGACTTTGCCGCCCGCATTGGTCACGATGTTGTTGTGACCAATGTGGGACCAGGCCGGATCTTGGGGCGAGTAGCTCACCAGGGCCAGCACCAGATAAAGCGCTACGCACAGTAGGGCCCACATCGCCCCTTCCCGGATGCCGCGTTGCAGATAATCGCTGAAGGTCAGCGTCCCGACCCGAGTTGCCTGAGTCACAGATTAGTCCTCTAGTATTCCTTTGGATATTACAACCTTACAGAGGCTTTCTCCTGTAATCAAGGAGAGGTGATCCAGGACGGGCGCGGATAAATCTCCGTCGGTTGAGCAAGTCGATTCCAGCGACCAATCGCCGGTCGCCGGCGGTGTAGAATGGGCTATGTCCATCGACGAGCTATCAAGAAGCTGTCTGGTTAAAGATTCGGTGCTGTTTGGGGGACCAGACTACCCATGGGCGAGGATCCGTTTTAACCGGACAGCTTCTTTAACCTGATAACATTGGCTTATCCATGGGGTGATACAAGATGAGCAGGCTTTCCGATCAGATGGTGAGGGAAATAAGCATCCTGCCCGAGAAGGAACAGGATATGATCGTGTCCCTTGTTTTGGATTTGTTGAGGGGAAATTCCGAAGAGGAAGAGGCAGAGTGGGATGCGCTCGTGGGATCTGAGAAATCACAGGCCTGGATCGACGAGCAAGCACGGGGGTTTTCCCGGTTCGGAGCAAATCTATGATTTTGATTCTTCTGACCTGCTGGAATGATTTCTAAGACAACCCGTACTTTCTGGGAGCGTTATCGTCGGCTGTCCATTCACATTAGAAAACAAGCAAAGGTCGCCTATCACCTTTGGCAAGCAAATCCCTATCATCCCGGCCTGCATTTCAAGCAAATCGGAAAACAGACCGTTTCAATCTGAATCGATCGTCGTTATCGTGTCATGGGTGTTCAAAAGCCGACCATATCGTGTGGGTTTGGATAGGATCCCATGAAAAGTACAACTATTATTTGTGATTATTCGGCCGCCCCGCTGTAATCTCAGGGAGTTTGATGGCCATGACAATCTTCAGCCTTCAGCCAACCGAAGCAACAGTCCGGTCCCTCGGACAGCGCTGAATAATTCAGGATTGCTACCGGAGCATGACGACCATGAGCGAACCCAAACATTGCCGTCTACTCATCCTCGGGTCTGGTCCCGCCGGCTATGCCGCAGCCGTTTACGGTGCTCGTGCCAACCTGAGCCCGGTGATCATCACTGGCCTGGAGCAGGGCGGCCAGCTGATGACCACCACGGACGTGGACAACTGGCCGGGTGACCCGGACGGGGTGCAGGGGCCGGATTTGATGGACCGTATGCGCCGGCACGCGGAACGCTACGAGACCCAGATCATCTTTGATCAGATCAACCAGGTCGATCTCTCGGAGCGCCCCTTTCGTCTGACGGGCGATGCCGGGATCTATAGCTGCGACGCCCTGACCATCGCCACCGGCGCCAGCACGAAATATCTGGGTCTGCCTTCCGAGGAAAAATTCCGTGGTCGCGGCGTTTCCGCCTGCGCTACCTGCGACGGTTTCTTTTACAAAAATCAAAAAGTGGCCGTCATCGGCGGCGGGAACACCGCCGTCGAGGAGGCGCTCTATCTGTCCAATATCGCATCCGAAGTGGTCCTGATCCATCGTCGGGATGCCCTGCGGGCCCAAAAGATTCTCCAGAAACATCTATTGGAGAAGGCCGAACACGGCAATGTCAAAATCGAGTGGAATCACGTACTCGATGAGGTCCTGGGTGACGCGACCGGGGTCACCGGCATCCGCATCAAGAACGTGCAGGACGGTACAGCCAAGGACCTCGCGCTCATGGGCGTCTTCATTGCCATCGGGCACCACCCGAACACCCGAATCTTCGAGGGACAGCTCGCCATGACCAACGGTTATATCGAGGTCCAGAGCGGCACCGCCGGTAATGCTACTGCCACCTCGGTACCAGGGGTCTTCGCCGCCGGCGATGTCATGGACCGGATCTACCGCCAGGCCATCACCTCCGCGGGCACGGGCTGCATGGCGGCACTTGATGCCGAGAAATATCTCGACACCTTGAACCCGTAGGATGGTGGTAGGGTGGGTAAGCCAGGGACGGCGCCACCCACCATATATACGGTGAGCGCGGCAGGTCTTAACAGGGTGGCACCACGAGGAAGTGCGAACCGCATCTTTGGACGGCGGATGTGCCCAACACTTGGGTCTTTTTAACTACGAATCACACGAATCGACGCGAATGTCCCCGTAGGCGTAAACCATCCGATTCGCGCGGGTTCGCGTGATTCGTAGTTTGTACCTGACGCACCCGAAGGTCTTGCCATGGTCGCGTTGAAGTCGTCTATGAATTTTGTTTCCAAATACCGAGCTGCCCCGTGACTACCAATGCAAGCCCTCTCCACGCCGACCGTATCCTGATCCTGGATTTCGGCTCTCAGTATACCCAGCTCATCGCCCGCCGGGTGCGCGAGGCGGGGGTCTACTGCGAGCTCCATCCCTGGGACCTAACTGCCGACCACATCCATGGCTTCGGTGCCAAGGGGGTAATTCTCTCGGGTGGGCCCCAATCCGTCCACGAGCAAGCGACTCCACGAGCCGACGCCGCCGTATTCGATCTCGGCGTTCCCGTACTCGGCATCTGCTACGGCATGCAGGCCATGGCGGCCCAGCTCGGCGGTTGGGTAGCCCCCTCAACCCGGCGCGAGTACGGCTACGCCCAGGTACGCGCCCGCGGCCACTCCCGGCTGCTGCGGGACATCGAGGACCATACCAGCCCCGAGGGCTATGGCCTGCTGGACGTGTGGATGAGTCACGGCGACTGGGTGGAGGCCCTGCCGCCGGGATTTCGTGCCATCTGCACCACGGACAATGCGCCATTGGCGGGCATGGCGGACGAGGAGCGGCGCTTTTATGGTCTCCAGTTCCACCCGGAGGTCACCCACACCCGCCAGGGACAACGCATTATCGGGCGCTTCGTCCACGACATCTGCGGCTGCGGCAACCTTTGGACGGTGGGCAACATCATTGAGGACGCCATCGCGGAGATCCGCCGCCGGGTGGGCACCGACCAGGTGCTGCTGGGCCTTTCCGGGGGCGTGGACTCCTCCGTGGTGGCCGCGTTGCTGAATCGGGCCATCGGCGACCAGCTCACCTGTGTCTTCGTCGACAACGGGTTGCTGCGGCTGGGCGAGGGCAAGCAGGTCATGCGTACCTTTGCCCGCCACCTGGGGATCAAGGTCATCCACGCCGACGTTGAGGAGCGCTTCCTGGCCAAGCTCGTGGGCGTCACCGACCCGGAGCGGAAACGCAAGCTCATCGGCAACACCTTCATCCAGGTCTTCGAGGAGGAAGCGGAAAAACTGCCCGGCGTCAAATGGCTGGCCCAGGGGACCATCTATCCCGACGTCATCGAGTCGGCGGGGGCCAAGACCGGCACCGCAAAGATCATCAAATCCCATCACAACGTGGGCGGACTGCCCGCTGCCATGAAGCTCAAGCTGGTGGAACCCCTGCGGGAGCTGTTCAAGGACGAGGTGCGCAAGATCGGCGTCGAGCTTGGCCTACCCTCCGAGATGGTCTATCGCCACCCCTTCCCCGGTCCTGGACTCGGGGTGCGCATCCTGGGTGAGGTCCGTAAACCCTATGCGGATATCCTGCGCCTGGCGGACCATATCTTCATCGAAGCGTTGCACCGGGCAGAGCTCTATCACCAGGTTTCTCAGGCCTTTGCCGTCTTTCTACCCATCAAGTCCGTCGGCGTAGTGGGTGACAACCGCCAATATGACCATGTTATCGCCCTGCGGGCGGTCGAGACCCTGGATTTCATGACCGCTCGTTGGGCTCGATTGCCCTATGACTTTCTCGATCAGGTCTGCCGCCGCATCGCCAACGAGATACGCGGGGTCTCGCGGGTGGTCTACGATATTACCGGCAAACCGCCGGGGACAATCGAGTGGGAATAGGCGTAGCGATATGCCCATGTTGCCGACGTCGAATGCGCTGCGGCCAGTACATATCAGTGCCGAAGTACCGATAAGATCGGTTCTTGCGTCGGGAATCCTTTTTTGCCGCAAATGAACGCGAATCAACGCAAAAGAGAAAACCACGAATCACGCGAATCCGCGCGAATGGATTCGTGCAGATTCGCGTGATTCGTGGTTTCTCCTCTTTTTGTCGACCGATAATGCTTAACTTAATAGTATTGGAGCCGACCCCACGGATAGCTCAATCAAAGCGATAGTTCTCAGGCAGTTTCTCAATCCTATTGTGTCTATTTGCGTCCATTTGCGGCTAGCTTATTCTATGAATACCCTGCTCGCTCAATGCTGAGGTACTCCATGCCGAGTGACGAGGAGTGGATGCGCCGTGCCTTGGCGCTTGCCAGGCAGGCAGCCGCGGCGGGCGAGGTCCCAGTGGGTGCGGTCCTAGTGCGGGAAGGCGATCTGGTAGGTAGGGGCTGGAACCGTCCAATCACCGACAAGGACCCAAGCGCCCATGCCGAGATCCTGGCCCTGCGCGATGCCGGGCACCGTCTCGGCAATTATCGGCTACCCGGTACCCGCCTTTATGTCACCCTCGAGCCCTGTCCCATGTGCGCAGGCGCCGTCATCCAGGCGCGGGTCGAGCGGGTCTTTTTTGCGGCGGCCGATCCCAAGGGCGGTGCCTGCGGCAGCGTCTTCGACCTGCTGCCCGCGGACGTCCGCTTCAATCACCGCACCGATTGCACGGGTGGCCTCCTCGGCGACGAGTGCGGCCAGCTGCTGCGGGACTTTTTCCAAGCACGTAGGTGATCGAGGATCCAATCAGGGGAGGCAAACAATTTTCCATAAAATCCGCAGATGAAGATCTATCTTTATTCCTGCGCATATGAACCCCACTTCCTGTAGGCGCCTGAAGTCACTCACACAAGCTCGGGCTTTGGAAATCACCCCTTGGCGGCGTATGCTACTCATTTAAGCCCTCGCATCGAAAACCTTGATCGAAAAGAAAGTTACACGCGTTCACTTTGATCCGGAGCGGCTGCCGGCGCTCGACGCCGAGCGGCTAGGTGCGGTTTACCGGTTGCTGCTGGCGCAGTATGGTCCCCAACACTGGTGGCCAGGCGATTCGCCGTTCGAGGTCATGGTGGGCGCCATCCTCACCCAGAACACCGCTTGGACCAATGTGGAGCGGGGTTTGGGACGGCTGCGCGAGCGTATCCCACTCCAGGCCCAGGCGATCCTCTCCCTGCCCGGTGACGAGCTGGCTGAGTACTTGCGGCCGGTCGGCTACTTCAACGTCAAGTCCAAGCGACTGCGGAATTTCTGCCGCGCCTATCTAGAGGCGGGTGGGCTGGACGGTTTGCGGGCCCTGGCAACCGAGGGGCTGCGCCGATGGCTGCTGGACATCCACGGCATCGGCCCCGAAACGGCGGACGATATGCTGCTCTATGCCTTCGAGCGTCCGGTATTCGTGGTGGACGCCTACACGGGTCGCATCTTCGAGCGTCTCGGCATGCTGAGCGGGAACCCGGATTATGAGGCTATCCGCCGGGGGTTCGAGACGGTCCTCGGTCGGGACGTCGTCTTGTTCAACGAATACCATGCCCTCATCGTGCGGCACGGTAAAACTGTGTGCTGCCGTACCCGACCACTGTGCGCCCAATGCTGCCTGCGTGAGTGCTGTCCTGAGGCCTAGTACCCAGTTTCAATCTATTTTCCCTGTACGCTGCGGCCCCTGCGAAGGGCGGATAAGCTTGCGCCATCCGCCGTATGCTGGCCACCTGCCACCTCCGTCGCCCTGGCCTGACCCGACCGACGGGCTTTTAAATCCGCAGATGACGCAGATTTTCGCAGATGAAGAAAAAATAATCTGTGAAAATCTGCGTCATCTGCGGATTTAAAAGACGAACGCGATTTTGGTTCCGATTTGGCCGGACAGCTTCTTAATTTAATGGCATTGAGTTAGAACAAGGTATTATCCTTGATTCAAAGGTCAGGTTGAACCATCCTTACCCCCGGATTTTGCCGACGATCCGAAAATTCACGGTCTCCATAGGGCAATGCCGTAGGTGCCTACCCAGATTGGACCCCAGCAGAGGAAACATCGCATATGGGCATCCTCCGACATTGGTTAGGGAAAAGATCCGGGCAACCGGATCGCGAACAGAGCCCCGAGTATGATAAGGACACCATACTGGCTACCGACTTGCGGACGATTCTCCGCGAAGTCAATAGCCCCGGCCAACCGAGTGACATGCCCCGTCGCGTCCGCTTGTGTCGGCAGGCATTGAACCTGACCGACCGGGGGCCGGCCCCGGACCTGTGGGCGGCACTGCAGAGCATGCTGGGGAGCAGCTTGGCTCAAAATCCGCAAGGCGAGCGGGCTGAGAATATCGAGCAGGCGATTCACCATTTTAAGCAAGCCCTCGAGATACGAACCCGCACCGAGTCCCCCGAGCAGTGGGCGGGGATCCAGAACAACCTGGCGAACGCCTACGCGGACCGCCCCCGCGGTGTGCGCGCCGAAAATATCGATCAGGCCATCCACCACTACCGGCAGGCCCTCCAGGTCATTACCCGTATCGCCTTACCTGGACAGTGGGCGATGACCCAGCACAATCTGGCGAGCGCCTATGCGGACCGCATCCACGGTGAGCGGGCCGAGAATATCGAGCAGGCGATTCACCATTTTAAGCAGGCCCTTGAAGTGCGAACCCGCGCCGAATTCCCCGAGCAGTGGGCACTGTCCCGGCACAGTCTGGCGAACGCCTACACGGACCGTATCCACGGCGAGCTGGCCGAGAATATCGAGCAGGCGATTCACCACTTCGAGCAGGCACTCAAGGTGCGGACCCGCACCGCCTTGCCCAAGGACTGGGCGGCGGCCCGGCGTGATCTGGCGCGCGCCTACTTGCTGCGCATCCGTAGCGAGCGGGCCGAGAATATCGAGCAAGCGATTCAGCACTTCGAGCAGGCGCTAGAGGTCCATACCCAGGCCGATTCGCCCAAGGACTGGGCGCTGATCCAACACGACCTAGCGCGCGCCTACTTGCTGCGCATCCGTAGCGAGCGGGCCGAGAATATCGAGCAGGCTATCCACCACTTCCGCCAGGCGCTCGAAGTCTATACCCGGGCTGACCTGCCCGAGCAGTGGGCGCTGATCCAACACGACCTGGCACATGCCTATTCCGAGCGTATCCACGGCGAGCGGGCCGAGAATATCGAGCAGGCGATTCACCATTTTGGGCAGGCGCTTGAGGTCTATACCACAGGTCGATTTGCCCGCCGAATACAGACGAACGCAATGGGATCTCGGTGATCTGTACTTTGGTCAAGGGGAGTGGGCATTGGCGGAGAATGCCTATACCGCGGCGATCACAGCGGAAGCGGACCTGCCGGTACAGACCCATACCGAGACCGGCCACTGCGACGAGATGGGCAACCGGATCTAGGCCTATGTCTTGTGCGCTTCGTCTGGGACGATCGGCGGCGGGCCTGTTGCGCCTGGAGCAGGTCAAGACCCGATTCCTGCGGGAGACCCTGGCCTTGAGGAGGTCGAGTTGGCCGCGTTGCCCGAGACCGACTGATAGGCCATAGGGTTGGCGCGGCAGGTCGTGCACGACCTCGAGGCGGAAATGCACTTCTCCCCGGACACCCCCGCCCGCCGTAGCGACCACGAGCTGACAGAGGCCCTACACCGAGCGCGGGCCGAGCTCGACCACCTGATCGAGACCATCCACGCCGCGCGGCCCGAATTCATACTGACTGGCCTCGATCTAGCTGGGTTGCTGGAACTGATCCCCGAGGGAGGCACCTTGGTGGTACCGCTCTAAGGGTCCCCGGACGAGCCGCAACCGGCCGGCCTCTTGCAGGCAGGGGCACCGGCGGTGATCGGTACCCCGTGGCCCGTCGATGACCTATCGACCAGTCTATTGATGGAGCGTTTCTAGCAAAACCTACTCGGCCACGACGGCGACCTGCCAGTGGCTTCGGCGCTGCGCGCAGCGCAACATTGGCTGCGTGATGTCTCGGTCGGAGCCTTGCGCGAGCAAGGCGGCGCTGCGGCGGCCCTCGAACCGGCGCAGGCGAGCGCTACCCCCTTCTCGCATCCCCACTATTGGGGTACCTTCACCTGTTCCGGAGCATGAAGAACCGGCGCATGGTCAGGGTGAGAATCGACTGGTCGGCCCTGGCGCAGTCAGGGGTGCATTGATGAAGACCTTCGATACAGCCGGTCCCACCGAGCCGGACAAACATTACAGCATTCCTCCGCTAGCGCGTTGGGATATGGATGAAATCCGACGCTTGATTCAGGAGAAACGCTACTTCGTCCTCCATGCCCCGCGTCAGACCGGCGAGACCACCTGCCTGTTGGCCTTGATGGAGAAGCTCAACGCAGAGGTAGGCTACACAGCCCTGTATGTAAACCTGGAGTCTGGTCAGTCGGCGCGGGGAGATGTTCAAGCGGGGATGCGCACAGTGATCGGTGCCATTGTCCGGAATAGCCGTCGTTACTTGGATGATCGGCGTCCGGAGGAGCGGAATCGAGATCAAAGCTATCCTGCGCGCGCCGCATCTTATGCGGTCAGTCAATCCCGCCTGGGTCTAGGCGACAAGACCCTGCCCGTTGGGGATAGGAAAAGACCACGGGTACGGCAGGCGTCAATCCAATTCGATGGTCGAGTCCTCGACCCCTGCCATGGATTCCATGAGTGCCAACAAGGGCACCCGCTGATTGAGCGGCATGCCCTCCTATCCGGCCAGCAGGCGATTTAGCTGCCCCACGGCATAGTCGCCATGCGGCTTCAGGATGTAGCCCTCCTCGCTGGTCGCCAGTCACTCCATGCTGACCCCCAGAGAGAGCGCCAAGGCCATCAGAGTGCTCGGCTTTGCCCCCTTGGTTTCGCCGGACTCCATTTTATTGATCGCGCCCGGCGTTACACCGACTCGCTCCGCGAGTTCGGTCTGTTTCAACTTCAACCGTTCCCTTGAGGCAACCACCCGCTCGCCAAATGTGTTCATACTCAAATAATTACTTGAGTAGGTGATTCGTAAGCTATATTTATTGTGAACATATTCAAATTTCGGGGCTGTAGGCATGATCAAGGCGGAGGTGATTCAGCACTTTGGGAGCAAGCAGGTATTGGTGGAGGCGGTGGATATCCACTGAAACCTGATCTCGAAGCTGCCGGACTAACAGGCAGATTTCCACAGATTAAGAACGAAACAATCTGTGAAAATCTGCGCAATCTTCGGATTAAAAAGACATCTTCGCGGGCAACACCAAATAACGCCGAACAGTACCGGGATCGAACAAGATCAATCCTGAATTATTCGGTGTTGTCCGAAGTGAAAAGATCCCTCCTACGTCGGGACAAATTTGAGGTCTTGCATTCGACGGGCAAGCATATTACATTTTTAGGTATAATTATATCAAAAATATCTCAAATGAGACCTTTGCATGAGATCCTCAAAGTTGATGAAATTTGAGATAAAGTTGACTCCTAAAAATTGCGCACCGGGGGAGCAAAAGTTGGCATGGAAAAACTTGTAACAACGTAGTTTAGCAGATCCAATACTGGGAGAACACGATACCTTGCAAGAAG